>LSQX01042847.1_pt1 | contig 23910 bp, 26 predicted proteins | sample 654561 | NCBI WGS metagenome assembly LSQX01 (sample SAMN04489861, study PRJNA283612) | anaerobic digester metagenome | isolation source: 4 biogas reactors fed with cattle manure at either 37C or 55C with and... | place: Denmark: Kongens Lyngby | collected 2014
TTGCCGTTTTTTACTTTCTGATTGTTTTGGTTTCATCTGTGTAATTTGCAGGAAAAGTAGGGGTTAAGGGTTAAAATCTTGCAAATTACATCGCATAAAAAATGATCATTGTCAAGTAATATTAAATGGTTATGATGTTTTTCAGATACGACTAGCTAAACCCACATAACATCCTTGCAGGAAAATCGATTCATTCATTGGCCTGTAATGTGCATGATGAGAACATTCAGCCCAATTCCGAGACGGGGAGAGAGAGCTAAAAAAGATATTTCAGATTCCCCTGTTGTGATGACCTCTTTTGATAAAGAGATGTTTCGGTCATCATGGATGAGTGGTCCGGATTACGGGAGGGACTTCGTATAGGCGGTCCGGTTCTTTACTTAGACCCCAGATAGGCAAAACAATCTCCAAGGCGCAAGGATAAGATGGAATATCTTGCACTTTCGTATCCAGGCGATTCAGTCATTCAGTTGATCGAACCCCGGATATCACAGGCGGATTTGCCGGATGGTTCCGGTAATCGGGGCGAATGCGCTTCATCGGAAGAACGGATGAACCTTTTTGCCGGTGACGGCAAGAAAATAGCCCCGCTAAAGAAAACGGACGGGCTGCCTACGCTTAAGCCGTTAAATTATTCCAGAATTTATGTGATTCATGCCGGAGACAGGGGTCTTCTGCCCGGTCCCTTCTATGAAGCCCGCCTGGCTTATTCTCAGGCTCAAATGCTGAACGAAGCCGAGATAAAACCTTACCTGGATATCTGGGTATAGGTGAATACAGGTAAAGAAACACAGTATTAAAAGCATATGAATGGAAACGAATTATTTATTGGAATGCGAACCGACGAATGGATGCTTCGCGGAAAAAAGCTGGAAATTTATTCCGATTGAATCGACCGGTTGACCTTGGCTTGCGGCAGGACGGAAGGTTTTATCGGCCATACAATACATTTCTGTATGGCCGGGCCGCCCGGAATAACGAGTCCCACCATCCCGGCGTCAGAAGCACCGGGTCGTGAAACCAAATCAATTTCCCGTGTAGTAGGGCATGACATCCGGAATAATGGACTTGATATTTTGGATGCGGGTTTGGTCAGAGGGGTGCGTACTCAAAAACTCGGGTGGCGCCTGCCCGGATTTTACTTGAGACATCCTTTCCCAGAAATCCACTGCTTTTCTCGGATCATAGCCAGCCATGGCCATGAAAGTCAATCCAAGCCTGTCAGCTTCGTTTTCCTGAAGTCGGCTATAGGGTAAAATAATGCCCACGGATGAACCGAGGCCAAACGCGGTCATCCAGAGCTGCTGGGTGAGTGCCGGCTTCGTTGCCACGGCTGTTGCCAGGGCCATGCCGCCAAGCTGTACGGCAAGCTGTTGTGACATCCTTTCATTTCCGTGCTGTGCCACGGCATGAGCGATTTCGTGGCCCATTACGACGGCGAGACCCGTGTCATCCTGGGTGATGGGGAGAATACCCGTATACACGACCACTTTACCTCCGGGCATACACCAGGCATTAATATCCTTGGATTCGACCAGACTATATTCCCATTTGTAATCTCTTAGCTGGTAAGTCATGTTTCTCTGGGCAAAATATCGATTCACGGCTGTTTCTATGTTTTGACCGACCCTTTTGACGCGGTTCACTTCAACTGTGTTGGTACTGAGTTTGTTTTCTTTCAAAAACTCGTCATACTGCTGATAACTCATGGACAACATTGATTCGTGGGGAATAAGGTTTAGCTGAGATCGGCCGGTTATGGGCACAGTCGAACAGGAGAGGACAAAAAGAAATAAAACAAAAGAGAGAATGGATATGCCGTATTTATTGTTTTTCATCTGCACACCTCGCTTTTGATGTATGATATTGGTTCGATCGTCCATTTATAGCTCCAATTTGCCATTGTGTCAAACTTGGATCGAATGCGCTTATGGACCCGATAAAAAATGTTCGGATACTTTCTTGCCAAATAAAACTTGACCTCCCGAATTGGAATACAGTAGTTTCCGACGCAACATAAGGTCAATGGAATTGGAGGGAAATATGGCCGTTGCACGGAAAATTCATGATTACGTCACACAGGCTTCCTGGATCAGGAAGATGTTCGAAGAAGGCGTCCTTTTGAAAAAACGATTCGGCGCGGAAAATGTTTTTGATTTTACTTTGGGAAATCCCAACGTGCCCCCGCCGGATGAATTTATACAGATTCTTCAAAAAACTGTTACAGAAGGTACACCGGGTATTCATGGTTATATGTCCAATGCCGGTTATGAAGATACACGGGAGGCCGTGGCGGAATATCTGAGCAAGGATCAGGGGATAAAAATCTCCAAAGAGCAGATCATCATGACCTGTGGGGCGGCTGGCGCGTTGAATGTAACCCTGAAAGTGATTCTGGATCCGGGCGATGAGGTTATTGTGCCTTCGCCTTTTTTCATGGAGTACCGGTTTTATATCGATAACGCCAATGGAAAAATGGTCCTGGTTCCGACCCGACCGGATTTTGGGCTTGATCTTGATGCCATCGAAAAGGCCATCACCCCGAAAACCAAGGCGGTGCTTCTGAACTCTCCCAACAATCCTACGGGAAAGGTATATGATGCCGAATCGCTTCAGGCCCTGGCGGATCTTCTTGAGGAAAAAAACAGGGAATTCGGCCATGTTATTTATTTGATCGGCGATGAGCCTTACAGGGAAATTGTTTTCGACGATATTCAGGTTCCCAGCTTGTTGGGGGCTTATCGGCACAGCATCTGTGCGTCCTCTTATTCCAAAACCCTGTCCATTCCCGGGGAAAGAATCGGCTATCTGGCCATTAATCCCGACATCGCGGATTACAAGGAACTGATGGACGGCCTCATGCTTTACAACCGGGTACTTGGTTTTGTCAATGCTCCGGCAATTATGCAGCGAGTGATCACGCGCATGCAGGGTATCCATGTTGATGTCGTGCAGTATAAAAGAAAACGAGATCTTTTGTGTGATGGCCTTGTTTCATGCGGCTATGATATCAAGAAGCCAGACGCGACTTTTTATTTGTTTACCAAGTCACCCATAGGGGACGATCTGGAATTTGTCCGGGCGCTTCTGAGAAGAAGGATACTGGTGGTGCCGGGTCGTGGATTCGGTGGTCCCGGATACATCCGGATCGCTTTTTGTGTCGATGATGCGACCATTACGGGGGCAATGGAAGGGTTTGCAGAAACCTTAAAGCAATACAGTTAGAGTGGATGAGAAGCGATGAGAACTCACATTAATATTAATCGTAAATGATCTGGAAACGGGAAAATTCTCCCGTCGGTTCCTCATGTTCAATATCGACCCCGATCACCTGTGATGATGGGGAACCTTGATAACACCAATTCGCCATCCGTGATAAATTCTCTTTCTTCCCTTCAAAGACGGCTTCGACTTTGCCGTCGGGCCGGTTTTTGACCCACCCGGTTAGATTGTACCGGAGAGCGTGTTCCTTTGTGTAATGCCGAAAGAAGACCCCTTGAACCAAGCCTGAAACAACCACACGCATTCTCATTTGATTCGATGACATCGTATCAACCGATCAGAGCCAGAAATTGGTCTTCAGTTAAAATGGTCAAATTGTAGGTGCGTGCCTTGTCCAGTTTGGAACCGGCTTCTTCCCCGGCAACAACAAAATCCGTCTTCTTCGAAACAGAGGAATGGATGGTCGCTCCTTTCGCTGCGAGAAGTCGCTTGGCCTCGTCTCTCGTCAGAGATTTTAAGGAACCGGTAAAAACGAAAGATTTTCCGGAGACGGCCGATGATGAGTCGGTGCTGGGAACACTTGGTTGAAGACCGGCAGATTTCAGTTTGGCGAGGACGGCAAGGTTTTGTGACTCACGGAAAAAGCGGATGATACTGGCAGCCACTTCCGGTCCTATATCACGAATCAAAAGGAGGTCTTCCTTTTTGGCATGGGCAAGATTCTCCAGGGATTTGAATTCCCGGGCCAGAACCCGAGAGATATGGTCGCCCACATGACGAATGCCTAATGCGAAAATAAGCCTGTCCAGGGTTGCATTCTTTGATTTTTCGAGGGCAGCGAGAAAATTGTCCACGGATTTATCGCCGAGACGCTCCAGCTTAAGGAGATCGGTTTTTTTCAAATAATAAAGATCGGACGGATCATGTATCAACTGGTTAACCATCATTTGCGAAACCAGTTTATCTCCAAGACCTTCGATATCCATTCCCCCTCGGGAAGCAAAATGTTTGATTTTTTCCTTAATTTGTGCCGGGCAGGCCAGACCTATGCACCGGTGTGCGGCCTCACCCTCCAGTTGGACCACTTCTGATCCGCATTCAGGACATCGGGCAGGCATCTGAAAGGATTTTTCCACGCCGGTTCTTTTTTCGGGCAGAACATGGGCAATTTCAGGAATCACGTCTCCAGCACGCTGTACAACGACCGTGTCTCCGATCAAAATATCCTTTCTTCTGATTTCATTCAAATTGTGCAACGTTGCGCGGCTGACGATGACCCCGCCCAGGGGAACCGCTTTCAAGATAGCGACAGGCGTCAAGACACCGGTTCTTCCGACTTGAACGATGATATCTTCGATTGTTGTGGTTGCCTGTCGCGAAGGGAACTTGCAGGCAATTGCCCAGCGTGGGCTTCGTGATACAAAGCCTAATTGTGCCTGTATTGCATAAGAATCCACCTTGATCACAATTCCATCGATTTCATAGGGGAGGTTGTCACGTTCACGCATCAGGTGGTGATAATAATCGATGCATGCGGCGATATCCTCTTTGGATTCCACCAGAGGGTTAACAGGGAAACCCCAGTCCGAAAGCAACTGAAGGGATTTTTCGTGGCTGGTGAGTGAGATACCACGAAGATGACCGATTCCGTAAATGTAAATGATCAATGGTCGTCTGGCGGTAATCCGTGAATCCAGCTGTCTTAACGAACCGGCTGCAGCGTTACGAGGATTGGCGAACGGGGGGGCGCCTTCCGCGATGCGCCGGTTGTTGAGTTTTTGGAAGGCCGTTCGTTCCATGCACACCTCGCCGCGGATTTCAATTACCGGTGGCAGAGGGTAACCCGGCAACTCGGACAGCATAAGGGGAAGAGTCCGTATGGTTTTGATATTCCGGGTGACGTCTTCACCTGTTTCACCATCACCACGCGTGGCTGCCTGTTTGAGCGTACCGTTTTCATAGATCAGATTTACGGCAAGGCCATCCACTTTTGGTTCCACGATATATAGAAAATGATCCGGCAGGTGGGCTGTGCGCCTGATCCTTTCATCGAATTGCAGGATTTCCGTCTCTTCGAAAGCGTTTCCCAGGCTGAGCATGGGGGTCAGGTGCCGCACAGAGGAAAATCTGGGAAGAGGCGCCGCACCGACCCTTTGGGTGGGCGAATCGGGTGCCAAAAGGGACGGATATTGCCGTTCCAACTGGTCCAGTTCCCGCATTAAAAGATCATATTCGGCGTCGGAAATTTCCGGTGAATCGAACTGATAATAACGTTCATTGTGATAACGGATGGTATTGATTAAATATTGAATTCTCCTCTTGGCGCTTTCGGGGTCGTTCATTTTATGATTCTCAGGTTCGGCGCATTTGAGGGGCGTTTCTTTTTTCGATTCATCTTTACCTGATTTTTTTCACGAATCACATGCTCGTTAAACAGATGATTTTTGGCCCGGACGGCATTGATGATGAAAAAAATGATCACTGACTTCTCCCATTCTCTCGATAGGTCGAGCATATCAATCCTCGTTTTATATTTGTCCCATAGAGAAGTGAGAGATGCTTCGTCGAGACTCAATATTTTTTCCGCTATTTTTCCCAGAGAGGACTCGATCATCGGCCAACACCTCATAAATGATATTTAATACCGGGAGGGGAATGGAATGTCAAACATAATGAGGCAAGGCCGCTTCGGTATAGATTCAGTGGTTTCCAACAAAATAGACGTCTTGCTTTTTTAATCATTCCGTTGTAAGCGCAGAGCTCCTTTGGGAGGATAAACATTTGAAAGTGGGCGTTATTTCGGACACGCATCTGCACGGATATGATGAGCGCTGCGCCGGCCTTTTTAACAAGTTGTTCGAGGACGTGGATTTAGTGATCCATGCCGGTGACGTCGTTTCACCATGCGCGCTCGACATGTTCGGCGAGAAGGATGTGAAAATGGTCTGCGGCAACATGGATCCCCTTGGGTTGCGTAAACGTTATCCGGAAAAAATGGTTTTTGAACTGAACGCATTCCGTTTTGCCCTGGTCCATGATATTAATAAAATCAAGGGTTGGGGCATGTCGGCCAACCTGGCGGAAAATGTGAGAAAAATATTCGGCCGGATCGATTGTCTCATTCACGGCCACACCCATGACCCGGCAATAATAAAAAATGACGGCATGATTCTCTTTAATCCGGGGTCTGCAACGGCTAATCGATATTTACCCTTTAATACTGCGGGAATAATTGATATAAAAGAAGGCATTGAAATCAACATTCTGAAAATTCCGGGAGAGGCGATCTTACAGCCGACGGAAACACCATGAAAGCAATTTACGCACCTTGGAGAATGACATATCTTGAATCGAACAAGCCGGATGGCTGTGTTTTCTGCAAAGACTCCCTCAGACAGGAAGATTTGATTCTGCTGGAGGGCAAATCGGCCTATGTCATGCTCAACCTTTATCCTTACATCAACGGTCATATGATGATCATTCCCTATCGGCACGTTTCCAAACTGGAAGACTTGACGCCGGAAGAAAAACTGGAAATGTTCCAATTGATCGATGTTTCAGTCAAATCTCTTTCAGATTGCCTTCATCCGGAGGGGTTCAATATCGGTATAAATCTGGGAAAAGCTGCGGGAGCCGGAGTCGATGACCATGTTCATATCCATGTTGTTCCCCGCTGGACGGGTGATACGAACTTCATGACCATTATAGGTGAGGTTCGGGTCATTCCCGATGATCTGATCAAAACATGGGAAAAATTAATTCCTTTTTTCAGGGAACATTATCAGGAGGACTAGTGTGAAAACCATATATACCATTCTGGTCATGTTGCTCATTCTTTTGGTCGTGACGTTCTCCCTGGAAAATACCGTTTCCGTCAAGCTGAAATATTACGATTTTTTTCACATTGAATGGCCTGCCTATATGTTAATTTTCATTTCCTGCCTGACCGGGATCCTTTTTGTAGGCTGCATGGGGATCGTGGAACGATTTCGTTTAAGCCGCACCATTACTCACCAGAATAAGACCATTCGAGATTTGAGGAAGGAAATTAGGACCATCCAAGAAAAAAAAATCAATGATGAGCAGAAACCCGAGGAAGCGTCTTGACTTCCTCCACCTCCCGGGAAAGACCGCCAGAGGAAATACGGCACACCATTTTCGCAGATACCCGAAATGAACGGTGGATTCTGATTTTATACGGAATGGCCATTGTCCGGAATAAGTTATGAATAAAATTTATTATTTGTTCCGAATAACGATGGAACACCCTTAAAGATGAAGGACATTACGAATGATATTCATCTTGATTACGATTTTTTGTTCCTCGTTTATCATCGCTTTGTCGGGTGCTTTGATGCCCGGCCCGCTTTTGACCATGACTGTCGCGGAAAGCTCCCGTAGGGGAGCCGTTGCAGGCCCCCTGATGATTTTCGGTCACGGCATTCTTGAACTTACCCTCGTTGCGGTGTTGCTGTTGGGGATGGCTCCTTTTTTGAAAAGGGATGACGTTTTCATCGTTATTACCCTGTCAGGGGGAGTCATTCTGTTCTGGATGGCGCTGTCCATGTTCAGGAGTCTGCCAAAGCTTTGCTTGAAGATGGATGCACGGCCGGCCAAGTCTCAAAATTTGATTCTGGCCGGGATACTCTTCACTTTGGCAAACCCCTATTGGATCCTCTGGTGGGCCTCCATTGGCCTCGGGTATATACTGAGCTCATACAGGTTCGGTATACTGGGTATTATCGCCTTTTTTTCAGGTCATATTCTCGCCGATTTAGCCTGGTATTCTCTGGTTTCCTTCGGTGTGGCTAAGGGACGTCATTTTTTTAGCGATAGGGGCTACCGATACTTAATCGGCTTTTGTGCTTCGTTCCTTGTGGGGTTTGCTGTCTATTTTTTCTATAGCGGGGTGCAGCGTTTCTGATTCTGTTTGATAGTGCATATCAAGGAAATTTAGACCGGGACATTGTGCCAATGGGGTGGAGATTTCTGCCATCGGACATAAAGGAACATGATATCCGGGTGTGTTATGGGAATGCCGTCAGAAAAGGTATCGGCTATAAATAACGGATTCATTCTAAAAAAAAGACATGCCTTCTAACATAAGCGTACGATTCAATAAAATCATCCGTTTTATCCAGGAGGATATCTGGAGGATACGTCGCGCCCTCCTGCCGCGGTGCCAGTCGTTTTTCATCACGTTCCTCAGGGTGATTATTCTTTCGATCCGGGGATTTGATGAAGACAAGTGTTCGTTGCGGGCATCGGCACTCACTTTTTACTCACTCATTTCCATTGTGCCCGTTTTTGCCATGGCTTTCGGTATTGCCAAGGGCTTCGGATTCGAAAAAATACTGGAAGCTCAGTTAAGAAATAAACTCACTGGTCAAGAAGAAGTTCTCAATAATATCATTCTTTTTTCCCATTCCCTGCTTGAAAACACGAAAGGCGGTCTGATTGCAGGAATCGGAATTATCGTCCTTTTTTGGGCTGTCATAAAAGTTTTGGGCCATATCGAAGATTCTCTAAATGACATCTGGGGCGTCAAGGAGAAACGAAGCCTCGCCAGAAAATTCAGTGACTACCTTTCTTTGATGTTGATATGTCCCGTGATTATAATCCTGTCCAGCGGTGTAACGATATTTATTACGACCCAAATTACATTCACCATACAGAAAATATCTGTTCTCGGCGCACTAAATCCCCTCATTCGATCTGTTTTGGAAATACTGCCCTGTTGTCTCATTTGGGGACTTTTCACTTTTATTTATATATTTATGCCGAACACCAAAGTACGTTTTACATCGGGATTGCTGGCGGGTATTGTCGCCGGCACGATTTTTCAGATTGTTCAGTGGGGATATATCTCTTTTCAAATCGGGGCGGCCCAGTACAACGCCATCTACGGAAGCTTTGCCGCGATTCCCCTCTTTCTGATCTGGCTTCAGTTGAGCTGGTTTATTGTCCTTTATGGCGCAGAACTGGCATTTGCCCATCAGCATGTGGACACCTATGAATTTGAGCCGGACGCCCTGCAGTCTAGTCACCGATTTAAACTTCTTCTATCGCTGGCGGTACTCCACTGCCTGATTCAAAACTTTATCAAAGAGGAGAAACCCCTGACGACCTCACAACTGGTTCACCGGTTAGACATTCCCATACGCATGATCAACGATATCCTCTTTACCTTGAAAAAAAGCCGGATCATTGCAGAGGCGATGGGCCCAAAGGAAGATGAGGCCGGTTTCCTGCCAGCCTGTGATATAAATAAGTTGACCGTTCAGTATGTTGTCGATGCTATTGAAACGGTCGGCATCAATTCTCTACCTCATTGCAATGCTCCCTCCTTGTCTGCCATAAAAGGAATATTGGAAACATTTCAGGATACCCTGAAAGAACTACCGGCGAATAAATTGGTCAAGGATTTATAATGTCTGATCCGGGTGGGGGCAGCTCTTTTGCGGAGTCCGCTATTTCCGGTGTGTCACATGTTCCATGGCCAGAGCCGATAAAATTCCCACGACAAAACCATTGCCCAAAACAGGGCGGATAATCTTTGGAATGTTATGAAGCATTTCTGCTGGAAGAAACGCGATGATCGTGCCCAGCATGAGAGGAAGGCCGATGATCAGTCCGTCCTGAAAGTTGAATTCCTGAATGGATTCGAAGGCCAACACAAGTCCCGCTGCGATTTGCGCGGCAAGGATATAGATCATGATCGTGCCGATGACGACGGAAGGAACACTGGCAATGACGCCGATCAGGATCGGCGAAAATGAAAGAAGGAGAAGGAGAAGCGCGGAGGGGAGCATGGCGGTGCGGGATGCGCATCCGCTGGTTGCAATGACACCCGGACTCAGGGAAAAATTAACCGGTCCAATTACAGCCAGAAACCCGGATAGGGCATTGAACAGGCCCGTAATCAATATACCTCGATTAATCCGTTTTTCCATGCCCTTTGGTTTTAACAGCTCATTCATCGATTGAATGGAGCCGAGATCGTTAATGAACAATGCGAGAAAACAAACCATAAATGAAATCATGACACCCGCGTTGAAAGACGGTTTGGTTGTCAGGTGCTTAAAAAAACCGGATATGGGCGCGGCGTATGAGATTTGTTCCATCCTGAAGGTTTCCGGAAACAGCATAAACCAGACCAGGGAACCCGCGATCATGGCCCAGATGATCAACGTGGATTTCCAGACCCCCTTGAAGAAGCGCTCGGCGATGAGCATACTCATCAGAAGGAACAGGGTGAAGAGAATCCGTGACAAGGGAGTGGCCGTGGCGGAGCTTAAGTCAATCAGGTTCAGGATGGTTGGTGCCAGGGTAAAGGCAATCAGAATCAGAACAATCGCAACCAGCCGGGGGCTGAAAAGCTTTTTCAAATGCCCCAGAAGCCCGGTTGCGCTGACAATCGTTAGAAGGACTCCCCCGACGAGAACGGATGTATAAATCGTTTCGACCGGGAATCCCCCACTCGCAATAATTCCGATTAGTAAAACGGAAGACGGGCCGACGATCAGAGGCATGCGATGGCCCCAGAAAATTTGTGCCAGCAGGGCGAGGGCCATCACGAAAGTCAGTTTCTGCAGGTAGATCGTCTGTTCGCCGATGGCGCTAAAATGAAATATTCCCGTGATTTTCCCGATGACGATAATAATTGGAATGGAGATGGCAAACCACTGGAGGCCATAAAGGATCGTTTCCAAAAGGGGAGGGTGGTCCTCAAGATCGTATTTGAATTGCATGCAGAAAAGGGCCTCGTATTGCTTTACGTCTCATTGTTTCGCGTTCATGACAAGGATGGTCCCCATTGGGTGCGAAATCATGGCACATTCGCAAAAGGCCCACCCCGACTAATTTTCACATGTAAGCGAAGGCCATTCCACGAGAAAACCTCCATGACTCAGGAAAATTGAAAAGAGTTTCTGACGACAAAAAATGAATTAAGATTCCTGTGCCGGTCCGGGTGATGTTCATTATAAATTGCCCCGTTCGGGGTGTTTCTCTGAACGACAGGCGGTTTCCTCCGTATCGGTATCGCAATGACCGGCGAGAACACGACATGGGCCGGCGACCGTTGCGATTCCTCGAATAGACAAAGTTCGGGATGTGGTGTCTGAGACAAACAGCATGGTGGTCAACAGGAGAATAACGCCGGGGGTTATTAGAACGTGCATCATAATAGAAGGCTTGTCTTAATGAATTCCCAAAAGTTAAGGTTCGACCTCATACATGCCGGTCTTGTTGAAAGAACAAAAATTTAACGGATATTACCCGGCATCCGATTTTGCGAGAATGCCCGTTTTGAATAAAACAACCCGTTCCATGTTTAACGTTGCCGCGCATATCTTCCCATCAGTTGCGCCTCCGCCAGAATATGCCCGTTCATGGCTTGGAGAAGCTGATCCTTTGTGACATCCCCCTTCAGGTCGAGCTTGGCATCCAGCGCGTAGAGTTTGAAAAAATATCGGTGGGTCCCGCTGGGAGGGCAGGGTCCGCAGTAACCGATCCGGGGCCAGCTGTTGTTGCCCTGGATCATGCCGTTTTCGTGTTCCCTTTGCGGTGGAATATTTTCTTCCAGCCCCGTTGCATCAGCCGGTATGTTGAAAATGACCCAATGAACCCAAGTACCCATAGGGGCGTCGGGATCATCGCTGATCAGGGCAAAACTTTTTGTTTCAGGTGGGGCATCCTTCCAAGTCAGGGGGGGTGATATATCCTGACCGTCACAGGTGTACTTGAATGGAACCATGCCTCCCTCAATAAACTGAGAAGATTCGATTTGCATTATTTTTCCTCCTTCTTTTGCTCCCGTAGCAGGATTGTTAAGACAAAAAAACATGAAAAACCACAACAGCAAACCCGCCCAAAAAAACCGGTTACGTATCATGACGCTGCCCCAGTCATATGTTGTGGATCCCCTGATTTTTTCTTGCTTTCCATGTATCTACGTCAAGAATTTTATAGGCTATCCAAGATGGAAAGACATACATCAACGACATGGCGTGTGATGACTTTACTTGCACCGGCTTCCCCCGATTGTGTCTTGCAATTCACGGGTTCAGGGGCTCCGTCGGACAAATCAATCTATGGAGTAGAGATTTTACCAAACATTTTTGAGGTTTTTCCGGTTTTTTTGGTTCAAATACCCGTTGGGTGAGGTCCTGAGTCGATCCGGCATCATTGATATTCATTATCCCACGAATTCAAAAAAATAGCAACAGAAGTATCAAAAAAGCCCTGTCCTGAACGAAAGGTAACCTGACAAGGGTTTTTGAAAGGGTCCCTTACGCACGACTGTGTAATCAGACATAGATGCCTGAAGGAAGGAAAGTAAGTAAGTAAGTAAGTTCCTCATGGCGCATGTTCCTTTCCCGTCGTCTGAAAAATCTTAGAGGCGGATCAGGTCTTCGGGATGTTCCCGGGTTGGACTGACAAGAATCATGATGTCGCCGATATTTGATATTTTGAGAAAGATCATCCTTTTCACGTTTGTGGCGATGTCATGTGACTCCTTGAGCGTCATGTCGGGGGCCATTTCCAATTTGAGATCGATAATGATGTACTGACCCGATCGGCGACCGCGAATTTCGCCGACCCTTTCTACGCCAGGCACCGTCTCCGCAATACCTGTGATTAAGGAGAGAACATCCTCGGAGAGTTGACTGTCCATCAGATCACAAATAGCACCGCGAAAGGTGCCCCAGCCGATGTGAAAGATGAACAGAGAGGTCAGGGCGGCCGCCAGAGGGTCCAAAAATAAAATACCATGGTAAGCGCCGCCTACCCCGATCAGGGTTGCAATGGATGTCAGGGCGTCCTTGCGGTGGTCTTGGGCAATGGCTTCCACCGCCGGGCTTCCCAGTTTATTCGAGACGCGATGCGTAAACTGGAAGAGGGTCTCCTTGATGAGGATGGTGATAAAGGCGGCGAAAACAGCAATCAGGTGCGGTTCCAGATAGGCACCGACAATGATAGTTCTGGCCGCCTTGAAAAGGATGCCGACGCCGGCGGCAAAAATGATAAGGGATACCAGGATGGCGGAAATGCTTTCCGCCTTGCCATGGCCGTATGGATGCTTTTCATCAAAAGGTTTGCGGCCGATTTTAAGGGCGATGAAGGCGGAAAGAATGGCGACGAAATCGCTGGCGCTTTCAATGCCGTCGGCAAAGACCGCTTCCGAATTGCCAAAATACCCGGCCATAAGTTTCATGATCATTAGGAGGGTGTTCATCCAGAAACCAATGGTTATAATCCGGTCGGCCATATCGAAGCGTTCGTTGCGGTCCATGGAAGATTTTATTTATTCTCTGCGAAGTTCTGTGTACGAAAATAGTTGATTATTCTTGAGTAAATCAACATGAGGCGAAATGAAAAAATTTCATTCTCCATTATATCCTGTTTGCCGGGCTTTCGACGGGGCTTTCAAACCATTCAAAATATTTTTCGGCACCGTTAATTCCCTCCCGAATTAGTGCCAGTTTTTTTTCTTTGCTGAGATTAAAATCTGTAGTGCCAATATCCAGTGTATTGATATATAGCGTTCTTTGCCAGTCATCACTATGAAGATGCTGGTTTTCCTGAACCTTCATTACGGAAGAGATCAATGCTTTTGCGTAGTCAAAAAAGTCCACTATTTTTTCCCCGTCTACGGGTTCACCGTATCTAAACAGACCAATTTCTTCCGATGAATCAAGGCGTAATCCTAGGGTCTGACGGTTATAAACGTATGGGCTTCTATCAGGCTGTTTCAGCAGAAACTCCGCATTTTCACGATTGTAGTATTCCACTCGCCGCGCCGCTTGCGGCTCGCTTATCATATCGATGTATTTTTCTCTGTCGAATAGCTTTACTGGATAATTGAGAATCACTCCGCCATCTACATATACGTCTTTCCGCTTGCCATGTCTTACCGCCGCAAAAAACAGGGGGATAGACATGCTTATTCGAAGGGCGTCTGTCAACGCCATATCAGGATGCCGTTCAGCAGAAAATACTTCCACATATCCGGTAGAAAGATTCGTTCCGGTAACGTATAGATCGGGCATTTTTGCGTCTTTCAGGTCTTGGAAAGTTGTCCGTTTGCTCCCCAGCTTTTTCTCGACCAGTTCCCCTATCCAGTTTTCGAAATAGTCTCCTTTGTTCCAGCCAAATTTTTTCATAACCCGATTGATGTCTCTTACAATGCCGAAAGAATGATCCATGAACTTTTTGAAATCGGTGGAATCGAGAATTGTATGCTGTTCTTGAATGGAATATCCCAAAGCAAAAAGGAGTGCGTTAATTGCCCCCGCACTTGTTCCCCCCACCCGGCAAATGCCGGCCAGGTGTCCTCGCTGATCGAGAACCTGCATTGCTCCAACGTATGCTATTCCTTTCATACCCCCGCCTTCAAAGACCAAATTCCTAAATTGTGTTTTCATATAATCTCTCCCGTTAGAGCGGCTAACGCCGCATGTTAGCGGCAGCCAAAAGCAAATCGGGACATGAACGCTCCTTTTGGCTGTCCGGATGCATCTGATTGTTAAGAGGTTTACAAATTTTACAGGCCCTACAGCAGCGATTCTTTGTTGTTTTTTCTTTCATGCCCAAATATGGTATTTTCACGTTTGGATCCCCAAGAATTTCATGACGATACGAAAAGCAAGGCACCCTGTTTCATATCCATGCCATCCATACAATGGTGGTTTCATTATCTCTGGAAGATGGGCTTCCATGCCTCTACCCGACCGGGTATTCATTGTCCTCCTCGATGATCCTTTGTCATCGAACTCTTCCGGTCAACCACCTAAAATAGGATGATTGCAGTTGACGGCATTCGTCAACGCGACTCAATACGCACAAGGTATCCTTGAGCTGGTGGGGACAGTTCGGCAGCATTCGCCTCGTCCGTATCAATATGCATCTCGAGCTTGTAATCGGGATGGACGCGGACCAGGACGCCGCCAAAAATCAATTCCCTCTCCCCTTCAATCCGTACCATGACCGTATCCCGATCCTTCAGCCCGTAATTTTCGGCATCATTCGGCGACATATGGATATGTCTCTGGGCACAGATGACACCTTCCGGGATTTCTATCCTCCCCTTCGGTCCCTCAAGAATGATTCCGGGTGTGCCGTCAAGGTCTCCTGATTCGCGGATGGGCGCGTCTATGCCCAGTTTGAATTCTTCCGTGCGAGATATCTCCACCTGGGTTCTGTTGCGCTCTGGGCCGATTACCCTTACATTGTCCACCCTTCCACGGGGGCCGATCAGATTCACGGTTTCTTCTGAGGCGTATTGGCCTTCCATGTGAAGGCTGCTTTTTTCCGTCAGTCCATAGCCGGACCCGAAAAGGGACGCCAAGTCCTTTTGGCTCAGATGTACATGTCGTGAGGAGACGGAAACGCGGATAGGACGCTTGTCCACGGCCATGATATCGTGCCGGATGGATCGCTTGTAATCCAGTGCGTGGGCACATTGCCGGGCGATCATCAATTCTTCATCCGTGGCAATCACGAAGAGATGAACACTTGTAAAGCGGGCGCCGATGTCGCATACAGGCATGGCGCCATTCAATGTGCACCGGTCGTTACGGATATGGTCCACGGCGAAACCCAGTTTTTCAAGACCCTGTACGGATCGGGCGCGAATACTGCGGCTGTTCTCACCGATTCCGCCCGTAAAGATAAGTGCATCCGCACCTCCCAGTGCGGCATGGTAAGCCCCGATATAACATTTGACCCGGTAGCAGAAGGCCTTCACGGCCAGAAGAGCCTGGGCGTTGCCATCATCCGCAGCGGCCAAAACCTCCTGCATGTCTGCGCTGATCCCGGAGATACCTAATAAACCGCTTTGATTGTTCAGTATATCATCGAGTTGATCGACGGATAACTTATCTTCGCGCATCAGGTAGGTAATGATACCCGGATCAAGATCACCTGTCCGAGTTCCCATGATCAAACCTTCCAGGGGGCTGAAGCCCATGCTTGTGTCGATGGGATGGCCCCGCTTGATAGCACACAGACTGGCGCCGCTGCCCAGATGGCAGGAGATGATATTCAAACGCCTGAGGGGTGTTTCCATATATTCGGCGGCTTTCAGGGCCACATATTCGTGAGAATTGCCATGAAACCCAAATCGTTTGACGCCTCGGGCGAAGATCTCATAGGGGAGGCCGTAGATGGCGGCTTCGTCCGGTATCGTACAGTGATACGCCGTGTCGAAGACGGCTACCTGGGGTACGTCGGGGAAAATCTTTTGACATGCTTCAATGCCGATCAGCATAGGAGGATGGTGAAGTGGCATGAGAGGAATGAGGCGCCGGATCTCGTCGATCACAGCCTGGTCGATCACGACAGGGCTTCGGTATAGGGAGCCACCATGGGTGATGCGATGAGCTACACCATCAATGTCCGCAAGACTTCGCATGGGGCCGCTCTCCGCATCGACAATGGTTTCGATGACAACTCCGAGAGCCGTGAAGTGGTCTTTGGCGTTAATATCCTGAGAGAACTGTTTCTCTTCATACTGATATGTATGTTTCGTCCCGGACATACCGATGCCCGACACGGCTCCGCTCAAGAGAGACACCTCATTGTAGAGATTAAAAAGCTTGTATTTGAGAGACGAACTGCCGCTGTTGATGACCAGTATTTTCATGTCCTCTTCTTTCCTGTGGGCTCGATACCAAAGGCCTGTCTACCCTTGGCGAGCATTGGTAAAGTCTCCTTCCACTATGGGAAGCCTGTCCCGTCTTATTATCACCAGCAGGGGTGACGATGCCACGGACTGATATGGTTAAGACCCCAATACCAGGGGACGTAATAATAGTCAGGGTGTTCTATCCCTTCCCTCCTGAGGCGTATTTCCCGGGATTTGACCTCTGAGTAGTCCTAGGAAAACTCACCGAGAGGTCGTTTTTCTTCCCTGGGGGTTTTGCCATGCCGCTATTATTTTCAGATTTCTGATGTAAATAGTCGGATCAGAAAAGTCAGGATAACATATAATGAAACGGCCTGCCGATCCATTCATATCCAGGGGCTGTTTTTGGAAAGCCAGGTCAGTCTGTCTGACGATCAACAGGGTGTCACCAGTTTTGGCGATGGTTTCGACGATGACTCCCCCCCGGGTGACGGTTTCACCTTCAAAGGCATCTGGAACATTGAGAACCTCAGAGGATACAACATCCTTTTGATCTCCTGCATAACCCTCTGCGAAAAAGGCGTGTAGTCAACGATTGCCAGCAAAAGAAAGGTGAGAGAAAAAGTTGATTTCACTCAGAAGTCCACTCCTACATCAACCCCTGACTCCGCGGCCAACGCCTACACCAAACCGGGGCGTTCGGTTGATATCTTCCGGCTTCCGGAGATAATGTGCTTTCATGTTTAAAACCGGATATGTATGTCGGGTCTCGTTGATCGAGCGAACCATTTTCCCCTCCACCTGCCCGTTATGGGTAAGACTCCTGCCGGGTGCGTAGATCGCAAGATTGAGGAAGTCCGCAAATCGAATGAGAAAGCGGCCTGGCGATCGATCTGTCTCTTCCGGTTACCGCTGGCGGTCGAGCTTCTTTTCCAGCATGTCGACCCATGACGCATGACCCTTAACCGTTATGGCAATGATCCGGCCTCCTGGGACAACGATTTTGTCTTTATAGGCCTCGTGTTTTTGTTGAAGCGTTGAAGAATGTTTCAATCCATATTCTTCATGGTGGTTTCTGAAAACACGGAAGCACAGGCGTCAATCAATATCACCAAACATGTGATGAAAATGATTTTTCTGATCATTTCTGACTCCCTGTTTCAATTTTGTCTCGTGTCGTCGTTCATGAAAGAACAAAAGTCCGCGACGGAGGGTAGCGAATATTTACGATTTAATAAAGCAATAAAATATTGGCGAAATACCCTTTATGGGTCCGATCATCAGGTCCTTTGTTTGTTCGAGAATTTTCGCCTGACCCTGTTGCCTCATGATAAAATGTGACCGGGGAGGAGCCGTTTAACTTACCCATTTCCTCGTTGATTTTGTTTAAATATTGAATTAGGATTGGATACCACATGAGGATGTCGAACAGATATCAGATGTGAACCTTCACCATAGATAAACGAAAATTCCTTAGAGGAGAGAGAAGTCATGAAAAAATATGCTCTGTTCGTTTTTTCCGGTGACCCCCTGTGCTTTATCCACGTTCTCCTGAATGCGCTGGATATGAAGGAAAGAGGGTACGAAGCCGGCATCGTCCTTGAAGGGGCTTCAACGAAATTGCTTCCCGAACTCACCAAGCCCGAACATCCCCTCAACGGTTTGTGGAGGAAAAGCCTCGAAGCTGGTTTGTTGGAAGGGGTTTGCAAGGCATGTTCCAGCAAAATGGGAACGCTTGAGGCGGCGAAGGAACAGGGGTTGCAACTTCTTGACGAAATGGCTGGTCATCCGAGCATGGCGTCATACCGGGACAGAGGCTACGAAATTATTACCTTCTGACTTCACTTGGACGCCGGATTTCAGGATATAATCCTGCAACAGCCCCTCGAGGAGAGGGGGCTATCCAACTCCGATTTGCTGATACAAAACACGGTTCTTTGCGTCTCTGGAGACCGTGGTATAAGGGTGCAGGCTCGTCGCCTGATTAATAGCCGGAATTTTCGGATCTTCGTGTTATCGTTACGTGATGGTTTCCTTGTTATCGGAGCTGTTTGGTTTATCGGAAATTCCGGTATGCCTTTACTGTTTGGCATTTCCCTCATGAAGAAACGATTCCCCCAGTTAAAGAAAGGAGGTCCATAAAATGACTGAAAAGGCCAAGGTCGGCTGTGCTCGTCCTACCGGTGGGTTGGTCGGGCAGGCTAAAGAACAGACGGAAGCAACACAGGATCAACAACCGTTTCAGGAGGTGAGAAAGATGATTCAAGTGGGTAAACCGGCACCGGATTTCGCATCCCCCGCCTACCACAAAGGGGATTTTACATCAGTTAAACTATCGGATTATATGGGTAAATGGGTCGTGTTGTGCTTTTATCCGGGTGATTTCACCTTCGTCTGAGCGACCGAAATCTCGGCGGTCGCCGAGCATTACAAAGAATTTGAGAAACTCGGAGTAGAGGTTCTGTCCATGAGCGTGGACAGTGTTTTTGTTCACAAGATGTGGAACGACTGCGAGTTGGCAAAAATGGTCAAAGGAGGCATTCCTTTCCCCATGCTCTCTGATAGCGGCGGAAAAGTCGGTTCAGCCTATGGTATTTACGACGAAGATGCAGGGGTGGAAAACCGGGGTCGTTTCATAATCGATCCCGAGGGGATCATTCACGCCTATGAAGTCCTTACGCCCCCTGTAGGTCGACGGGTGGATGAAACCCTTCGGCAAATTCAAGCGTATCAGCATGTGAGAAAAACGAATGGTAGAGAAGCCACTCCATCCGGATGGCGCCCAGGAAAACCAGTACTCAAACCTGGCCCGGACCTCGTGGGCAATGTCTGGAAGGTTTGGAAAACCTCCATGGAAAACGATTAACCTTCTTTAATCAACAATGTCTGCCGGGCTTCCATGCTGTTCATCGGGGCCCGGCATATTTCTTATTCTCAGGATTCACTCTTCGAAGTGCGAATGGTGCAAGAAGTCGTTTAGACGGGCTTTTGAACACGGAAGTGTTTGCGGTTCAGTTTGTGTACAAGCCATATCGTCGCGAACTGGATGGCAATCGCAACCGCAGAGACGACCCAGTAAGCGGATGAGAATTTTGGAATCACGCCGGCATCGACCAATCCCCTATTAAGCCAGAAGTGGATCATTACCGCCAGTGCCACACCCGGACAGATCAAGGCATAGGAGCTGGCGGAGGCGTCGCGCCCGAAGATGAAACGGGCTGCATATTGAAGCCTCCTCAAAACCGTTCCCGTCAGGAGGGCGAACAAAAGCTGAGCCGCGAGATACTGGGAAAGAAGCATGAGGCGCTCGGCGCCGCCGCCAGCCACCGCGAAGTGGGCATTGAGCGCGTGATTCTGCCGCAGGGATAGGATACTGATAACGGTGAGCAACGGGATGAATATTGACAATGTCGGCGCGGTTTCAATATTGGCGCCATTCTCCATCATTGAGCGCATACCCAGCACCAGTGCGATTGCACCGATCAGCAGAGCCGAAACCAGAAAAAAGGAAGAAAGAATAAGACCGATTCCCGCAATCAGCCGAGTATCTGACAATCCGGCGGGTGCGGCCAGTCCCACGCCGATCATCGACAGGGCAAAAGCGGGGAGAGCCTGGGAAAAAGAGTTGTTGACGGCGCAACTGAAACCACCGATCGTAAGTACCCGACCGAAAAAACTGCCCAGCATGCCGAAGGCCGATATGCCGATGGCAAGGAAGGCAATAAGGGCCAACGGGAAGAGATATTCGGCTATTCTCCACAGGCCCGGTACAAAGACCATCCCGATGATAAAAAGAACATTTACACTCATAGCCAGCGCCAACGGCATAGCCAACATCTGTGTCTCCGCATTGGAGCTTCGAAGCCGGTCATAGTCTTCAGTTTGTTTCCATGAGTGGAATCGTATCAAATTCCAGATCAGATATCTGATATTGAGAAATGCATAAAAGGCGATGCCAGAGACGGCCAGAATGATCATTGCCTTTTGGTCGATTCGACCGGCTGTAAAGGCCGTCACAATGTCCTCGAATACCGGTATTGAGCGGTCTGGATGTGGAATCCAGTGCATCAGCCACATGAAGAAGGTGATAGTAAGGCCTCCCATTCCCAGAGATACAAGGAAATAGATGGGAGAATAGATTTCCGATGGTTTGGCAAAATTTGATTGCATGGCAATGATCTCCGGGTAATGGATTTCGGTTGAATGCACCAGTGTGCTTTTTACAGGAATCTATGATCTTGTCAAGACCACCGCGCCAAAAAATGCTTGACAAGCGTAGGTAGTTGTGGTTAGTAAACCGCGCTTTTCAAAACGGTGCGTTAACGAGGATGCCGGTGGATGATCAAGCAGGAACATATCGATTAATTGGATTAATTGTAATTACGGGAGCGGACTCTGTAGTCGATATTTATAGAGGTATCACAAACTTAAGCCGAGGGGACAAAACCATTTCCCGCTCGGCTTTTTTTTACCGTTGCTGTGAATAGCGGCGTCAGGGTATACGGGACGTCGCTGAAATAATTTTATTTGTGAGGTAAGGTCGTGGTCGAACTTAACATTACGATTGTTTACCAGATGATCAATTTCCTTGTCATGATTTTCATCCTGAACCTTCTATTGTATAAGCCCATCTTGTCCATCATTGAAAAGAGGAAGAAGAATTTCGAAGATTCAGAGAACGAAATCAAACGCCTCAACGAAACGATAGAAAGTAAAATGGCTGCCTACGAGGAGAAGGTTCACCAAGCTAAGTTAGAGGCTGTGGAAGAAAAGAGTGAGATAGTTAAGGAAGGCGCAGACAAAGCCAAGGAAATTATTGAGGCCGTGAGATCCGAAGTCCCTGGTATGATGGAAGGATTCCGGGTAAAACTGGACGCCGAAGTGAGCGCTGCCAAGGCTTTTTTGAGCGGAAAATCCAAGGAATTGTCTGTTGAAATTGCCGAAAAGGTCTTGGGAAGGAGCGTTCAATGAAACTTTTGAGTTCTCGTGAAGACATGAGGCGGTTCCTGCGAGTTTTTATTTGTTCTCTTTTCCTTCTCCTGGTATCGGTGACGGTGTTTGCATCCGACGGTGGAGGGGGACACGAGGCGGAGGGTCCGGATTGGGTAAATTTCGGATGGAGGATGCTGAACTTTACCATTCTAGCCGGGTTCCTTTACTGGTTTTTAGCCAACAAAATTAAAGAGTTTTTTTCAGGACGCAGGAGCGATATCCGAACGGCCCTGGAAGAAGCGCAACGGGCCAAGGAAGAGGCGGAGCAGAAGTTCAGGGAATATGAGACAAAACTGACTAAAGCTACCGATGAGATTAATGATATTGCCGAAATGATCAAATCTCAAGGTTTGGTGGAGCGGGATAAAATCATTGAAGATGCTAAGAAGGCTGCGGAGAAAATGAAGGAAGACACCAAAGCCAGAATGGAACAGGAACTGACCAATGCCCAGAGTCAGCTGCGCCAGGAAGCCGTTCTGCTTTCGGTTCAGATGGCGGAAGAAATCCTAAAAAGGAGTATCACGCCGGCTGATCATGAGACCATGGTTAAAGACTACTTGGATAAGGTGGTGATAAAACATTGAACGGAAGCAGTACAATAGCCAAACGTTATGCCCGTGCTTTTTTTGACATCGCTGCCGAGGAAAATCGGTACGAAGCGTATTACGAGGAGTTGATGAAATTCTCTTCCATTGTTCAAGAAAGCGGTGACCTGCAGGAATTCTTGGCCAATCCGATATTCGACAACGACGACAAGAGGGCCGTTGTGAAAACCATTCTGGAGAAAATTTCGTTATCGGGGATTGCNNGATGGATGAGGCACTGAAAAAAGTCAGGGTCCAGGTAAAGACCGCGTTTCCGCTCTCGGTTGAGCTGTCTGGAGGGTTAGCGAAAAGTCTAGAGAATTTGACAGGCAAGCAGGTTGAAATGACGGTTGAGGAGGATCCCTCCCTTCTGGGCGGGATTGTCGTTAAGGTAGGCGATACCCTTTACGACGGGAGTATCAAAAGTCAGCTCAATAATATCAGGAATCTCTTAGGGGAGGAAGCATAGGATATGGATACGATCAGGGCAGAGGAAATAAGTCAGATTATTTCCAAGCAAATCAAGGACTATGAGAAAAAATTAGACATCAGCGAGACTGGTACGGTTCTGTCCGTCGGTGACGGTATTGCTCGTGTTTATGGTGTGCAAAATGCCATGGCGATGGAGCTTCTGGAGTTTCCCGGCGGTATTCTGGGCATGGTCCTGAACCTGGAAACGGATAATGTTGGTGTCGCCGTTCTCGGTGAAGTGACCCATATCAAAGAAGGGGACATCGTTAAGAGAACAGGTAAAATTGCCCAGGTTCCCGTTGGTGAAGAGGTGCTGGGGCGGGTTGTTGACGCCACCGGTGCTCCGATTGACGGCAAAGGTCCGATCGACGCCAAAGAGTTCCGCCGTATCGAGATGATCGCTCCCGGCGTGATTCAGCGTCAGCCGGTCAACCAACCCATGTATACGGGCCTCAAGGCCATCGATGCGATGACGCCTATTGGCCGCGGTCAGCGTGAGCTCATCATCGGTGACCGCCAGATCGGCAAAACGGCAATCGGTATTGATGCAATCATACGACAGAAAGATACGGGGATCAAATGCATCTATGTTGCCATCGGACAGAAAAAATCCACCGTGGCTCAGGTCGTGGAGCATTTGCGGAGAAATGGCGCCATGCCTTATACTTGTGTTGTTTCGGCCTGCGCCAGTGATCCGGCGACGCTGCAGTACATCGCCGCCTATGCCGGTTGCAGCATCGGTGAGTATTTCCGCGACAAGGGAGAGGATGCCCTGATTATTTACGACGACCTTTCCAAGCAGGCTGTGGCCTACCGGCAGATTTCACTGCTTCTGCGTCGTCCCCCAGGACGTGAGGCCTATCCCGGAGATATTTTCTATAATCACTCACGCCTTCTGGAAAGGGCGGCCCGGGTGAGCGAAGACCTTGGTGGTGGCTCCCTTACGGCGTTGCCTATCATTGAAACACAGGCTGGTGACGTGTCAGCCTACATTCCGACGAACGTTATTTC
>LSQX01107949.1_pt1 | contig 23909 bp, 22 predicted proteins | sample 654561 | NCBI WGS metagenome assembly LSQX01 (sample SAMN04489861, study PRJNA283612) | anaerobic digester metagenome | isolation source: 4 biogas reactors fed with cattle manure at either 37C or 55C with and... | place: Denmark: Kongens Lyngby | collected 2014
GTGTAAGGGTGACGGAGCGGAACCAGGTAGTAAGGTTAAAACTTGTCCTACTTGCGGAGGCAAAGGACAAGTTCAACAGGCGATAAACACACCTTTTGGTCAAATGGCTCAAACTGCAACCTGCCCATCTTGTCGTGGCAAGGGAAAAATAATAGAAACACCATGTACTAAGTGCCGCGGACAGGGACGCGTTCGTAAACAGCATTCTGTAGAAGTGAAAATTCCTGCAGGAGTTGACACTGGTATAAGGCTTAGAGTTTCTGGTCAAGGCGAAGCTGGCATTAACGGAGGACCATCAGGAGATTTATTTATTCTTTTAGAAGTCCGCCCGGATAAGCGTTTCCAGCGCAGAGGCGATGATCTTAACGTTGCGGTAGATATTGAATATCCACAGGCCGCTTTGGGTTGTGAAGTTAAAATAGAGACCTTTGACGGAATGGAAACACTTGATATTCCAGCAGGGACACAACCTGGATCAAAACTTCGCATAAAAAAACATGGTATGCCCAAATTACGAGGTAGTGGCAAGGGTGACATGAATATACTTGTTCGTGTAAAAGTTATAAAGAAGCCATCTGCAAAGGAACGAGAGCTATTAGAACAGCTTGCTACAGAAATGAAGGTTCAAGTTAAAAAGAAATAAGTATTATTTAATAAGCCACAAAATGATTTTTTGAGCTTGAATGAAATTAAACAAAAAACCTTATGTCCTGTATTTTAAATACAGGACATTTTCTGTGTAAAGCTAGAAAAATGATCTATGGTTCACAAATTAATGCTAGGAATGCTGTTTTTGTCTCAATCTATTTACAAAAGAAAAATGGAAGTTAGAATAGTTCGCATAAAACATATATTCAAGATTCTTTATCGTTTTTGAAAAACATATGGAGGTGGGTTATTTTGAAAAAAGGATTTACGTTGTTAACTATCTTGTTTGCTGTTCTTATTATCGGAATTGTTATCGCATTTGGCTTCTATAAGTTCTCGAACAGAACTACTTCGGATTCTGCTGTACTTTCTTCAGCCCCTATTAAGATAGGATATCTTGCCGCACTTACTGGAGATTATGCTGCATACGGAATTACCGAAGTTAATATGGCTAAATTGGTTGTCGAAGATACAAACGCTGCGGGCGGAGTCCTTGGGCGTAAGCTCGAGCTTGTTGTCTATGACACAAAAACGCGTAATGAAGACGCAGTAAATGCAGTCCCTCGTATGATTGAGAGTGATAAAGTTTGCGCCATAATAGGAGCAAACTCAAGCGGCATAAACATTGCTACAGCACCAATAGTGAACATGGGAAAAACACCTCAAATTTCTACAGTTGGAACTAACCCTCTTGTTACTGTTGATAGCAACGGTAAGGTTCGTCCTTATTCGTTCCGTGTCTGTTTTACAGACCCTTATCAGGGAGCCCTCGCTGCTGATCTTGCCAAAACTGATCTTCAAAAAGACAAGGCTGCAATTCTTTATAATGTAGGTTCTGATTACGCACAGGGATTACGTGAATTTTTCACTAAGAGTTATAAAAAACTTGGCGGAGAAATAGTTGCTGATGAAGGTTATCGTGAGACAGACGTCGATTTTCGTGCACAGCTAACTAAAGTAAAAAGATCTGGCGCCAATGTCCTATTTCTTCCAGGAATGGGCAAAGACATGGCTCTCATAATCAAGCAGGCTCAAGAGCTCGGACTCGATATCGCCATTGTCGGTGGAGACGGTTATGGAGAATTTATGAACGAAATAGCTGGTAGTGCAATGAAGGGAACATATTGGATTAATCATACATATCTTTCAGACCCAGGCATGGCTCCTATATTTGCACGTTACAAAAAGGTATATAACGATGACTGCAAAGAGTTCGTAAATGGAACGATGGCATATGATGCTACTCAGTGGCTTATAGATGCCATTATTCGAGCAGACAGCACTGAAGGAGAAGCAATTGCTAAGGCTCTAGAGACAACAGAGGGACTGGAACTTGCTCATGCAACACTTACAATAAGCCCTGAAGATCATAACCCTATAAATAAAGCTGGTATAATTTTGAAGGTTGATGACAATTTAAAAACACAGTTCTACAAAAAAGTTGAACCTAAATAGACTTTAGTTTTCGTGAGAGGCATGGATTTATTTCCATGCCTCTCTTTCTGTGCTATATTGGGTAAATAAAAATTCGCTAAGCATAAATAAGGAAGCCCGAGGTGTTCTTTTTGGATATTATTCAACAAATAATAAATGGCCTCTCTATTGGGTCGGTATATGCACTTATCGCAGTTGGGTATTCGCTTGTTTACTCTGTCTTACTTTTTTCTAATTTTGCACATGGCGGTTTTTTAGTCATTGGAGGGTATATCTGCTACTTTGCATTACGTTCCGGAGGCATGAATATTTGGGTAGCGTCATTTGCTGCATTAATTGGCGCAGGCGTTTCTGCTGTTTTAGTTGAAAGATTCGCATATAGACCTATACGGGAGCGTACTCCTGTCACGCTTTATATGCTTATTGCCTCAATGGGAATGAGTATCGTAATTGAGAATATTTTTGTAGTCACAATCGGCGGCCGCTTTAGAGCTTTGCCTCCTGTGATTCCGATGGAACCTGTAAATGTTTTTGGTCTCGCTACAACAAGTGCATTTGATCTTTTGTCTCTTGCAACGGCGGTTGTTTTTCTAATTGGATTACAGCTTTTTCTTGTGAAGACGAAATGGGGTCTAGCAATTCGTGCTGCCTCTTATAATCTAAAAACTGCAGGACTTATGGGAGTTAACGTTAATCGGCTTATCGCCATAGTTTTTTTTGTAGCAGGTCTTCTCGCTGCTGTTGGAGGAATCTTTCTGTCAGCACGCTATACACTCTATCCTCAGCTAGGTAGCATGATAACGACGAAGGCTTTCGTGGCCGCTGTTCTTGGTGGGCTTGGCTCATTGCCTGGAGCTGTCATCGGAAGTCTAATACTTGGCCTTGCAGAAATGCTTACAGCAGGATTTATTTCCAGTCAGTTCCGAGATTTGGTTGTTTTTGGTATTTTAATTATAACTTTGATAATGCGTCCCACAGGACTTTTTGGTAAGTCTGTGGGAGAGAAAGTTTAGGTATTATAAATGCAAGGATATACAGCAGGAATAATAACTCTCCTTGCAATTAACTGCATAGCGGCTTTAGGAGTATCACTCTTTACAGGATTCACCGGTATTTTTACTCTTGGTCACGCAGGATATATGGCAATTGGTGCTTATACAGCTGCAATATTAACTATTCAACATGGCGTACATTTTATTCCTGCGATAATTTGTGGTGGACTTCTCGCTATGCTGATAGCTTATCTGATAGGTATCCCGACACTAAAACTTGTCGGAGACTATTACACTATCGCGTCTCTTGGATTGGGTGAAGCTATACGGCTTATTATTGAAAACTGGGAAAGTGTCACACGCGGTGCACGAGGATATCCCGGAATATCCCCGTACACAACTCTTCCTGTTGCTGTCTCTTTTCTTGTCACTATGGCTATTGCAATGTTCTTTCTTGTCAATAGTAGTTATGGACGCGCATTTAAAGCATGTCGCGATGATTATCTAGCGGCTTCTCTGCTTGGTTTTAATACAGCTCATTATAGAGTTCTTAGCCTTGCCGTATCAGGGTTTTACTGTGGCGTGTCTGGCGCACTTCTTGCCGGATTTATGTCATTTATACAGCCGGTAATGTTTGATATGGCAAAATCAACAGAACTTGTTTCGGTCGTCGTTTTTGGTGGACTTGGCTCAATGAGTGGGTGCCTTCTTGGGACAGCTATTCTTACTCTAGTTACAGAAGTTTTTCGCCCTATCTCACAGTACCGTATGCTTATATATGGATTAGTACTTGTACTTGTAATGGTTCTACGCCCAGAAGGAATTATGGGGACAAACGAACTGACATTCAACTATATAAAAGAACTCTTCGGCAACAAGCATAAAGTTTCTAAAGTGGAGGAGGGTTCAACTGATGACTGTAATTCTTGAGTTAAAAGAAGTCTATAAATCGTTTGGTGGCGTTCATGCTGTAGAAGACATGTCATTTAAAATAGAGACCGGACAGCTTGTTGGTCTTATAGGCCCTAATGGAGCAGGAAAAACAACGATATTTAATCTGATTACAGGTGTCTACGATGTGACAAGAGGAGATATCGAATTTCAAGGTAACAGCATAAACAAACTCAAAACTTATCAGGCAATATCGCTTGGCATAGCAAGAACTTTTCAGAACCTCAGATTGTTTGACAGTTCTACTGTTTTGGAAAATGTTATGACCGCTGCTCAGCAGCCTCACAATTATAGCTTTATTGAAGCTATAAGCCATTTAGGACGCTGGCATAAAACAGAAAAAATTATTCAAAAAGAAAGTATGGAGCTGCTCGAAAGAGTTGGTCTCGCAGATCGTGCCGACCAAAAAGCAGGGACTCTTCCATATGGTCTACAAAGACGTCTAGAGATTGCGCGTGCTTGTTCTCTCCGACCTGAACTTTTACTTCTTGATGAACCTGCAGCAGGAATGAATTCTGAAGAAGTTGATCAGCTCAACGTGCTTATACGAGACATACATAAAGATTTCAACCTTACTATATTTTTAATTGAACACCACATGGACATGGTCATGAAGATTTGTCCTCATATCATATGTATGAATTTTGGAGCAAAGATAGCAGAGGGTTCGCCGGATTATATACAAGCCCACCCCGAAGTCCTCAAGGCTTACTTGGGAGAGGAGTAGCAGAGCATGGAAGAAAGAAACCCCATTCTGTCTATCAAAAACCTAGTGGTGAACTATGGAGCAATCCAAGCCCTTAAGGGCGCATCTCTTGATGTCTATCCGGGAGAAATAGTTGCAGTTATTGGTGCTAATGGTGCCGGTAAATCTACGATGATGAATGCGATAATGGGTGTAGTTAAAAGAGCCTGTGGAGAAGTTTTTCTTGACGGAGAACCTCTTGCCGAGAAAAGTTATCAAGTTGTTAAAGCAGGAGTTAGTTTAGCACCTGAAGGCAGAAATGTTTTTGCTCCTCTTACTGTTATGGAAAATCTCCAAATGGGAGCTTTTCCTCTTTCAAATCGTAAGGTTATTGCGACTGAGCTTGAAAAAGTATTCACACTTTTTCCACGTCTGAAAGAGAGAACTTCTCAATATGCAGGAACTTTATCCGGCGGAGAACAGCAGATGTTAGCAATTGGACGAGCGATGATGGCAAAACCCAGAGTTCTTCTTCTTGATGAGCCTTCTTTGGGACTTGCGCCTATAATTATTAACGAAATATTTGCAGAGCTTACAGAAATTAATCAACTGTTTGGAATAGCAATGTTGGTAGTTGAACAAAATGCTAGAAAAGCACTCATGCTTTCTAATAGAGCCTATGTTTTACAGACAGGGAATATTATTTTGGAGGGCAAATCCTCTGAGCTACTTCACAATCCAGAAATAGAAGCGGCATACTTGGGTGGCAAAAAGAAATAACTAGAAAATTCTAGGATTTACTATAAATATTTTAATTGTTTAAAGCGACAGTATGGCACATATAAAAGTGTTGAGTGCTGTCGCTTTTTTTGTTATTAAAATGCAAACTACATAATAAAAAAATAAAATTATTTTGTTCGTTTGCTGATTTTATGAGTTACAATAATTAGACGCATTGTTGACGAAGGGGCTGATTCTATGAAGACTAATGACAGCTATTGGTGGTACATAACAATTTCAGATAGCTCGGGAGAGACAGATACGTTACTCTCTTTGGCGGATATAACTGGAAGCATAGGTACAGAGCTTCAAGAGTTTGCTCAGGGCGGCGACCGTTTGAGAATGTATTACAGAAGCAACGAAGATCTTTCACATTGGAAAAGGATTTTGATGGATGCAATGAAAGAGTTCGCGTCTGTTAAAGTGGAAGATTTTGGAAAGATAGATAATCAACCTTGGAACGTAGTTGCTGAGGATGCATTTCCACCTTTGCCCGTTGGAAAAGGACTTGTCGTACTGGCACCATGGCATAAAGGTAAGGAGCCCAAAGGACTCTTAGCGCTCTATATAAACCCTGGTAGCGCATTTGGCACAGGATATCATGAAAGCACTCAGATTGCTCTCGAGCTTCTTGAGTCGCACATAAAACATGGAATGACTATGGCGGATATAGGTACGGGTTCCGGCATACTAACCATATGTGCACTTAAAAAAGGTGCCGACAAAGCATATGCACGTGATATTGATCCAGCTGTAATTGAAGAAGTGCACAAAAACTTTATACTTAACGATCTTGATAAGAATAAAGTAGACCTTGCAACAGGTGACCTTCTGAATGGTTTTAAACATAAAGTAGACATACTTACGGCGAATATTCTTATTGGACCTTTGTCACAAATGGTTATTGGAGTACCAGCTGTAATGAATAAAGATGGAGTAGCTATCTTTTCCGGTATGGTGGAAAAAGAAAAATCAATATTTCTAAAAGCATTGAAGGCTGCAAATATGGAGCCTGTTGAAGAGCTCGTCAAAGGGGAGTGGTGGGGTGTCGTTGCCAAGACTTCGGCTTGAGAAATGCACCTTTGACGGGAAAACTTGGACAATAGATAACGAACAGGCGCACCATCTCGTTAGGGTGCGCCGTTGTAATACTGGCTCTTTTGTCGAAGGATTGCTGAATGGAGTAAGAGTTAAATTAAAACTTTTGTGTTATGAAAATATTGTGTGTGCTGAAGAAATATCAAGAGAGAATGAGCTTCTTCCGCAAACAAATATTCATCTGCTGCTTGGTTTATTAAAAAACGACCAGTTAAACGAAGCACTTCGTTTTTCTGCAGAGATTGGCGTGCACAGCATACATCTTCTTTTATGTGAAAGAAGCGTTCCTATATATGACGCACAAAAAAGCGAAGATAAAATGCAACGCTGGAACAAGATACTTGAAGAAGCAACAAAACAAGCTGGTTCCACAAGACCTCCGATTCTGAAAAATCCTATCGAAATTACAAAATTTGATTTTCAATCTTTGCCGAATTGCAGATACGCTGCCCTTCTTTCTTCTGAACCTCAACAAATAAAAAATATTAACGTACCTTCCGAACTAGCTGTTGCTATAGGACCAGAAGGCGATTGGGCTCCTTCTGAATCACAGCTACTGTTGGATAATGGGTTCATCGGAATTAGTCTCGGGAAAAGAATATTACGTGCCAGCACAGCAGTAGCAGTTGCTTGTGGTTCTCTGATGCTAGCCGAAGATAATTAGTATATGTAAAAGTAGTAAAACTCAAAAACTTCTGGCAATACTTAATATGTATTGTGGTAGGATTATTCGCAATAAAAAGAAAATGGAGGTGTTTGTTCGATGAACAAAATATTGCGAAGAATTTTAGCTTTGCTTACAGGCATTGTCGAACAAGGCCCCATGTTATTCATCGGCTCCCCATACTATAAAGATAGAACGAGTCTGTTTCAAAGTTTAAGCAACACAAATAAGTCAATTGTTTTTGTTGGCGATAGCCTAATCGAAGGATGCGAATGGCATGAATTATTAGAAAGCCCTTATGTAAAAAACCGCGGAATTAGCGGAGATAACACTTACGGCTTATTACATAGAATTGACAATATTATTGAATCAAAGCCGGACAAAATATTTTTAATGATTGGCATTAACGATTTAAATTCAGGAAATGATGTTTCGCAAATAACAGATAACTACAATGAAATTTTAAGCCAAGTTACAAAAAAACTACCAAACACTAAGGTTTATGTTCACAGTGTTCTTCCCATAAACTCTAATTTATACCATTGCAAAAAAGCAATTAACAAAAAGATCATATCGTTAAACAAAGAAATCGAACGCTTGTCACAAAGTTATTTTTCATCGTATATTGACCTTTATAACGTCTTGAGTGGTCAAGATGGGCAACTAAAATCTGACCTCACGAACGACGGGCTTCACTTAAACGGTAATGGTTACAACGTATGGAAAAATTCTATTACAAAATATGTTTTTAACTAACCTCTTGCCCTTAAAAATCATAAGTACACTTACAATAAATGCGAGTCTTCAAAGCCACTAAAGGAGAAAAATGAATAGATTAAAAGGTAAAACATTCTCAATTAATATACAGGGTTGCCGCACAAATTTGTACGAGGGCGAGGCTATAACATATTCCCTTGAGAAGGCTGGTGCGATATACAAAGAAAACGCTCCGGATGTTGTTGTTATTGTTTCATGTACGATAACATCAGCCGCTGAACGAAAATGTCGCAAATTAATACGAAAAATACGCAGAGAATCTCCTTTAACACTTATTATTGTGTGTGGCTGCTATGCTCAGAAACTTACAGAAGAAGAGCGACAGCGATTTGGAATTGATATCCTTGTAGGTAGCAGATTAAAATATAAACTCCCTGAAATTATTGCAGATCATTTCGAATTTCCTGAAACAGCTGTTTCGTTTGCATTATCTGAAAACGAGCTTCTTAAAGAAACAACATGGGACTCTCTCGAGCTTGACAGACCACGACTTCATACTAGAGCTTTTCTTAAAGTGCAGGATGGCTGTAATCATTATTGCAGTTACTGCATCATTCCTTATGTCAGAGGAAAACCTGTTTCGCGGAATATGGATGAATCTATTGCAGAGGCGATTAAAATCGTTGAATCAGGATGTTCTGAAATTGTACTTACCGGAATACACATTGGATTGTACGAAAATCTTGATATTTTAGTGCGTCGTATTGGTGGAATAAAGGGTATCAAACGGTTGCGTTTTGGCTCAATAGAACCATTTGCCGTGACGGACAAGCTTTTGTGCGCTCTAGCCGAAACAGAGGTTTTTTGTCACCATCTACACCTGCCACTTCAAAGCGGAGATGATGGTGTTTTAAATCAAATGCGTAGAGGTTACACTGTCGACGAATATAGAAAGAATGTTGACAATGTCCGAAAAAAGCTTGGAGAGAGAGTGCACATAAGTACAGACCTCATGATTGGATTTCCTGGCGAAGATGATAATGCATTTGAAAACAGCATGAATCTTATAAAAGAGATAGAATTTGGCAAAATCCATGTTTTTCCATATTCACGACGCGCTGGCACTAATGCAGCACAAATGCCCCTGTTGCCTGTAAATATTATTCGCGAACGTAAAAACGAGGCATTAATTATTGCGGAAGAGTTACATGAAAAATACTGTTCATCCTGGATTGGTGAAAAGGTTTCAATTCTTGTAGAAGAAAAAAAACGAAGAATCGTTAGTGGTCTTACACCGCATTACATTAGGGTGTGTAAAGAAGACAAGGGCGAAAAAACTTCTGATATCGTAGACGTTATACCTGAAAGATATGAAAATGGCATTCTGATTTCAAATCAATAATAAAACAAGCTGTCAAAGATAAAATTATTATCGCAATTTTATAGAACCGTAAACTATATTAAAAAGATAAGCCCTACAAAAAAGGCTTATCTTTTTAATATTCGTTAAAAAAATCCTGTATCTCAATCAAATTATTAGTCTTTGTTAGAGCCAGCATAAGTAATATCCGTGCTTTTTGTGGTGTAAGATCGTCTGCGGTCAGTATACCAAGGCTTTTATATTTTTCAATTTGCTGCACTGCACCACTCAAAGTTTTTGAAGAACGTACAAGCACAGGTAATGATTCAGTAGATTTTATAAAAGACTCTGTGTCTTTATTTAGATTACCATTTCCGTTCCCTGCAAAGACAATCCCTTCACAATTTCGAACAATATTTGATAGCAGAGTGTCGGAGCTGCCTATATATTCATAAATTATTTCAACTTTAGGCAGTTCATTCAAATCATCAATGTCAAAACAGCTTTCTATAGTATGTTTTTTTATTGAGTTGTAATAATATCTTACGACGCCACTTTGCACAGTGCCAATACAGCCGTATTCTGTTCCTTGAAATGCATTTGTTTTATGTGTAGACGTCTTCCTAACGTCTCTTGCCGCATATATTCCATCGTTCATGGCAATCAACACGCCTTTGTCACAGCTGACCTTGTTCGCTGCGATAAGAATCGCATTATATAAGTTTAGCGGGCCGTCAGCACTGATAGCCGAAGCAGGACGCATTGAGCCGACAAGCACAACAGGTTTATTGCTCTTTACTGTTAAATTTAGAAAGTAAGCCGTTTCTTCCATAGTATCTGTTCCATGAGTAACTACAACTCCATCTACAGAATCATCAGACAGAAGCTTATTAATACGCTTAGTCAGTGCCAATAAATCATTCGTAGTCATGTCAGTGCTGTCTAATTGAGAGAACTGCTCGCTGTTTATGTTTGCAATAGTGTTAAATCCAACCGCGTTTTCGAGTATTGTGTTTATAGATAAAAGTGCAGGGTTATAGTCGGAGGTTTCTGTTGCACTTTTCGCAAGTCCTGCAATAGTTCCACCTGTTGCAACAATATGTATGTTCGGTAGTTTGCTCTCTGTCTCGGCTATTGCACGGAAAGGGCGCAAGAGCAATAAATATACAGAACACATCGCGGCTATAATAATTTTTTCCACTTAATGCACTCCATCCATTAGTTTGATGAAAGTCTATGTATGAATTCTAGGTGTAGGGTTATTCACTGTCAATATTCTTAACAATTTAAAGTTTTAATCAAAAATGATATTTCTTTGGATAAAACAGTTGATTAATCAACTTGAAAGGGAGCTCATTTTAAGCTATACTTACTGAGTGTTTATCCCCGCTTGCACATTTGTATTTTGTTCTGTAAGTGGCGTAGAAAGGGGGGGAATGTAGATGACCACCGTAAGAAGACGCGATAATGAGTCTATCGAAGATGCGCTGAAACGTTTTAAGCGTGAAATTAGGAAGGTGGGCACCCTTCGTGATGCAAGAAAGCACGAACGGTACGAAAAACCCAGCGAAATTAAGAAACGCAAGAAGGCAGAAATGGCTCGAAATAAAGGTAGGAAGACTGAAAGATAGTCATGCCTAAACTTAAACTTGAGCTTGAGCTCCATGATGATATTATAACGGCAATGAAAAGCAAAGATTCTTTAAAGCTTTCGGTACTACGTATGCTGAAATCTGCAGTTCAGCTTGCACAGATAGATAAAAATAAAGAAGATTCTTTTACAGAGGAAGATTTCTTTGTCATTGTCAGAAGACTTATTAAACAGCGTCGAGAAGCTGCAGAAATGTACATCTCAGGCGGAGCTAATGAGAGAGCTAAATTGGAACTTGAAGAAGCTAAAATACTCGAAGTTTATCAGCCAGCTCAAATGTCTGATGAAGATCTTGCCAAAGTTGTGGCAGAAACAGCATCACAACTTGCAGTTTCAGGACCCAAGGATATGGGCAGATTGATGGGCAAAGTTATTGCATCCGTCAATGGCCAGGCAGATGGCAACAGAGTTAAAAACCAAGTCCAGACATACTTATCCTCTCTAGCATAGTAATAATATCTTTACTTAATCAGAAAAAGCGCTAAACTTAGGTTTAGCGCTTTTTCTATTATATAACGGTATTATCAATGGTAGGAGGTCCTGCACAAATGCAAAACTACAAAGTTCCGCTTGTTCCTGGTCCAGTATCTGTTCCGCAAAAATATCGCGAAGTATATTTGAAAGATTTCGGCAGTTCCGATTTAGAAATAGATTTCTTTCAACTTTTGAAAGAAAACCAAAATCTTTTACAACAAATTTTAAAAACTAAAAATTCTATTACAATTCAATCAGGGGAAGGCATGTTAGCCCTCTGGGGTGGACTTAAAAGCACTCTTAAATCTGGACACAAAGTGCTAGTAATTTCCAATGGACTTTTTGGCCGTGGTTTTGGTGATATGGCTATTTCTATGGGTGCTGAAATTCAACTACTTGAAGCTCACGATGGGGAATTCATTGATACAAAATTATTGACTGAGGCCATTTCATCATTTAAACCCGATATGGTTACAGCAGTTCATTGTGAAACGCCAAGCGGATTGTTGAATCCAATAGAAGATATCGCTCCTATTATAAAAGAGAGCGGAGCACTCTTCGTTGTTGACTTCGTAGCAAGTGCAATAGGTGCGGATGTTCGTGTAGATGAATGGGGAATAGACCTTGGTCTACTAGGAAGTCAGAAATGCCTTTCTCTGTTGCCGGATCTTTCTATTCTTACTGTAAGTGATAGAGCATGGAAAGTAGCCGAAAAAGTTGCATATGCAGGCTATGATGCATTACTTCCATGGAAAAATGTTTTAGAAGAAGAATATATGCCATATACACATAACTGGCATTCAAATGCAGCTTTGAACGTTGCATTAAAGTCGGTTTTGAAAGAGGGCCTAGAGAACTCTTTTAAACGTCACGAAGAAACTGCCGCTTATTGTCGCAAACGTGCAAAAGAGATGGGCCTCGAGCTTTATGTAAAAGATGAAAAACTTGCGTCGCCTACAGTTACCGCAATCAAAATGCCAACAGGTATGACATGGAAAGCTTTGGATTCCGCACTTAGAAAACAGGGAGTTGTTGTCGGAGGAAGTTATGGCGACTTAGCAGAAAAAGTATTCCGCATTGGCCATATGGGCTCTCAGGCTGATATGTTCTTAGTTAAGTCCGGTATGGATGTCTTAGAGCAAATTATAAAACGAAGTTTATAAGCAAAGAGTCAAACTTTGAGTTTTAAAACTGCACTTTTGACTGGCTGTTTAAAGCAAATAGTAACTAGGTAATTGAAAGCAACTATACATAATATAAATAGCTAGTAGTAAAAACACTCTAAACATAAGATTCTCTACTTTCATTATGAAAAATATCAAAAGATTACGCATGTGTTTGAAGTGATTGATACCGTTTAGAAATTTGTATAATCTTTATTTTAAAACATTTCTCCTCGTTTTATTTGAAGATTTTATAACTTTATTGCTGTAGAAAAAGATGTAAATAGGACAGATGAGTGGTTATCAATTTTTTTGTATTTTAATGACAAAGAGTCATTGAAAAACCCTTTTATTATCACTACAGATAGTGTATAATTTTTAGGTTGAAGCACATATAGTGTTTGGAGGAGTATTATGTACTGTCCTGTCTGTGGAGCATCAGAAACTAGAGTTATAGAGACAAGAAGTGCTGATGAAGGTAAAGTAAACCGTCGCAGACGAGAATGTCCTAAGTGCCAGGGACGGTTCACTACTTATGAGCGTCTTGAAGAGAAACCCTACCTTTGGGTCGCAAAAAAGGGTGGTAGGCGCGAGGCTTTTGATAGAGAGAAACTTACAAAAGGAATACAGCGATCTTGCGAAAAGCTCCCAGTTTCTTTGGAACAGATAGAAGAGGCGGTTGCACATATTGAAGGGCGTTTGAGATCTACAGGCCAAGGCGAAGTTGCCGCTGGAACTATAGGACAGTTCGCGTCCGACGAACTACGTAAAATAAATAAAGTAGCATATGTAAGATTTGCTTCAGTATATAGAGAATTTACCGACATAGAGAGTTTTACACAGGAAGTAGCAAAATTAATTGAAGACAAGGAGATCGAACGTAATGGCAAATAAGATCAGTCAGGAGACAGAGCTTTACTTAGGCAAACAAGGACATTTATTTGACAATCCTAAGGAGTCAACAGATCTCGCTTTGATGGTTGATGCTCTTGCTCAGGAAAAACGTTCACCATGGGACACCGGTAAAATACGTGATGCGCTTATTCTAGAAGCTGGAGTTGATCCTGCTACAGCAGAGGAAATAGCAATAGAAGTTGAAGAAGAGCTGCTCAAGCAAGGACGCACTCAAGTAACTACCTCAATTATACGCGAGTTAGTTAACGTTAAACTTTTTCAGCGTGGACTAGATGCAAAACTTGCAGATCACAATCGTATAGGAATTCCTGTGCATGACCTTGAAAAAATGATGTTGACAAAAAATAAAGAAAATAGCAATACGTCACACAATCCAGAATCTATAAATCTTTCAATAGCTGAAATGGTGCTGAAAGAATATGCACTAACAAAAATTTTTAGCAAAGATGTTGCAGATGCTCACCTTAGTGGTGACATCCACCTCCATGATCTTGGCATGGTGGATAGACCTTATTGTTCAGGTCAGAGCGTTGCTTATGTTGCGCGTTTTGGGCTTAATATTCCTTCTATAACGAGTGTTTCTTCTCCTGCAAAACATGCAGATGTTCTTCTTGCACATATTCTAAAAATGACGTCTGTGCTACAGAATCATTTCGCAGGTGCGATTGGATGGGACGCTATCAATATGTACTTTGCACCATACATTGTGGGTTGGACATATGAGCAGTGTAAACAACTTTGTCAGCAGCTTATATTTGAATTTAACCAACTTGCAGGCGGACGTGGCGGACAGGTCGCATTTACAGATATAAACGTATACTACGAAATCCCTAATCATTTTCGTGATGTTCCTGCAATAGGCCCCGGAGGTAAATTTACCGGAAAAACTTATTCTGAATATGGCAAAGAAGCAAAAATGCTTGTTAGAGCATTATTTGATGTTTATATGAAGGGCGACAGCAGAGGCCAGCCTTTCTTCTTTCCCAAACCGTTACTTCATATAACAGATTACTTTTTCAAAGAAGAAGGATGGGAAGAATTCCTAGAATTTTCTTGCCAACTAGCTTCCGAAAAAGGCAATACGTATTTTGTATTTGACAGAGGGGGAGTCGCCAAGCTTTCTGAGTGTTGCCGTCTTTCATTTGAGCTTACACCGGAAGATTTGGAAGAAGCCAAGCATCCTTGGAAAATGCGTCACTGTGCACTTCAGAACATTACTTTGAATCTGCCGCGTGCTGCATATAAAAGCAACGGTGATCAAGACGTTTTGTTTGACATCATAGATAAAGAAATGGAACTCGCAGCTAAAGCTCATGTCCAAAAACGAGAATTTCTTCAGCTCATATTGGATCTTGGACTAGAAGGTCCCCTTGCTGCACTTTGCGCCACGCATGATGATGAACCATATCTTAGAATGCGAAAGGCAAGCCATCTTATAGGAATTCTTGGACTTAACGAAATGGTTCAGGCAATGACAGGATTCGAACTGCATGAAAACGCTAAAGCAGAAGGACTTGGAAAAGCTGTCATTCAGTACATGGATCTCAAATGTCAGCAACTTTCTGACCGTCTCGATCTTAAGATAGTGCTTGAACAGACTCCTGCCGAGAGCACTGCTCTCAGATTTGCCAAACTAGATCTTCGTGCTTATCCAGAGGATGCACGCAAATATGTTAAGGGTAACTATGAAACAGGAGAAATTTACTATACAAATAGTACACATTTGAATTACAACCTTGTACAGGACCCGATAGACAAGGTAATTAAAGAAAGTATTTTCCATCCCATGATCAAAGCTGGTTCAATTACACATATTTGGATGGGTGAACATAAACCTGATCCAAAGGCACTCGCATCATTTGTAATTAAGACATTCAAAAATACTGAAAATGCTCAAATAGCTTTCAGTCCCGAGTTTACGATATGCAATGATTGCGACCACATGCAAAGAGGACTTTGTGATACGTGTGAAATTTGTGACTCAGAAAACGTAGATGGAATCACACGCGTAACTGGTTACTTTACAAGAACATCTTCGTGGAATGCAGGTAAACGGGGAGAACTAAAAGATAGAGCACGAGTTCCGGTGACAATGCCTAAATAAACAAATAGTTTATAACAGTGCAAAACAGCTGAGAGGCTTTGCGCAGATATCTAATTAAAAGTTAGGTAGTGATAAAAATGCAAAACACAACTGCGGGGGGATATCTCCCCGCTTCTTTTTTAGACTGGGAGGGCCATGTTGCTGCTGTAATATTTACATCAGGCTGTAACTTTAAGTGTCCCTGGTGCCATAATTATGACCTTGTCTTTTCAAAAACTGATCCCATTAAAATAGCAACAATCTTGAATGATATAGAGCGACGCAGATCATTTCTAGACGGTGTCGTTATAAGCGGAGGAGAACCCACTATTTGTCCTTCATTAATACCACTTATGCGCGAATTAAAGTCGATGGGTTTGCCTGTTAAGCTTGATACAAACGGATCGTTTCCAAATGTTTTAGAAAGCATTTTCGATGAAAAGCTTGTGGATTTCGTAGCAATGGATGTTAAGGCTCCGCTTAATGACGAAGACTTGGAAATAGTGACAGGAGTCTCTATCTCTTCGAATCTTTTGAAAAAGAGTATTAATTTAATAAAGAAATATGCTCCTGCTTATGAATTTAGAACAACATATTTGCCGGAACTGCTTTCGAAAGAAAAACTTTTCCAAATAAGAGAAGAGCTTGATGACGACGATCACTGGGTAGTGCAATGTTTTAAACCCGTCAACTGTATTAGTAAGGAATATCTTGAATACAAAGAGGTAAGGGCAGAAGTAGTAAAACAACTATTGCCAGACATTAAAATCCGCGGCTAATTTCTGTTTCTAAGTATGACAAGCATACAAGCCATATTGATTGAATTTGTTCAAAGAACAAAGAAGTTCTGCACGTTAGTTGTCTTAAAAAAATTATTCACATAACTAAAAAGTGTTTTTTGTTTTTCTTTTCAAGATGATTATAGTTCGCATAATAAGAAAAGACACGGACTTTGACAGGCATGTACTTGACGACTAAGATGTAAAGATATAAAAACACAAGACGGAGGTAAATCAATTATGGCACTGCTTAATGTTCAAGAGTTAAAGAAATTACCGTCGGGGATGAGCTTCAAGTCGATTTTTGTTATTACTGCACTTTTTCAAAAAACTGACAAAAACGGAAAACCCTATTATGAAATGTCTATTTCCGATTCAACGGGAAGTATAGATGCGAAAATATGGTCAGATGCGGCATGGTTTGACCGTACTGAAGCTGATGATATAGAAGAACCCGCTAAAGACCTACCAGATGAAGCAATTCTGGGGTTGATTGGAAGTACTGTCGGCGTTGACGGGAAAACAGCAGAATATCGCAAGCAGTTACAGTTTAATTTTAATAAGATAACGTTGTTAAATCAGGACAAATATCCAGCCGCTCAGTTCCTTCCCCGTTCTCCTATCCCTATAGATGAAATGGTTGCGCGTTATGAGAGTCTGATTGCATCATGCCGTCCTCAAATAGCAGATTTTCTGAAATTTGTTTATCAGGGCGAAACATGGACTAAATTTAGAGATTGGCCTGCTGCAGTAAGCCATCATCATGCTTATGCTAACGGACTGATAGAGCACACTCTGGCTGTTGCTGATTGCGCTAAATCAATGGCAGAATCAATGAAACGTTCTGGATATAATGTTGATGTTGATGTAGTTATAGCGGGAGCCCTCTTGCACGATCTCGGAAAATTAGATTCATATAAAATGACATCGATTCCTGAAATGACAACAGAAGGAGCAGTCATTGATCATGTAGCCCAGGGCTATTTACGTTTTATGCAGTATGCCGACGAACATAACCTTGAAGAAAAACTTAAACTTCATTTGGCTCATATACTGCTTAGTCACCATGGACAGAGAGAATTTGGATCACCGGTAGTGCCTGCAACTCCTGAAGCTCTTATAGTTTCATCAGCAGACGAACTTGATTTCCGTATGTTCTGCTGGAGTTCCAGTGTAAAAGATCTACCTGAAGATAAACCCATATCACAGTGGCACAATGCCACTAATAGAAGATTTTGGAATAGAGAAGATTCAGAGGAAGAATAAACTAACATGGGGAAAGAATTTTATATAACTGCTGATCAAGCAGGAAGGCGTGTTGACAGGCTACTTCGTACAATGTGGCCGCAGGTTCCCCTTGGAGCAATAATGAAAGCTTTACGCAAGGGACAAGTCCGTCTTGATGCCAAAAAAGTTTCTGCAGACACCAGACTTGAAGAGGGACAGTTTCTTCAAGTACCATGGCAAGAGGATGTTCCGAATATTATTGATTCAACAATTTCGCAAAAAAACAAATTCCCTCCACTTGAAACTCTTCATAGAGATGATTACGTATGGATAGTAAATAAGCCAGCAGGAGTTCTTAGTCAGCCAAACTTAAAGGACGGAGATTCACTTATCACACGTGCTCTTGCCGAACTTTCATGGACTCGACGAGATTTCCATCCTGCTACCTTACAGCGTCTTGATAGGAATACTTCAGGAGTTGTTATGATTGCTATGAGTGGCGTGGCACTGAGGTATCTTTCTGAATTAATCAGAGAGCGTAAAATAAAGAAAACTTATTATGCTGTTGTTTTGGGAGATATACAGAAAGAGGGCGAAGTAAACAAGCCTCTTCTTAAAGACTCTGAAAACAACATTGTTAAAGTAAATGAAAATGGACAGCACGCTTTGACGCGGTATAAAAAACTTGCTTCGGCCGGGCAGTACAGCACAGTTGAGATTGATTTGATAACAGGGCGTTCACATCAGGCAAGAGTTCATATGTCAGCAATTGGTCATGCTATTTTAGGCGACAGAAAATATGGTGGTGGAGATGGAGCTAAGCGTCCAATGCTTCATGCCTATTCGATTACTTTCCCACAAGATGCAGAGCTTCCTGAAAACATCAGAGGTAAAACTTTTGTTGCACCAATACCAAATGACATGGAGAGGTTTTTCGGCAAATAAACTTATTTTATTCAAGAATTCTTTACAGTTTTTATACTGATTGATGCATCTGTTTAGGGCCTTGACCATCAGAAGTAATTCATTTTAATGTTTTTATAAAAACAAAAAAAGTGGGTACACTTTAAAGTGTACCCACTTTTTGTATATATATTAAATTTAGACTGTGGAGATTCCATTCTCTGGAATAGAAGGTTGGGAAAGCAGCCAAATCATGTATATCCAGCCGGCGATAGGAATCAAACCAATAAATATCCAGTACCATTCTTTTCCAATATCATTGAGACGACGGACAGTGATAGCAAGGCTAGGAATGAGGACAACAACTGCATAGATATTATATAGAAAGTTGCTATTTAAAATTCTTATTCCGATAAAGCTTAAAACAACAATAATTGTTATGTTAACCAAAACTGCCATCCAGTAGCCTCTAACATTTGTACGGGCTAAAAAATTAGTAGCATTTTTCCACATTGCCAGATATTCCTTACAAAAATCTTTCAAAGAATCCATAAAAACAACTCCCCTCACAAATTTAAGATATAAATACAGTTATTAATTGCACGATACAGGGTTGATATTATGTGTCAATAAATATGTCAAAAAAAGAACAAAAGGACTTGCAAGTATCACAGCTTTCTGTTATTATCACTCAGCCCATTACACGGAACTGCGCACTATGTCGTAACTCTGAGTTTTGGGAATATCGAGCGTAATAGGCTCAGGCAGGAGTGATCATTATGATCAAAAAGGAAAAAAAAGAACAGGTAATCGCAGAGTATAAGGTACATGAGGGAGATACAGGTTCCGCAGAGGTTCAGGTTGCAATTCTTACAGCACGTATTCGCGAACTAACAGATCATATGCGTATACACAAAAAAGATGTTCACTCGCGTCGTGGACTTCTAATGATGGTTGGAAAGCGTCGTAAACTTCTTCAATATCTAAAAGACAGAGATTTCGCACGTTATCGTTCACTTATCCAGCGTTTAGAACTGCGTCACTAATCTCAAAGGTTATAAAAAATAAGCAATTTAACAATGGCGAAGGTTTAAAACCTTCGCCATTTTGTTGTTTTTGTGCTAACATTTAAAAGTTAAAGACAGATAATAGGAGGAAAATAAGAAAATGAAACAGATTTTTGAATTAGAACTTTATGGAAAAAAGATTTCCTTTGAAATAGGGCGTCTCGCAAAGCAAGCAAATGCGTCAGTATTTGCTAAACAAGGTAACACTACAGTTTTAGTCACAGCGGTACTTTCGGATAGAACGAGAGAAGGACTAGATTATTTTCCGCTCCTTGTTGATTATGAGGAGCGTTACTATGCTGCCGGCAAAGTTCCAGGCGGTTTTATAAAGCGTGAAGGTCGTCCAACGGAAACCGCTGTTCTTAGCGGAAGAATGATTGACCGTTCAATACGTTCGCTATTTGAAGATTGGATGAGAAACGATGTCCACGTAGTTACTACAGTAATGTCCGTAGATCAGATTAATCCAGCAAATATACTTGGTATAAACGGAGCGTCACTTGCTCTTTCAATATCAGATATACCTTGGAACGGTCCACTAGGAGCTGTTCGTATTGGATGTCTTGATGGCAAACTTATAGTCAATCCAACTGAAGAAGAGATGCTTTCTAGCACTCTTGAACTTGTTGTCGCAGGAAATCGTGGCGGCATTACTATGGTTGAAGCCGGAGCACAGGAAGTTTCTGAAGAAATACTTGTTGATGCAATGGAACTTGCAAATGAAGCCATTCGCCAAATAGTCGACTTTATCGAAAAAATCTGTGCCGAAGTAGGCAAGCCAAAAGTACAGCTTCAAGCACCTGCTGTCATTTGCGAAATAGATGAATGGATGCAGAAAGAAGTTTACAACGATATTTATAAAGCTGTTCAAATTAATGAGAAACAGCCACGTCAAGCAGCTATATCAGCGGCTCAGGCAAAGACAGAAACACAGTTTGAAGAATCTATACCAGGATCTGGAAAATACATAGCTGCAAAAATGGAAGAAATGGTTAAGAGCTGTGTCCGAAAGCTCCTTGTCGATGAAAAACGCCGTGCAGATGGACGTGCTCCAGATGAACTTCGCAAAATAACATGTGAAGTTGATATTCTTCCTATGACACATGGCTCTGCACTATTTACTCGCGGAGAAACACAGTCTCTCGGTGTAACTACATTGGGTATTGTCGGATCAGACGATCAGGTTCTTGATGGACTTAAGCTTGACGCACCTTCGAAGAGATTTATCCTTCACTACAACTTCCCTCCATATTCAGTAGGAGAGGTAAGACCGATGCGTGGTCCTGGACGTCGCGAAATAGGTCACGGCGCTCTTGCTGAAAAAGCATTGTCACCAGTTCTTCCAACAGAAGCCGAGTTCCCATATGTCGTACGTCAGGTATCTGACATACTTGAATCTAACGGTTCAAGCTCGATGGCAAGTGTTTGCAGTGGAAGTATGTCTATGATGGCAGCAGGCGTTCCTCTCAAAAAGCAAGTTGCCGGTATTGCCATGGGACTCATTGCCGAAAATGGCAAATTTGAAATACTTACTGATATTCAAGGACTAGAAGATCACTATGGAGATATGGACTTCAAAGTNNTACACGCGATGGAGTTACTTCTCTTCAGATGGATAACAAAGCCGGTGGTATAAATAGAGACATTCTTACAAGAGCTCTAGCTCAGGCTAATAAAGCACGTATGCAACTTCTAGATGCGATGGATGCAGTAATATCAGCGCCCCGCTCTGATGTGGCAGAAGTTGCACCAAAAATCACGACTATGCAAATCAATCCAGAAAAAATCCGTGACATTATAGGCAAAGGCGGAGCGATGATCCGTTCAATTGTTCTAGCATCAGGGGCTAAAATTGATGTAAATGATACTGGATGTGTATCAATTGCCGCAGTCAACAATGAATCAGCTCAAATAGCTATCAAAATCATTGAAGATATTGTACGCGAAGTACAGGCAGGGGAAACCTTTGTTGGGACAGTAACTAGATTAATGACATTTGGAGCTTTCGTTGAAGTTTTGCCAGGAAAAGAAGGGCTTATGCATGTGAGTGAAATAAGTACACATCGCATTCCTAAAATTGAAAGTGCTTTCAATGTTGGAGACAAAGTCATTGTCACAGTAAAAGAAATTGATGATATGAAAAGAGTTAACCTAAGTCGTAAACGCATACTCGATAAACTTGACGAATTAGCAACAGACTCTGCATTCACTGATCAGGTGGCGATTGAGAAGGAACGTGAAGAGCGCTTTGCACTCCTTCCTAAGGATGAAGAACGCCCTAGACATGATAGCGCAGACAGACCCCGCAGGGATTTCGGATCTGATAGAAACAAAGAAGGACGCCCCGCACGCCGTTTTGACAGAGACAAAAGAAACTAGGTACTTGTAGGTGGATAAAATAACTGTAAAGATAAAGAGTGCGGAGGGCATTGCTCTTCCTGCATATGCTACACCAGGTTCGTCAGGCATGGATATACGCGCAGCTGAATCCCTTGTTATAAAAGCAGGAGACAGAGGTTGTGTGGGGACAGGACTGTATTTGGAAATGCCATTGAGTTGCGAAGCTCAGATACGTCCACGAAGTGGTCTTGCACTAAAAAAAGGTGTCACTGTCCTAAATACGCCTGGAACAATAGATTCCGACTATCGAGGAGAAATAAGAGTCATTCTTGCTAATTTAGGCAAAGAAGATTTTGTAATTGAAATCGGAGACAGAATTGCTCAAATGGTATTTGCTACTGTCACGCAAATTAACCTTGTAAAAAGTGATGAACTTGATGAAACAACACGATCTTCTGGCGGGTTTGGGAGTACAGGAGTAAACTAGTTTAATCTAGTTAAAGAGCCACTTTCCAAACTTGACAATTGCTAAACGTAGTAGTATATATTTTTAAGTTTATCTTAACAATATAATGTGATGAAGGGGAAAAGTATAAAATATTTTGTATCTCAGGGAGGGAATCCCGCGCGGCGGCACTGTAAGATTCCTGATATGAATTTTTTGAAAACCACCCCAGAGCAGATGTCGAAGTCGAAAGAATAAGGCATTAGGGAGCGCCCTAAATAGCGCAGTGAGGGATTGCATTTTTTGCAAGCCGAATTGGAGTGGAACCGTGGTTATAGCCGCCTCCTGATTTATTTCAGGTTGGCGGTTTTTGTATTCTAATTGAGGAGGTAGTTTCATGGCACGTTTTACAACACCGGAAGGTAAAAGTTACGAAGCAGACAGTGCTTCTGTCCGTCAGTTGTTAGAAAAATGGCGTCTGAAAAAGGCCGTGGGAGCAAAAGTAGACGGAACAATAGTAGATTGCGACAAGGTATTCACAGAAGATACCGAGTTTGTACCAATAGATGCAAGCACTGAAGAAGGGCTCGATTTCCTCCGTCACTCCACAGCTCATTTATTGGCTCATGCAATACTACGTCTCTATCCTGAAGCGAAATTCGGTATAGGTCCCTCTATTAAAGATGGATTTTACTATGATATAAGATTTCCTAACCCGATTTCAGATGAAGATCTACCCAAAATAGAAGCAGAAATGAGAAAAATAGCACAGGAGAAAATTCCACTCACACGTGAAGAACTTTCAAAAGATGAAGCAATCGCATTTTTTACAAAAAACGAAGAAGACCTCAAAGTTGACATGATTGAAAAAATAGATGGAGAAGTTTTTTCTATTTATAAAGAGGGAAACTTTGTTGACTTTTGTCGCGGACCACACGTTCCAAACACAGGTTTCTGTAAGTTTTTTAAACTTCTTTCACTTGCCGGAGCGTATTGGCATGGTGATGAAAAAAACGAAATGTTAACACGAATATATGGAACTGCATTTGGCAGTGAAGATGAATTAAAAGATTATCTTCACCGTCTTAAAGAAGCCAAGGCACGTGATCATAGAAAAATAGGTAAAGAGCTAGATTTTTTTAGTATTCATAAAGAAAGCCCAGGATTTCCGTTTTTTCATCCAAAGGGCATGGTTATTATGAACAAGCTGATTGAGTTTTGGCGTGTCGAGCACACAAAACGTGATTATGTCGAAATAAAAACACCTATGATTCTTGACAGATCGCTTTGGATTAAGTCTGGTCATTGGGATCATTATAAGGACAACATGTATTTCACCACAATAGATGAGGCTCCTTTTGCAATCAAACCGATGAATTGTCCCGGTGGAATATTGTTATATAACAACGACATCCATAGTTATAGAGAACTTCCAATGCGCGTTGCAGAACTTGGTTTTGTTCATCGTCATGAGCGTTCAGGTGCACTTCACGGACTTATGCGTGTCCGTGCTTTTACACAGGATGATGCTCA
>LSQX01181411.1_pt2 | contig 23903 bp, 10 predicted proteins | sample 654561 | NCBI WGS metagenome assembly LSQX01 (sample SAMN04489861, study PRJNA283612) | anaerobic digester metagenome | isolation source: 4 biogas reactors fed with cattle manure at either 37C or 55C with and... | place: Denmark: Kongens Lyngby | collected 2014
CAACCAGAATTTTTGCTTTTTTCATTGTATCTCCCCTTGACATTGAATAAGCTTCAGAATAATCAGTCATTTTCCCTAAAAAATATCTTGAAGGTAGTTTCTACACCTCTTTGAAGTTCGATTTTACCCTCCAACTGTTCAACAAGAATGTTTACAAGTTGTAGACCCAAAGAGTCAGTATTCACGAAATCAAGATTTTCTGGAAAGCCCAGCCCATTGTCTGAAACTACTAGCGAATATTGACTATTTTTGTCAACTGAGCTCTCAGCACAAATATTATTGGTGCTATTACTTATACTTTTATTCTCTCCGTTCTCTTGAATCCTGTGAAGTTTTATCCGGATTTCTCCATTTCTACCCTGAGGAAACGCGTGTTTTAGAGAATTAGACACAAGCTCATTAATTATTATCCCGAGAGGGACTGCTGTGTCCATTCCGAGGAAAATCTCTTCAATATCCAGATGCATCCTTATATCGTCTTTCCCAACCGCATACGAACGAAGGAGATCTGCAGTCAGTTTTCGAAGGTATTCCGAGAAATCAAGGGTCTCATTATTTCTTGACCTGTACAATTCTTCATGGATTATAGCCATGGTGCTAACCCTATTCTGGCTTTCACGGAAAGCTTCAAGGACTTCCTTTTCGCTGAACTGTTCTGCTTGGAGTTCCAGCAGGCTGGAAATAACTTGGAGATTATTCTTTATGCGATGATGGATTTCTTTTTTACGAATCTCTTCTACTTTCTTCAGAGATTCTTCAGCTTCTTTTTGCCTAGTTATATCGTAGACCGCACCCTGAAGGATTCTTTTCTTACTTGTAAGGTCCGAAACATTCTGAATAATCTCACGGACCCATTTTATTTTTCCGTTTCTATGCCTTATACGGTACTCGTGCTCTATAATAAGTAGTGGATCATTTATCAATTTTTCATTATTATTAAAAAGATTTTTCCGGTCTTCAGGAAGAACAATCTGGTACCAGTTAACTTTTCCGAAAATAAAGTCATCTCCACGATATCCTGTAATTTCCTCCACACTTCCATCCACAAGAATGGGTATAAAATCCAGATCTCTCTGGAAGGCTATGCCCCTGAAATTCTTCATAAAGGACCTGTACCGCTCTTCGCTCTCTTTCAATTTTTTCGACGCAAGTTTTAACCCTGTGATATCTTTCATTACACCAATGTCTCTGTAAGAACCACCTTGTTTATCTTTCAGGAAAATCCCGCTATCTTCCACATGCAGATAACTTCCGTCTTTTTTTCTGAATCTATATTCGGTGGCAAACCTTTCTCCTTTCTCTATGAACTTTTTCTGTTTTTCGAAAACCTCTTTACGGTCATCGGGGTGAATATGTACTTCCCAGTTTTTCCTGTTAAAATTCTGGAATTCTTCCGGATTATACTGGGTAAGCTCTTTAACGGCTCCAGCCCATTCAATTTTACCTGTGAGCCTATCATAATCATATACTATCTGTCCTGTCTGCTCTGCAGCTATTCGGTATCTTTCTTCGCTTTTCTTAAGTTTTGCCTGAGCCAATTTCAACTTTGTTATGTCTTTTATTACACCGAGAATCCTATTCATCTGACCTTTTTCATCCTTGAGCCACACTCCGCTGTTTTCTACATGGATGTATTTTCCATCCTTTCTCATGAACCTGAATTCTTCGCAGAACCTCTCCCTATCTCCATTAGACTGTGTAATATTTCTAATTGCTTTTTCACGGTCTTCAGGATGGATTCGACCAATCCAGACCTCAACATTGAATTTTCTGAATTCTTCAGTGCTGTACCCGGTAATTTCCCTAATGGCTCCTGCCCAGTCCATTTTCCCGGTTTCCTGGTTGTAATCATATACAATCTGTCCAGTTTGTTCTGTAGCTATGCGGTATTTTTCTTCACTTCTCCAAACTCTTTCAGTTGCTTTCTTTCTCTCAGTGATGTCTTTAATGACTCCAAGTACCCTGTATATGTCCTTGCTTTCATTTCCCAGGTAAACCCCGCTGTCTTCCACATAAAAATAGCTACCATCCTTTCTTCGGAGTCGATATTCTTCAAGATATTTTTCTCCATCCTTCATACAGCCATTATGGGCTTTTACAGCTTTTTCCCGGTCTTCAGGATGGACATGGTCAGCCCAGATGGCAGGGGTAAAGCCCTGGACCTCTTCATAACTATATCCTGTAAGTTCTTCAATAGCGCCTGCCCAGGAGCTGTGATTATTTTTTACATCGTAATCATAAATGAGCTGTCCTGTCTGTTCTGCAACTGCCCTATACCGCTCCTCGTTTCTCTCAAGAATTTCCCTGGAAGTTTTTCTTTCAGTTATATCTTTTATTACTCCGACAGTCCTGTATGCCTGACCTTTTTCATTTAAAAGGTAAATGCTGCTGTCTTCAGCGTAGAAGTAGCTCCCGTTCCTCTTTTTGAACCTGTACTCTTCAAGGTATTTTCCTCCGACTTTCATACAGCTCTCGTAGGCTTCCCATGCTCTTTCCTTATCTTCTTCATGGACTTTTCTTATCCAGTCTTCGAGATCTACCTGTTTGAACTCCTCAGGACTGTAACCTGTAAGCTGCGAAATGGCTCCTGCCCAGTCAAGCCGCCCGGATTCAATGTCATAATCGTACACAAGCTGCCCTGTTTGCTCGGCTGCTATCCGGTATTTCTCTTCGTTTTTCCTGAGGGTCTTTTCAGCCGCTTTCCGCTGAGTTATATCCAGCATTACCCCGACAACTCCGGCCACTTCTCCCGAGCTGTTCTGGTAGGCGGCTTTATGGAAAAGGAAATCTCTTTGTACACCGTCGGCACAGACTACCTTAGTTTCGTGATAGTTACTTCCCCCGCTCTCAATAAGACTCCTGTCATCCTCATGATATATCTCTACAAGCTCCTTTGGAACTTTCTTTTGAAACTCCCGGAAAGAACCTCCTATAACTTCATCTTTGGGAAGCCCCATGATCTGCCTGGCAAAACTCTCATTACAGTTTATGTATGTTTCATTTAAGTCTCTCTGGAATACAGGGCTTGGGATACTATCAAGTAGAGCTTCCAGAAATTGCACATTATTCTGAAGTTTACTTTCTGCTTTCCTTAGCTCGGTTACATCGAGCAGTATGGCAACCATATTTTTTGTCTTTCCCTCCTCGTTGGGAAAAGTTGCCCTGCTCGCCAGAAAATCCCTTATTGTGCCGTCGGCACATATGACTTCTTTCTCATAAACATCGCATCCCCCTTTCTGCAATAACTTCAGATCATCTTCGTGAATTTCAAGCGAAAACTTCTCTGAAGACTTGTCATACAATTCAGCAAATGTTTTTCCTATTATCTCTTCTTTTTCCAGACCCAGGACCTGCCTGGCTAAAATATTATTACAACCCAGATACCTGCCTTCATTATCTTTATAAAATACAGGTGCAGGTATCGTGTCCAGAAGACTTTCAAAGAATTTCAGGTTATTCCTGAGGATTTTTTCAATTTTTCTCCTTTCATTTACTTCATGTACAAGTTTCTCATTTGCTTCCGTGTATTCCAGGGTTCTTTTTTCAACGAGTTTTTCCAGTTCCTGCTGATGAACCCAGAGGCTTTCCTCGGCACGCAGGCGTTCTATAATCTCAGATAGCAAAAAAGCGGCAGAATCAAGAAAATGTATATCATCCTCAGTAAATTTTCTTTTTTCTCGACTGTAAACTTCCATTACCCCAAAAGGCGCATCCACGTTTCCTATAAGAACCGTCACTCCGCTAGCTATACCACGTTGCCTGAGAAATTCGCTATATTCAAAACGGGTTTCGGTTTCAATATCCTCCAGGATAATTGGTCTTTTCAAAACAAGGGTATAGTTTGCCTGAAATTTTTTTTCTATAATATCATTGTCTATGGCTTTATTTTCCCATCCATATCCTGCCCTGATAGTAAAGGTTCCATCGGGCATGAGCTCCAGAATTCTCGAATACTCTATACCAAGACCTTTAGCAATAAGGAGGGCACTCTCTTCCAAGATCGCCTGGAAATTTTTGCAGGTTAAGGATATCCTGCCAAGGTTGCTCAGGGAAAGATATTGTTTCTCTCTTTTACGGAGTTTTTCTTCAGTAAGAACCCTGAAACTTATGTCAAATCCCTGAAGACTTACATAGTTCTCTTCCGGAAAAGGGTAGAGTAATGCAACATATGTTGTTTTTTCTGCATAAATTTCAAGATTTTTTGGATCTTCCTGTGCAAGGACTCTTTTTATATTATGTTTTAATGCCTGAGGAACTTTTTCTCCTGCTTTTATACCCCAGTATTCAAGAAGAGCATCAGCTGCCTTGTTAGCATAGAGCACAGTTCCATCCTTTCCTAATTTCAGGAAAATATTAGGATTTTTTGGAGAAAGCTCCGCCACCATCTGTTCTTTACCTGTTTCTCCATTTTCTTTTGTTTTCTGGAGCAAATCATTACTTTTGATGACTTCCAATCCCCCATTTTTCTTAATTTTAATATTTGCAAGTGACATACGAGCAGCATCAAATCTCGATTGAAATCCTGGATAAAAACGTCTTTTGAGGGGCTTTTCCCATTTCTCAGCTTTTTACTCCTTCCAGTCAAAAGCTTTCTGGCTTATTTCGATAAAAAATATATGTGAACCCATATGCATCCACTATTTAAAAAGCATATGATATCTGTCAGGATTCTGAAAGTTTGATCTGATTTATTGAATAGGACTTACGCGGTTGAACTGAGAAAACCATGATATTAAACCTTTAATCGTCCAAAATAATAATTTAAACCACAAAATCTATTGGACTTTATTTTGGACTTCAAGTGCATAAGTCCTAATTATTCCCTGCATTCATATTTGGTCTTCAGAAACTTACTCTGCCACAAGGTATTAAATCAGCGCCATCGACTTATATACCGCATCGATCGGATCCTCATAAAAAGAAATCTGAAACTTACTGAAAAGATCCGGCGGGACCGTCGCAATCTTTCCTGCTGATGCGATCGGAATCAGTACTCTTTTTGCTCCGGCATCAAGGCAGACCTGTAAAAGACCAGCAAGATTTTCAAGTACGCCTACAGACCCTCCGATTGTCATACTCCCGAGGATCGTGGTCTGTTCCTGAAGCGATCTTTCTATTGCTCCTGAACAGAGGCTAATGAAAGCTGCAAGAACGAGTTCCTCAGACATGCCAACTCCATAGAGGTCCTGGACGTGTAAAAAGTAATCTTTTTCTTTTACGGAAATGCTCTGGCTTATGGACTTTGCATTGGCCCTAAAGAAATTAAAAGCCGTTTTTATAGATTCTTTTGCCTGAGAGTTTAAACCAGTGCCCGATCTTTCGTATTTTCCCGAGCCGGATACTATCTGGACTTCAAACTTGTATATCCCGATTTTCCCTGATTCGGTAGCAGCTACAGCATAGGCTTCGCCTGGCTTTGTGATCCCTGCGGGGATAATTTTGCTTCCACCACTTTCAGGCACTGGCACGAAGGTTTCTTTCAGGTTCTCATTGTCGATATATGAGAAGTTTACATCGAAGAACTCTATTCCTCCAATCTTTTTGAGTTGCTCTTTTACGCGCCTTCGACCTACAAGTGCATACTCAAGAATCTCCTGAGCTTCTTCTTTTGTAAGATTCTCGTCAGGGTAGAGGAGCTTCATAAGCCCGGAAAATGTCTTTTTAACGGCAATTACATCGCGCTGGTTCAGGTTGTTTCCGAGCCTGAAGAATCGAGTTATATGGTCAGAGTAGGAACGTTTCCTCATCTCCCTGAAAAATTCGGCAATATAGTCAACTATAAACCCATACCTGTCAGTAAAGTGTTCTGGTCGGAACTTAGGGACTTCCCAGCCAGGGAGATAGTAGTGCATCCTATCAAAAAAGGCAGTATCACTGTTCATAGCATCCGGAAACGGGGAGAAAAGATGAGAAGTTTTCAAGAGGGAATCAATGCTCTGGTTAACGTTTCCTACGAAAACGATTGACGAGTTTGCGTTTTTCTGCTCCTTTCCTCTTGCAAAAGAGCCTGATGCCATGTAGTCTTTGAGGATCTGGATCCCATCTTTATCTTTGAAATGAATCCCAGCGACCTCATCGAATGCTACAACATCCCAGAGCCCAACAAGCCCGATTTGCCGGGTGGACATGTTGTAGAAGAGGTTTGCAACCGTGGTCTGTCCGCCTGAGATCAGGATGGAGTTAGGGGAGATTTCTTTGTAGACATGAGATTTTCCTGTACTCCGGGGACCCAGTTCGCAAAGGTTGTAATTGTTTTCAACAAGGGGGACAAGCCTTTCAAGCATGTGCCATTTGACAGGAGTTGAAAGCTGGGTTGGCTCCATTCCCACGCTTCTCAGAAGGACATCTATCCATTCTTCTTTTGTGAAATATCTCCTCGCTTCAAGGATTTCCTGAATATTCATGTTAGGAATCTGGATAGGTTTTAAGCTGGAGATGATGAAAGGAGATGCTGCCGATTCAGTAGAGTATTCCATCTTGATCATGCACCAGATTCCACCTCCAAGCAATTTGTCATATTTTATGACATAATCCGAGTCAATTTCAATGTTAATAAGCCCGAGATTGGAAAATGAAGCTTCGTAGACATCCCTTTTTTCATTTAACCGGACAGTAATTTTATCAATAACCGTATAATAACCAGTTTCCCTGATCCTCGACTTGATCCTTTCAGCTTCATCAGGTCTCACATAGTTCTGGGACAGGATATTTTTGACCATCTGGACACCTTCCTGGATTACGTCCTCATCGTCATCTGCACAATAGGAGCCGAGAAGGTATTCCAGCACATAGATAGGGACATTGTGCCCAATTTTCAGCAATTTTGTAAGATCTTTTCGCACAACCCTGCCAGGGAAATGATTAATTAATTTATTATCGGTTTCGAGGCTTGCTGTCTCAAGAGCTTCTTCGGTCATTTTTATCCTGTCCATATCTGTCCATATCTGTCCATATCATACTCTTTTTAGCCAGAGAGAATTATTGTACCGGGTTCACTTTTCAACTTAGAAGTCATCAAAGCCGCCAATCAAAAGGTCAAGCTCGAATGGAATCCGGGCAACATCTTTGATTTCAGCTGGATCTTCATCAATAAGCCTGAGATAATATGTTTTATTTTCGAGATTGCTTCCAAGGGTGAGCATCACAGTGTACTGTCTTTCTTCAGGCTCATCGGATTCACTGTCAGCGATAACAATTTTTTCGTCACTGATCATTTTTTTCTGCTCACCATCAACATCCCATAGAGAAACCCTGAAGGTTCGGGGCTTCATTTTATCAGTCACCTGTTCGGTCTGGAAAATATTTACTTTAAACTTGCTGCTTGTGATCTTTTTCCGGTTATTTATTACAGATACATTGACTTTACCATGCTTGATACCCTTTCTTTCAAGGGTATTATCGTTCCGCCTGTGGTTGTATGTTAAAACCGGAATGACAATTTCTTGAGGAGAGGCTCCTCCGTGTACGAAATTGAGCCCTCCTCCTTGAAGCTTGAATCTAAGGTCAGTTCTTGGGACATAGGCAAAAAGAGGATTTTGTTCCTGCCAGAGCATATAGCGCATGTCAAAGCTGTGTATGTTATCCAGTGGATTATCCTGTGCAAGTTCCTGGTCACTCAGGATAAATCTCTTTGTTGTGTCAATTATGTGAGATTTGTCAAATAATAAAGTGTCTATCTTATCCACATTTTCAATATCATCTCTTCTGTACAGGAAACCGTGATCTGATGTGATAATTATATTTGTGGTGTTTAGAGTATCACTCAAACGTTTGACAAGTTTCTTGATCTCAAGAATTGTTTCTTCGACGGCACTGAAAACGCTATTTTCCAAAGACTGTTTATCCCCAGTTGAATCTATCTTATTGTGATATATGTAAAGGACTCTTTTTCCCTTGATGAGTTCCCTTGCCTCGTCCCGGCTGTACCGCATGAAGTCTTCATAATTAAATGCAAGTGAATCTCCGCATTTGCTCTGCAGAATTTTGTTCCTTTTTTCAAGCCCTTCGGAACTCGTACCATCTACAAAGATTTCTTTTCCTCTGTATTCCAGTGAATTATGAGGGAGCAAACTTGCCATTCCGAGTTTCGTGTATGAGGGTAAGACTCCAGCCATGTGGTTGAGTTCGGCAAGCCCATGTGTGTCTTTATTAAGGGTTTCAAAAAGTTCGACAGCCGCTTCGTAGCGCAGAGCATCAGAAATAACAACTGCAACTCTACTTCTATCGTCTTTTTGTAGAATCTTGCTTACATGCATTTTATAGAAGTCTTTCTGGCTTTCTGCAAGCTCAATTTTCCACTGCCCTTTAAGATCGGATTCAATAAGGCTGCTCCATTTCAACAACAATTTTCCGAGCAGCTTGTTGGTATAAAGGTCTTCGACCTGGGGCCTGAGATTCTTTTTAAGGATATCTTTTTCCTGCTCTTTATCATAGTAATAGTAGAATTTCCTGTAGAGGTAATCGATCTGGTAGTAGGTCTCAGCATACGCTTTGAATAACTCGTACAAACTGCGTGTGTTTTCAAGCATGTCAGCTGCTTTTGAATTATCATAATGTTCCCGGGCAAACTGGAAGAGTTTAACCGCATACTCAAGTGCGTTGTAGATATTCTCATACTCTGAAAACCAGTGCTTTGTCCGGCGGGTATCTATCCAGGAAAGATAGTTTTTGAAGTCCTCTTCTGTTGAATCTACAGGACTGTTCAGGGATTTGAGTATGTGAACAATTAGAGCTTTGTCAAAGGTCTCAACAGCTTCTGCTTCAAGATAAGTCTTTACATCTCGTTTATCAAGCGCTGCCTGCAGGTTATTTTCCAGATCCTGTCCGTTTTCTTCAAGTATATCTCTTGTATATTTCTCAAATGATTTGGAATCCCGTGAGCTGTCCATCCAGTGCTTAAGGAAGATCTGGCACTCGTTTTCTTTTCGGTTCACATACTGGTCGTAGCCTGAAAGGGAAATTCCGGAATACCTCTTCATGTGTGTGATCAGGAAGCTAAGGAAAAGCTTCTTCAGTGTAGGGTTTTTTGCCGAAAATCCAAAGTCCTCTTCTGCAAGTTCCCAGAAGTTCTCCTCCAACCCGAACTTTGAGATATTCTCCCATGCCGGGTTTTCAGCTTCATCCAGAGATTTCAGCATGATGTCCCGCACGATCAGTTTGAAATCAAGAGTCTGCGTTTTTGAAAAAACCGCCAGCATGCCCAGGATGAACTCTTTTTCCCGCCAGTCCTTCTGGTGGAGTTTCTTTAAAGGCTGGACTCTTTCTTTCTGGTTGCCAAAGAACTTCTGGTATTCGGTAAAAAAGTCGTCCAGCTCGTACCCGTCAATCTCAAATTCACTCTTGATATCCGAAATCCGACTGTTCTCGAATTTTGAAGAATAAAGCTGGATGTCAAACAGCCAGTTTTCCTCGTGTGGTCTTTCCTCTTCCGGGGAGTAGATCAGGTAGTTTGATTCCAGGTCCTCGATTTCAAGGAGCTTTTTAGTTTCAAAATAGTTGTTATTCAGGATATGGAATTTGATGTTTTCCCCATTCAGGATTTTTATGATCTCTTCCAGCTCTCCGCTTGGTGCCTGCTTTTCTTCATCCCAGCCGGTTTTGTCCATGTCGTACCAGAAAACGATTTTCCTTTTTTCATAGTCCTTCAGTTCGGAGGGAGAGAATTTTTTAAGTAAACTGCTGCTGGTTTTTTCTACATTGACCATGAGAATCCATATCCTATGATTAATTTGCTTTAAATTATTGAGGAAATTAACTTTTTTGCGGCTTTAATGCAGCATTTCTGCAGCTTTGTACGGCCTTGTTTATGATTTAGCTGGCTTGATAATGGTTTTTTTATGTCTTTGATTGTGGCGTGTTTGGTGTGATTATGGCGCATTTATGATGTCTTTGTCCCCTTTATGTCCCCTTTATGTCCCCTTTGTCCCCTTTAGATGATATCTCCTTTTTCATTTACGGCTCCAGATAAAACATATTCTGTTCCTTTTCCTGTAGTGCCGATTTGTTCAAGTATTTTTAAGGAAACTAATTCTGCCAGGTCCCGAGAAGCCGTTCTCTTAGTTATGTTTGATATTTCCTGATATTCTTTATTGGTAATCTTTCCTTTCTCTTTTACGTAGAATACAGCCTTGATTTGTCTCTCATTTAGCCCGAGTCCTCTGAGATATTCTTCATTGAAAACTCCTTTCCAGAAGGTCACTCTAAAGCCCTGATACTCTTCAAAAACAGGTTCTTGAAGCCCTGCTTCTCTGCAGTAATGCCTCATCTTTTCAATGCCGCTGCCCCACTGCTCTATTATTCTGGTATCAAAGAATACTTCTGCTATTCCTTTGTTCCTCAGTTTCGAGGCATGAGGCTTGAAAAGGTCTTCCATTGTAAGGCCAAGGGGCAGCCCACCTGGGCTCCATACTATCAGTTCATTTTCATAGATCCGGATCTCAATATGAGCCAGAGCTGTATAGTCCCTGTGGCAAACCGCATTTACAACAGCTTCTCTTATAGCTTCTAACGGATAGTCCCAGATCTCTTCCCTTTCAGGCTTTCCAGTCATAACGAATTTCACGCTGGTATTTTTCCGGACAAAATCCATGGCCTCTTCGACCTGTTCAAAGAGCGTACCTTCAATGAGACGGTCGTCAATTACAAGAGTTTGGTTCTTAAACCGCCCGCAGTGGATTACAGCCTGGGAAAGAAAACGCCTTCCCTCCTTGCAGAACAAGAGCCCTGCAGCCCAGGTAGGCTTTCCATCCTTTACAAGATCCATCTTTTCGAGTACCTGAACAGGGTCTTCCTCTTCTCCAAATCCTTTCCTTCCGGAAACCTTTGCCTTTCGGATATATCTCCTGACCTTTTCAAGATCAAGGTCTTCAAGAGACTTTCCAGCCGCAGGAAACCTATCCCAGCTCATTCCCGTAGACTGCAAGTGCATCTCCACAATTTCCTGCGAATTCATACTCCGGTTGCTGTTATTTACCCGCTTGAAACACCTGCCCCGGAAAGACACAGGTTTTATAGGATACTCAGGAACCTTTACCGCTACAACCTGCTTTCCCTCTAATTCAAGCACCTCAATTTCAGGGATAAGCTGTGGCTCGGTTTTGTCTGAGACCTGGTTTGCCCATTTAGCCAGAGTTTCTTTTCCAATATCTACTCCGGTGACGTTTCCTTTATCAGAAACCCCTATAAGGATCATACCGCCTTTTGCGTTGGCAAAAGCCACAGCTGATTCTACGGTTCTGTCATCGAATTTCTCCTTGAATTCAAGGGTTTCGGATTCGCCGGATTTGAGGAGGGATTGAAGGTTCATTGCACCCGATTCCTTATATTCTGTTATTTAGTGCGGTTTTGGTGTGGCACTGTCTCAGTTATTCATGGGAACCTTTTTTGATCTCTTTTTCAGGTACCGGGACTCTCACCGGTCAGCTTGCTGACCGGCTTTTCCCACAAAATTTATTGAGATGACCAAAAAAGGCATCTTAATTACTATTTACGAAAATTTAAAAACCCCGCCTTGATTCTCATAATTGTGGTTTTTTGCGGTTTTAGTGCAGGTTTAATGCGAGTTTTGAGGAATTATTTATTATTGATTTTAATACCACAATGACAAATTTGTTTGCTTTGGATCATAAGAAGGCATTTCCATCTTTCGATTTGTGTATATGTTTCCTTTTTTATAGTTCTCAAATTGCTCATGACTTAAACTATCTAAAAAATAGGTTGCATTTTCAAGTGAGTATTTTGGAAAAAAACCTATGTGCTGCCTCTGATAATAATTATAAGAGCTATTGGGATTACTTGGCGATTCTAGCAACCTGTTTACTAATGGTCTTGCTATCATCGCCAATTCTTTTTTCAATCTGTCATCTGAAAGATAATAAATATTTTGAGTTATTGAGCCTATCAACAAATCGATTAGTTGTATAAGATGGCTTTCTTTTAACAAATCATTACTTTCCCTTAAATAATTTCTATGATCGGAATCAATAAAAGCAATCTCTTTATCCTCTATCAATCCATATTTTCCGAGGTCCAAATCTAATTTCATTAAATTTAAATAAGGAAAATAACCATGGTTTTCCATACTTCCTTTATCATGAAAAACTTTTTTTATGGTTACATTTTTATTTCCAAAAAAAGATTTTACTCCATAATGAATAACTGTTCTAAAGAATTTATTGTATATATTCTCATGCACTTTTTGTGTCCCAAAATTTTCGATTTGTAAAGTGTCCAAGTCAACAAATAAGATGTTAAAATAAATTTCTTTCCTGTCTCTTATATTATTTTCTATGAGATAATTCAGCCATTTTTTGGATATTTCTCTTTGTGAGTTACTTGAACGGGAATTCCTTAATTCAGTATGATGAATTTCACACATATTTTGTTGATGCCATTGATTTTTGCATTCTCCTCCATTGGTAATTGAAGAAGGACATTTATCATGTTCCCAAAACCAAGATTCATTTGATTTAAATAAACATCTGGAATTAATTAAGTTAGATAATATGTTCTGTTTTTTCGAAACGGGGACAAATAAACATCCAATTCCAATAACATTCCTTGTACAATTGTTAAAATCTTTAGGCGTAATAATCTCATCAGCATATATTTCAATTTCCATATTTGCGCCTTCTTTTTACATATGGAAGAAATTATTAACAATTAAAAAAGGGAAGTGGGGTCAAATTTATATCTTCCCCACCAACCCCTCAAACTTCTCATAATTAACTTTGACCCCATCATCCAGATCAATCTCAATCATCTGATCCGCTTTATGCTGAAGCAGTTCATCATACTTAACGAGCTCTTCAATCTTCTTATTAAGTTTCGAAAGCTCAGTTTCTGCTCTCCCGTTATTTTTGGAATTTTGAACAATCTCTTTTTGCAGAAGTGGCCTATGAGCATCCAGCTTCGACTCAAAGTCCAGCAGATAATCTATCCTCATCTTCGCCAGCGTAGTTTTATCGTACCTGTGCATGTAAACAAGCGCATTGAACACTTTTCCTTTTTCTGAGGAAGTAAAGAGCCAGTAAATAGGTCTTTTCTTATACATTTTCAGGTGATCGCTGTAGAAATCCTTCAGGAAATAGTTTCGGATTACCTTTTCAGGAGCTTCTCCTTTCTTCGAAAGCGCCCCTGCAATGAAGTCCAGGTTTTCGGAAAGTGTCTCCGCTCCAAAAGTAAGCTTCAAAAATTCCTTGAATCGGTTTACAATATCATCTGTGTAATATTCATCGTCAAGGATCGGGATAATATTATCTTCATCTGGCAGGAAAGAAGCTCCAGGAACTTTTTCTTTAAAATCGGCCAGCTTTTCTCCCTGATTTGCAAGGATCAGCCCTTCATTTTCAGGAGAATATCTTCCGAACATGCAGCCGACAGCATAAGAAATTAATTCTTTAATAGTGTCGGTCAGCAGCAGAACTTCCAGTTCTTCTTCGGTTTTGTTGTTAGCGTAGCGATAATGGGGATTGCATGTCAGTGTTATTTCAGAAAGTGGAACTTCCGGCGTCATCTCCTCTTGCAATCCGTAGGCTTCGATGAAAATACGGTTATTCTCTTCCTCCAGCCGTTGCATTTCAAGAGTCATTTCTTTCCAGTGGGCACGGAGTTTGGTGTATGTGTCAGCGAGGGTTGGCTGGCGGTATTCTGGTTGGAGGAGTGGGAGGGTCGTGAAATCCCAGGATGTTTCATAGGAGTCCCAATCTGGTTTTGACAATGAAATTGCACGGTCGGTATTTGATATGACCCTTTCATTCGCAAACTTGTGAGGACATGGAAGATTATCAAAATCTCCCAATGTGAAATGTAGTGTTGGATTTAGGATTTTTGCAAGTTTCAGCACATACACAGTGTTTAAATATGCCAACAATATCTTTGTTTTATCTTCTGAGTCTGCAATGGCTGTCGGCCCTGTATTACTGCTCAAATGTTTTGTAGGGATAATTCGAGAAGATATGCTGCCTGATGTGACATCAGACCATGTCAACGCACATTTATCAAAAAATTGAACCTCGGATACATTTTTAGTTTTACGAAAGTTCACAAAATCATCGGAATTTGAATAATCCACGACATAAATCAAATTTCCATACCATTTTCTGAAAATTCCACCTTTGTTGTATTTGATCCAATTATTTCCAAAGTTATAATTTCTTATTTCATACCAAAAGCGTAGATATCGATTGTTGTCTCCTGTAATTATCCCGTATTCGGTTTCTGTGTAGTCTCCAAGTTTCGAGCCATTGAATAGTGATATCATTTTTTCACTCACCCAATACGCAATCGGACTCCCCGGAATTTTCCTGAAGTCGGCGGCGGAGGCGCGGAAGGGTTCAGTTCTTTTTGCTTTCAGTTCAGCTTTCTTATCTGCTTCGCAGTTTCCGTCAACCAGCCGCAGATAAGCTCCTTTGTACTCAGGGTTTTGGGCATTTTCAAGGACAAAGGCAGTTGTTGAAACGACCTCTCCCCCGATGCTGTCAAAAGCCCGTGCACCGAGGTGAGCCATAGTTAAAATGGTGTCATTGTTCAGGATGCTTTCGCGGAGATTTTCATAGGATGAAAGGAACATCCAGCTTTGCATGGTGATCATCGAGACCATGCCTTTTTGCAGTGCAAGGTCACGGTTGCGCTCAATAAACATGGCAAAAAAGTCGGACTTGCTGTCCGGGTAGTTTTCCTGAGCAAAAGCCTTCAGCTCATTGTTCATGCCTTTGCCGCCCATGTACGGCGGGTTGGCTATAACCACGTGGTATTTCGGGCTGAGGTAGTCGGCCTGCTTCAGAGCCTTCAGGACGTTCTGGTGAGTTGAAAGCTGGGAGAGGTTGCCGGAAAGGTTTTTCGGTTTTAGAAGGTGCAGGAGGTTTGATACGTCTTTTGCAGCCGGGCGTATAAGTGAACCGAAGTTGTCGGCTTCGGCAAACTGGAGCAGAGTATCTATCTGCGCGCTGGTGAAAAGGTCATTTCCGACTGCGTCTATGTAAGCGTTGAGTTCCCCTTCCTCAAAGGAAATGTTTTCCAGCATGCAGATGTTGGGGTGGGCCTGTTTTTTGAAAAACTGGCGGTCTTTAGCTCTCGCTTTCATGGTCAGTGCAAAACCGGCAAGTTCTCCCGCGCGCCTGTCGATCTCGATTCCGAATAAGTTTTTGGTCAGGATCAGTTCAGGGATTTCGGAGGAGAGATAGCCTTCTTCTTCATAGATGGTGTAGAGGAGGTCAAAAGCGTAGACCAGCATGTGCCCCGAACCGCAGGCCGGGTCGCAGATCTTGAGCTCTTCAGGGGAGTTGATTTTCAGGAAATCGGTTTCGGGCTGGGCCTGAGGGTCAGGTTTTATGTAATACTCCATATGGTCGGCAATGGTAGAGTCCGGGCGGTTGAGCATCCACAGGCGGCCCAGGGAGTTTTCCACAAGGTAGCGGACAATCCAGTTGGGGGTGAAAAGCTGGGTAACAGCAGGGATATTTTCCTTGCTGATCTTGATATTTTTCTTCAGGTCGGCAAAGACCCTGTCCTTCTTTGGGGCAATATAGTCCTGGTAGATCCAGCCTATGATCTCCACTTCGTGCCAGTCCTCCATCGGGATGATTGAATTCAGGTCGTGCAGGACCGAGCCGGTATGGAGGAGCTTGTCAGGGAAAAGGAGTTCGGTGTAGTCTTCGATTTTCTCAAAGAGGAAGGGCATTATTTTGTTCAGATAATTGCAGAGCTTGAGAATCAGATATTTATAAAGCTCTTCATCTTTGTTTTCAGCTTTTAGGTCAAGAACTAAATCTCGGTTAAGATTCAGAAAGTCAAGTTTCAGGGCGTTTGTAAGAATGTCGGGTTCGGGTTTATTCGGGTCGGTTGAGGTGAAAACTTTTATCTGGTCCGGAAGGCAGCCGTTCATCTCCATGAACTTGAGAGCTACAAGGCGGTTGAACCAGGCATAAGTTACTTCTTCCATTACCTGTTCGTAGCCTTTTTCCTTGATCTGCTTTACAAGCTGAGAGCGCTGGTTTTTGATTTTTGAATTGAAGACTTTGCCGTTAATGATAACTGAATCGGCATGTTCTTCCACGGCATGGATTTCTTCAGGTAAAATTCCGTAATAGGCTGCCTGGCTTCTTACTTCTGCGTTTAACTTGTCCCGAACCTTGTTTGAGAATTCGATTATTGCTGATTTGTCCATATTTCCAGAACCCGATCTCATTTTTCAACTGGTTGAGAAATTTATATGACTTATAATATTTGATGGGTTTATAAGTTTTTTGAGTTTTGACCTGTTCGGGATCTTTATTTTGATTGATGTGCCTGAAATTCAAATTGAAGGTACGGTTTTTTTGGCGGGGTCGGGCTTTATGCTTATTTTTTTGGAAGTCGCCGGGCTGGACGATATCTTTTATTACCTGAATTGTAATCTACGTGTATGTCCAGGCAGTTTGCGGATAAAATACAACGGATTCTTGAAACCTCTCTGGTCCAGATCAACACGGGGAAAACCAAAAAGGCATTTGAAAACCTTGCAAAAGCCGAAAAGCTTTTAGATAAGGCAAAAAGACCGGACTACCAGTGCTCTATCCTTATGTTGAAAGGGAGAGCTTTTCTTGCCGAACAAAGGAATGAAGAAGCCCTGCAGGAGTTCCAGAAGCTAATGGAATTTTCCGTGCCGCTCTTTCTGGATGCTCCGGAAAACCCTGTCCATCAGTACTATGTCTATAATTCATTTGGTTTTACCATAAAAGCTCTCTCCGAGATAGATAGTGTTTCTAAAATGGAGGAGTACTTTTACAGGGACAAAAAATATTTCGACAAAATTTTTGCCGCTTATGACGAGCTCATTGCCCGGGTCCCGGACAACTCTGAGTATATACAGAACTACCTGAAAGTCCTGGAAAATATCATGACCTATCACCTGGATGCGCAAAAGCTTGAAGAAGAGCCCGTGATTTTCGAAAGAATCGTGCAGAATTACGGGAGATTATTTGAACTGGTTCCCGGAAAACTGGAATTGTTTAAGAAACTGCAGCTGCTGACCGAACAATTTAAAAATTATTGTCTATTATCCAGGAACTTCGAAGCCGCAAACACGGTATTTGGGCAGATAGAAGAAATCTATTCCGGAATCCTCAAAAAAGAACCGGGACACATTCTCGTCTCCGCTCATCTTCTTTTCTTATACGAGACCTCTGCAGACCTGTACACAAAACTTGGGAAAATCGAAAAAGCCGAAGAAAGCTACCTCCAGGCCCTTGATTTCCTCTCCAAAAAACAGCGGGCAAGTCCGGGAAATACTACTTACGTCCGGCAGCAGGGCAAGGTTTACCGGATGCTCGGAAGGGCCTTTTATGAAGCCGGGGACTCTGGAAAAGCAGCTCAATACGCCGGAAAAGCTCTTGAAATTCTCAGAGAATTGGCCGGGAAAAATCCGGAGGACCTGCATTATCAGTATGAAATTTCCGACGACTTTACCGGGCTTGGGAAACTGTTTGAAGACATAGGGGACATAGAACGTGCAAAAGAATGCCATATGCAGGAAATCAATATCTACAGGAATATTCACGAAAGAGACCCCGAAGATGAGGTGAGCGAAGCAAATATAGCCGCAACCCTCGACCGGATCGGACACCTTTACGCAGGAAAAGGGGAAACGGAAACTGCAAAACAGTACTATGAACAGGGCCTTGAAGCCTATGAAAAACTGTCTGAATCCTATCCCGAAGATATCGACCATGAAGTAGGAATTGCAAATACCCTGGGTTACATAGGGAAACAGTATTCGGACCCTGAGCCAGAAACCGCTCTGAAATACTACAAAAAAGCTCTCGGCATCCTTGAAGATGTGGTACAAACGTTCCCGGACGTTCCAGTTTACAAAGAAGATCTCATCCAGACCCTCGGGGACCTTGAATCCCTGGCTTCAGGGCAAAAACAATATGAAAATGCAATCCTGTACCGTGAGCGCATTACAGAACTGAGCCGCCAGCTTGCCAGCGAAAACCCCGAAAACTTAGATTACAAAAAAGAACTCGCCCTTTCCTTCAAACACATGGGGCTGCTTTATGAAAAAGCAGAAAAACCGGAACCTGCAAAACAGCAGTATTCAAAATCAGCCGACGTCTTCAGGCAGGTCCTGCAGAATGAAAACGAAAAAGATCTCATGAAAGGCCTTCTTGCTCTTGACCTCCAGAAGCAAGCAACTATACTCATCCATGAAAAGAATTATGGTCTTGCAAAAGAATACCTGGTCCTTCTCCGCGATTACTATGAAGCCCTGTACGAAAAAGACCCCGAAAAACCGGAAAACTGGAAAGCCGTCTGTGAAATTAGGACCCTTTGCGGGATATTACATAAATCCATGGGAAATTACGACGCAGCTATCCAGATCTACAAATCAGTCTTCTCTGTCCTGAATAAGCATCCAGTATCTGATCCCGATAACCCTGATTACCAGTCAATTATCGGTGTATTATATACCCAGCTGGGAATTGCGTATCATCTGGCAGACGAGTATGATAAATCAAAAGAAGCCTTTGAAAAAAGTATACCCATAAACGTAAAACTGCTTGATGAAGAAACTGAAAATTTCTTACACATGGGAGATATGGCAGTAGCATTTACAGAATATTCAAAGTTACTCACAAGCATGGGCATGAAAAAAGAAGCCGAAGAATACGCTGCAAAAGCAGACGAGATAAAGGAAAAGATAATGAAAAAATTTAGGTTTGATGAATCTACAATGTTTGATGAATCTACAATAGAAGATGGAGACAAAAAAGATCTCTGAGATTCAGACGAACGCAGATTTCAATAAAAAAGGTTCAATAAATTAGTTTCAATAAAATTAAAAAGAGGGTGTAATTCACACCCTTATGTTCTTTTCCTTGAGGATTCCCATCAATTTTTCTCTGAGCTGTGTAATATATTCCTCAACATCTTCTTCGGTTTCCAGCATTTTTCCACATCTGAAAAATGCTATATTGCTGATAACTTCAGTATTTCTCTGAGGGGCCGCCGGAGGAACAATTTTTGTTTCTGCTCCTGTGTCGTGGTCCACAGATTTTGTTGCCGGAGTTCCCGGATTATCTAAAGCCTCAGGTCTTGTCTTATATTCATTCTTCTTCTGCTCTTCCCGGATAGTCTGCCTTTCCCGGTCCATCTGCCTGTAAGCTTCTACCCTCTGAGAATTTATAATCTGAACCTGGCTCTGGACAAGAGCACAGTCCTCAGCATCTTCTATCGTCCTTTCTATCACATTGAAGAGCCTTAGCACTGTTTCCTTGAAATCGTCAGAAAAGATTTCGTCTGAAAGCTCCCTCTCAAGCTCTTTTGTAACAGCATCAAGGTTATCTCTGATCTCTTTTTTCCGGGCAGAAAGGGCATCCTGTATTGCAACTTCTATCCTCTTCTTCAGTACTGGGAGCTGGCGGATCTGAGAGTAGGGTTCTTCCATGTTCAAAATTCTGTTAACTTCTTCAATATCTGCTCTTGTTTCTTTACTGAGGAACTGGATATTTCTGGAGTAATCCCTGTACTTATGGGCAAGCCTCCTGAAGATCTCAACCTGGGAGCCGTTAAAGAAGTTCTTCACAGGCTCTGCATCGGCGTGCAGCTCTTCAAATTCGGTTTTTCGTAAGGCTGCAGCTCTGAAAAAAGATGAAGGGTCTGAGTTTTCTGTCAGTTCTTTCAGGAATTTCCTGTAGGCTTCTATCCGGGCTCTACCAGGGAAGCTCCCTTCTTCTTCATATCTTCCTTCGATTACCTGCAGAGCTGAAAGCTCTTCCCTGAATATTTTCTCTGCAGTTTCGTAGAGTTCGCCTTCTTTTTCCGGCAGGCTCAGTTTTTCGAAAAGGTCGGAAAGGATCTTCTTTACGGTTTTGAGGTCTTCTTCTCCGGTCTTTTCCCTGATTTCTATGACCACTTTGTCAGCTTCATCCCTTCTTGTCAGGTGCTTTGCCGTAGCACTCGCATCATTAAACAGGTACTCGGACTGGTAGCGAAGTTTGATCTCTTCTCTAAGGTAAAGAATTGCCACAAGCCCTGAAATCGTCATTTCTTTCCAGCCATAGGGCTTCTTCATGAAGCGTTCCTTTAAATCGCTTAACAGGACCCTTCCGCTTCTCCCGTACTTCAGCTGGATGTAGTCAAGCATCTCCTTTAATGCAAGCCTGTTTATTTCACTGCCTTCAACTCCGAACCTCTCAAGGTCGTCCGAGCGCAGGACTCTGAGCACTTCGCTATCGTTTTCATAGTCCTTTATAACATATCCGGCTTTGTTGTAAACGTTCTGTATAAGTAAGTCGAGCCCTTCCTTTATGCGCTCTTTAGGGCTGGATTTCTCAGGGATTACTTCCTTGTTGTCAACAAAAACCCTTGAATCCGAGACCCCTTTCTGGACCAGTTCCAGGGCTTTTGCTCTTGCACTGTTAGCATTCTGCTGTTTTGTGGAAAGAATATTCTGGATTTCCACATTGTTCCGGTTTGAGGAGTTTTGCTTGAGATACTTCTCTATTTTCAGGTAAGACCTTATCTGGTCGATCAACTCGTCTTCCGGAAGTATGAAAAGCAAGGTGTCCGTTGAATCTATATTGCTTAAATTCTCGCCGCTCAGGGACTGCTGATTTCCTTTTTTACTGTTATACTGGTCTGAAAGAGGGGTCAGGAATTTGATTGTAAGGTCTGCACCTGTGACAGTCTTCTCCCTGTTATCAATAGCTCTGTTAAACTTGTAGTCCTTATGAGATGCCGGGCAGATCCCCTGTTTCTGCTCATAAAGCATCGTATGGATCTCTTCAAGGATCTGGTGCTCTTCGATTTCTACCCTTTTGATGTCCTTGTTAATCTCTTGCTCCTCATTTGTCAGGAAATAATACTTGTCTTCGGACTTGTTAATCAGGTTCTGGTCTTCGAGTTTCCGCAGGGATTCAACGATTCTTTCTTTCAGTTTGAGCTTATTTTCATCAACTGAGGAAATGGAGAGTACTATCAGGTTGTCAAGGTTAGGCTCAATTTCCGGAATACTCCTGATCATAAACAGGATTTCCAGAAGTTCGCAGTCTTTGTCATTAAGAAAATCGTTCTTCCGGGCATGGGAGATTGTTCTTGCGATAATCGGGTCAAGGAAGCCTTCAATAGTCTCATAGAAAGCATGGAAAGGAATCAGCATCCCTACATTGTTTTCGCAGTAGTTCTCGGTAGACTCTTTAAAGGCGCTGAGCATCGACCTTTCCCCTTTTGCCAGGTGTTTGCCCGTAAACCCTGTTTCTCTGATCCTGTCAAAGACCTTCTGCACAAGGTTGAACTGGTAGGGGACAAAAGGATATACGTTTACAAAGTCATCTTCGTTTTTGTAGACTTTAATTTCAGCCCGGTTTGAAAAAGCAAGCAGATTTCTGAGTATTGTCTGCTTTTCAGCATAGTAAGAAGCCAGAACGTCCCTGTATTCCTCTTTCTTATGCAGAATCCTTTTCTTGATAACCTCGTCCACATTAGCGCTGGTAAGTCCCAGTCTGGTGTTAAAACGTCCCTGAATCTTGGAAAAGTCGTAACTTTTCACGTGTTCCTTTGTAACAGTATCAATATCAGCCTGTGAAGTGACTGCAACCCAGGCTTTTCCCCTTAGTTTAGTCCCAAGTTCTTCCACAATGGTCTGGAGGTTGAGCATCAGCTCGCTGTTTTCTCCTATATACTGTCCCACTTCGTCCACCAGGAAAATTATCTGATGGTCTTTTCCTTTCGATTTGCAGTACTTATCGAGCTTATTTGCAAATTTCTCAACGCTAAAAGTATAGCCTGCTCCATCGTTTTCAAACAGCCTGGTAGCAGCTTCCTTACTCATGTGGCCACAGTTTTCGAGAGCTTCTATAATATCGTCCTGCTCAAAACTATAGGTAACTCTTCTTTCTTCCCATGGATCTCCGTTTATGAGCTCGAATTGGGTTTTAAATGCTTCATAAAGCCCTTTTTCTTCAAGGTCTTCTTCAAGGTCTGCGATCCAGAAAACATCCCCCAGGTACCCTCTCATATCATTGAAAGCCCTCATGAAGATATTTACAATCTGTTCGTCGCCTTTGTTTGCAGTGTTTGCTTTGGAATCAATATTAAAGAGAATAACATCTTTGGTGCCTGTAGTAACGGCTTTTTCGATATTGGCAAAAATAGCGGGGTCTGTTATTTTTTCCCTGAAAAATTCGAGTGCTGTTTTCCCATGAACTTCCCTATTTGCCAGTAAATATGAAAGGATCTTGAGGAAATGTGATTTTCCTGAACCGAAGAACCCTGAGATCCAGACTCCTATTCTGTCTGTGGGTTCTTCAAGTGCTGCAGCATAATTTCTGAAAAATGTATCAAAATGCTTTCTGGACTCCCCTGTTACCACATACTCATCAAGTTCGGTATAGACGCTCCTTTCGTCTTCCTGATCAACCTTTATTACCCCGTTGATATCTCTTCGGATATCTTTTTCGAATAAATCTTCTATTTTTATTTCTGTGGCTGTCATGTTTAGCACTCTGAATAAATATTAGTTTGAATTGAGTTTCTATGTGAGTTAAATTTAAGATTCTGGATGTTATCTGAAAACCTGAAACTCTCCATAGAGTAGTCCCGAACAAATTTCTAAAATTTACATTGCCTCTGGCATCAAGCGGAAAGCTCTGTAGTAGTTCTTGCTTTTGAATTCTCCAAATAAGCTCAGGTCAAGCCCGCTGAATTTTCCAGGATAAAACATCACAAGAGGCTTTTTACCTGTAACGGAATGAAGGTTATTAAGGACAGAATGAGCTCTGACCATTGGCCAGGCATTTCCCACTCCTGTCAGGAAAATAATATCATAGTTTCCCTGAAGTATCTCGGAGATTTCTTTCTTTGTAGCATCCTGGTTAAGAATAAGTCTTATCTTCTCAAGTAAGGCGTCTGAACCCTTTTTCCTTTCAAACTGGGTTATTTTTTCATCACTAAGCTTCTGACTTAGTATTTTGAGACACAGATCGTACAGGTTAATCTCAATTATTTTAAGAGAATATTTGGTCTCAAAGCCTGTAACCATCTTTTCAATTGTGTCTCTGACTAGAAGCTCTTTATCAGGCTCATAATCAAATATCCAGTATGGGATTTCATTTCCCAATCCTTTACATTCCAGAAAATCCGTTGTTTTTATCTTTTCTTTAAAGAGTTCCAGACGCTCTTCAAGTTTCATAAATTTAGAATACAGCACTATCTATAAATCGGTTATTATTTTCAGCCAGTACTGTATTATCTTTTTTAAGCTTCTGAGTCAAAAGTCTCAGTAAGCTGTTTTAATAGATTAATGTTCAATGCAGGTGCAAGTAATGGCATCTGCACCAACCCACCTGTTCCTCATGCAACTGATAACTACATGCATACAGGTGACGGTTTTTTCTCTCAGAGCTTCATCAATTGTACACATTCTATCGAAAAATTTCTGGCACTTTGGAAAGGAAGCAGTCCCATGGGTGGAATATACATTCTTTCAATATTTACAAATAATTTAATTCAAATTCTTTATAGAATGTCTATATGTGTAAACTGCAAACCCTACTTATATTTAAGAAAGTATTTGTTAGTGTGGACGGGTGTAGAGCAGGTCGTTTTCAATTGCACTTCTAGTTCGAGAGAAGAGATTCGAATATCTGAACTCCTTCGCGATAAACAGTCTTTTGGAAGCTTATGGTTCAGTTTTTATACAGAATGCTGATTCAAAGGCATCTGAGAAAATAGTTCAGAATGGATTAAAATAAATAACTAAAAGAGAGTTTAAATGCGAGGGGTGGGATTCAAACACACGAAATCCTTCGATAACAGATCTTAAGTCCGTTGCTTAAGAGATTAATCTTGCCACAACTCACAAGAAGCTTTATAAATCATAGAATTAATCAAAAAAATTAAGTGCGAGAGGTGCGATTCGAACG
>LSQX01403016.1_pt1 | contig 23900 bp, 26 predicted proteins | sample 654561 | NCBI WGS metagenome assembly LSQX01 (sample SAMN04489861, study PRJNA283612) | anaerobic digester metagenome | isolation source: 4 biogas reactors fed with cattle manure at either 37C or 55C with and... | place: Denmark: Kongens Lyngby | collected 2014
AAAAGATGAATTCTTTTCATCGCTGCTCCGGTGGGTAATGGGGATTGAACAATTCAGCTAGCGTAACGAAACTGTAACCTTTATTTTTGATCACGGGAATAACCTCTTTTAGAAGTATAACCGTGTCTGCGGTAGGATGCATTAGCACAATTGCTCCTTCATGCAGATTGTCTAAAATTTTTGCTTTCATTTTTTCTACCCCGGGAGTATTCCAATCTACAGTATCTATAGACCATAAAACAGTGCGCATTCCCTGGCGGGATACCGTTTCCAAAACCAGGGCATTATATTCACCTTTATGGGGTGTAAAATATTTTGGCCTTTGACCGGTAGCAGCACCAATTAGATCATTAACCTCTTTAAGTCCCTGTTCCATTTCCTGTTGGGAGAGTTCAGTATAGACGACACTATCTGTATGCCCGTGATTTCCCAGCAGGTGCCCTTTTGAGCAGATCTCCTTCACTAAGTTTTCGTTCTGCCTGGCCCACTTTCCTACGACAAAAAAAGTGGTCAAGGCATCATTGGCCTCTAATATTTCCAGCATGGGGAGAATATATTCCGTCCCCCAGGCAACATTAATCATCAGGGCAATTTGCTTTTTAATCGGGTTTCCCCGGGAAATAATGGCCGAGGGGTAATCTTCTATGGTAATATCGGGTAAAACAGCCTCATAAACCGGGGAAACGTATTCATTCCGCGAAGCTGCCATAATTTTATCCACTGTTTCCGGTAAATTGACCTCATAGCCCCACAATTCTGGAATGATATGGTTTGAATGAGGATCATACAAGGCGTCAACCGGTTTTAAATGCCACTCACCCAGTCTGGCCGCGACTATTTCTCTTACTTTATCCCGGGAATACCCGCCAAGATCTTGCTGTAAAAATATTACACCCGGTTTTACGCCGAAATAATGCTTAATAATACTATCCTTAAAGAAAAAAGCTCCGCAGATAATAATTAATAAGATAATAGACATTATTTTTGTTCTGGAAGAGATAAGAACGATAAGCATAAAACCACCTTTTAAGGTAAAGGTCTTAAAGCCTGATACCTTCATTAATTACCAGGAGAAGACAGCTTAGCTTTTGCCGTCAAGTTGCTTAATTTGTATCATTGCTTTTTTCTTTCAGCATACTCTTTAATAAAAATGGGGTTTTCTACCGTGTAACCTTTCCATCCTATAAATTCCAGTACTTCGGGGAGAATATGTAAAATTTGGGGAGAAGCATTATGACATAATAAGACGGCTCCATCATGCAGGGACTCTTCCAGATGGCTAATGATTAAATCTGTTTCTCTTTCCGTAAGGGTCTTGATGTTAATACTCCATAACAATGTCAACAAGTTCTGTTCCTCAGCAATACGCACTATCCTGATGTTATACTCTCCGTAAGGAGGCCGGAAAAAAATAGGTTGATAATTAAGTAAGTCCTGGCATAGCGTATTGAATTTACTAATCTCGTTTATGATCTCTTCCTCTGTCAAAAGTAAAAGTTTACTGTGTGAAAAGGTTTGATTTCCCAGTTGATGCCCATAAGCAATAATCTTCTGCGCTTCCTGCTGGTTTTCCCTGAGCCATTCACCTGTAATAAAGAATACCGCTTTTACATCCCGTTCGTCCAACACTGCTAAAACTTCGTCCAGGAAGTCTTTCTGCCACAGCACGTCAACGGTTAAAAAGACAGCAGAATTAATGCCTTCAACCTGGTAGATGGGTTCCGGCCGGGAAGAAGGCCGCGTGGTGACGGCATTCACCGTAAATAAAGTTACCAGAAAGCAAAATCCTAAAAAAAAAGAGGCTTTTTCATCCTGCAAACCTCAATTTCAGTTTATCTATAATTATTAAATTGCCAAATAAAATATTCCTCATATAAAATAAAAAACATAAACCTATTTAGGCTTATGTCCTTTATCATGATGCTTTGCTCGTTTTCGTGAAAAAGTGGCTGTCTTATTATTGTCATTGTTGTAGGCTCTCCGGCCATCTCTTTCGGAATAGCCGTCATTACCCGGGGAATCGTAGGATAAGGCATCTCTCCGGGAAAGATTAATTCTTCCTTTCTCATCGATATCGATTACTTTAACAGGTATCTGATCACCCACGTTTACCACATCTTCTGTCTTGTTCACACGGAACCTTTCCAGTTGAGATATATGCACCAGCCCTTCTTTCCCGGGAAGTATTTCGACAAAAGCCCCGTATTTTTCAGTACGGGTTACCTTCCCCAGATAAACCCGGCCAGGTTCTACATCTGCTGTAAGGTTTTCAATTATTTGACGTGCTTTTTGGCCGGCCTCTGCATCTACAGCCACTATAAATATTTTGCCGTCCGGTTCAATATCAATTTCTGCACCGGTTTCAGCAGTTATTTTGTTGATAATCCGCCCTCCCGGGCCAATTACTTCACGAATTTTATCCGGATCAATTTGCAGAGTGATTATCCGCGGAGCGAAATCGGAAAGAGAAGTTCTGGGCTCACGGATTACTTCCAGCATTTTATCAAGAATGAAGAGGTAGCCCTCTCTGGCCCGCTTAATTGCCTCTTTTAACAGTTCCCGGGACAGGCCCTTTATCTTGATATCCATCTGTAATGCTGTGATTCCCTCTGCTGTTCCGGCCACTTTGAAGTCCATATCTCCCAGAAAGTCCTCCACCCCTTGAATATCGGTAAGAATGGCATACTCGTTTTCTTCTTTAATCAAACCCATCGCTATTCCGGAAACAGGAGCTTTAATGGGAACCCCGGCATCCATCAAGGAAAGCGTACTTGCACAAACACTTCCCATGGAGGTAGAGCCGTTTGATTCCAACACTTCGGAAACCAGCCGGATCGTATAGGGAAACTCCTCCTCAGTAGGAATTACTGCTTCCAGGGCTTTTTCTGCCAGTGCACCGTGCCCTATTTCACGCCTTCCCGGTCCGCGCATAAAACCTGCCTCTCCCACACTATAGGGAGGAAAATTGTAATGGTGCATAAACCTTTTGGATTCCTCAATGCCCAGGCCATCTAACCTTTGCATATCCCTTAATGCTCCCAAGGTGCAAATATTCAGCACTTGTGTCTGTCCCCTGGTAAACAATGAAGAACCGTGTGTCCTTTTAAAAAGCCCTACTTCACAGGTGATAGGCCTTATTTCATCCCACTTTCTGCCGTCAGAACGAATTTTCTCCTTGAGGATCATGGTACGTAACAGTTTTTTAATTAAACTGTCCATGGCAAATTTTATATCTTGTTCGTTGTCAGGATATTGCTCAATATAGTGCTGCAGTGCTTCCTTTTTAATTTCCTCCAGCAGGCTTTCCCTGGAGAGCTTATCCTCCACTTTTAACGCACTTTTAAATTTTTCCTCACAGTAGCTGATTATTTCTTCATTAATCTGGTGATCCGGCTCAAAGGGTATTACCTCAATTTTATCCTGACCTATGGAGGCAACAATTTCTTTTTGCATCTGGACAATCTCCTTGATAGCTTCATGTCCGGCCCATATAGCTTCAAGCAATTGTTCCTCTGATACCTCTTTGGCCTTCGCTTCCACCATCATAATCGCTTCTTCCGTACCAGCTACCACAAGATTAAGAGAACTAGCTTCACTCTGTTTAATAGTGGGGTTAATAACGGGTTCACCGTCAACCAAGCCAACAGAGACGGCTCCAACCGGCCCGTAGAAAGGAATTTTAGATATAGACAGGGCCGTTGAGGCACCAATAATCGCCAGTGCCTCGGGAGGGCAGTCCTGATCGACAGATAATACTGTCACGACAATATGGACAGCATTACGAAAGTTTTCCGGAAACAACGGCCTGAGAGGCCGATCCGTCAGCCTGGCAGCCAGAATAGCTTTTTCTGTAGGCCTGCCCTCTCTTTTAATGAAGCCCCCAGGTATTCTACCAACAGCGTACAACCTCTCTTCATAATCGACTGTTAAAGGAAAAAAATCCACACCCTCACGCGGCTCTTTGGAAACAGTTGCTGTTACCAGAAGCGCTGTGTCACCGTAGCGAATAAGTACTGAGCCGCTCGCCTGTTTGGCCACTTTCCCTGTTTCCATTACCAGTAGTCTGTTGGCCAACGTCATACTAAAACTTTCCAAAAAACAACCCCCTTTGCTTTAAGAAAAGTGGGGAACAGAACTCCTTATTTTCTTAAGCCTAGTCTTTCAATAATAATACGGTACCGTTCAGGTTTTTTATCTCTCAGATAGTTTAACAGGCCTCTTCTCTTTCCGACCATTTTCAGCAGTCCACGTCTGGAATGAAAATCTTTTTTGTGAGTCTTAAGATGTTCCGTTAGCTGGTTAATCCTTTTGGTAAGGATGGCGATTTGAACTTCCGGAGACCCGGTATCGTTTTCGTGATTCTTATATTCATTAATGATACTGTTTTTGACTTCGCTTGAAAGTGTCAATTTATCTCACCTCCTGTCTCAATCTAGCTCTAAGATAAGAAAAAGAGCATCATGAAAAAACCAAGCAAATTTTATCATATACCGAGATCTTTGTAAACACTGAGCCTGGAAGCTTTTATTAAATTAAATAAGCTGTTTTTCCAGCAACCCGCCGTATTCTTCGGCAATTAATTTTCTGGCCAGCCTTACATCCGCTTCTATTTGTTTTTTTAAGTAACCGGCATCTTTAAAAACGATCTCATCTCTAATTCTGCACAAAAAATTAGCTGTTAATTCTTCTGTATATATATCTTCACAAAAGTCTAATAAAAATATTTCCACAGAGATCTTATCATTTAAACCAAATGTCGGTTTTTGTCCAATATTGGTCAAACCAAATATTTTCTGGTTTTTCCATGTTACCAAACTCAGGTACACACCTTTTTTAGGAAGCAGTAGTTCTTCACTAACAGTCAGGTTGGCAGTAGGAAAGCCCAGTTTTTTACCTCTTCCATCACCGTGAACAACCTTTCCCCTTCTTTTAAAGGGGTTTCCCAAGTAATCTGCCGCTTTTTTTACTTCCCCATTAAGGATTAACTGCCTGATCAGGGAACTGCTTACAATTTCATTATCCAATAAAACAGGTGGTATAATCTCTACCCGGAAATTAAAAAGCTCACCCCACTGCACTAAATGATAAGTGGTTCCCTTCCCCTGGTTACCAAATGTATAGTCAAAACCAACGATAACTTCTTGGACCCTTAAATTATCTACCAGGTAATGTTGAACGAACTGGAAAGGTGAAAGGGCCGCCATTTCTTTAGTAAAGGCCTCCACCAGCATATAATTGATGCCCATGTTTTCCAGAATTTCTGCTCTTTCCTGCAGTGAAGAAAGCAGTAAAAATTTTTTTTGGGGTTGCAACACGCTTGCCGGATGAGGGTCCAGGAGAAAAACGGCACTTTTCAGTCCCGTTTCCTCAGCTCTAGTCTTTGTCCGTCCTATTATTTTCCGGTGAGCAATATGCAGGCCGTCAAAATTCCCCAGAGCAAGCACCAGCCTCTCACTGGCACGATAATTTTGGACACCGTAAATTATTTCCATAAGCCTCACGCTCTTTGTTACATATAGTTAAGAAATCTTTCCGCTTTTAATATGAATCCTGTTTTTTGATCAATTTTCCACCGGGCCAGCCCCATAAATTCTCCTTTTGTAGTATATACTGGCACTATATTTTCGTCAACCGGTTCAGCGATCAGGCTTCCATACCTGCTTTTTAGCTCCTTTAAGGTCAGAAAACGCCCATGCGCTAAAATCTTTCCATATTCCCGCTCAAGTACTATTCTCGGTAAATTTTGAAAAGGAAAATCAGGTTCCAGTAATAACTCTCCGGCCTCATCTGAACAGGAGGGTGAATGAAAATCTTCAAATGTTTTTGCTTGAGAAATTGTAAAATTTCCTACTGCTGTTCTTAACAAAAAGGACATATGGCCGCCAAAACCCAGAGCGTCGCCGATATCGGAGCACAGAGTCCTGATATAGGTCCCCTTTGAGCATTTTACCTCCAGGAGAATTCGTTCCGGAGGAAAGTAATCAATCAACTTTAAATAAAAGATATTAATCGTTCTGGTTTTCCGTTCTATTGTCAAACCCTTACGGGCATATTCGTACAGCTTTCGCCCTTTTTGTTTAATGGCTGCCTGCATCGGAGGAATCTGCTGTATTATTCCTGTAAACGAAGTAAGAACCTTTTCTATTTCTTCAACTCTCAGCGGAAAAGGTTCCTTCCGGGCGATTATCTTTCCGTAGCAATCAGCAGAATCAGTAGTTATTCCTAAAAATAATTCTGCTCTATATACCTTGGGGAAATCCACAAGGTAAGGAGAAAACCTGGTGGTTTTTCCCAGAAGGATCGGCAAAACCCCGGCTGCTCCGGGGTCAAGAGTGCCTCCATGGCCAACTTTTAGACGGGGAAACATGGTCCTGATTTGTTCCACAACGTCATGAGAAGTTAAGCCGGGAGGTTTCAAAAAATTTAAAAAACCATCCAAATAAAAGGCCTCCCTGCCTTTGTGACTTAAACTGTCGTCCAGAGCACAAAGTTTAAAATTTATCTATTAAACGTATTTGCTGTAGAAAGCCTGTTCTCCTCCAGGGAATTGTTTATAGTATCAATGACCTTTTTTTCTACTTCCCGCGGCGAGCCGAAAACAGTACAGCCTGCAGCCCGGGGATGACCGCCGCCGCCAAAAGTTTGGGCAATTAGTGCTACATCTATGGTTTTGGAACGAAGACCTATTTTTGAACCTTCAGCAGTATGATAAAAAAGCACCCCCACCTCAACTCCCGAGATATTTTTTAAATAGTTAACAAAGCCATCCATCTCAGAAGGTTCAGCACCGTACTTTTTCAGCATCTCTTCATTAACGCTCATCCAGGCAATTTCTCTTGTATGATTCAATTCTAGTCCCGCCAGGCTGTCACGTAATAAAAAAATAGTGGAAAGGGGGTACTCATCAAAAAGTTTCTGACTGACAACAGCAGGGTTTATCCCTTTTTCCAGCAACTCTCCCGCTATTCGCATGGTTTGAGGCGTGGTGTTCTCATATTTAAAGGAACCCGTATCAGAAGAGATGGCCACGTACAAATTAAGGCTGATTTCATAGTTAAGATCAAAATTGCTCTCCTGCAGCAATTTAAAAATCAACTCTCCGGTTGAAGCAGCAGAAGGATCAACAAGGTTAACGTGGCCAAAGTGATTGTTTGTAATGTGATGGTCAATATTAACAATTACATCGAAAGCTGCGATCCTGTCTTTTAATTTCCCAAGCCTGTCAAGATCGCTGCAATCCAATATAAAAGCCAGGCCCCCTTTCTCCTTTCCAGGAGAAAAATCATGTAGTTGCTCTATCCCCGGGAGAAAGGAATATTTGGCCGGAATTTGGTCGGAACAGAACACTCTTATTTTTTTACCTCTCTGCATCAATGCAATCCCCAGCGCCAGGGAAGAACCGATCGCATCACCATCCGGCCTGATGTGGGTAAATATGCTAAAGCTATTGTACTTATGCAGTACTGAAAGCAAACTAAAATTCATCATTTAAACTTGTCAGCTCCCGACTTGCTTCCCAGGTTTCTTAGCACACCTTCTATACGGTCTCCATACTCCATTGAGCGATCCAGCCGAAATTCTATCTCCGGCACATGACGAAGGCGAATCCTTTTGCCAATTTCCGCACGTACAAAACCGGAAGCTTTATTTAATATTTTCATAACTTTTTCCTGAGCATCTTGACTGTCATAAATGCTGACAAATATTTTGGCATAACGTAAATCTCTGGAAATCTCGACACCCGTCACGCTCGTTAAATTGATCAACCCGGGATCTTTTAGTTCCAGTCGGATAATCTCGCTGACTTCTTTTTTTATCTGCTCCCCTACTCGTTGCGAACGAAGTCTTACCATCATAAATACCCCCACAGAACTACATTTGCAAAAAGCCCCATCAGGCCGAAACTTTCCTCTTTTCATACGCCTCCAGGATATCGCCTTCTTTTAGATCATTAAAATTTTCCAGGAGAATGCCACACTCAAAGCCGGTATTTACTTCCTTGGCATCGTCTTTGAACCGCTTCAGTGATTCAATCCTTCCCTCGTGTATAACAATACCGTCTCTGATAACACGCATATTGGCATTACGGCTAATTTTACCCTCCAAAACATATGATCCGGCTACTGTTCCAATTTTAGACACTTTAAAAATTTGCCTTATTTCCGCCTGTCCCAGCACTATCTCTTCATATTCCGGTTCAAGCAGGCCGTGAATTGCGGATTTAACATCATCTATTATTTCATAAATAACACGGTAGAGCCTAATATCAACTTGCTCTCTTTCTGCCAGTTTCCTGGCATTAGCTTCAGGCCGGATATTATAGCCTAAAATAACGGCATCGGATGCAGAAGCGAGCATCACGTCAGACTCGGTAATCGCCCCTACACCTTTATGAATGATTTTAATTTTTACTTTTTCATTTTCGATTTTCATTAACGATTCGTGCAAGGCTTCAGCTGAACCCTGAACATCTGCTTTAATGATAATATTCAGGTCAATCTCGTTATCGGCAATACGGTTGAAAAAATCATCAAGTGAGATCCTCTGCTCTTTGCGTAGGGTAGCTTCCCTTAACTTTTCCCCTCTTTTTTGGGCAATTTGCCGGGCTAACTTTTCATCTGTTACTACCAGAAAAGAGTCACCGGCCTGAGGAACTTCGGTAAGGCCTAACACCTCAACGGGAGTAGAAGGATAGGCTTTTTTGATTCTTGAGCCTTTGTCATCGATCATAGCCCTGACTTTACCGTAAATATTTCCGCAAATTACAGGATCTCCTATGCTCAATACTCCGTCCTGCACAAGTATTGTCGCTACAGGCCCTCTGCCTCTGTCCAGTTTAGCCTCTATAACTATTCCTTTTGCCTTCCGCGAATAGCTGGCTTTTAACTCTGCCATCTCCGCGACAAGAAGGATCATCTCCAGAAGTTCTTCCAGTCCCTGCCTCTTCAGGGCGCTTACATTCACAAAAATGGTGTCCCCGCCCCATTCTTCCGGCAGCAGCCCGATATCGGCAAGCTGTTTTTTTACTCGCTCGGGGTTTGCACTTGGTTTGTCAATCTTGTTCAGGGCGACAATTACAGGAACACCTGCCGCTTTGGCATGATTAATCGCTTCAACCGTCTGTGGCATAACCCCATCATCGGCAGCTACAACCAGTACCGCGATATCCGTTATCTGTGCGCCTCTGGCACGCATGGCTGTAAAAGCTTCATGTCCCGGCGTATCTAAGAATACTACTCTTTTGCCGTTAATCTCGACTGTGTAGGCACCAATATGCTGTGTTATTCCTCCCGCTTCCGAAGCAATAATGTTGGTTTCTCTTATTGCATCCAAAAGGGAAGTTTTCCCATGATCCACGTGTCCCAGAACCGTTACAACCGGAGGTCTGGGTTTTTTCTGCTCATCAGTCACCTGTTCCATCATATTAACAAGTTCTTCTTCATCAGGATCCGTTTTTAATTTAAACTTGATCCCGTATTCCTCTGACAGAAGCTCCAGAAGGTCCTCAGTAAGGGGTTGATTGATGTTATAAATTATACCCAGATCCAAAAGCTTTGCGAGTATTTCCGACGCCATGACATTCAATCTTGCTGCCAGTTCTCCTACGGTAACTCTTCCCTCAAGTAAAAGTGATTTTTCGGGCGCATCTTTTTCTTCAAGAGACTGCCTGGCTATCTTTCTGGCCTTACGACCTTCTTTAACGCTTTTTTTACCGGTAGACTTCTTTTCCTTAACAGGTGTCGGCGTCGTCTTTTCCAAATAGGCCTTCTCAACGGCGGCAGTTTCGCCTTTGGCCCCCTCCAAACCGCTTTCTTTTTCAACATCAATGGGTATTTTCTCGCCTTTTGTCAACATATCCATTACTTTTTTGGCGATGTCTTCATCCATAGTACTCATATGATTTTTAACATCAACATTAAGTTCCCGCAGAACAGTTATTAATTTTTTACTATTAATCCCCAATTCTTTAGAGAGTTCATAGACTCTTACCTTAGCCATAGGATTACACCTCCATTTTATTTACCTCCTTAAAGTTACTGATACTTCAACTCTTATTAAAAAAGGAAAGCTGTTTAACGGTAACGCAGCAAATAGCAATTATCATGCTCTTCCCTTTTGATTTAGAAGAAGCGTCAGTCGGTAGCCCTTCCCTCCTCCAATCTTTCCTTTAATATAGTAATAATGCTTTCCGGTATGGCTGCGCGCAAACTTTTTTCCAGCCCTTTATTTTTAACAGCTTTCTTAAGGCAGTCAGAGTTGGGACAGATATAGGCACCTCTTCCCGCTTTTTTACCTGTACCATCCAGTTCGATTTCTCCCCCAGGTGTCCTGACAACCCTGATTAGCTCTCTTTTGTTTTTGTTTTCATGACAACCCAAACACATTCGCTGAGGAATTTTACGCTTTTTCGGCACAGGGCTATCATCCCCTCCCTCATTCTGACACTATGTTCCCGTCTTCTGGTTCCTGCGCAGTCTCCTCATACTCTTCTTCTACCGCATCATTGAAAAGAATGTCTTCTGTATCTGTATTCAGGTTCTCCCCTTCCTCGGACTTTTCCTCCTCAATTTTTTCATTATACCTGGACTCGCTGATGATATCTATTTTCCACCCTGATAATTTGGCAGCCAGACGGACATTTTGCCCCTCCTTACCGATAGAAAGAGACAGTTGATAATCGGGCACGACAACGAGGGCTGATTTGTTGTCGGGAAAAATTTCTACTTTCAGTACCTTGGCAGGGCTCAAAGCTCTGGCTACAAATATTTCCGGGTCTTCGTCCCACTCCATGATATCAATCTTTTCGCCCTTAAGTTCACCAACAATGGACTGGACCCTGTTGCCTTTAGGTCCGACACACGCCCCAACGGGATCAACATCCTTATGGCGTGAAAAGACGGCCACTTTAGAGCGGTTGCCAGGCTCACGGGCTATCGCTTTAATCTCGACGTCACCATTATATATTTCGGGAACTTCCAGTTCAAACAACCGCTTTAACAGTCCCGGGTGTGTCCTGGAGACCAGTATTTGCGGACCTTTAGTTGTTTTTTTGACTTCTAGTACATAAGCCTTCAGACGGTCTCCCTGTTTGTAAGTCTCCCCGGGCATTTGTTCCGATGGCGCTAAAATCGCTTCGGTCTTTCCTAAATTAATGATTACATTTTTTTGTTCAAACCGCTGTATTAAACCAGTTACAATATCTTCTTCCCTGTCTATATACTCCTCATAAATAAGGTCCCGTTCTGCTTCTCTAATACGTTGAATAACAACCTGTTTGGCTGTCTGTGCCGCTATTCTTCCGAAATTCTTAGGAGTTACTTCCAGCTCAACCACATCTCCCAGCTTATAAAGAGGATCCTTTTTTCTTGCTTCATCAATATGAATTTCATGATGCGGATTGGTTACTTTGTCAACAACATTGAGGTATGAATAGACCCGCATCTCACCGGTTTCCCTATCGATATTTACTTTGACATTATGAGACGAACTAAAGTTACGTTTGTAGGCAGATATTAGTGCCGCCTCAATAGCCTCAAACAAAGTATCCTTTTTTATTCCTTTCTCTTTTTCGATGGCCTCCAGAGCCGGCATAAAGTCCTGGTTCACCTTTTTTCCCTCCCATTTTGTCTAAACCAGAGGTTTGCTTTGGCGATCTCATGTAAAGATATATTAAACTGTTCACCTTCGTCTGTTTCCAGGCAAAGTGAGTCCCCACTAAACTCTTTCAAAAACACGGTAAAATTCCTGCGTCCATTTATCTTATTATAAGTTTTTACTTTAATATAATTTCCCTTAAACCTCCTAAAATCATCGGGCTTTTTTAGCGGTCTTTCTATTCCCGGAGAAGAGACCTCCAGTATATAGCTTGAGGGGATGGGGTCTTCATGATCCAGAATTTTTCCCAGGGATTTGTTAACCTCTTCACAATCCTCTATAAAAACCCCTCCCGGCTTATCGATGTAAACTACAACGCGGCTTCGTTTGCCGGCAGGGAAATAATCGACTCCAACCAGCTCGATGCCCATATTGTCAGTTACCGTTAAAGCCAGTTCTTCAATAATTTTATTGATTTTTTTTCCCCTTGCATCCTTATCGTTTTTCACGAAGTGCATCTCCAAATCTTTTAAGAATAAAGAGTGGGAAAAAGCCCACTCTTTGGCAAAATTACAACTTCATCTTCACGCAAATGTATTCTATCATATTTACAGGCCTTATGCAAGAGAAAGCCTTATTATCTCAAAGTTTTGACACGGGTAAGGTATTTTATTATTTCCCAGTACATCTTCATCCTCGCTGCCATTCCCTTCCATACCCCCATTTTTTCCTCTTTCATTACATGGGACATATCATATAAAAGGACCTCTTTCACTCTGATATTAGACGATTCCATAAAACGATTCAGCGCAAGCTCTACACCAAACCTGGCTACATCCAAATCTGATATTTTCTCCAGTAATGAAAATTTTAACGCCCTCTGCCCCGATAGATATGGCGCCATTTTTTGAGCAAGATCAGTGGCAATGCGTCCTTTTTCAAAAATTCCGATTGTCATATCCGCTTCATCATTAATTACCGGCTCTACAAGATTCAAAACATGTTTTTCCGTGAGACCCAGCAAATCAGCATCCAAAAAAAGGACTACATCTGCCTGGAAGTTATCCAGACCTGCCTTTAGAGCGCCTCCTTTCCCGCGGTTCTCCATTAATTCGATTATTTCAACACCGTAGCTTCTTGCTACATTAACTGTATCATCAGTTGAACCATCGCTTACAACGATTACTTTTTTAATCAAGGCAACGTCTTTTAATACGGACAGAACATGTCCAATATTTTTTTCTTCGTTATAAGCCGGGATGATAGCGATAGTCTCCATTTGCGCTTATCCTCCATTTCGTGAAGTATTGCCAGAGCTTTTTTGTTTTAACATTTCACTGATTTCTTTTTCCAGGGCCCCAAATAAATCTGGTAGAGCGACTTTTTTAAACACCTTTCCTGCTTTGAAGATGATACCAAAGTTGCTAGCGCCGGATATACCGATATCGGCTTCCCTTGCTTCTCCGGGCCCGTTGACAGGGCAACCCATGACAGCAATTTTTAAGGGCCAGTCAACATTTTTTACCGTTTCCTCGACTTTTTTTACTAATTGTTCCAGGTCAATCTTGCACCTGGCGCATGTGGGACAGGAAATGATTTCAGGTCCAAAATCTCTTACTCCCGCAGCCTGTAAAATTTCTTTGGCAACGTAGACCTCCTCTACCGGATCTCCCGTTAAAGAGACTCTTACTGTATCACCGATGCCATCCAGTAGCAATGAACCTATACCTAATGAAGATTTTACCGTTCCTTTCAAACCCCTGCCTGCCTCAGTTACGCCAAGGTGCAAAGGATAGGGTATTTGATCGGCAATTTTCCTGTATGCTTCCACGGTCGTTAACACATTTGCTGCTTTAAGAGAAATAATAAAATTACGAAATGTACTATTCTCTAAAAATCGTATGGTTTGCAAAGCGGAATCAACAAGCGCATCTGCCGTGGCACCACCGTACTTTATTCTAAGTTCCCGGCTTATCGAGCCGGAGTTTACGCCTATGCGCAAAGGTATGCCTTTTTCTTTAGCTTTTTTAATAATTTGTGCAAGTTTATCATTATCTCCGATATTTCCAGGGTTGAACCTTATCTTATCCGCTCCTTCCTCCAGGCACTGTAAAGCCAGTTTAAAATCAAACTGAATATCAGCTATCACCGGTAAAGGAGAATGTTTTTTAATTATTCCGAGAGACCGGGCTCCGTTATCATCTATAACTGCAACGCGAACCAACTCGCATCCTGCTTTAAAAAGCTCCTCAATCTGCTTTAAGGTAGCCTTGGTATCAGTGGTATCCGTATTTGTCATGGATTGGATGGAAACAGGAGCATCTCCTCCTATCGTAACATCTGCTACTTTTACAGGCAACGCTTTACGCCGCAACTCCCACCCTCCAATTTCATATTAAAAAATCAGGCGAGTTATATCCTGGAAAGCGATCAAAATCATCAGGATTATAAGTACAGTGAAACCGACAAAATGAATAAATCCTTCTTTTTGCGGGTCAATCGGTTTGCCTCTAATACCTTCAAGCACGAGAAAAATAATTCTGCTTCCATCCAGGGCAGGAATCGGTAATAAGTTAATAATACCCAGGTTAATACTGATTATTGCCGCCAAGTAAAAAAGATTGCCCAACCCTGTTTTTGTTACCTCCGCCACAATGGCCACTATTCCTACCGGCCCGGCAATATCAGCAGGAATCACGCCTGTAATCATCTGGTATAAACTAACAAAAATTAACTTTATAAAAAACCAGGTATAATTAAACCCCAGAGCAATTGACCTAAAGAATACATATTTTTTATAAACGGGAGCGATACCGATTAATCCCTTGCCGGTATCTCCCGCAGGCACTACTGTGATGGAGATCACGGCGTTGCCCCTTTGAACAAGAAGGGTAATCTGCCTTTCAGGGTTAGCGTTAATATACGCAATAATATCGTCCCAGTCTTTCATTTCCAGGCCGTCAATAGCGAGAATAACATCACCTGACTGCAAGCCGGCTTCGTATGCTCTGCTCCCGGGCAGAATTTCACCAATCTGCGTGGTCTGGCTTTGCGGTACACCCCAAAAAAAGAAGTAAACTAGAGAAAAAAGGACCACTGCCAGTAGAAAGTTCATTAGAGAGCCTGCGGATATAACAGCTAAACGGGAAAACAGAGGCTTCTTTTGAAAACTTCCCTCTTTTAAGGCTTCTTCCGGGTCTTCACCCAACAAACGGCAAAATCCCCCCAGGGGAAATAATCTTAAAGAATAGCGCGTTCCACCTTCTTTCTGTCGGCTAAACAGTTCTTTTCCTAAGCCAATAGCAAATTCAAGCACCTTTATACGCACCAACCGGGCTACAATGAAATGGCCTAATTCATGAACGAAAATCAACAAGCCGAGCATAACTATGGAAGCGATGATCGTGTTAAGCATTGATATTCTCCTTTTTACTTTTGCAAAAAGTTACTGCCTTCTTGCCGGCCCCAGGCATCTGCTTCAATAATATCCTGCAGAGAAGGATTTTGCTTTACAGAATGCTTGCTCATTACTTCCTCTAATACAATGGGAATATGTGAAAAAGGAATGCGATTTTCTAAAAATCCCTCTACAGCAACCTCATTGGCCGCATTCAGTACAGCAGGCATGGTTCCCCCTGTTTTTCCTGCTTGGTATGCATAACTGAGGCAAGGAAAGGTTTTATGGTCAGGTAATAGAAAATTTATACTGCGCAGTTGTTCCCACTTTAACCGCGGTAAGCTATTTCTCCATCTCTCCGGATAAGTCAATGCATACTGGATAGGAAAAAGCATGCTGGGAAAGCTCATCTGCGCTATTATAGACCCATCGACAAATTCAACCATGGAGTGAATTATGCTTTCAGGATGAACTACAACATCTATCTTCTCTAGTTCCAGACTAAAAAGCCAGTGGGCTTCCAGAACCTCAAAACCTTTATTCATCAATGTTGCAGAATCTATTGTTACCTTTGCTCCCATTGCCCAGTTAGGATGCTTTAAAGCTTGGCAAGGCTGCACACAAGCAAGTTCTTTCTCGCTCCATCCCAGGAAAGGGCCGCCCGAAGCGGTAAGAATTATCTTTTCGATCTCGTTTTCATTTCCAGCCCGGAGACACTGAAAAATAGCCGAATGTTCACTATCCACAGGGATAATTGTAATATTTTGCGCTCTGGCCTCAGTCATGATTAACTCTCCACCTACAACAAGGGATTCCTTGTTTGCCAGTGCCAAAGCCTTACCCTCCCGGAGAGCGACAAGCGTGGGCTCCAACCCACTGAAACCTACAAGAGCGACTATTACCAATTCGGTATCCGGCCAGGCAGCAAGCGTTTTCAGGCCTTCTTCTCCTGCTAAAACAGCTGTGTTGACATCACGGAGCCGTTTTTTAAGTTCCCGGGCTTTCTCCGGCAATAAAACAGCCGCTGCCTGAGGTCTATACTTGCGAATCTGCTGCTCCAGGAGGTTAATATTACTCCTGGCAGAAAGACCTGTTATTTTAAATTTATCCGGAAACTGGTCTACTACACTTAATGTTTGTGTTCCTATGGAACCGGTGGAACCGAGTATTGAGATTTTTCGTACCATAAAATCCCTCGTTATAATAATTATAGCAAAATACAAAAAAGAGGCAAATCCCACCAAAAAGTTTACACTACAAAGCTCTTAAGGAACGTAGCCGATTCTCTACAGAAATTTACTAAAAACAGGTCTCCGTTTTATTGTATAGTGAAATAATTACAACAAATATCTGATATAAAAATAAAAAAGAGGGGCTGCAAAAAAAAGGCTGTCGAAGCGGTCCAGTATCCCCCCATGCCCCGGCAAAAGTTGTCCGGAATCTTTCACACCTGCAGTTCTTTTTAGCGCCGACTGGCTTAAATCTCCCAGAGTTGCTGCCGTGCCGATCATAAGCCCCAATAAAAAACCTGCAGGCAAATTAAAGGAAGAAAGCGAAAAAAACCGGGGGAGCAGTAATCCGGTTAAACTGCTCCCTGTTACTCCCGCTATTGTTCCCTCCCAAGTCTTTTTAGGACTTATTTTAGGAACCAGTAATGTTTTCCCAAACATACTTCCGGCAAAATAGGCTAAAATATCTTCAGCCCAAACCATAAGAAATAGTAAGATAGTAAAGAGAAGCCCATCAGGCAAAAGCCGGATGGCCAACAAAAAGCCGGCTAATCCTCCAATATATATTATTCCCCAAAAGGAGATCGCGGATTCCCAGTAACCTGTTCTTGAACAGGAGAAGACAGGGAAAAGACAGAAGACAAGAAAAGCAAGCACCCACAGGGCCAGAATGTGAGAAAGGTTTCCTCTGAAAATCATCCAAAGGTTCAGGACAACTAATATATATGCTGCCAATTCGACAGTTGCTCCTGGCCTTTTGCGCATTAAACGAAAGTATTCTCTTAAGCCGATTACAGCAATAACTGAAACGGCCAAACCATACCAGCAGCCGCCGCAATATATAAAAAAAAGAATTACCGGGATTCCGACGAAAGCAGTAAGCACTCTGGCTTTAAACATAATAACACCGCCTAGATCTTGTTAATCCCCCCAAAGCGTCTTTCCCGTTCCTGGTAATCCAGTATCGCCTTTAAAAAATGCTCCTTATTGAAATCCGGCCATAATGTCCTGGTAAACCATAATTCAGTATACGCAAGCTGCCAGAGTAAAAAATTACTGATTCTTAATTCCCCGCTGGGACGGATTAGCAAATCCGGATCAGGTAAATCCCCGGTATACAGATAGCGGGTAAATAAATCTTCAGAGATTTCTTCTGGTTTTAAGGCCCCTTCCTGCACTCTTTCCGCTATTTTTTTTACGGCATTTAAAATTTCATTTCTACCTCCATAATTTAGCGCAAAATTTAGGATCATTCCGGTGTTGTCTTTAGTAGCCTGCAGGGCATTTTTTATAGCTCTTTTCGTAACTGCGGGAAGCTGCTCAAGATCTCCCATGGCTCTAATCACGATATTTTTTTCTATTAAAGGCTGTAATTCAGTTTTCAGATACTCCTCGGGCAAACGCATTAAAAACTCAACTTCCCAACTGGGTCTCTTCCAGTTCTCCGTAGAAAATGCATATAACGTCACAACATTTATTCCCAGTTCATTAGCGCAGGTGATAATTTCTTTTAAGGTATTCATTCCTTCTCGATGGCCCGCTATTCGCGGCAGACCTTGCTTCCTGGCCCAACGGCCGTTACCGTCCATAATGATAGCAACATGCCTGGGAAGTTTTTCTGCAGAAATAAGCTTAATAAGTTCAGATTCTCTTTTTTGTCCGTCCCTGTTCAAAATGCATCACCTGTAAAACAATAAATAGACCCCCATCTGGGGGTAGAACCAGTCCTTTTTTTTTATTCAGTAAGTACTATTGTAAGTTCTATAATAGTGTCTTCTAGTTTTACCTGTTTAACAACACGGTACTTTTCTTGTGAAATAATTGTGTCTCCCACCGGGCGCGAAAAAGGAGAAACAGTTTTCTTTAACTTAAATTTTATCCCTTTCTTTTCTAAAACATTAATAGCATTATCCAACCGGTAGACAGTCACGTCAGGAATAGTTTCCTCCATCATTACCTCCGGCCTTAGACATTCAAGCAGTCAGTGCACTTGTGAAGTGCTATGATGTAAAACCCCTTTTCGAAATCCGCGGGGGGTGATAATTTCTCCTGTCCTGTTTTAGACCTCCATGATATCCTTTTCCTTTTGGGCTAGTAGCCTGTCAATCTCTTCTATATATTTGTTGGTTAAATCTTGGACTTCTTCCTGGCTGCCCCGCATGTTGTCTTCGGAAATATTGCCTTTCTTTTCTTCAGCTTTCAGCAGATCGTTAGCTTCACGCCTAATATTTCTGATCGCGACCCTGGCCTCCTCAGCCTTCTTTCGCGTCGTCTTAACCAGTTCCTTCCTCCGTTCTTCTGTTAACTGGGGGATGGCAAGCCTGATAATACTGCCGTCATTGTTAGGAGTTAAACCCAAATCAGATTTTAAAATAGCTTTTTCTATGTCCCCAAGGATATTTTTATCCCAGGGTTGTATAACCAACAGCCTTGGCTCCGGGGCGGAAATCGTTGCCAACTGGTTGAGAGGTGTGGGATTATTATAATAACTTACCATAACTTTATCAAGAATAGAAGGAACTGCCCGGCCAGCGCGCAAAGTACTGATTTCCTTTTTAAATGCGTCCACACTTTTGGCCATCTTTTTTCCGGCGTTCTCTAAAATATCTTTCATGACCTGTTTTCCCCCCTTACAATTGTTCCAAGTTTTTCTCCCATAACGACCCTTTTAATATTTTCAGACTTATTAAGGCCGAATACTACCAAGGTAATATTGTTATCCATACAAAGAGAAGCGGCGGTGGAATCCATTACACCCAGCCCACGATTAATAACCTCAATAAAGCTTAACTCTGTAAACTTTTGTGCATCAGGATTAAGGAGCGGATCCATATTATAAATAGCGTCAACTTTTCCTTTGGCGAGCAGGATTACCTCGGCCTCTATTTCCGCGGCTCTTAACGCAGCTGTTGTATCAGTAGAGAAATACGGGTTACCTGTGCCGCCGGCAAAAATTACAACCCTTCCTTTTTCCAGATGCCGAATGGCCCTGCGGCGTATATAAGGTTCAGCGACCTGCTGCATTTCAATTGCCGACTGTACCCTGGTATCAACTTCGAGGCTCTCCAGCGCGTCCTGTAGGGCAAGCGCATTAATAACCGTTGCCAGCATTCCCATATAATCCGCTGTAGCCCTATCCATACCTCTTTCGCCGGCATTTGCCCCTCTCCAGATATTTCCTCCTCCAACTACCACGGCAATTTCGACATTATGCTTTTTTACTTCTTTAATTTGTTCGGCAATATTTTTCAAAACTTTATAATCAATCCCATAACCTTTTTCTCCAGCCAGCGCCTCCCCGCTTAGTTTGAGAATAACTCGTTTATATACGGGTAAAGTCATTATTAACCTCCAATTAAAATTTTATATGGGGATTAATGCGGTAAAAAAACTTTTCTTCGATTCATTTAAAAATATAAGCAAGCTATATATCATCCTGCAATTATCAAATTAAATTGTAACACTCTGCTCCCTACCCGTATCAGCCTGCCTTTTCAACACTAAGGACAGATGCTATCAAATGGCTTGTCGTTAAGGCATATTATTAATTCACCGCAGGTATATAGAATTCCTTCCGGGAACCTATTCTTTTTGCTCCTGGTTTATAATCTTAAACATAAGCGGGCGGGCTTTCCCAGAGAACGCCGAAAGCTCGGAACGGTAGAAAAGCCTGCCACAGGAAACCTGGGATTATGAAGAGTCTGTCATTTGTTAGGATTGAGCATCAAATCACAAATTAAATATACCATATGCTCAGTAATGTCTTTGGGGCTTCGGCTACCTTTGGGATTGTACCACTGCACAATCCAGTTGCACATTCCCAAAATGGCATAAACAGTTAGAGTAATATCCACCTTAGGAAAAACTCCCTGCTTAATTCCTTGAGCAAGGAGATCTTTGAAGATTTTTTCATACTTGTTGCGGCTTTCAAGATATTTTTTGGTCTCCTGAACAGAAATTTTTTCTTTCTCCTGAAAATAAAGAATTAACGAGTAATTATCATGCATAATGTAATCAATATGACTGCGAAGAAGTTCACGTAATTTCTCCGCCGGAGATAAATCCTTGGCCATGATAAATTCTGCATTTTTTAAAACCGGGCTAATACCTTTAATCAGCACTTCCCTGAATATTTCATTTTTACTGTTGAAATAATAATAAATGCTTCCCTTGAGTATCCCTACATCCCTGGCAATGTCTTGCATCGATGTACCGCTAAAGCCTTTTTTCCTGAATAAATTGGCTGCCTGGACTAAAATTTCATCTCTTTTGTTTTTAGCGGTGTCTTCCGTATTTATAGCTGTTTGGTTTGAATCCATCAAATAATCCTGCCCTTCCTTACGTAATACATAAAATAATATTTCTACCGGGTTTGTAGGCTATCCCAGAGCAAACCATGATCATCCCGGTTTATTAAAAGCCCCGGATTTCTATTTACCAGGGCCAAAAGAATAAGATACCTTTTAAAATATCTAATCCTTGAAAACTCATTGCTTAATAATAATCCTTCAATATCTATATTATTCTCCTTCTGGTTTAACTTTACTCTAAAAATTCCAGTACATCGGAAATATTTATCTCCAACATTTTAATGCTGGCCAATATCCGATCACAATTTCTATCCACACACTGCATTCCACCGGATATTTCCATAAGGCGCTCTACCTTTTGCTTAATATCCGCAATGATTTGACCCATTTCTTTTAAATCAACGTCAACAGTAATCATACTTTCTTCATCCTTTCGTTAGTTGTACGGCAACCAAATATTTATTGTGTTAACCCGCCAGGGTGCAGCCTTCCTCCTACCGGGGCCTTCTGCTCCCGGGCACGCCAACCAACTTACCGGGACGTTTAATACCAATTATGCTGTAGTGTTAGCAAATTATTTTCTCAAATCTTTAAAACGCTTAGCCTTAATTTCATAGCGCGGTAAACTGCCGAATTCATGATATTCAATATTGTAGGCTAAATTTGTCTTGAGGCGCAATTGCCTTACCAATTCAGGATGCACTGTTTCACGAGCACCCGCAGCTTCGGGAAGTAACTCTACCTTAAGGGTGAGAACATCAGCATCGCCTTTTTTACTTACAATAAGCTCATATTCGTCTCCGAGTTGTGGTATACTGCGTACAACTTCTTCCACTGATACCGGGCTAAACAGCACTCCTTTGACTTTTGTAATATGATCTATGCGTCCATGTATTCCACCTTTTAGTACTCTAAAAGTACGACCGCATTCGCAGGCTTCCCCCCACATACTGACATCTTTAGAGTCAAATCTAATCGTGGGTTGAGCGAAACGATCAAACACTGTTAAGATTATTTTCCCAAGCTTATTGGGCTCTTCAATGGGTTCTCCCGTTTCAATATCTACCAGTTCCAGCATAACCAGAGCTTCGTTGACATGAACTCCTCCAGGCTGATAGATACACTCGTAGGACCATCCGCCGCCTTCAGTCCCGCCGACATGATCGTATACTTTAGCATTCCAGGCTTCTTCAAGGCGTTTTTTAGTAGCCGGGACATTTGCACCGGGTTCTCCGGCACACAGTATTCTTTTTATACCAAGTTCACGGGGATCCATATTAAGCTTGTTACGGCAGGTTTCAGCCATGTTTAAAATATAAGTTGGTGTCCCCATTAAGGCCGTAGCTCTTAATTCTTTAATTTTAAGCAATCTTTCTTCCGTACCGAGAATCCCTCCGGGAACCACCTCGCAACCAACCTTCTCAGCGGCATAGTGGCCTTCCCAATAGGCGATAAAAACATTATAACCAAAGGGAATAAAGACTCGATCTGTGTTACGAAAGCCCTGCGCCCATAATATGTAAGCCCACATTTCATTGAGCAGCTCCCAGTCCTGCCATGTATCAGGCTGATATACGGGTTGTCCTGTCGTGCCGCTGGTCTGGTGGTACTCGGTGACTTTTTCCAGGGGCACACAGAGGCTATCTCCATAGGGCCACGGTTCTTTGGCCTGTGCCGTAATATAATCTTTTTTCTGAATGGTCGGGACCTTTGATATATCTTCCCAGGTTTTAACGTCATTCGGATGAAAACCGGCTTCATCGTAAATACGGCGGTACAGCTTTGATTTTTCATAGCCCCACTCTACAATGCGCTTAAATTTCTTAAGCTGTAGAGCCCTTAGTTTTTCCCTCGGTAACGTTTCTAAAATCGGGTTCCAGTATGCATCCACACCTTTAACCAGCATCAAATCACTCCTCCTTTTAATTAAGCTTTGTAGCCCATAGTGGTTAAAGCCCGGATTTAAAGAATCCGGGCTGGTGGACTCTTAGCTGACCCAATATTACAATTTGTTATTTAAAGTCATTAACGGTTTTTGGCCATTATTTCCCAGTAAAAATGGGTTTGCGCTTCTCCAGTAAAGCGTTGATCCCTTCCACCCTGTCTTCTGTAGCAAAAGCAATAATAAAGCTTTCTATCTCCAGGTTGGTAGCAGAAGCCAAATCCATCTGCAAACCCATATTAACGGTTTTCTTCAGCATTTTCATAGCCACGACGGGCTTGTCTGCCAGTCTCCGGGCCATTTCTTCCGCCGTTTCCATAAGCTTAGCATCGGGTACAACCTTGTTTACCATACCGTACTGTTCGGCTGTTTTAGCATCGATAGTATCGCCAAGGTACAGCAGTTCTTTGGCACGGGCAACACCGATTAACCTGGAAAGACGCTGTGTGGCACCGCCTCCAGGGATAATTCCCAGGTTAATTTCGGGCTGTGCGAATTTGGCACTCTCCCCGGCAATGCGAAAATCGCAGGTGAGTGCCAGTTCATATCCACCGCCGAGAGCCAGTCCATTGATGGCGGCAATAGTCGGTTTGTTCATATTTTCAAATTTGGTAAAAACAGAGAGCGACATACAGTTAAAGTCATACATTTCTACTGGAGAAAATTTTGTTATTTCCGTAATATCCACACCGGCAGCAAAAGCCCTTTCACCAGAACCTGTTATAATAACTGCTCTTATTTCGGAGTCAGCTTCCAGTTCTGATATTACTTGGTCCAGTTTCTGGAAGACAGCGCTGCTAAGAGGGTTTAAAGGAGGCCTGTTCAAAGATAGAACAGCAATTTTCTCACGTTTTTCAACCAGAATTACATCTTCAGGCATTCTTTTCACTCCTTCCTGGGGTGCCCTATTTATTGTAATCGTACCAACCGGCGCCAGTTTTCCGGCCCAATCTCCCTGCCCGGATCAGCGCCTTTAATGCTTGCGGAGGATTCCAGCGCATGTCTTTAAATTCCTCATGAAAATACTCCGCTACATAATAGCCAATATCAAGCCCGCCAAAATCCTGCAGCTCAAAGGCGCCCATGGGGTGGTTAAGCCCCAGTTTTACAGCTTTATCGATATCTTCTATCGTGGCCACTCCCTCTTCCAACAGGCGAATTGCTTCAAGATACTGGGCCATCATAAGACGGTTGACAATAAAGCCTGGAGAATCTTTTTTTACTTCCACCGTTGTCTTACCCATTTTGGCAGCAACTTCGGCAATTACAGCTACAGTCTCGTCACTGGTATAATAACCCCTGATGATCTCCACCAGCTTCATAATAGGAGCAGGGTTAAAGAAATGCATTCCCGCAACGCGTTCTGCCCTTTTGGTAGCATTGGCCAGAACGGTAATCGGCATGGAAGAAGTGTTGGAAGCGAGGTA
>LSQX01327737.1_pt1 | contig 23898 bp, 14 predicted proteins | sample 654561 | NCBI WGS metagenome assembly LSQX01 (sample SAMN04489861, study PRJNA283612) | anaerobic digester metagenome | isolation source: 4 biogas reactors fed with cattle manure at either 37C or 55C with and... | place: Denmark: Kongens Lyngby | collected 2014
GCGTGCTGAAGTCGATCTTCTCCACCCACTCGTGGCTGACAAAACCCCGGATGAGCTTTTCGATCGCCTCGGGCTGGCTAAAAATCTTTTTGAATCCCGCATCGCGGTTGGGCAAGTGGGCTCCTTTAGCGGAAGGGTAGCTGCGCGTTGCGTCGTGCATTTCGCCTCATGTCACTTCATGCATTTCGCTGCGCGCGTTTCCGCAACTGATACATCGGCCGCTTTTCGAAAAAGTTTCCTGCTGAGCACAAAAAAGATTCTTTTTGTGCTGATTTTGGGCGCTGCTTCGCCGAAATGATTGCCTGCCGCCCCGGCCCGCGCCTCGCCTACATGAAATGATTGCCGAATCGAGATAAATGATGTGTACGAACGGTTCGCGTTTTTGCCCTTGTCATGGCTTCCCCAGCGCTTTGACTTCTCTGTTGCTCTGGCAATCCCGCAGATGTGCCGTCATCCGCATTGAGGATTTGCATCAGAGATTCGCAGGCGCGTAGATATCCACAGGCGCGTTAGATATCCGCAGGCGCGTTGGCCTGGCCATTGTCATTCCATCCCCAGCACTGGGCCCGCCCGGTGTCTGCGCGAATGCCACAGCGCGGGGCTTGGCAAAGGCTTGTTGGCGACCCCAAAATGATCCCCCTAATGACTCTGATGCGCTATCGATTCTTGTAAAATACAAATGAAAACAAGTTGTTGGCGCGAGTTTGGTGATTCTGTTTCTACGGGGAGGTTTGGCCAACGGATTGGGGGATGTGCACACCAAGTCGAGGCCTCGCATGCCACGCGCATGTCAAATGAGACCCGCTAGAATCATTCGGAAAAGGCGAGGGCGGGAACGCGAACCACTTGTACACATGGTCGACTCGAACGCGCTGGGGGCAAAATCGTTTGGTCTCCTGCGCGGCCTCTGCTAGAGAGGCCCTATTATGCGAAGTCAATTGTCTATGCGAAATGCGATCTCACTGATTGGGTTGTTGGTCTTGTCGGCGCTCTGGGGCTGCACCCGCTGTCCCGAGTGCCCCCCGGCTGAGCCCTGCGCTGCTGCCGACAGCACGTCGGATGGCGACACCGATACGGCACCTTTGGACGACACGGCGGGCGACAGCGACACCGGGGTGAAGGCGGCACCGGTGGGCGGAAAACCCAAGCCCGTCACCGATTACCACCTGCACGGCCGGGCCGGTTTCGAGCGCGTCAACGTGTGGCAGGAGCCCGACATGGATAGCCCGCGCCTGGGCTATCTGCGCCGCGGCAGCCGCATTCGCGTGGGCGATCCGCACTACAGCTCCGAGTCGTGCCCCCAGGGCTGGTTCAAACTGGAGACCGGCGGATATGCCTGCCAGGGCAAGGGCCTGCTGGTCGGCGAGAAACCGCGTGCGATTCCCCGGCCGCCGCCGCCGCCCCGGGTCGACATGCTCGATCCCTATCCCCACGGCTTCATCCGCGCCGACTGGACGCCCAGCTACAAGCGCATCCCCACCGAAGAGGAGATGTGGCGCTTGCCCGAGCGCGAATCCGCCGACACCGCGGCACCCGAAGTAGCCGAAGCCCCGCGCGACAGCGAGGATGACCCCACGCGCCCGCCGCCGACCATCGAGGTCATTCCCCATGCCACGGCCAAGGACACCGACACCCCCGACGGCGTCGACTACTACCAATACGCGCGCCGCTTCAAGGCGGTGCAGCAGCTCATGTCCCGCGGGTTTTGGGTCGCGGTGCAGGAGCGATTGCGCGACGACGACACGCGCCAGTACTACTACCAAACCGTCAAGGGCGCCTTCGTGCCGGCCAACGCGGTGCACCTGGTGCGCCCGCCGGAGTTCCGCGGCCACCTGGTGCGCGGCGACACGCCCATGCCCGCGGTCATTGTGCGCGCCAACAACGCCGCCTTCTTTCAGCGCCGCAACCAACGCTTTGTGGGGGCAGGGCGGGCCGAGCGCCTCATGTCTTACTCCGTCCTCTCCGAGTCGGGGACGCCGGGCAACCGCTACTTCGAGATCGAGGGCAACCGCTGGCTCAAAGAGTCGCAGGTCAGCTACTTCCCCATGCGCACCGAGCTGCCCGAGGGCGTGCGCGAAAACGAAAAGTGGATCCGCATCGATTTGACCGAGCAAACCCTGGAGGCCTGGGAGGGGCTGATGCCCATCCTCATGACGCTGGTGTCCTCGGGCCTGGGGGACACGCCGGAAAAGGAGACCCCCACCGGGCGCTTCCGCATCAACTTTAAGCACCTCACCGACGACATGACCGGCTCCGTGGGCGACGGCACCGACGCCTACCAGGTCGAGGATGTGCCCTGGGTGCAGTACATCCACTTGAACATCGCCTTTCACGCGGCGTTTTGGCATTCGCGCTTCGGACAACCCAAGAGCCACGGCTGCATCAACCTGGCCCCCGCGGATGCCCGCACCCTCTTCGACTGGACGGATCCGCCGCTGCCCGAGGCCTGGCACGGCGTGCTCAGCACCGAGGCGCAACCGGGCACCCTCGTTATCATTGAAGGCAAGACCCCTGGGGCCGGGCGCCAGCGCTAGCCGCCGTCTGTCTTACATCTGCGTACATTTTGGGTCGTTTTGTTGCGATCTGAATTCCCGCCAGATTACAATCTGATCGTTGCGCGATGGGCCCTTTGGCCCTTGGCGCTGTCGGCTGGCATCCGGATGGACCGGACCGCCTTCCGAACTACGAGGTGCTTCGGCATGATGGGTGACGGCTCTTTCAAAATCGTCTTTAACGGACACTGGACCCAGGGCGCGTCGGCGCTGTCTTCGCCCCAGGTGTTGGACGCGGGCAAGCGCTTCGACCCCGCAGAGGTGCGCGGCCGCTTCGACATGGTCGTGGACGGCACCAGCCTGTTGGCCCAGCCCAGCGAGGACTCGCTCTTCTTCCTCGTGCGCGATCTGCTGCTGGCGGCGGAGCGCATCGCCGCTGGCGATCCCGTGGCCCGGGTCAGCTTTTACGAGGCGCCCTACGAGTTGGTGCTGCAACGCCTGGGCGACGATTTGTCCATTACCTTTTACCGCGGCGGCGCGTCGCCAGAGGTCATGGTCAAAGATCAGCGCATCCCGTTGATCAACTTTTTGCGCGGCCTCATCACCTCCACCCATTGCCTCATCGCCCAGGCCACCGAGGCCGACGTCCACGCCCAGGACAACGCGCTCATTCAATGGATGGGCAAACAGCAACGCGTTTTAGAGGGCATCGTGTCGCGCCCCCTGCATCTGCCGGCAGATCCCCCGGCGGCCGCTTCGGTGGTGGAGAGCACGCGCTGGCGCACGCCGCGCACCCCGGACGGTTTTTCGCTGGGCTTTCGCTTTGTGGCCGACGCCACCGACCTGCGCGCCAAGGGCGTCCCGGCGGGCAATGATCTCAACGCCTTGTTGTTCCGCGGCCAGTTTGTCGTGCACGCCAAGGAGCGCCGCCGCATCATGGGGGAGGGCTTCTTGTTTCTGCAGCTCGAAAAGATGCTCTTCTCGGTGCGCAAAGTGCTCTCGGCCTGGGAGGAGCGCCGCCCCATGTCCGTTCGCCTCAACAGCGGCGGCATGACTTTGGCGCTGCGCTTAGGCACCGACGACCAGTTCTCGGTCACCTTGATCAACCGCAAGGACGAATCGCACACCGCCGTGCTCAACGACATCACGCCCTGGCAGTGGTCCGATGCCATCCTCGGCGTCGCCCGGGAGGTGCGCCGCTACGTGCTCCAAGAAGCGCCCCTGCTGCGCCGCAACATCCGCGTAGAGATGTTGTCTCGCGAGCTGCGACAGCTCACGGAGTGGGCGCGGGAACAACAGCGCCAGGCCGTCATCAACCCCGAGGCCGAACGCTACCGGTCTCAGGCCATCGACATCGCCCCGGCGCGTCCGTCCAACAACTTCCGCGGTCACTCGCATTTGATGTTCCGCGAAAAGTGGCGCATCGAAGCCGAGGGCCTCGAGCTCGAACGCACCTTGCTCTGCGAGGGCATCGCCGTTATTTCGGCGCGGGGCTTCATGCTGGGGGTCGACATCGACAGCAGCGCCGTGCTCTGGAAGCGCGAAGTCGAGCGCTGCGACGCCGTGGTGGTGCCGACGGGACGCGACGGCATCGCCCGCGTGGCGCAAACCGGGCTCATCGAACTCATCGACCTGCGCAGCGGGGCCTGTCGCTGGCAAACCAAATTGCTCCCCAGGGCTGGCGGTTCTCCGGTGGCCATGCTGGTGGAGCAGGGGGCCTTGCCCGGCACCCTCATCGTCGCCGAAGAGGAGAAGAAGCTCGTGGCCCTGGATCTGCGCACCGGCGAACCCCGCTGGCGTTACGCGGCACCGCGGGGCGGGCGCTTCTCGCTGCGGCGTCACGGCCGACTGCTCTATGTTTCCTCGAGCGACACGCTCTTCACCGCGCTCGATGTCGAGAACGGCGCGCTGGTGTGGCGCTTTCCCGAACGCACGATGTTTCACCTGCCGGCGGGCATCTGGGAAGACACGCTGGTGGTGCCCGGGGGGCGCTACGGCAAAACCGAAGGCGTCCTCTTTGGCATCGACGCCTACAGCGGTGAACGGCGCTGGGCCACATCGTTGGACGGCGGCAGCCTCACCGCTCCCATTATCGCCTCCGGCGTGGCCATGATGCCGGTGCGCAAGGGCGGACACACCGACCTCGCGGCCTTCGACGTGCAAACCGGGGCCCCTCTCTGGCGCGTCCCCTGCGACGGATGGGCCGAGACATGCTCGCTCTTGGCCTACGAATCGCAATTCATCGTCAATGTCGCCGGCGGTGTGCTGCGCGCCATCGATGCCCGCAGCGGCGACGAGCGCTGGATGACCTACCTGGGGCCCACCTGTTCCGACGACATCCCTTTGGGGCTGGCCATCGCCGCCAAAAACGGCGTGCTCTTTGTCCCCGCCGACACGGTGTACGTCGTGGATCCGCACAGCGGCGATGTCGTCCACGCCCTCAGCGGCGAACCCCCGGTGCCTGATCTGCTCAACGTCGACGAGCGCGGCTCGCTCTTTGTGGCCGAGGAGTCGGGACACATCGGCTTCTTCGAGTTGGCGCGGCGCTTCGCCGTGGTGCCCGGCGGTCGCTGAGGCGGAGCCAGTAACCCAAAAAAACAACAGACAACAGATGGACTGCGGGAGAGGGAGCCCGCGCGAGGCGGCGGGTTATTCGGCGTCGTCGCCGCGTTCGACCTTTTCGAGTTCGTTGAGAAACTCGGTGAAAAACACCAGGTGTTTGTCGAGCAGCAGTTTGAGCAGCACGGCCACATAGGACTGCCATTTTTCGGCGGGCAGGGCGTGGGCGGGCTCTCGTCCGGCGGCGACGTCGTGGAGGGCTTGGAGCAATTCGCTGCGGGTGAGGGGCGCGCTGCGCGTTGGATCGCTCGCGGCGCGTTTGCGTTTGCGGTCGCCAAAGGAGAGGGTGGTGCCGTCCAGCAGGGTGAGGGAGAAGCCCTTGGGGGATGCCTTGCTGCGCCCCACGCCGTAGATGCGGCGCTCGGCCTCGCGTTGGGCGTCGGTCTTGTCGGCGAAGCGCGCGCGCTCAGCCATAATTTCGGAGAGGCGCTGCACGCTGGAGTTCTCTTCGCGATCGCCCGGCGGCGGTGAGATGACCGGGGACTCGATGGCGTCGCCGTCTTCGCCGGTGGGCGGGGCCGGGATCACCGAGTCGCCAAAGCGATCGACGGTGGCTTCGGCGGGCAGCACGCTGTCGCGCATGGCCTTGGCCTCGACGTGTACCGGTGGGAGCGCGGTCTTTTCGGTGGGATCGTCCCGGTCGAGTGCATCTTGGGATTCGATGTGCAGGGGCTCGGGAGCGGGCTCCCAATCGACATCGACCTCCACCTCGACGGCCACGGGCGGCGGCACGGGGGGCTTGGAGGGCGTGGGGGGCGGCATTTGCGGGGTGCTGGAGCGGCCTTGGGGCACCGGGGGCGGCGTTGAGGAGACGACCGGCGCAGCGGTTTCGACCGGGGCTGCGGGGGCCGCTGGCACGTCCTCGCCGTAGTAGTAAAAGCGGATGGCCGCTGCGATGTCGGAGGGACCGGCGATCATGGGCCGGACATCCATGCCCGCTGTGGCAGCGACAAAGCGCATGGCGTCTTCGTCGGAGGGATCGTTCATGGCGACGTACAGGGCGCGGCGACCGCTTTTTTCGGTGCGGATGTAGATGGGGATGAGGAAGAACTCTTCGGCCACGTTGAGGGGCACGAGGCGCAGCACTTCGTCGGGGATGTCGAGGCGCCACAGCGTGACCCACGGGATGGAGAGAGAGCGGCTTAGGGCTTGCAAGAGTTGGGGCTCGCTGATGAAGCCCTCCTGCAGCAGGATGGTGCCCAGGCGCAAGTGGCGCTCTTTTTGAATGGCCAGGGCCTGTTCGAGAATGGCTTGGGTAATGAGGCCTGCTTCGAGGAGGGTGTCACCAAGGCGCAATCGTTTTTGGGGCATGGGGGCTCTCCAGTTCGGCGTTCAATACAGTGGTCGGTTTCGAGCGATTGATATGTTGTTTCGCAATATAGCGAAAACTCGCAACCGCTGCAATTGCGATGCCGGAAAATCGCGGGGCGCAGCAAAGAGACGGGTGGCGGGGGGGTGTCGCGGGGGATGTCGCCTATGTCGCTGCGGGCGCGCCGTTGAGCAGTTGGTGAATGGTTTGGAGAAAGGTTTCGGGGTCGATGGGCTTTTCGAAGGTGTGCAGCGCTCCCATCTGCCGCGCAAAGACGAGGAAGCCGCCGGGGATGTGCTTGCCGCCGCCGGAGATGGCGACGATGCGCGCGTCGGGGAAGGCCGCCTTGAGATCGGTGATGGTTTCGATGCCTTCTTTTTTGGGCATGAAGAGGTCGGTGATGACCAGGTCGGTGGGGTTGTCGCGGTACTTGGCGATGCCTTCCTCGCCGTTTTCGGCCTCCACCACCGTGAAGCCTTCGTCTTCGAGGAGCATGCGCAAAGAGAGGCGGACGGCGTAGTCATCGTCGATCAACAGAATGGTGCTCATGGAGTCGGGGCCTTTCTGCGGCGTAGTTAACTTTATAAAGATAGCACTTTTGTGTATCCACGCGCCTGAAATCTGCTTGCTGCGGCTTGGGGGCATTGGCTATGAACAGGCATGTACACCACACACACCAAAAGCCTCCTCAACGACGCCCGGGCCGAACGCGACGCGCTGATCTCGCTGCGCCGCCACTTTCACATGCATCCGGAGATCTCGGGCCAAGAGCGCGAGACCCAGGCATTTGTGTGCGCCACCCTCGAAGCGTGGGGGATTGCCGCATCGCCCTTGGGGGAGACCGGCGTGGTGGCGACACTGAAGGGCGCGGAGCCGGGGCCCTGCATGTTGCTGCGCGCCGACATGGACGCCCTGCCCATCGACGAAACCGCCCCGGTGCCGTTTCGCAGCCGCGTCCCCGGGGTGATGCACGCCTGCGGACACGACACCCACATGGCCATGCTGCTCGTGGCGGCCAAAATGCTGCGGGAGCGGGGCCTGCCCAGGGGCTCGGTGCGCTGTTTGTTTCAGCCCGCCGAAGAGGGCGGCGGCGGGGCCCAAATGATGATCGACGCCGGGGTGTTGCGCGCGCCGGTTCCCGATGCGGCCTTGGCGCTGCACGTCTGGTCGCTCTTTGCCACCGGCGAAGTCGCGATCATCGACGGACCGGTCATGGCCGCGGTGGACGGCTTCGAAATCGAGATCACGGGGCGGGGCACCCACGGGGCCACTCCGGAGAGCGGCATCGATCCCATCGCCATCGCCGCGCAGTTGGTGACGGCGGCACAGCAAATCGTCGCCCGCCGCATCGCGCCCCACGACGCCGCGGTGCTCACCTTTGGCCGCATACAGGGCGGCTCCGCCTTCAACATCATCCCCGAACAGGTGCGCTTGCTCGGCACCCTGCGCTCCTTTGTCCCCGAGGTGCGCGCCCAGCTCCGCGACGCCTTAGCCGACTTGGTCGCCCACTTGCCCGCCGCCATGGGTGCGACGGGGCGCATCGCCTACTTCACCGAGCACGCCGCCACGGTCAACGATCCGCGCATCGCCGCTGTGGTGCGCGATCTCGCCGCGTCCCTGCCCGGAGTCACCGCGATCCAGCCGCGTCCTTTAATGGCCGGCGAAGACTTCGGCCTCATCCTCGCCCAGGTGCCCGGCGCCATGATCCTCGTGGGCTGTGGCGGATCAACGCCCGCCGATGCCGCGCCCCATCACCACCCCGACTTTGCTGTCGACGAGGATTGCCTGCCCATGGGCACCGCGCTCTTGGTGGGCACCGCCGAGCGCTTCTTGGCAACGCGCTAGCAACGCGATCAGAGTGATTATGGAACCGTCGGAGGGGGCGTGGGGGCCGCATCTTTCGCGCAGCGAAACCCCGCCATGATCATGCGCCACTGGCCGGGGTGGTGGACCCGGTTGGCCGCGCGCAATCCCCGGGCGTGGTAGTTGAAGGCGCCGCCGCGCAGCGAAAACTCGCAGGTGGTGGGGATGGGATTGCTGCCGGTGTAGCCGGTTTTCTTTTCGCGCCGCAGCCGATTTTGCGCCGCCAGAATTTGCGGACAGTCGCCGGGGATGCCTCGGTCGGCGCTCGGGCGCAGATAGGCCAGCGGATCGTAGAGATCGCGGCTCCACTCCCACACATTGCCGGCGAGATCTAGGTGCCCGTAAGGGCCTTTGCCCGCCGGACAGCTCCCCACATCGGCGGTGACGTCTTGCCCGAAGACAGCCCGGGTGTCGTCGGGGGGATCATCGCCCCAGGGATAGGTGCGTTGGTCGCCTCCCCGGGCGGCCCGCTCGAATTCGGCCTCGCTGGGCAGTCGCGCACCGCGCCAGGCGCAATAGGCCGCGGCGTCGGATTGCGAGACACCGGTCACCGGGCGCTGGGGGGTGTGGAAGCGCTCGGTCGGGGCCAGGCGGCTCTCGGGAGAGACGCGGAGCCGGGGCGGTCGGCACGCGCCTTGTTCGACGCACTGTGCGTAGGCCGCGTGGGTCACCGGATGGATGTCGAGGTAGAAGCCGTCGAGGGTCACCGCGTGCACCGGGCCCTCGTCGGGGTCGGCTCCTTGGGCGGTGTTGCCCATGTGGAAGGTGCCGCCGGGGACCGGCAACATGCCCGCGGGCGTCGCGGTTGTTTCCCGGGCGGCGTCGGTGTCGGCGGCGGCATCGGTGTCGGCCTGCGGGGATGCCGGGGATGGCGTTGTTGCGGCGTCGGTGGTGGCGCTGGCAGATGGCGCGGTTGCCGTTGGCGCATTGTCGCGTCGGGTTTCGCAGGCGCAGAGTAGCAGGAGCCCGGCCAAGGCGCACAGCGGCGCACGGAGGTGCTGAGAGCGCCGGGAGCGGGTCGCGGGGTAGGGAATCATTTTACCGAGAAGTAGCTGGCCTGCGGGTGGTGCGACACGATGGCGGAGGTGGTGGCCTCGGGTACCATCTGGTGGTTCTCGCTCAGGGCGACGCCGATCTCCGCCGGGTTTAAGAGCTGAAATACGAGTTCTTGGGCCGCGAGATCCGGGCAGGTGGGATAGCCGAATCCGTAGCGCTCCCCCTGGCCACCCATGGCCACGCCGTTGAGCGAGATGTAGCGCTGCAGGCCGAGTTCTCGCCGCATGACGTCGTGAAAGTACTGGGCCAGGGCGTCGGCCATCTCCACGGCAAAACCGTGCAGCATCAAGTAATCGTGGTAGGCGTCCTCGGCAAAGAGGCGCGAGACCTCCGCCATGATGCGTTCGCCCACGGTGCCCACGAAGAAGCCCACCACGTCGCCGCCTTCGTCGCGGGTCTTGTAGTAGTCGGCGAGGCACAGCCCCGGGGCGATGCGTTGGCGCGGAAAATCGAAGCGCACCTCCCGGTCGCCGTCGATGACGAAGAGCGCGTCCCCCTCGGAGTAGCAGCGGAAGTAACCGTAGGAGACCTGGGGCGCGATGAACGCCGGGTCGAGGTAGCGCGCTTTCAGTTGCCGCAGCACGGGCCAGGCTTTTTCGTCCAGGGCCCGCTCGTACTCCTCCTGGCTCATCTTGGCCTTGCGAAAGCCCCACCGGCCGCGAAACAGGGCTTGCTCGTTGAGGTGTTCGGCCACCGCCGCCGGGTCGATGTCGCGGATGTGGCGCACGCCGAAGAAGGGCGGCGTGGGGCTGGGGTAGTCGCGGGAGATCCCCGAAGAGACCGCCGGGGCCTCGGGTGCGTCGCCGCTGTCCGCATCGGCGCTGGGGCGCTTCGATACAAAGGTCGTGGAGGCGAGGGCGCCGTTCTCAAAGTCTTGCACCGCCTGGAGGCCGTCGAAGGCGTCGGCGCAAAAGACCACGGGTTGGTGGTAGGCCGGCGCGCATTCCGTGGCGACGAACTTGCGGGTCAGGGCGGCGCCGCCGAGCAGCACAGGCGCGGTGAGACCGGCTTCGCGGTAGCGGGGCAGGGCGGCTTGCATCTCCAGGGCGGATTTCACCAGCAGCCCGGAGAGGCCGATGATGTCGACGCGGTGTTCGCGGGCCTGCTCGATAATCTGCTCCACCGACTGGTTGATGCCGATGTTGAAGACCCGGTAGCCGTTGTTCGACAAGATGATGTCCACCAGGTTTTTGCCGATGTCGTGCACGTCGCCGCGCACCGTGGCCAGGAGCACCCGCACGCCCTCGTCGTCGCCTTGCTTTTCCATGTGGGGTTCGAGCAGCGAGACCGCGGCTTTCATCACCTCAGCGGACTTGAGCACGAAGGGCAGCAGCATTTTCCCCGCGCCGAAGAGCTCGCCGATGCGCCGCATGGTGGGCACGAGGACTTGGTTGATGATATCGAAGGGTGCCTTGCGCACGCGCAGCACTTCGAGCACGTCTTCGAGGCCCGCGCGGTCGCCGTTCATCACCAGGGCTTCGAGTTGTTCCTCGGCGGCGCCTTGTTCTTTGCCATCGTTGTCGTCGTCGGCGCGTCGTTCGCCGAAGTGCGCGATGTAGCGCTCCAGGGGGCTCTCGCTCTCGCCTTCGGGGCGCACGTCGTAGAGCAGATCGCGGCACACGCGTTGATCATCGTCGCCGATGCTGGAGAGGGGCAAGATGCGCGCGGCGTCGACGATGGCGGCGGTGAGCCCCGCCTCGATGGCCTCGGCGAGGAAGACCGAGTTGAGGTACTTGCGCGACGCGGCCGGCAGTCCGAAAGAGACATTGCTCAGGCCCAGCAGGGTGAAGACCCCGGGCATGGCCGCGTGGATGTCGCGGATGGCGCGGATGGTCTCGACGGCGGAGCGCTCCAGGGTGGTGTCGCCGCTGCCCACTGTGAAGGTGAGGGGGTCGAAAAACAGATCGCAGGGGCGCAGGCCGAACTCGTGCACCGCCATGTCGTAGATGCGCTGGGCCACGGCGCGCTTTTTGTCCGCGGTCATGGCCATGCCGTCTTCGTCGATGGTGAGGGCCACCACCGCAGCGCCGTAGCGCTTGATGAGGGGCAGGACCAGCCGGGCGTTGGTGCCGCCGTCCTCTAGATTGATGGAGTTGACCAGGCAGCGGCCCGGGATGATGCGCAGCGCGGCCTCCACGGTGTCCGGGCGGGTGGTGTCGATGACCAGGGGCGCGCGCACTTGGCTGTTGAGGTGCTGCACCAGGCGCACCATGTCTTCGGTTTCGGGGCGACCCGCATAGGCGACGCACACGTCGAGGAGGTGGGCGCCTTCGTTCTCCTGCTCGACGCCCATGCGCGCCAGGGCCTCGAAGTCGTCGGCGAGCAGCAGCCGCTTGAAGCGCTTGGAGCCGTGGGTGTTCATGCGCTCGCCCACCAGCAGCGGGGGGATCTCCTGTGCGCAGGGGGTGGCGGTGTACAGGCTCGACAGAGAGGGTACCGGTTGGATGTCGCGCACCGGCGGCGTTACCCCCTGCACCGCGTCGGCCAAGGCGCGGATGTGCGCCGGCGCCGTGCCGCAGCAGCCCCCCACGACACTCACCCCGTAGGTGGTGACGAAGTGGCGCATCTTGCTTGCGAAGTCGCCCGGAGACAGCGGGTAGAAGGTTTGCCCGTCGCGCACCTCGGGGATGCCCGCGTTGGGGATGACGGAGATCCGCCGCGGCCAGTTTTGCGACAGGTAGCGGATGGGTTCCTCCATTTGCTCGGGGCCCGTGGCGCAGTTCAGGCCCAGGGCGAAGAGATCGAAGGGCGCAAAGGTGGTGCAGATGGCGGAGATGTCCGAGCCCAGCAGCATGGTGCCGGTGGTTTCAATGGTGACTGAGAGGATGACCGGGGTGCCGCTCCCTGCCTCCAGCGCCGCCATGACGGCGATTTTGGCTTGCATGAGGTCCTGGGTGGTCTCGATGATGATGGCGTCCACCCCCGCATCCACCAGCGCTTTGATTTGCTCGGCGTAGGCGTCGCGCATTTCATCGTGGGAGATGTGCCCCAGGGAGACCAGCTTGGTGCCCGGACCCACCGAACCTGCGACGTACAGCCCAGGACGCCCGGCGATGGCGGCCCGCGCGTTTTGCACCGCCGCAGTGTTGATCTCGACCACGCGGTCTTCGAGGCCGTACTCGCTGAGCACCACGCGGTTGGCGCCAAAGGTATTGCTCTCCAGCACATTGCAGCCCGCATCGATAAACGATTGGTGCAGGTCGGCGATGGTTTGGGGGGCGGCGAGGTTCAGGTACTCGTTACAGCCCATGTAACGCCCCTCCCAGATGCTGGGCTGCAGGTCTTGGGTTTGGAGGTTGGAGCCGCAGGCCCCGTCGAAAATCAAAATCGCTTCATCCCGAAAGCCCATGTTGTCGCCTTTCCGTTGGTGTCTGTGGTGTGCGCCGCTGCCGGCGTTCAGTCGGGCAGGGGCACCGCAAATGTCGCCAGGGCGCGCCCCACGGTTACGTTGGCAAAGTGCGCCGCTGCCTCGGCCTTGAGCGTGGCCTCGTCTTCGTAGCCGTACCGCGGGCTGATGTGGACCAGCACCAGTCGGTGAACCCCAGCGCGGGCGGCCTGTTGCGCGGTCTCGGCGGCGGTGCTGTGTTGTTTCTCAATGGCCTCGGTCTGGTGGGCCTGGGTGAACATGCCCTCTGCGAAGGCGAGGTCTGCGCCCCGCATGAGCTGCTCCAGGGCGGGGCAGGGGCGGGTGTCCGTGGCGAACACCACCACGCGTCCGCGGCGCGACGGGCCGAGCACTTGCGCAGGCTGGATCTCGGTGCCGTCCGCTAAGGTGACGGCGCACCCCGATTGCAATTGACCGTAAAGCGGACCCGGCGGAATGCCGAGTTGTCGGGCGGCGTCGAGGTCGAAGCGCCCCGGTCGCGTCGCTTCTTCCAGGCGGTAGCCCAGGCAAAAGGTCGAGTGCTTCAGCGGCGCCCAGTGGAGGGCGTGTCCCTGCCAGCGCCAGGCCACGTCGGTGGGATTTTTCTTGTCGTACTCGACGTAGGTGATGTCGAAGTTCAGCCGGTAGCGCAAGTCCTGCAGGGTGTGCTGGATGAAGCGCGCGACGCCCTTGGGGCCGATGATGGTGAGCGGACCCGGATCGTCGCATTGGGCGCGGAACATCAGGATGCCCGGTAGCCCCAGCACGTGGTCGGCGTGCAGGTGGGAGATGGCCACGGCATCCAGGGTGCGGATGCCCAGGGCGCCCTTTTTGAGCGCGAGCTGAATCCCCTCGCCGGCATCGAAAATCAGCATGCGGCCGTTGTGCTTTATGAGAACAGATGTTGTCAGGCGCAAGGGCATGGGCATCATGCCGCCGGCGCCCAGGATGACGCATTCCATGGCGAAAGGGCATAAAGCATCTTGCGCCCCCTGCCAACTCTTTTGGTGCGGCCTCAGCGGCGGGGCACGGCGGCGGTTTGCGGTTTGGGGCAATGCGGGCACAAAAGAAAATTTTAAAACCATAAAAAGAGGAATGATGATAATCTGATAAACGTAATGAGATTGTTCTGTAACAAATGTTCCGACACGAGGTTATCAATGCAATTGCAACCAACTGTAATATTTAAGTATTTTGTTGCTTTGTTTTTCTTGTTCCAGGGCGTCCTGGCCTGTTCCTCCGATGGCGATGCCCCCCAGAACACATCGGATGCGAACAAAGACAAAACCGGTGACACCACGGGCAAAACCGATGACACCGGCACCCCGAACAACGGCGACAAAACCGGAGACACCGCGTCTGATGATGCCGCGCCCCCAGCGCCCACCAGCAGCGACACCGGAGACGACACCGCCGGAGACGACACCAACTCCGACGACACCGACAGCGCGCCGAACCCCACCGACGAGTTCCCGGTCATCGACACTTCCATGTACGAAGACAATGACTCCGACGGCTGGATTGCGCTCTTCGACTGCGACGACAACGACCCCGACGTGCACCCCGGCGCCAACGAAATCCCCGACAACGGCATCGACGACAACTGCAACGGCCTCATCGACGAAATCTCCACCTTGGGCCGCTACGACTGGGACATCTACATCGTCGTCGACAACCAGTTCGACATCTACTTCGGCACCCCCTGGCACACCACCGAGTCCAGCGTGGGCCGTGGCGACGACTGGCGGCGCGAATACCACTACACCGCTTCGGGCCGCGCCTACACCGACTATATGTACATCGCCACCACCTCCGACCAAAGCGGCGCCCAGGGCTTCTTGGGGCAGTTCACCAACACCACCCTGGGCCTCACCAGCACCACCGCCGACAACATCTGGGAGGTCTTTGCTGCGGGCGCTTGGCTCGACGAGCTGCGCGATCTCCACCCCGATTTGGCGTGGCCCACCGGCGCGGAGTGGACGCACTCCCTCTTGCCCACGCAAGCACAAGTGGACGCCGCCATCACCTACGCCCAAACCCACAAGCTCTGGGTGTTGCCCTACAGCCACCCCGACTTCGACAACGACCCCAGCACCCCACCCGACGGCCCCGACACCCCCTGGACACACAATCCCTGGCAGCAAGTGCACGAAAACATCGCCATCGACGCCCTGTGGATTTGGCACGACGCGGGCAAAATGGCGAACGGCATTATCCCCGGGCCCTTCCTCGGCTCCAACCAGGATGAGTTTTTGGTGTTTCGCGTGGCGGGGGCCGTCACCAAGCTTGAATAATCCCGCCAAAATACCTAAAACGCCCGCATGAAAAAAACGCTGCGCTACATCTATCGCTGGTCCTTTTGGCAAATCAGCCGCGCCTTCTGCTACCTCTACCTGCGCCCCAAATTCGGCTTTCGGCTGCGCACCCGCGGCTTTGTCATGCCCAAGCGCCCCTTTCTCATCGTCGCCAACCACGGCACCTTCTTCGACCCGTGGCTGGTGGGGCACCTGGTGCGCCATCCGCTGAGCATCATGATGAACGAGGAGGGCTTTCGCGCCTCGAAGTTCACTCAGTGGTACCTGCGCAGCATCGGCACGTATCCCAAGAAGAAGGGCGAATCCGACGTGCGCGCCATGCGGACGACGCTGCAAACCCTGAAGGACGGCTATCCGGTGCTGATCTTTCCCGAGGGCCAGACGACCTGGGACGGCGAGACCCAGCCGATTTACGGCGGCATCGAGAGCATCGCCAAGCGCATCAAGCTCCCCCTGGTGATGTGTCGCCTGAACGGGAACTTCCTCTCTCGGCCCTGGTGGGGCGAGGACTACCGAAAGGGCCGCGTCGAGGCACATCTCAAAATGCTGACCGTCGACGAGATCGCCGCGCTGTCCAAAGATGAACTGCGCGCGGAGATAATCGCCTACCTGCACAACAACGACGTGAAGCATCCCGACAATCTCGCCGTGCCCTTTGCCGGGCCGCCGTGTTTGCAGGGCCTGACGCGCTTTGTTTGGATTTGCCCCGCCTGCCGCGCCGAAGATCGCCTCTCGGTCTCCGACACCGAAGTCTTTTGCGAGGCTTGCCAGGCGCGCTGGACCATGGACACGCACTTTCGCTTTGCGCCGGTTGGCCCCACTGAGGCGACCATCGGCGATTTGCACGACTGGTCCTCTATGCACAAAGAGCAGGTGCGCGCGTGGATCGACGCCGCCGAAACAAACGCCGTCCTCACCGAGAGCCGCGGGGCGCACCAGTGCACCGTCACCGACACCGGCGAATACCCCACGCTGGCCGTGGGCACCCTGCGCTTGACACCCGAACGCCTCACATTCTCGCCCGACGACGGCGGCGAGCCCCTCGCGTTTGCCGTATCCGACATCAAGGATTACGTCTTCCAGCGCAAAACCATCTTCGAGTTCCGCGCCCAAGGCGAGGTGTACAAATTTCATTTCGAAACCGGCAGCCCGATGAAGTGGGTGTACTACTTCCGCTATCTCAACCAATGGCACGAGTACGAACAACGCGGCTGGATTTGACCGAACGCACGCCGCGCCACCAGTGGACCAAATCGCGTTGCCCGGACACCTGCACACTGGCGTTGGGCGCCGAAGGGTGTTATTTTGGCCGCATCAAACTATGCTAAGGAGTCAACGATGAACGCACTGCGAAAAAACATGTGGGCAAGCGCTTGGGCGGCAGCCTGGGCGTTCTCATTGCTCTTGGGGACAGCGTCTGTGGGACACGCCCAAGATGCGTCAATTGGCTTTGGCGGCTCTGCCGGCGCCAACACCGATACCGGCACCAGCGCCGATGCCAGTGCTGACGCCGACGTTGATGCCGACATTGACGCTGACGCCGATGCGGCCGACATGGCGCCAAGCGATGTCTCGGCGGCGCAAACCGCCCGGCATGACAAACCCATGTGGCTACTGGGCGCTGAGCGCCACCACATGTCGCGCTCGGGCTCGGTGGGCCTGTTCGACGTGAAAGAGGCGGGCTCCGGTTCCCAGGGGTCCTTTGCGTTTGGCGTGATGGGAGCCTTTACGCGCTACAACGACTACCTCATCCCCGGCGACGAATACCTGGGGCTGCGGGGCGATCTGCTGCTGCGGGTGACACCGCTGCGCTTTTTGGAGCTCCGCGCCGGCGCTCGCGCCTTGGAGAGCGCGCACAACATGGCCGCCTCGCTGGTGACGCGCATCGCGGGAGACTTCCACTTCGGCCTCAAGGGGTTTTTCAGCCCCGTGCCCTTCCTCACCTTGGGCCTCGACGCATCGGTGCTCTTCCTCCGCTCCGTCACCGACGCCACCATCGACGCGAAGGCCACCGGGGCGGGCATCGAAGCCCTCATGTCGATGGACTTCACCGAGCTCAACCCCAAGGCGCCGCTGCGCTTCCACCTGGGCGCCGGATATGTTTTTGACAACTCCGCCCATCTCGTCTCCGCTTTGGAGCGACAAAACGGCGGCTGCGGCTCCGATATCGATGGCGACGGCATCACCGACTACGCAGGCTGCCTCGGCCCGATTTCCCGCACAATTTGGCGCATCGACCGCGTCGATCACGTCGACATTTCGCTGGCCCTGGACGCCCTGCTGCCCTTTGTGTCGCCCATCGTGGAGTACCGCCTCGAGGTCCCGGTCAACCGCCAAGACTTTGTCTGCCCCTCCGACGCCCCCGGCACCAACGACCACTGTCTAAAAGACGAGGGCATTTCGGGCATGCGCCAATACCTCAATCTGGGCGTGCGCATCTTGCCGCCGCTGCCCGACCTGGCCATCGACCTGGGCGTGCAAATCGGGCTGACGGGTTACGCGCCGTCCATGCACGAGCTGGCACCGCAGTGGCCCTGGGCCTTGCTGATGGGCATGAGCTACACCGTCGACCCGCGTTCGCGAAAATGCGACACCTGCGCCCCTGCGGCCGCGTATCCTCCCGCTGAGTCCGCGCCGTCCGCGTCACCGGTCTCCTCTTTCATTCTGGGAACCGTCGTGGCGGAATGCGACGAAAACGACGACGCTCCCCAGGCCATTGAGGGCGCTCTCATCCAGTACGAAAACCTGCCGGTCAACGCACAGGTCACCGATGCACGGGGCTTTTTCCAGTCCTATCCCCTCAACGCGGGTCCCATCAAAGTCTGGATCCGCGCACCGGGCTTCGTCGAGCGCGCCTTCGACCTCGATCTGCCCCCCCAGGGCGACGTGCAGCAGGTCTTTGCGCTGACCCCGGCCCCGCGCCTGGGCGTGGTTTCTTTGGCGGTGCGCAACGAAAAGGGCGAACCCATCGAAGGGGCCCGCATTGCGGTAACCGGTGCCCACAGCGCGCAACTGCAGTCCGACAGCGACGGCGCCGCGATTTTCGAGAGCCCCGAGGGCGATCTGCAGGTCAAAATCGACGCCCCCGATCGCATCTCCCGCACGATTGACGTGGCGGTGGCCCTCGACTCCTACAACCGCTTTGAGGCGGTGCTGATGCCGGTGCCCGCCGCCAAGGAGGCGCCCATCAAGGCCAAGCAAATCCGCATTCGCGGCACCATCCAATTCAAGACCGACTCCGATGAGATCGAGGCCAAGTCCCTGCCGCTGCTCGACGAGGTGGCCGCCACGCTGCGCGCCAATCCCCAAATCGAACAGCTCGAAATCCAGGGGCACACCGACGACCGGGGCAAGCTCGATTACAACCTTGACTTAAGCGAACGCCGCGCCAAATCCGTGCGCACCTACCTGGTCTCCATCGGCATCGACGACGCGCGCTTGCTCCACAAAGGCTACGGACCCGAACGCGCCATCGCCCCCAACTTTTCCGCCGCCGGCCGCGCCAAAAACCGCCGGGTCGAATTCCACATCCTCGACTGATCCCCCGCCACGCGCTGTCCGCTATCTTCGCGATCCCCCAAAATCCCCGAAACACCCGGCATCTCGCCGAGAATCCCGCGAAATAATCTTGTCTCTCTAAAGGGGGACTGCTAAGCACTCCGGGGTTGAAACGGCCCGTTGCAAAGGCCGCTTTCGCCCCTCGACACAACGAAAAGGATGGTGAAAACATGCCGCAGGTTCGCGTTCGCTTTGCCCCGTCTCCCACAGGCGTATTGCACTTAGGAGGGGCCCGCACGGCCCTGTTCAACTACCTGTTCGCCCGTCACACCGGCGGGCAGTTTTTGCTGCGCATCGAAGACACCGACAAAGAGCGCTCCACCGAGGCCTTCACCCAAGCCATCCTCGAGGACATGGCCTGGATGGGCATGCGCTCCGACGAGGAACCCGTGGTGCAGTCCAGCCGCTTGTCAGCCCACCGCGAGGCGCTGCAGCAACTCATCGACAGCGGCAAGGTGTACAAGTGCTACTGCACCCCCGAGGAGCGCGAAGCCGCCCGCCAAAAGGCCGAGGCCGAAAAAACCAGCTACCAGTACGACCGCCGCTGCCTGGGCAAGCCCGAACAACCCGGCGTGCCCTTTGTCTGGCGCTTTCAAATGCCCACCGAGGGCGAAACCGTGGTCGACGATCTGGTGCAGGGCAGGGTGGTGACCCCCAACAGCGAGCTCGAGGACTTGGTGATCGCGCGCCAGGACGGCTCCCCGCTGTACAACTTTGTCGTGGTCATCGACGACGCCTTCATGGGCATCACCCACGTGGTGCGCGGCAAAGATCACCTCTCCAACACGCCCAAGCAGGTGCAAATCTACCGCGCCCTGGGCTATCCCGAACCGGTCTTTGCGCACCTACCGCTCATTCTGGGGCTCTCCAAGCGCCTGCGTTCGGCGGGCCTCGGGGCCTACCGCGACGCCGGATACCTGCCCAGCGCCGTCTCGAACTACATCGCGCGCCTCGGGTGGTCCCACGGCGATCAAGAAATATTCACCGAAGAGGAGTTGATCGAGAAGTTCGACCTCGCCGATGTCAACCGCGCTGAAGGAGCGTTAAACCTCGACAAGATGGCCTGGCTCAACCAGCAGCACATCCAGATGACGCCGCCCGAGCAATTGGCCGCGCTGCTCGTGCCCTTTTTGCAAAAGGCGGGGTTTCCCGAGATGTCGCTCGACCATCCCCGGCTGCTCCCCGCTGTCGCCACGATGCGCGCCCGCGCGTCCACGCTGGTGGAGATGGCCGAAAACTGCCGCTTCTACTTTGTCGACGACGACGCCCTGGAGATAGATGAAGCCGCCAAGGGCAAGCACCTCACCCAAGAGGCCTGCGCCCACCTGCGCGCCCTGGCCGACGCCCTGGCTTCTACAACGGAGGACTGGACCGAGGCGGGCATTGAAACCGCCGTTCGCCAGTTCATCGCGGCGCAAAATCTGCAACTCAAGCACATCGCCCAACCGTGCCGCGTCGCGCTGGTCGGCGCACCCAAGGGACCGGGGCTCTACGAAACCATGGCGGTGCTCGGTCCAGCGTCCAGTGTGGCCCGCCTGCGCCTCGCCTGTTCCCACCACAATCCATGAGGGAGACCCCAGCCACATCCCCAGCGCCTCCGGCGTGTCCCCTGCGGCGCGGATGGCAGCGTTTTGCCGCCGAGCTGAAAGATATCGACGCGTCCTCGGCCCTGGCCCAACGCGGGCACCTCAGCCCCAAGGAACACTGGCATCTCTTTTATGTCGTCGCCGTGGTGGCGGTGGTCCTCATTCTCTCCGACCTCTCGTACTTGGGCGGCGCCGAAGCGGCGGCAGCGCTCTTCCGCTTCACCGACGATCCGCAAACGCCGGGGCAGCATCCCGTTTTGTTTGGCCTGCTGTCCTGGATGAAGCCCGCCCAGGGCACTGTGACGCAATCGCCTTACGCCGAGCTCTACCAACTCGGTTACTGGGCCGTGGCGAAAATCGCGGCCTACCTGCTCATCCCGGTCCTGGCCATCGCCCTGCATCCGGGGCTGCGGTTCTCGCAAATGGGCCTCTCGCTGCGCGGCTTCTCCCGGCACCTGCCGCTGTATTTCGCCTTGTTCGTCCCGGTGCTCATCGCGGTCATCGCGGTCTCCTTCACCGATTCCTTCGCGACCTACTATCCCTTTTACAGTCAGTCGACGCGCGCCCCCTTCGATTTCTGGACTTGGGAAATCCTGTACTTGCTGCAGTTTTTCGCCCTGGAGTTCTTTTTCCGCGGCTTTGCCCTGCAAACCCTCCGTCGCTGGATCGGCACCTCGGCGGTGTGGGTCGTTTTGTTGCCCTACGTGATGATCCACTTCGGCAAGCCCATGCCCGAAACCTTCGCCGCCATCTTGGCCGGGGTGGTGCTGGGATACCTGGCGCTCTGGACGCGCTCCATCTGGGCTGGGTTTTTGATCCACGCCGGGGTGGCCATCTCCATGGACGTGGCGGCCAATATCCAGTCCGAAGGGTGGGGCTGGCTCTCGCGCATCTTCTAACGCCGTCCTCTAACCCCTTCCCCTCGTGCTCCCGCACCCCGACTGTGGATTGCGCGCCGCGCGCCTTGTGGTTGGCTGGTACAAAAACGACACTACATGCAGCAATAACCAACATTGCAGCAGTCGCTAGTTGTGATGCAATCCATAGCGAATCGAAGTGAAGTTTGACGTTGGTGGGTTTTGTTTTGGGCGCTTGGCCAAGTTGTGCTCTGACCACTTTATTAAGGAGAATAAAGAGATGATGCGTATGTGGAGGTTTGCGCTTTGTAGTTTGTTTGCGTTTTGTTGTTTGTTGCTGTCCGCTTGTGATCACGCCTCGGCGGCCGATGGCGACACCAACTCGGACAGCGGGACGGACACGGGACTGGACACGGGACTGGACACTGGCACTGCGCCGGACTCTGGCACTGCTCCGGACACCGGTGTTGGACCGGACACCGGTGTTGGACCGGACACCGACATTGACACCGAGCCGGTGATCCCCGTTGAAAACGAGTGGATTTTCATCGAGGGCGGTAGCTTTGAAATGGGCCACGTCTGCGACCCGCCGCCGGAGGTTGGAACGTGCTGGACCGAGCCGGTGCACACCGTCACCGTGCCGAGTTTTTACATGCAGAAGACCGAAGTAACCGTGCACCAATACCGCCAGTGCGTCGATGCCGACGCCTGCACCGAACCGAATGCGGAGGAAGTTAGAAGTTGTGCATCGTCGACCGGGGAAGCGCGGGGCTCGAAGGCGTGGCTCCAACCCCGAAATGAAAACCTCGCGCTCAACTGCGTGAAGTGGTCTCAGGCCGACGCGTATTGCCGATGGCTGGGCGGTCGCTTGCCCAGCGAGTCGGAGTGGGAGTACGCCGCACGCAGTGGCGGTAAGGATGTGACATACCCCTGGGGCGAGGAAGCGCCTTCGTGCGTTCTGGCTGTCATGCCGACCTACAACAACCTTATTGTCGCTTGGACTTCTGGATGCAACAGTACCAAATTTTTTGTACCCCCCTCTGAGGTCTGTTCCAAACCCGAAGGCAACACCCGCCAGGGGCTTTGCGACATGAGCGGCAATGTCGCCGAGTGGGTGCAGGATGGATTTGAGGAGAATTCTTTAGCGCTTTCATACGCCAATCCGGTTCATCCCACCGATGGCCGTGCTTATATACCTTCGATATCTCAATATCGATTGGTACGAGGTGGCAGTTTGTATGCCGCTGGAGATGCACCTGTATATCTAACGACAACATATAATCGTGGGTACACTTTCGAAACTGGACTTGAATCAATCGAAATTGGCTTTCGTTGTGTAACTGCAAACCACCCGGAGGAACCATGAATACAAAATACGCATTTGGCATTGTGGCTTCAGTCTTTGTTTTTCTTTCCATTCCGTTTACGGCAAACTCACAGGTCATTGCAACAGATCGGAATCCCGATCGTGTGATTATATTGGCCCAAAGCCTAGATGAAGTCGGGTTTTCTTCTATCCAAAATGCCGGCGGTTCTTTTTGGTTCGACGAACCGCTCTATGGGGATAACATTGTGGTTATCGACAGAGAGAATTTGGCATCGCTCGACGCAAGCGGCGTCAATTGGACCTACATCGTCGAAGATCCCCAATCTTTGTTTGAGTACGGAGAAAGCCTCAACAATAGACACGAACACCTGCTCCAACCAATGGTGCTTGCCATGCGAGGCCCAGCGGGAATTATAAGAGGCACCTATGCAGCCAATGTCCTGCCCCGAACTAATTTGAAAGATTTGGAAGCTTGGTATGATGCTTGCCGTTCTTTGGATGAAATCCTGGATCGCATAAATTTGATTGAAGCCAATTCGAACGGTTTGGTCGAGATCGATTATTTAAAGATATCAGACGGCTCGACTGATGCTATCAAGACATATGAGGGAAGGAGCATTCCATTTATGCGGATCGGGCGAAATGTCGGCCGCCCCGGGAAGCCCGCACTTTTGATCAATGCGGGCTCTCACGCGAGAGAACCCATCGGCCCTCATGTGGCCATGTATGTCGCTGATCGAATTTCATACGAATACAAAAATGGTGATTCGCGCATTGTGGATTTGTTAAATCATATGGAGTTTATTATCGTTCCTGTTTTGAATGTAGATGGCTACGTTTATAACCATGATATTCCAGGTGCCTATTGGAGAAAAAATAGAACTGTGAACAGTTTGTGTTCCAATACTGCTGATGAACTTGGCGTTGATTTAAATCGAGATTTCAGCGTTGGGTGGCAACAAAACTCAAATTGCAGACTTGACGCCACTACGGGGGCCGAGCCATTGTCGCAACCAGAGACACAAGGCCTAAAGGCCCTAATAGAGAGTGTGCCGAATTTAACGCGCCTTATCGACATGCATTCTTTTCAGGGTTCTTTTTGGCACTATGATCTCAGCAGATATCCATTTGTTACTGATGACAAAAAGGGTATTCCAGCAGATCCTGTGCTGTCAAAACTATCAATTTTTGCTCATCAATACAGAATTGATGCTATCAAAAATATTATTTCGGAAATGATCGAGGCTATTTACAACGTAAACCATCCCCCAGATTCGGACATTGAGAAGTATTGGATATTTCATGGCGGTGATGGTATCGTACAACATCTGGTTAACTCCCTAGGGGGCCTTCGACTCTTTGCCTATGCCCAAAACCTCATCACGACCACCGTGGAGCTTCCCCCCTATCTCGGACTTAACGGCATACCTCTTTATGAAAATGACTTTTTATGCGTTCCTGCTCAAAACCTCGAAGCTGCTCAGGAAATCTATGAAGGCATTCTCGTTGCAATGGCGTGGAGAGAAAATGGCGATCCGGATGAGGACGGTGT
>LSQX01341285.1_pt1 | contig 23894 bp, 20 predicted proteins | sample 654561 | NCBI WGS metagenome assembly LSQX01 (sample SAMN04489861, study PRJNA283612) | anaerobic digester metagenome | isolation source: 4 biogas reactors fed with cattle manure at either 37C or 55C with and... | place: Denmark: Kongens Lyngby | collected 2014
ATTCCTGTATTTCCCAGGAAAACATTTGCTTCACCGGGCATGTCCCACCCGGGGAGCTCGCACGCTATTACCGCAAAATCGATATTGTTCTGGCGCCGTACCAGGAGAAAGTGGCCATATCCGGCGGCGGCGATACCGCCCGCTGGATGTCGCCGCTAAAAATATTTGAATACATGGCCTACGGCAAGGCGATTATTGCCAGCGACCTTCCCGCTTTAAAAGAGGTTTTAACTCACGGATACAATGCTCTTCTCTGCCCGCCCAGCCGCCTCGACGAGTGGACCAAAGCCGTGCAGCTCCTGGCAGAGGATCAAAATTTGCGCCACCGGCTAGCGGCAACTGCTTTTTCCTGCCTGCAAGAAAAATATACCTGGGAAAAAAGAGCGGCCGCCATTATAAATAAGCCTTAAAGCAAAGCATTCGAGCTTTAACGCCGCTATTTCAAAATAAGTGTTATATACCAGAAATCTGTTTTCCCCCTTGACCTGATCCCTCGAATGTGGACAGAACATGAAATATCCGTAAAAGATTAAATGGGGTGCTTGACCTATTTTTCAAAGTGATTTACGATTTAAACATCATGGAAAGGCTTCCAATACAGGTTTGGTAAAATGCGCGAACAGATTAAAAAAATATGCGGCTATATCCGCAGCATCTTAAACAAGCTCAGCAAACTCTACTCGTATTTACTCCGTTTTTGTAGACGCAACCCTTTTGCCCTCTCCATAGCCATAAACATTATTTTGTTTTCCATCTTTTTTAAATTTTTTATACCCGCCTATGAAAGCAATGATGACCCCGGCATGATGAGTTTTGCTTCTGGTTCATATACCGGCACTCCCAGCGAATACCTGGTCTATATCAATGTCCTCATTGGTATATTGCTTAAAAAATTGTATCTGCATTTCCCCCAGTTAAACTGGTATGCGCTCCTTTTATATTTTTGCCACTTTGCCGGCATGGTTGCGTTTTTTTACGCAATGCTGAGAAAAAAAGTAACCATAGGCAAGGTCGTTCTCTACCTTCTCTTTTTTATGAGCATGGAACTTTTTTTGCTAGCCTACCTGCAATTTACAACCACTGCCGCCGTTATAGGTGCAGGCGGCTTGATGCTGCTGCTTGCTTATGCGCAGGGAACTGAGCGCCCCGAAAAACTGGCCGCTGCCATAGGCATAATCTTATTGTTCACCGCAAGCTTGATCAGGAATGTTTCTTTTCTCCTGGTCATTCTGATGGCCGCTCCCCTGGTTGTCTGGAAGGCCGTTTTTTCCAGATCGCTAAAGCTCCTGCTGCTCGTCCTGGTGACCATAGCCATGGCTTTTGCCGCCCATGAGTTTAACCGCTATTATTATGAACAAACTCCAGAATGGAGCTTTTACCGTCAGTATAATCAGCTCAGGGCCAACTTGACTGACTACCCACACTTCAGATATAGCGATGAAACCAAGGGAGTCTATGATGCTGCGGGCTGGACGGAGAATGATGTACGAATGTTCAGAAACTGGTCTTTTGCCGATAAAGATATTTTTTCACTGGAGGATTTAACCTATATTGTATCCGAAATTCAACTCACCAGCCGCGGCTACCGCGAAACCCTGGATACATTTTTAAAAACCTTTCACAGTTTGCGTGAATCTAATCAATACAGCCTGGCATTCATTTTATTGCTGCTCGTTGCCGCTCTAATTTTTGTTCCGAAAAAAGATAAAATCGATCTGCTCCTGGCTCTTTGCGCAGCTTTGGGCGCTGCAGCATATTTATCGTACCAGGGGAGAATTCCGGTAAGGGTCTTTTTCCCGATCATTTACACCATGTGCAGTATCTATATCTTGATTGCAGCCAAACAGAATTGGGCCCCTTTCCGTAAATTTAAATACAGGCGCATCGTGAAGCCTGCAGTAATTGCGCTCTTGCTGTTCGCGGTCCTGCTTTCTTTTCAAAAGCAGGCTGTTTCCAGCAGGGAAAACATGGCCATTCAGGAGCGGATCAACCGCACTGTCAAAGAACTGCAATCACGAGATTATATTTATGCCATCTGGGCCGGACACTTTCCGCTCTATCACCAGGTCACATTTCGCCATGATGAGTGCAGCGCCTCATTAAAGAGGGTATCCATGGGGGGGTGGGGCACTCACAGCCCCCACTTTTATCAAAACTGGCATAATTATTCTGTTGACAATATTTACCTTGACCTGCTGCAGCGCGATGATCTCTTGTTGATCGCCGGCTCATCACACGTTAAAACTCTGATCAAGTTTATCAAGCAAAATTACAACATTGAGGCTGCTGCCGAGGTGGCTTTTGAACTGGAGGGTTACACCATTTATAAACTTGGGTGCAACATCCCCCGGCCGCTGGAGGAAATTCCTCCTTCGGCTACAGAGGTAACCTTCTTTATTGACGAAATTGATTATAACAAAGAGAGCCAGCCGGAAGAAGTGACAGGGTGGGCGATTATACGGGGTCTGGAAGCGAGCGGAACGAAAATATCTATTCTGCTTAAATCTGAGGAAAACGTCTACAGCATCGACACGAAGCGGATTTCCCGGCCTGATGTGACCAGCTATTTTCAGCATGGTGTCAATTACGATGATTCCGGCTTTACAGCCGCCATCCCGATAGAGCATTTGGCGCCCGGGCGTTATATCATGGGGATATTGATTGAAACTGATGGCGGTAGCGGTGTGGCCTGGACGGAAGTAGAGCTCCTGGCTCCCTAGCCTTCAGCCTATCGAGGAGGCAAAGGTGCAACTTCGGATATCAGCATGCGCAGTTTTCCACTGGGGTCCGGCTCGATTGAATCGACCCTGGTTAATTTAAAGCTGCAATTTGCAGGAAAGCTCCGATGCAATTGATCTAATATTTCTTTTTTGCAAGCATCGAAATAGCTGCTCTTGGCTGCAATCAAGATTTCAAAAAGATTCATGGTCTTCTGAACCACGCGAAACTGGTTTATCTGTTGATACTGATCCATAATTTCGTAGAAGTCGTGAAATGGCCTTGTGGAACCATCGGGCAAAACAGCCAGATCATCGTCACGGCCGATTACTTTGGTGATGCGCATCCCGTCCTGACCCGGCATTTCTTGATAGCAGATCAGATCGCCCTGATCATACCTGATCAAAGGCATGATTTTCCCATAAAGATAGGTGACAACAACCCGGCCAGCTTCTCCAGGAGCGACCGGTTTGTTTTCATGATCAAGAAACTCAAAGATAAAAAAATCGTCGCATAACTTTAAACCGTTTCGCTCCGGTGTTTCATAGGCTATGATCCCCACCTCGGTTGAACCATAAGTTTCTATCGGCTCCAAGCCAAAGGCCTCTTTATACAATCTCCTGGTGTGTTTATGTATGATCTCCGCGGTTACAACGATGAGCTTCAATTTTTTGTACTGGATATTTCTTCTAAGCAGCTCCAGGGCAATATTATCGAGGTGGGAGCGATTGCCATGGAGAACAACTGGTTTATATTCCAACAGGATATCCACCATCTTTCCCGGCGGAAGAAGGTAATTGATCGGCTGCCACCGCAATATTCCAAAGTGTCGCAGAAAACTCTGTCCATTTTTCAATCTTGCCGGTGACGCGACGGTAAGCACTTTATCGTGTAGGGAGTAGCCATTGATGAAAAAGGTACGCAGCATTTTCGAAATCTGAATTGCACGTTCGTAATGATCCCGGTATACGGTTAGAGGAATGCCCGTTGAACCGGATGTGGAGTCGGAAAAACACCTGGCCAGATCAACACCCGCTTTAATAAAGGATTTCAGATCGTTTCTTTTTAAGTCGGCCTTGGTTGTAACGGGGAAGTGAAACAAATCGCCGGGGCCGCGAAAATCAATTTCAGGGTTGTAGCCGATGCTGTTCATCAGACGGCGATAATAAGGCACATGCTTATAGGCAGAAATCAACACTTCTCGCAGGCGTCTGCTCTTGTGCTGGGCTAGCTGCTCCGGAGACAACTTGCGGTTGCCCATTACTTCAAAAAAAGCCCTGGCGTAGCTAATCATCAGCATCCCCATCCTTCAGTCCTGTCAGAATGCAGGACTACTCCTCCCCGCCGTTTGCCGATTGCGCCGAGATTACAGCCGGCCGATTAAACGCGCCGGGTTTCCCGCCATTTTGCTTTTAGGATGAACATCTCTGATCACAACCGCGCCCATCCCGATGACAGAATAATCTCCGATGCTGATCTTTTCCAGGATCGATGAATTGCTGCCTAGATGGACGCCTTTGCCAACAGTGACAAAACCGTTTACAGAAGCGTTGTTTGCCACAAAAGTCATCTCGCCCAGCTTGCAGTCATGGGCGATATAGCTGTGCCCCATAATTCGAACATAATTGTGCAGCTCAACATTTGGCCCCACATAAACAAACGGCATGATGACAATACCGCAGCCGAGACGCGCGTTATGCGAAATCACCGCGGTCGGGTGAATTATATTTATCATTCTATGTTCGGGGATGCTTAGCTGCTTGATGAGTGAGTACTTGGCGGGCGCATTCTCAATATTGGAAAATGCGAAAACAAAAGAGTAATCTTCAGGCAGCTTCTTCCAATCCTGATTTTTGACGCCTCCTAAAACCTTGTAATCGCAAATCTTTTTCTCAAAATCGTTTAAAAATCCCACGCATTCTATTTTTTGACCGGCCTTCTGGCAATCAACAATCGTCGCAGCAATGGCTATTCCGGTGCCTTCTCCACCAATTATGACTACCTTTTTCATGGTGCTGCCTCCAGCAATACTTCCATAAAATTATTTATAAGCACTTTTACTACGCCATCCCCAGATATAGTAAGGGGCCTCCGGGCCAACATGAAACAGTAAATCAAGGATGGTCACTTCATGAATAAAGGGCGGATGGAATTGCGGATATGCCGGGTAGCCGGAGTAATTCTTATAGATAAGCTCAATATCGGCTTCTTTAAAAAGCGCTTCATCCAGGTAATTTTTCGCCGCAGGCCCTGATAAATAACTTGTTGCACCGGCCTTGGTTAAGATATGGATGAGCCTCTCGGTCTTGCTGCCCTTCGGCGAATAGTTCCGCGAATCATCAAAGACTGTTTTTATTTTCAATATGTTTGTGGATATATATTTAATCATGTATTGGTTTAATTCCGACAGATAAAGCCAGGTCTTTTGCGTGTAAATATCTTCAAAAATGCTTTCATACATTTTAAAAAAAGGAGCCTTCTGGTATAGCTGCTTTATAATTCGCCAGTGTTTACCCCCCCAATTGCGCTCACTGATCGTTACTTCGCAAATCAGCCGGTCCGTGCTTTGCCGCCCCACAGGTACGGTTAACCACTTTGTCCCGTGCTCTGTCTTGACCTTGTTTCGATTGCGCCAGTCCTGCTTAGTATATTGGAGGTCATCATGAAAAATGAATAAATCCACTTCATTAATGATATCAAAGTAGCCCTTCCAGGGGATGTAATTTGATTGAATAATGGCCACCTTTTTTTTCATCAATATCATCCTTTTCCCTGCGGTCGCATTCCCTTGAGAAGAAGCAGCCATTGCCTGGTGCTTGAATAATAAAGGCCGCAAATAGCTCAGAGCATTCCAGAAGTCCGGTGCCGGGAGAGGCCTATTTCTTTATACTTTTTGATAAAACTGGTAAATTATTTCATTAATTTTATCGACCTCATCCTCTTTTAAATCCGGGAAAAGGGGAAGCCTTAAAAGCCTCTCGCTTTCCCTGGTTGTATAAATATCTTCACCGCAGAATCTTCCAAAAGCCCTGCCTGCTTTGGCACTATGCAGGGGAACATAATGAAAAACACTTTGCACCCCGTAGCTATTAAGATGGTTGATTAGCTGATTTCTTTCTTCGAGTCCTCTTGTTTTCAGGTAAAACAGATGGGCGTTGTGAGTGCACTTCTCCGGTATGACCGGCAGTTCGATAAATCCGTCTCTCTCCAGTTGTCTCAGGCCAACCCAATACTTGCGCCATAACTGCATTTTCTTTTCGGTTATTCTCTGGGCAGCATTCATCTGGGCATATAAAAATGCAGCGACAATATCACTGGGCAGATACGAGGAACCGATATCCACCCAGGTATATCGGTCAACTTCACCGCGGAAGAACTGGCTGCGGTTCGTTCCTTTTTCCCGAATAATTTCCGCCCTCTCGATAAACTGCGGTTCATTGATCAGCAAGGCTCCGCCTTCACCGGAAATGATATTTTTCGTTTCATGAAAGCTCAGCGCTCCCAGGTGACCGATGCTGCCCAAGGGCTTGTTTTTATATGTACACATAATCCCCTGCGCAGCATCTTCGATGACGATCAGCCCATATTTTTCGGCAATAGACATGATCTTGTCCATCTCACAGGATACACCGGCATAATGAACCGGTACAATAGCCCTGGTTTTTGAAGTGATCGCTTCTTCAATTTTTTCTTCGTTGATATTCATGGTATCAGGGCGGATGTCGACAAATACAGGAACCCCTTGGCGCAAAACAAAAGCGTTTGCGGTAGAAACAAAAGTGAAGGAAGGCATGATGATTTCATCGCCAGGCTTGATATCAGCCAAAATTGCCGCCATCTCCAGGGCAGCAGTACAGGAATGAGTGAGCAGAGCCCTGACAGCGCCGGTACGCGCTTCCAACCATTGTTCACATTTTTGGGTGAAATAGCCGTTCCCGGAAATATGGCCTCTCTCAACCGATTCCTTGATGTAATCCAGTTCGCTTCCTGCCAAGTACGGTTTGTTAAAAGGAATTATCAATCTTAAAACCCGCCTTTGGTTTAAGAAATGTTAGCCACGGCTGCGATGCACATTTTTAACATAGTAACGCGGACCGCCGCTAACCTCAATCAAGATTCGAAAGATATATTCGCCGATTGTGCCGATCGAAAGCAAAAGCAAACCCGAGTAAATATTAATGAGCAAAACCACGGTAGTCCAGCCGGGCAAATGAATTTTTCCGGTCAAATATTGAATGAAATAATACAAAGCGATCACAAGGCTGCCCATTGAGATGAGAATGCCGCTATAACTGACAAACTTAAGTGGCAGCGATGTGGAAAAAATTTTATCGAGTACGGTTTGTATCAATTTAAAGAGGGTATAGTTTGACCTGCCCCTTTTCCTTTCATCGTGTTCCACATCGACATTGATGATTCTACTGGTTGACTTTAACAGCAATGTTCCGATCAGTGGAAACATCGTTTTGTGAGCTAATAACACAGCCACTGCTTTTCTGTTTAAACATCTGAAGGAAGAAAGCTGGATCTTGCTTTCGTTTTGACACAGTTTTTGCATTAATAAGCTGCCGAGGTTTCTGATAAATGAATGCTGCTTTTTCTTGTAGCGGCCGATGACTGCGTCCACACCTGCATTTGCTTTATGGGCATAGTATAATTGGGCAATTTGTTCTGGTGGATGCTGGAGGTCGTCATCCATGGTGATAACATAATTGCCGCTTGCAAACTCCAGCCCACACATGAGCGCTCGAAACTGCCCCACATTAAACATCAGGTCGATGGCAATTACATTTATATCGTTCAAGGCCAGACTCTGCAGGAGTGAGCTAGTCCTATCCTTCGAATTATCATTAACATAAATAATTTCAAAAGTGACATTCAAGCAGCTTAAGGCCTTGTTTAAGCGCTGATGCAGCTCTTCAATAGTTTTTTCGCAATTATAACAAGGGATTACTACCGAAAGCTCCGGGTTGTCTTTATTTATTTCCATCATTTTCTTCCCTATAAAAATTGTAATTTTTTAAATAATTATCAATGCACAATTTGTAGTTCGACAAAAATTGCTTTAATCCTTTTCAACGAGGCTCTTCTTCGTGGCTATGGCTGCTAATTGTCTAAAATCAAAGATGAAAAACAAGCCGAAAAATCCGATCAGCAGCGTGACAATGTATAAAGATATGGAAAGGGCTGTTGCCAGATCCGGCGTGATCCCATAACTTGAGAGAAAGTAGATCATGGACAACTCCCTTACGCCGGCACCGCTAATCGTTAATGGCACAGAGCTTATCACCCAAACCATGGCAATGACCAGGCTAATATCAAAAAATGAGATATTTATATTTAAACTGCGGGCCAAAAAATAGGCCGAAACAAAAGAGATGATGTGAATGGGCAGGCACAGCAAAAACGACAGAAGCACTTTATGTTTGTTTGCCAAAAAATAGTTTACTGATCGCTGCCATGTTTTGAGCACCTTGATTAAAGCCATGCCAGCTCTGCCCAAATGGAGAAAACATGTTTGAAAAAAAGTATGAACCCGCTTGTTAAATACAATAAAGAGGAATACTATTACCAGGCTGTAAAGGATGATCAAAAATAAATTAAACCTGGTCCGGTCGGGCACATGGCTAAGAAAAAAGTATGCGATGGTGCCCAGGAAAATAATGGACAACAGACCGACGAAACGGTCAACCAGGATGGCAATAACATTGTCAATCCGGCTGTGCTTAACTGTTTTCAAGGTAAATGCTGTTTTAACGAAATCTCCACCCAGAGCACCGGGCATGATCAGATTGAAAGCATGAGCGATCATCATAAATCGGAAATAATGCCATAAACTCAGCTGATTGCTTGTATCGGGATTGAGAAGGCGCCACCTTAAACCGGTAAGCCAAACCCGGGCAAGGCCGACCATAACAAGCAGGATCAGAATAAAAACGGGTACGGCTTTAATATACGCAAAGACCAGTTTAAAATCAACTATGACCATTAATGCGGCAACGGATAAAACCAAAAATATAAACTGCAGCAGCAGTGCTAGTTTTCTTTTATTATCTTTTGGGCTGGTCATCCCTAAAACTCCTTGCAAGCAGGCCTGGCGTATAAATTGCTCATGCTTGGCGGATTTATAAACTTAATATCTGGAAATAGCAAGTAAAGCCACGGTTGGCTCAGCCTGTGTCATTTCAGTTCCAGCATATCCCTGGCATCCCGGGCAGTGGCGAGGGGTCGATCCACAAGGGCTGCAAGCTGCACCACGCGTTCCACCAGCATGGCATTCGTAGCCAGAACAGTCCGTTTATCATCATACCAGATATTATCTTCGAGCCCTACCCGCACCCCGCCTTCTCCGGACACAACGCCGATGGCATTCATGGTTTTTTGCCATCTGCCCACCCCCCCTACCGACCAAAACGAGTTTTCCGGCAATTCCCTGATCAGGAGGCCTAAGTGAAGGAGGCTGGCCTGTGCCGCAGCGATATTGCCCAAAATGAAATTAAAATAGTAGGGCGGATCCAGCAGCCCTTTTTCGATCAGGTAGCGGGCGCAGTTGACCATGCCCAGATCAAAGACTTCCAGCTCGGGTTTGATGCCCCGCTCTTTCATTCTTCGGGCAAGCTTCATGATCACTTCAGGGGGATTAATGCTGGCCACCTTATTAAAATTTATCGAGCCGAGGGTTAAGCTGGCCATGTCCGGTTTAGCCTCGCCGTCCAGCTCCAGCACCTCCGCCCGCTTTTCAAAATCGGCGAAAGTTCTGCCGCTGGTGCTGACTACGATCACAATATCCCGGTTCTGCTTTCTAACTCTGGTGATTATATCCCGGTAAACTTCTTTTTTATACGTATTGCTCCCATCCTTATCCCTGGCATGAATATGGACCATCGACGCACCCAGCTCAGCACACAGCAATATGTCTGAAGCGATTTCCTGCGGAGTTAATGGGACATGCGGGGTCATCTCCCTGGTCGGGATCATTCCCGTGGGGGTAAAATTAATGATCATTTTTTGCATGGAATGTTTCATGGCACGCTTCTCCTTTTTTTCGCATGATCCTGGCGGGAACTCCAGCTACGGTCTCTCCGGCCGGTACGTCTTTCGTCACCAGGGCCCCGGCGCCGACGACGCTGAATTCACCGACAACGCGGTTGAGCATGATCGTTGCTCCCGCGCCAATAAAACTGCCCCTTTTGATGACCACATTGCTGCCGATGGTGACGCCCGGCCCGATAAACACATGATCTTCAATGGTAACATCGTGGCTGATCAGGGTGCTGAGACGGACAGATACAAAGTTGCCAATCCTGGTATTGCTGCCCGCCACGCAGCCCTCCGGCAAAATGCAGCCCCGCCCGATCGAGACATAATTCATATCGATGGCCGGATGGATTAAATTGGGCGTCCGGCAGCCATATGCATCCAGAATTGAGGCGATGTGCTGGCTCTTAGACCAGTGTCCGGTAACATTGTTGAAGAAATATGTATTGGCTTTCACCAGTTCCGGAATGATTTCACGCCCGCCCAAAACAGGGTAGCCCATCACTATTTCCCCATGCGTTTCCTTGTTGTCATCCAGGAAACCAATAATTCTCCAGGTGGGAGCAGCCCGGTTAATGGCATCAATTAGCTTGATCACATCCAGATATAATTTTCCGTAAATCGCCAAATTTTTGACCATTTTCCTCACCTGCCCCAGCAGTAAATAATGATACTATTTCGCTGGACTGTTCTCCATTCCCTGTCTTAATTGATCGCAAATAAAAGTTTAATCTTCTATCCTTGACCAGCACAGCGGTTTGATTTACGATCATGTATAAGAATACTGATGACTGGAAGTTTGAGCGATGTTCAGGGAGGCCACAGCAAAGATCAGAACCCTTGCCGCGAGTCCTTTTTTAACTTCTCTCGCCATCAACGGGGCCCTCTTCTTATTGTTTTTTCTTTTTTTTACTCCTGCTTATGAAACCACTGATGATTCATTTATGATGACCATCGCTTCCGGGGAATACACGGGCAGCCCCAGTGAATACCTGGTTTTCATCAATACTCTGTTCGGTTTCCTGTTAAAGTTTTTATATACCGCCATGCCGCATTTAAACTGGTATCCGCTTTTAATGTATTTGCTTCATTTCTGGGCGATGGTTTCAATCCTCTATGTCATTCTGTCGAAGCGCCGCTCCGCCTTGTACATATCGCTTTTCCTGCTTTTTTTCGCCACTGTTGAAATATACATGCTCAGCCACCTGCAGTTCACGACTACGGCTTTTGTTGCCGGAAGCGGCGGCTTGTGCCTGCTCTTTGAATGCGGCAGCCGCCGAAATTGCAGATCGCCCGTCTTAGCCGGGCTAGCATTGCTGCTGTTTTCCAGTTTAATCAGGCTGAATTCTTATTACCTGCTGCTGCTGCTGGCGGTGCCGGCGCTCATCTATTACCTCATTGCCAACCGCTCCATGAGACCGCTTTTACTGGTTGCAGCATCGTTAGCACTGGCCGCAGCGGCCCAGCAATACCACCTTTATTACTATCGCCAGGATCCGCAATGGAACTATTATCAGCAATACACACGGTTAAGATCTTACGTGGCGGACTATCCCTATTTTGAATATAGCGAACATACCAGGGAGATCTATGAGGCAGTAGGCTGGTCGGAAAATGACGTTGAAATGTTCAGGAGAATTTCGTTTGCCGATACGGAGGTCTTTTCGCTGGAGGATTTGGAATATATTGTCTCCCACACTGCCATCAACAGGGGGGCTGCGGAAGCTTTGGCGACGCTGACCGAAGCCGCAGGAGAACTTAAGCCAATCCAAATCTACGGCGCTGCATTTTTCCTTGTCATGGCAATTCTTTTCCTGCCGGGAAGGGGAAAATTATTCTTCTTCTTCACAATACTCATAGCCCTGGCGGCGCTCCTCTTTTTTGCCTACCGGGGCCGGTTGCCCGTCCGGATCCTTCTCCCCATTTTATACTTTGTGGGTTTAATATCGCTTGTTCTCGTCTCGAGGCTGACTTCGCGGGAAAAGAAGCAGCGCCGTGCCGGCAGGATTGCGGCAGCCTTGATGGCCATAGTGCTGGCCGCATCTTCCGTCCCCGCATTCTCGATTCAGGCTCAGGAAAGCAAAGTAAATTTAAGCATCCAGGAGAATATCGATGCCCGCCTGGCACAGCTTCGAAATGCCGATTACATCTACGTGATCTGGTCGGGGAACTATTACGACCATCATCGCATCTCCTTCTTTCGCCGACCCCCTGCGCAAAAAATCAAAAAAGTATATACAGGCGGATGGTATTGCCACAGCCCCAACTACTACCGGATTCTCGAAGAGCTGTCCATCGGGAACATTTATCTGGATCTTCTCACCAGGGATGACATGCTGCTTCTCACCACAAAATCACGCATGAAGCTCCTGGTAAAGTATATCCAGGAAAATTATCATATTTACAATGCAGCGGAGCCGCTGTTTGAAATTGACGGCAACGTCGCCTATAAACTCCACGGCAGCGTTGCTCAAAAAATAAAGGCGCTGCCCCAGGCGAGCCAAAATATAAGATATAACATCGATAAAATCGATTATGATAAGAAAAAGAAGCTGCACGGCATCAGGGGATGGGCTGTCATCCCGGAAAAAGACACCGACACCAACAAGGTGTCTCTGGTGCTGGCATCTGAAGAAGACTACTATCTTGTTGCCACCTTGCCGGAACGCCGCCCGGATGTAACCGCTGCGCTCGGCAAAGGCTACAACTACGATCATTCCGGTTTTCAAGCATGGATATCGCCGGAGCAGCTAACCCCCGGCTCATACACCATCGGCCTGCTGGTTGAAGGCGGCGAGGGCAGCGGCATGGCTTGGACCCCGCATGTTTTGGCGATTGATGATTAAGGTGCTCTTCATCTCTGTTGATTGATCAGAGATAGTTCCGGTTTTGCATCTAGCAGCGCCAGTATGTCAGCGGTAGTAAAGGCGGGATTTGCCTGATAAAGGGATTCATAGATCCTTTTAACCAGAACGTAGTCAGATTCGTAGTCAACTGTCCAGCGCAGATGCGACAGGTCAACACTATTTTTCAAACTGCCGATTTTAAATAGTTCTGGATGTTCTTTTAGATAAGGGGTCACATGTTCTCGCTCGTAAGGCAAGGCAGCCTCCCTCCAGGCTGCTTCCAGGCTGGCAGCGGTAAACACTTCCACGTCAAGGCCATGGGGATAAGTTCTTTCCAGGCAGTTGCTGGTATAATCATATTGGCCGCGCAAGTGCAGCTCAATCGTCTGATCGATTATCTCCGGATCAATGAGGGGACAGTCGCCGGTAATTCTTACCACATGTCCAGGGTTATGGCGCTCGACAGCCTGGTAAAAGCGATCGAGAACATCTTCAAGGCTTCCGCGAAAGCAATCGATGGCATGCTTGGCACAGAGCTGGGCGATTTGATCGTCAGAAGGCTCCACGCTGGTAGCCACTAGAAGCAAATCAATCAGTTTGGATCGCTTTATTCTCTCCACCTGTTTAAGCAGCATCGGGGTTCCCAGGATCGGCTTAAGGACCTTTCCCGGCAGCCTCGTCGAAGAACAGCGCGCCTGCAGGACAGCCAGAATCAAATCGCATCACAACCCTTTCCGCGTATTCTTACCATAAAATTAGAGGATTAAATCCCAGGTCAGCGGTGTGCCTCTCTTCACATTCGACTTAACCCTGCGGCCGATGACCAGATCAAGATAGCGGGGATGCAGGCCGCAGCCCGGCCTGATGGAGCGCACATTTTCCCCGGAAAAAAGCTCGCCTTCCTGCATGTCTTTTACGACAAAGAGCGAACGGCGAAACTGGCAGCTCGCCGCTTCTTGTTCCGTGGGGCCATACTTTACTTCGCCGAGGGCTTTTTCCGCGGTCCGGACTGCTTCAACCATGGCCTTGAATTCATCCGGCTCCAGGGAAAAGGCGTTGTCCGGACCGGCAGCGCGGCGCGACAGCGTCAGGTGCTTTTCAACAATAGCGGCGCCGAGAGCCACTGCCGCCACGGGTACGGCTATCCCCAGGGTGTGATCGGATACGCCCACCGGAAGAGCAAAAGAGGCGGCCAGATGGGGAATTGTCCGCAAATTAATTTCTGTTTCCGGCGCCGGGTAAGCGCTCGTACATTTCAACAGGGCGATCTGGTCATTGCCCTCCGCCTTTGCAGCTTGAATGGCCTCTTCAATTTCAGCCAGGGTAGCCATTCCGGTCGACATGATCATCGGTTTGCCCGTTCTGGCAATGCGCCTGATCAGGGGGATATCCACCAGTTCAAATGAGGCAACTTTATAGGCTGGGACGTTGAGGCTTTCTAAAAAATCCACCGCCGTGTGATCGAATGGAGAAGAAAAGAAATCGAGTCCCAGGCGATCGGCCAGATCTTTAAGCCGGGGCTGCCACTCCCAGGGTGTATATGCCTCCCGGTAGAGCTGGTACAGGTTCTTGCCTTCCCAGATGGTTCCTGCGCCGATGTGGAAATACTGGTTATCGCAGTCAATGGTTATGGTATCCGGGGTGTAAGTCTGCAGCTTAATGGCATTGGCTCCGCAGGCCTTGGCCTGGCAAATGATTTCTTCCGCCTGCTTTAAATCTTGATTGTGATTCGCGGACAGTTCCGCAATGATATAAACAGGAAAACCCCGGCCAATGCTATTCCCGTTAATATTGATCATCTTGCACATTCCTCCGCCACAGGTAATGATAAGCCCGCTGCTGCCTGACTTCATTTTCTCCCTGCAGGGAAAAGCCAGCCCTGCTAAATGCCCGCACGGAAGCAGCGTTAGCGGGTTTAATATAAGCATGTATGGCTTTTATCTCTGCAGCCTGTGACAATTCTTTCAGGCCCAATGCAATTACTGCCCGGCCATATCCCCTGCCGCGATGCTCAGGGGCGATGACCAGAGATGCAACGGCATCCCCATTGCTTTTCTTGAACCTGATCAGCCCGACGGGCGTGTTGCTCGCATTGACAGCAATGTAGCTAAATGAGTCGGGATCGGCTAAATTCTGCGCAAACCATGCCTGATGTTCTTCCCAGGAGATATAGCCCGAAGAAAAAGAGGCGGCCCGGGTTTGCGGATCGTTGGCCCACAGCCAGAGCAGATGACTGTCGCTTTCCCTGACCGGCCTTAACATGAGGGGCTCCTCCTGCAGCGCTTGCAGCACTCTTTTTGCGCCGCTGCCGTCAACCAGATTTCTGCCCTTTTCCATATAGGCAAGACGCCGCTGAAACGATCGCATCGTGTCGGCGATCTGTGCGGCCAGGGTCTGGTCGCTAATCTGATCAAACCAGCCCAGGTTGGCGATGGCGCCGATGCAGGCCAGGCTTTCAACCAGCCGGACCTGGTTGTCGGAGATGATCACGGAGAGGGTGGGTACGCCCATATACATTAGTTCCCAGCAGGTGGTTCCACCAGCCGCAACGGCCAGGTCCGCCCGCGCCATTAATTCAGGCATCCGCTCGGTATTTTGTTCGATTTGCACCGCGTGCCTGGAATGTGCAGCAGCTTTCTTGAGGGCAGGCAGATGTACATTGCTGCCGCCCACAACTACCGTTGCCTGCAGCCCGTCGATAGCTACCCGCTCCAGAGCCTGCAAGATCTTCAACGATACATTTTCCGGGTCGCTGCCCCCCATGGTAATCAGGACATGGCGGGCTGTTTCTGGAATGCGCCTGCGCCAGCCCTGCCAGGGCCAAAATTCACGCCGCAAAAGAACATACTCGGTGCCGAGCAATAGCTTCGTGTTCGCATCACATGGATATGCCAGTTCTGCCGCGTAGGAATTCTGGTTCAAGATGAGATCCGCATGGTAGCGATCCAGATGAGCCAGATCATCGATCACCAGGAGGCGATAGGCCTTTTCCCTGATCTGCCCCTGGTATTCCGGGGTGAAGTGGTAGCCATCCAGCACCACCGGGGCTCCCGGATTTTCCTGCAGCACGCGCACCGTCGCTTCATGGTCGGAAAGATCTGGACACGGTTTTTCCACCTGGACCACTGCGCTAACTTCACGGCCAAGGCGCTGCAGCAAGGCCGGATTGCGGCAAGAGGTGATGAATATTACCTCCCCGCCGCTATCCTTCCAGGCCTGGGCCAGGGCCAGGCAGCGCATGACATGCCCCGTCCCCATGGCTGCCCCTGCATCCGCCCGAATAATCAAGATCATTTTGCTTCTCCACCAAACCGCGCGGGCAATGCGTTTACCGCGGCGATGACTCTGTTTATTTCCGTGTCGCCCATGGCCGGGTAGAGCGGGATGCTCAGGCATTGCCGATAATACCGCTCCGCATGGGGAAAATGTTCGGGATTAATTCCGAACCGCTCATAATAAGGATGGCGATACACAGGCATGTAGTGGACCTGGCAGCCGACCCCGCACTCATTCAGGAACTGCACTACTTCTTTCTTGTCCACCTGCTTTTGCAGCCTGATCACGTATAAATGCCATGACGGTTCGGCTTGATCGACTTGCGGAGGAGTTTCAACCAGCGGATTGTCTTTAAAGGCGGCATTATAGCGATGGACGATTTCGCGCCGCTTCTTCACAAAAAGGTCCAGCTTTTTCAACTGGCTCTGGCCCAGGGCGCATTGCAAATCGGTCAAGCGATAATTGTAGCCTAGATAGTGCATCTCCTGGTGCCACGGCCCCGCATCCCTGGCGATGAGCTTATCCGGATCTCGCGTAATCCCATGGTTTCTAAACATGACCAGGCGTTCATAATATTGGACATTGCTGGTGACCACCGCACCACCCTCGCCGGTGGTGATATGTTTCACCGGGTGAAAGCTAAAGACAGTCAGATGAGCGTTAGATCCTACCGGCCTGTTTTTATAGGTTGCACCGAGCGCATGGCAGGCATCTTCGACAACCACTAAATTGTATTTCTCCGCGAGCCGCATGATCGGATCAATGTCCGCGGGAATGCCCGCCATATCCACCGGCGCAATAATTTTCGTCTTTGCCGTTATGGCCGATTCAATTTTCGTCACGTCAATGTTGAAGGAATGCGGAGCAATATCGACAAAAACAGGAGCGCCTCCCAGGTAGAGGGCGGCATTGGCAGTGGCGGCAAAGGTAATCGGTGTCGTGATCACCTGCTGGCCGGGTTCCAGCCCGGCGGCGAAGTAGGCAGCGTGCAGCGCCGCAGTTCCCGAGCTGAAAACCAACGCATGTTTAGCCCCTACCTTTTGGGCCAGTTTTTCTTCAAATGACCGGCAGCACGGCCCCGTGGTCAAATAATCGGAACGCAGTACTTTTACTACGGCCTCGATGTCGTCTTCATCAATAAGCTGTTTGCCATAAGGAATCATTGAGTCCATCACCAAAACGCCCCGCTTCCTGCTTGATCAGATTTGATATTCCGGCAGCGCACGGGCAAGCATCTCAGCAATCTCTTCCTTGCCAAGCCACCAGTTATTCCGGTCACTGCTGTAGATAAAACCTTCCGGCAGAGGCTTGCCTCCCTTGCAATTCTCCCTTTTCCACCAGGGGAACTGTGGGGCGATAACATAGTAATCATCGAATTCGAATGAACAGCGCGAGTCCTCTTCAGTAATCATCACTTCATGCAGCTTTTCTCCCGGCCTGATGCCGATAATTTCGATTTCACAATGGGGCGCGATGACCGCCGCCAGGTCGGTAATCCTGGTGCTGGGCAGCTTGGGCACAAATATTTCGCCGCGGCACATCCTTTCCAGGCTTTTGATTACAAATAGCACTCCTTGCTCCAGGGTAATCCAGAAACGGGTCATGCGGAGATCGGTAATGGTAATTTTGCCGCTCTCCCTCTGCTTGTAAAACAGCGGAATGACGCTGCCCCTGCTGCCGACAACATTGCCGTAGCGCACGACGCTAAAACCGGTATTTTGGGCTCCGGCATATGAGTTGCCGGCAATAAAAAGCTTGTCCGAACACAGCTTTGTAGCACCATACAAATTAATTGGGTTTGCCGCCTTATCAGTACTTAAAGCAATTACTTTTTGCACACCGCAATCGATGGCCGCTTCAATAATATTCTGGGCGCCGAGAACATTTGTCTTAATCACTTCAAAGGGATTATATTCAGCGGCGGGAATTTGCTTCAGCGCAGCCGCATGAACAACGATATCTACACCCTGAAAAGCCCGGTAAAGCCGCTCCTTGTCTCGAACATCGCCGATAAAAAAGCGCAATCTCGGATCATCATTAAACCTTTGCCTCATCTCGTATTGCTTGAGCTCGTCACGGCTAAAAATGATCAATTTTTCCGGCTGATAGCGCTGCAGGGCAATTTCGACAAATTTTTGGCCGAAGGAACCGGTGCCCCCTGTGATCAAGACTTTTTTATGGTTAATTGCCACGTTACCACCATCCATTCTTGAGCTTGGCTTATTTATGATTCAACGACTCTGAGAAGCTGATGCTGTTTAAGCTGGTCAACAAGATCAAAAAACTCCCATACCGGCTTTTGAATTAACTCGGCCACTGCTAAAAGATCATGCTCTCCATCACAATACGCCAGCAGGTTCATCATATCCTTCACTATTTCTCTATTTTTTTTCGTTCCCAGATTTGGATAAAGGCCTCTCTTCCCCAGCTGCGGCTCACACAATACTGTTACCGCCAGTTTTTCGTTTCTTTCCAGGCATTCAATACACTTCTTTAAAACGCTGTAGCCGCCGCTTAATCCCTCCGGGCTGATCAGATCCAAATTATCCAGGGAGGTATGGTATTCCGGGTAGCAGCCATATTTTGTCCGCATTACCGAAACAACGGGCAGATCAACGCCCGGGCTGCAATACTGCCTTTCATCGCTGCCGCGGTCGAGATAGCTGTATTGAACGAAATCAGGATGGAGGTTCTTCAAAACGTGCAAGGTCACGCGATCGGCCAGCGTATTGCCCCGGCGGGAGGGCAAATAGGAATAGGCCCGGTTGTCGCCGACGCAGGTCACATTGAAGCCGGCGACAACATTTTCCTTCATGGCCTGCAAATTGTTGCTCAGGTAGACAATCGAGCCGATGGTTTCGGGGATAAAAATAATGCGATAGGTGTATCTGCGGTTTTCCAAAGATGTCAGCCACTTGGCAAGAAATGTAAGCACTGCCGGACCAGACAGCTCGTTATTGGCCAGTGACGGGTGGCAGATATATGTGGAGAAGAATATTTCCTTTTCAGTTTTTCCAGGTAAAATCAGCTCACCGTAGGTCAAACTGCCATCGGTTAAGCTGCTATCAATAAAAACATGATACTGACCCGGCTTCAATTTTTTTCTGCAGTTGTCCGTTAAACAGAATCCCCATCTTTCCTCGTAATAAGAGGTTACGTAGGGGATGGCCTCCGGCTGTTCGGGCAGCGAATACAAATGCTGCTGCAGTTCATCCAGAGAAACGGTTTTATTAACGGGGATAGAGTAGCCGACGACGTGAAGATTGGTCTCTTTAAAGTCAACAACCTTTTCCCCATCAGGGCCAATGATATAAGCATCGGTGATATTCCACTCTTTCGGAACNNCCCCGTTGGCACTTCGACTATTTTAACTCCGGGCAGGTGTTCTTTGATCATGCCTAATGTATCTCGAAGTCCTTTTCCGGTGATGCTGCGACAAATAGGATACAGTTCGATGCAGAATTGATATATCGCTTCGCCAATGCCACTCAACTGTTTCGATCTCCTCATGAGGCTTAAATTACTAGAACCGGAGGTTCGTTAAATCCGAATATAACTGCAGCAAGCCATCCTTGTTCTTCATAATTTGAAACCCTGCACGCTTCGCTGCATAAAGTGATGGTCCATTATCGATACGTATTTGCGCTGAGATTCCTTTCAAGCCATTGAAGGCAAAATGCTTCGCCAGATGCATTTTCAAGGCAGTGGCAATGCCCCGGCCCCGCGCTTGAGGGATGACGCCAACAAATGCTTCATGGATAATCCCATGCTCCATCTCCTGCGGGCGAAAATAATAAAGATTGAACCCCAAGAGCTCACCGTTTTTTTCTGTGGCAACCCCACAGAGGGAGCAGCCTTTCATGCGGAGCAGCATTTTGCGCCAGCAGTTTATCGCTCGCCCGTTGCGCAACAATCGATGGAGAGCATCCAGCTTGGAGATGTGAGGATGAGATAACCCTCGTAAAATGAAATCGCCAAAATTGGCCTCCGGTATAGGCTGAATATTACGAGAAGCCAGCAAGTTGCGGCATAAAAATTTCAATCCCTCGGTTTCGTGTTTTATTTTATTAATTAGAAGCATAATTGCCTCTACTTCCCGGGATATTGACATTGAAAATACAATACGGGTGCCGCACCGTAGCTATGCTTTTCATCACCGCGATTCGGACTGTTGGCGCCATTAAAATCAAAACAATGCATCCCCCGTTCACGGGAGATTTTAATGCTATTGTAAGCAATCCAAACCGGCAAATCCCTCTGCTGCCATGAATCCGCTACCAGGTTGATCACACCGTTGGCCACCCCTTTGCCATACAACAATAATCTTAAAGAGATTACTTCGCCTGTATCCGGATCCTTGCAGGCGATAACCTCGCCAAATCCGCTGTGAACGAGGTCAACCAGCGAGCGAATCTGGTTCGTGATCCGCTCATTTGTAGCAAGCCCCTGCCTTTTCATCGTCTGATCGTATAATCGAATAAAATCATGAACATCCCACTCATCGGTAAAGGGTGGCGGTCCGGTTTTCATGATCCGGCGGAGGGCATAACGCTTATCATTTTTTCTGAAACCGACAATGATTTGTTCGTCATCTAAATCTTGCAGCGACTCAATCCGTGCCGTATACCGGGGTTGGATTGCAAAACGCGGTTTGTCGCTTTCACCATAGTTCCACCAGTCAAAAACACGAACATCAGTAAGCCCAACGGGCAAACATGTCTTAATGCGATTATACTTTTCAATGAAAAGCTTAATAAAACCTCCATAGACTTGCATGCTGCTGGCAAGCCATCGTGAAACAGGGATATCGTAAGCTATCTGTGACCACATCGGCCCAACATAATAAGTAAAAAGCGGCAGTTCAACGCTTTTGTTATCAGGCATGCAAACCGGCCACAAGCAGGCGGGTTCATTTCCCTTCCAGGCCAGCCACCAGTCTACCCGCTGAGATAGCTTGTGCAGCACCTCGGGATTGGTGAAAACCGAGGCGTGGGGCGATGTGTCCCAAAACGCTTTCGCCTCGCCAGGCGAGATAAGATCGAATTTGTAGCTGCTCATGGAATATCATGGATCCCCTTATTCTTGGTAATAAGATTGATACCATTCAACAAAGCGGGCAATGCCTTCTTCAATCGCTGTAACGGGTTTAAAACCGGTTTCCCGGACAAGATCGTCAATGTCGGCGTATGTTTCCACCACGTCGCCCGGCTGCAGGGGAAGAAATTCTTTCTTTGCTTCTCTTCCCAGCTCTTTTTCCAGCAGTGCAATGAAATACATCAAGTCCACAGGCTTGTTGTTCCCGATATTATAAATCCGGTAGGGGGCATAGCTGCTTCCCGGGTCGGGCGATTCTCCGCTCCAGGAAGGGTCGGGTGCGGGTATCCGATCAATGAGCCTGACCATGCCTTCGACGATATCATCAATGTATGTAAAATCACGCTTCATCTTTCCATAATTAAAAATTTTAAGCGGTTTTCCTTCCAGGATAGCCCGGGTAAAAAGGAATAAAGCCATATCGGGCCGCCCCCAGGGACCGTAAACGGTAAAAAAGCGCAAACCGGTGACCGGCAACCCGTAAAGGTGGCTGTAAGTATGGGCCATCAACTCGTTGGCTTTCTTAGTGGCCGCGTAAAGGCTGACCGGATGATCCACGTTGTGATGCACGGAAAAAGGCATCCGGGTATTGGCGCCGTAAACTGAACTGGAAGAAGCAAAGATCAAATGGCCTACGCCCTGGGAGCGGCATCCCTCCAGGATGTTTAAAAAGCCGGACAGGTTGGAATCAACATAGGCATAGGGGTTTTTCAGGCTGTAGCGGACCCCGGCCTGGGCCGCCAGGTGCACCACCCGTTCAAAGGTAAAATTCTTAAATAGACTCTCCAGGGACTGGCGGTCCTCCAGTGAAGCCTTGATAAAAACAAAGTTTTTGAATTCTTTTAAAATATTCAACCGGTCCAATTTAAGTTTGACATCATAATAGTCGTTGAGATTGTCCAGGCCGACCACGGGCAACCCCTCCCGCAGCAGACGCCTGGACAAATGAAATCCGATAAACCCTGCACATCCGGTGACTAGTATTTTATGTAGACTGGCCATGTTTCCTCCATATTTTAATTAAAATTCTGATATTATCCTATCATAGCACATTTACCTCATCTAGCATCATTTTCAGCTTCTCCTTGAAATCGGCGATCAGGCGATCATCGCCGCTATAGGCAGGCTGCTGCAATATTAAACTGCCGAGCTCGGGTATTTCATCGATGCAGATTTTGGGAACATCCTCATGCAAATAATTTATGTTCAAGCCTTTGATCTGAAAAACGTGTTTTTGAAGCAATTTTGCTTCATAAATGACCGAAGAATTAAAGCCCAGGATAGCCCTGCTCTCGATTAAATCCTTGAGCAGTTCGCCATCTGAAATATCCAGATCATAATGCTTGATTAGCGCGATTTTATCGTGTTTCGTTTTTTCCTTTGGATGCAGCCTGATCACGACGTCAAAGCCTTTCATTTTCAGCTGTTGCAGCCTGCTGTAAATCGTTTCCCGGTCAATGGCCACGCCCATTTCTTCAAACGGCTGAGAGATAAAAGTGATTCTTCGGGGATCTTCTCGGTATTTTTCTTTATATTTTTTCACATAGACCCCATCGTAAATAGGGTAGCCGAAAATCTCGATTTTATCCTTCTCTTCCACCCTGGAGCTTTTTGTCAAGGCTGTTGATAGCCTGTTTTTAATGTCATTGTTCCAGACTAACAGCTTGTTCGCGTGAATGGGCAAAACCCCGATATACTTTGCCCCTTGAGTATAGCCATGCAGCAAAACATAATAGGGTATACCGGCCTTTTGGGCTGCAGCGCAAAAAAATTGCTTGATATACACTTGATCACCGCTGGTGAAGCATAGTCTGATCTTCTTTCTGTTCATGATGGCAGCAAGTTTTTCTACATTCCGTTCAATTTCACCGTTTAAATCATGAAGCAGCTTTTTATTACTGATCAGTTCCGGCAAATTTTCAAAGGTTATCTTTTTAATTGTATTCTTTATTCCCGGGCTGAAAATCTGCTGATCGGCAAACAACCTGTCACGATTCTGGGCTAGTTTAAAATCATAGCTGCGCAGGGGGCAATAGCGCACGATGCCTACTCCGCTTTCACGGCATACTTCCTCCAGCCGGGAAGACAGGTAAGCAAACCTCTTGGACAAATCAACAAACAGGCTCTTCTCCCAGGCCGGCTGCCGGTTGATCATGGCGCTGATCAAGTAAAAGGGGCGCCGGGCAAATGTTTTCAGATTATACTTATACTGGGATTTAAGACGCTTAATGGCATTTTGGTAAAAGGTTTTGTTCTCGTTCTCGTTATGCCGGAGAATGGTGTCAAAAATGATCATGGCATAGGGATAGGCGTGAAACAAGTGCCCGTATTTGCGCTGAAACGCTTGATCATAGGCCAAATACTCTTCATAATTTACAATCATGTTGCCTTGATTGTTCATAGTCTCTCCCTGGGGCAGTATTAGCTTTAACAACAATATAGCATAAAACAGCCTGGTTTGTCCTAGCAAATTTTTACAGGATTGAGGGGGTTGTTTAAATGAAGGGAGGCCGGTAGTACTTTCCCGTTTAATTTCAAACCGCCATTTAACACAGGCAGGCAGCAATTTTTTTCATTAATTTATGTAAATTGCTCCCGCTTTCAGAAAGGTTCATTTTCCGCAAATATTGCAGCAACACCTGTTCTTTAAAGCTGGCCAGTTTGCCTTTTAAGGTTTGCATGCGGCTGTCAAAAAAACTTTTAATAAATTTTTGAAACGCCGGATATTCATAAAACAAATAAATATAATCTTTAATGAGCGGTTTTTCTGCCGCGCTTTCCCAGTCTATGATCTTGACCTGATTATTGGTGGGATTAACAAGGACATTTTTCCTCTTCAAATCACCATGCACTAAGCTGCAGGGTATCTTCAGATCACTGTAAAGGAAACGTGAACATTGATGGATGATTTTTCCCCGGTAT
>LSQX01369093.1_pt2 | contig 23894 bp, 25 predicted proteins | sample 654561 | NCBI WGS metagenome assembly LSQX01 (sample SAMN04489861, study PRJNA283612) | anaerobic digester metagenome | isolation source: 4 biogas reactors fed with cattle manure at either 37C or 55C with and... | place: Denmark: Kongens Lyngby | collected 2014
CTAATAAACTGACTTGAAACGTCACCCGGGATTACATAATCTCCAGCTTTCAAAGGTCCTTGACAGTAAATATTATTGTCTTTTTGTTCATAATATATCCCTTTGGCTTTAAAAGCGTCCTCATAAGGACTCATCGGTCTTTTTACTAGAGAAGGACTTAAAACAAAATGTTCTTTCTCTTGAGTTAATAAACTTACCGGGATTAAAAACCGCAATGTTGAACCTGATTCTCGGGCATTAATCGGAATCCCAGTATGACGCACACTATCGCCTAAAACAATTACCTCATCTAGTCGAGTTTCAAATAAAACACCAAGGTTTTTCAAGCCGTCCATTGTTTGTAGTGTATCAACTGCAAAAAGAGGATTTTTGATTATTGAGTGACCATCGCAAAGACTTGCAGCAATTAAGGCTCGATGCATAATGCTTTTGGAAGGAACAACATAGATTTCACCAGCTAGTGGTGATTGTTTAATTTGATAAATCATAGAGATCCTCCTTTTTAAGTGGGATAATACTCGCTTTTCCAATTTCAGTTACAACAATAAAATTTAAGCTTTCCTGAATGTGTTTCTTATCATGTTTTATTTGTTCTAAATATAAATTCGAATCACCAACAAAAGTTGGAAGTTGATATTTTTTCAGCAATTTATAAAAAACTTCTTGCACATTTTTTTTAGTTAGATTATGTTTAATGCCATATTTGATTGCCAAATCCATGCCAAGTGCCACACAATAACCGTGCTTTAATGAATAGTTATTATATTGTTCAATGGCGTGACCAAAACTGTGACCAAAATTTAAGATTTGTCGCAACCCTTTTTCAAAAGGATCTTTTGTCACAATTTGTTTTTTTACTTCAATTGCTCGAGTAATAAATTGGAGTTCATTGGGTTCAGCTTTTAATAATTCTGCAACCAAAATAGAATCGTAAATTAAGCCTGCTTTAATAATCTCTGACATTCCATTATTGTATTCTTTTTCTTCTAATGTTTGAAGTAATGAAATATCAACTATAACTACTTCAGGTTGTTTAAAAGAACCAATTAAATTTTTCCCATAAATGCTATCAATACCAGTTTTCCCACCAATGCTACTATCAGCCATTGCCAACAAAGTTGTTGGAATATTGATAAGCCTTACTCCTCTTAAAATAGTCGCTGCAATAAAGCCCGCTAAGTCACCAACTACTCCGCCCCCAAAGGCTACTATTAAGTCGTTTTTGCGGATTTTTTCTTTTAACAATTGTTCAATTATATTTTGATAGACGCTAAAACTTTTTGACTGTTCTCCTGGTTTTACTACCACTATTTGACAATTAAAATCTTGGAATTGTTCTGTTAAGTAATCACTATATAAACTATAAATGTTTTCATCAGTAATAAGATATAACTTCTCACTTAAATAATCATTTAACAACGGTTTCAATGATAGTTTATTACCGATAATAATATTGTAGGTGAAACAATTTGTTTTAACATTTATCGTTTTAATAGTTTTCCCTCTTTTCTTTAGCTTCTTTTAATAGAAATTCTAATTGTAGTTTATCTTCTTCTTTAATTGTTGTTAATAGTTTTTCAAAGTTTTCCTTAAAACGTTCCATTTGAGAAATTAAGTTTTCTTTGTTGGCCAAAAATAGTTCGGTCCATAAATTATAATTTATTTTTGCAATTCGAGTTAAGTCCTTATATGAATCTCCTGTAAAGTATTTTGTTTCTTTAAAAATATCACTATTGACTAAGCTAACAGCGATAACGTGAGGTAGTTGCGAAGTAAAGCTAATCAATAAATCATGGGTTTTTGAATCAATTAAGGAAATCTTATTAAAGCCTAAATAATTGGCAAGTTCCCGCAATAGATTAAGCGAATCATGATTAGATATTTCATCATTAATTATTAGAAAGTTTGCGCCTAAAAATACAGTTTCATCAACAGCTTCAATTCCACTTCTTTCGTTTCCTGCCATTGGATGGTGTGAAATATAGTCGCTTATGTCTCTTAAAACATTTTTAAGCTTTATTGTTAATTCTTGTTTAATCCCGGATACATCGGTAACTAACTTAACATTTTTAAAATAAGCAATATTTTCTTTAACAAATAGATAATTATCGTTAGGATATAGACAGAGAATTACTAGATCACTATTTTTAATATATTGTTTTCCAAAAGCTTTAATGTAGCCTTTTTCTACTGCTAGTTTATTAGTTTTTTCAGATTTATCATAGCCATAGACTAGATGGCCTAACTCTGAAAGTTTTTTAGCATATGAAGCTCCAATCATTCCTAGCCCAACAATAAAGTATTGCCTTTTCATTTAATGGTTCCTGCTAATTTATTAATTTCTGAAATAACGTGACTAAAACTATCTAATCGAAGCGATTGAGCCCCATCTGAATAAGCTTCTTCTGGTTTGGGATGAATTTCAATCATCGCTCCGTTGGCTCCTACAACATAACTCGCGAGGGTAAGTTTTTCTACCATCGAATATTTTCCACTTCCATGTGAAGGATCAACTATCACCGGTAAATGCGATAGTTCTTTAACCGCTAATACCGAACTAATATCTAAAGTGTTACGGGTATACTTTTCAAAAGTTCTAATCCCTCTTTCGCACAAAATAACGTTGGGATTTCCTCCATTCAAGATATATTCAGCACTTAACAACCATTCTTCTATTGTCGCTGAAAGACCCCTTTTTAAAATGATTGGTTTGGTTGTTTTTTCACCTAAAACTTTTAAGAGTGAATAGTTTTGCATATTGCGTGCACCAACTTGAAAAACATCAATATATTTTTCAAAGTTTTCAAGATCTGCTTCAGCAACAATCTCACTGACACTAAACAAATCATACTTTTTTGCAACCTGATGCAGAAGTTTTAAACCTTCAACTTCGAGTCCTTGAAAAGAATAGGGGGAAGTCCGCGGTTTAAAAGCTCCGCCACGGATAAATTTAAGTTTATTTTTAACTAAATGTTGGGCAACTTGTTCCATAATTTCTTTTGTCTCAACTGAGCAGGTGCCAGCGATAACAACAAACTTGTCACCGCCAATAGAAATTCGATCACTGAATTGAATAATTGTATCATCTTTTTTAAAATCTCGGCTTGCAAGTTTGTATGGTTTTTGAATTCTTACAACTTTGTAGACACCTTCAAAAGCTTCAATAATTGAAGGATTTAAAGCTTTAGTATCACCGATAATACCAAATATTGCAACATTATCACTTGAGACATCCTTAACAACAAATCCTTGTCGATAAAGAAAATCTCTAACTCGATTAGCCTCTTTTTTCCCAGCTGTTAATTTCATTTGAACAATCATTTTTTTTAACTCCTTTTTTGTTAAAAAAGTTTATAATCTTTTTATTATGTTATCACAATAGTCGCTTATTTACAATTAGCAAGAAAAAAAAAGAAGCCTTATTTTAGGCTTCCAAAGAGTAAACTATTCTTCAACTGGCAAATTAGTTTCTTTCAGTGAATCTCTAATTTCTCTTAATAATAAAATATCTTCACTAACTTCTTCTTCAACATGTTCTTCCTCTTCAGCAGTAATTTCTTCTCCGCCAGCGAGTTTAGCTTTAATTTTAGCCTTTCTCTCTTCAGCACGTTTTTGAACATTGGCGGTAACTCTGACAATTACAAAGAGAGTCAAACCAATAATTAAAAAGTCGATAATGCTTTGTAAAAATCGGCCCCAAAAAAGTAAAACTGCATCAGAAGACTTTACTAGTTCAAGGACATTTGTCGTCGGGTTAGCAACATATTTTGCTGTTCCTTTTAAAACAAAAAACTGATCACTAATGTCGCCTTGAAACATTAAACTAATAATTGGCATTAATAAATCGTTTACCATACTTTTAACAATCGCATTAAAAGCTGTCCCAATAATCATCCCGATTGCTAAATCAAGAACACTACCTTTACTAATAAAAGCTTTGAAATCTTTAAAAAATTTTTTCACTATTATTCTCCTTCATTTTTTATTATTGTTAATAGATCTGAAATATTATCAATTACAAGTTTTGTTTTTGTTAATAACTTTGCTTTTGGTTGATGACCACCACTAAATAACACCGGTAGCACCCCTAACTCGCGCGCGATTATATAATCTTCTATCGTGTCGCCAATTAAAACACAGGATTTGGGATTGATTTTATTAATTTTCAGAAACTCAGCTCCATTGGTTTTTTTACCTAAAGCATGAATATTATCTGTTCCCAAAACATATTTAAAGTATTTTCTTATCTGATAGTGATTTAATTGTTCTTCAAGATTAGATTGTTTAGAAGCTGATAAGCAGACATTTGTAATTCCCTTTTTTATCAACTCTTTTAAAGTCGTTAAAACGCCTTCATGCAAATTTAATTTTAGGCTTTCAGGTTGGAAGATTTTAATAAACCAGTCCGCGAGTTCAGCAAAAGAATCTCGTTCAAAAGTTACGCCAGCTTTTAAATAATAATCCTTTATTGGAAAACCAAATACTGCTAAATATTGCTCCATAGATAGTGAAGGCTTCTCCTGATTTTTCAAAATTTCATTTAATAGTTTTAAAGTTAATTCCCTGTCATCTAAAACTGTTCCGTTAAAATCCCAAATAACATATTTAATCATATAAACCTCACTTGTGATAGGGATGTTTAGCCATAATTTTAAAAGCGCGATAGATTTGTTCAACTAAAATCAATCTTGCCATTCGATGCGGAAAAGTCAGTTTTGATAAACTGAGGCTTTCATCTGATTTTTCTAAAATAAGTTGATCTAAACCAAATGAACCGCCAATTATAAAGACAATCCCTCTTTTTTGCGTTTCAATTAACTTCTCTAAATGTTTTGAAAACTCAAGAGAATCAAAACTTTTTCCTTGACTATCTAAACTAATTAGATAACTTTGCGGCGGAATTTTTTTCAAAATATTTAAAGCCTCTTTTTTAATGCCCGTTATTTTTGGTTCATCATTGACTTCAATAATTGAAATTGGATAGTTAATCTGTTTTAGATAATTTTTAATTTCATTTAAATAATTATTAGATTTTACTTTCCCCACCGCAATAATTGTAATTTTCATAGCTCGATAACCTCTAAAGGTTGGTCAGGTAGGGCTTCGATAAACTCAATGTGCGAAAATTGCTTATTTTGGGCAGTTAAAATCTCTTTGTAAGTCTGTCTAATAAGTTGACTTGTATTACATTCCTGACTGACATGAGCAAAAATTAAATGTGATGTATCTTGACCTACCATTTGGGAAAAATAATATGCTGAATCATGATTTGAAAGATGACCTTTTTCGTTTAAAATTCTTCTAATTAAATGATACGGTCTTTTTGAGTTAGTCAGTAAGTAAGCATCATGATTTGACTCTAAAAAATAGAGCGTACAGTTTTGCAGTAATTCCTTGACTTCACTTAAAATGTAACCTGTATCCGTAATATAAGCTATTTTCTTTGTTTGGTTCTCAAAGAGAAAACCTAACGGTTCTTCAGCATCATGCGATAACGGCAGTGGTGTAATTTTAAGATTGGTTAATTTAATTGGATCAAAAGCTTTAAGAGGCTTTATCGGTTCAGTAAATTTAATTGCGTTTTGAGTTCCTTTGGACATATAAATGTTTGGCTTTACATGTTTTAACAACACAATGAGCCCTTTGATGTGGTCGTTGTGTTCATGCGTGATAAATAAATCTGTAATCTCCTTAATTTTGACATCAATTTTGGCAAGAGCATTTTTAATTGAAGTGTAAGAGATGCCAGCATCGATTAAGATTTTGTGATTTCCAACTTCTAAATAACTGGCATTGCCTTTAGAACTTGATGCGATAACATAAAATTTCATTCAATCACCAATTTATATTTTATCATAAGTAATAGCGTTTTGAGAAAATTTAAAACTATGATATTATACTAAATGGCATTATAACAAAATTATTGGTTGATAATCATGAAAAAGCATTGCAAACCAATTATAACTATGTTATATTATAAATGCTGTTATTTTTTTAATCAAGGAGTGAAAGTTGTGAGTAAAACAAATATATTTAAAAGGAGTATTGTGCTTATAATCGTCTTAATAAGCGCTTTAACTCTGGCCGGATGCGGAAAAAAAGAATTGAAAACCCCTTATGGTTCATTAGACGATACCACTTATATTAGTGGTGATGGCTATCAAGTTTCAGAAAAAGAATTATACGATGAAATGAAGATTTCAGGTCTTTCAGTTGTTGAAAGAATTTTTTATGAAATAATTTATCAAGCTGAACTCGCTAAGATAGATGCTGATTTTGCAGAATACAAACAAGATTTTATCGATATTGTAAATAGAGCTGTTTTTGGCACTGATAAGATTAAAGATCTGGAAGAGATTGAAGAAAAATTTCTAACTCAACTAGTTACGAGATTTGTTGACGCCATGTATTTAACAGGACTAACCATTAGTCCTAGTGATATCGATTCAACTGACTTTACAAACCATGGTGAAGTTTTGTTTAATCACTATCGGTTAGATATCGCAAAAAGAATTCATGCCAAAGAAAAACTTGCTGAAGATATTTTAGACAAAGATTCAAGTGTTTATATTAGTAAACATAAAGATATCGTTAGTTACTATAAAAATAATATCGAAAAGCGTTACCCTTTAAGTTCAATTAACATTCGTTTTACCAACAGTTATGAAGCTAACCAAACTTTAAGACAGTTTAGTTTAAAGTCTTACCGTTCAAATTGGTATAAAATTGCTGATCCGCGTGTTGAACAAGTCACGGGCTATGCTTTAACCGTATTAGAGGGTTTAAATTTAGAAAGCAAAAACGGTCAATTATCTGATTCTGATCATCAATTATATTATGATGCTTATACAATTAACCCCGACCGTCGACCTACTGAAGATGCTGATTACAACCTTAATATAGATGAAGTAGTTAAAGAGTTTTTAGATATTTACAATTTCATTTATCCTTATCGAACTCAAATTGATATTGCAAACTATGATTCGCTAGAATCAATCTTAGAGGATCCTCAATTAGTTAATGATGATGAAGATAATTTGGGAATTTTCACTAAACTATATGAAGATTATCCAACGACACAATCTTCACTTAGAACTTATATCTATGACACTTTAAGTACTAAGCCAAATGAAACTCGCTTTACCGCATCTCCAAGGCCTTATGGCAATTATTACTTTATCACTTTAAAATTAAAAGACCATAATGAAGACTTACTTGAAAATCTTGATGATGATGGTGAATTAATTGTTTGGGCTGATGAAGATGAAGAAACTCTTACTGAGATTGCAGAAGAATATTATAATGAAATAGTTGATTCTAGACTAACCTCATCTTATATAAATCAAATGGCTCGCGAGAGATTAGATGAAGCAGAAATTGTTATTTATGATGAAGAATTATTTCTACATCTCAATCAAGATCCTAAAGATTACATTTTAAGCAAGAAAAGCAGTAAAGATACCGTTGCGAAAGTTGATGAAACTGAATTAACTGTTGATAATCTATATTCTAGACTTGAAGAAGAACTCGGTGTTAGTATCGCCATGGATTTAGCTTTGAAAAAAGCTTTATTAATTAGTGAATATCGCGAAAAAATTACTGCTGAGCAAATGAAACAATTTAAAGAAAACTTTGAGGTTTTAATTAAACAATTTGGTCAAGATATGTTTGCTCAATCTGGGTTTCCTGCTTCAATCGGTAGAAAGAAATTTTTAAAACTCGCCTTTAGAAGCGATACAATCGATGAAGCCATTGAAAAAGTTTATGTTATTAATGAATTAGAAATAGCGTATTTAAAAGATTTAGAAAAACATTTTGGCGAAGAAATTTATGAAAAGTTCGCTACTATTGCCAATCGTGCCCAAGACCAATTTTTCTCAATTAATACTTCTCATCTTCTAATTTATGTTGATATGGATGAAGATGATAATCCCGACAAACCAAGTGACTTTTTTGAAAATCTCGATGCTGCAAAGAAATTGGAATATGAAAATTTAATTCTTGAGTTAATGCAGTTAATCCGCGATAAAGCTACCCGTTACTCAACCTTTAGTAATGGTCTTGAAGCAATTGTCTCTGAATTTAATGATTCCACTAAATTTATCCCAAGTTCATGTGACGCCGAACAAGATAGAGAACATAAACCTGAATGTACCTGGGCAAAATATAAACGAGCAGGCTTGCATCTTAAATTCGAATCATTAGGTACAACAACAAACCAAACAAATTATCCAGATTCTTCTGCTCCTTTCGATGATGCATTTTATGAGCGCCAAATAGAGCTTTATAACGTTTTAAAAGACAACTTTTATGATATTGATGAAAAGTTTCCTAAGCAATTATTTGATAGTAGACCGACAACATATGAATCAATGGCAGAATCCTCTTTTGGTTGGCACCTAATTTTAGCAACTGGTGGAGCTGTCGCTAATAGTGCTAAGTTCACTTATGATGATGACACCAAAGCTAAAGATAGTGATGATTATAAGATTTATGAGCAGATAACGATTAAAGATCGCAATGAAGAAGAAATAATTTTAGATGCCTATAGTGATGAAAAATCGATTAGTGTTAATCAAGCTAGAATTTATTTAACAGAAATTGATTCCGAATTGGGACTAAAGTCAATTCCTTCAGAAATTAGGACTGCGCTTAATTCTTATTTAGAACCCATTAGACTAAAATATCGCAGTGATCAAATGCAACTCCACTTACTTTATATGTTCTTACAGGAGACAAACTTTGAATATTATAACGCAAACAATCGTTCAAAACTTGAACAAATCCTAACAATCAACCAAAATCAGTTTTTAAATTATGCTACTGATAATGATTTATTTAATGAAGTTTATGGTGATTGGTTTACAATTTTTAAAAAATAAGCAATGAAAAACCGAGTTCGAAAACTCGGTTTTATTTTACTCTGTGCTTATAAAATCTTAATTTATCGGCAACTGAAACCGCAGAACTAAAACTTCCTTCATCAGTTTTAGCGAGTTGTTGCCCCAATTCTTCAAACTTGGAATCAATAGTATCAATATACCAAACTAAAAGTGCTTCTGCAGTTTGTGGCCTTCTTGCGGCTCCGAAATTAGGAATTCCGTGATGCGACAGTAAAATATGATTTAACATTAAGATTTCTTCACTATCTCGATAACCTAATTTTTCAGCTTCAATAACTAGCTTCTGACTTATCATTACTAAATGGCCGATTAGTTGACCTTCTTTTGTATATTCGCCACCTTCAAAACCAGATAACTCGCAAACTTTACAAAGATCATGCAAAATAATTCCACCATAAACTAAATCTTTGTTGATATAAGGGTATATTTCAAGTAACCCCTCAGCTATTTTTAGCATTGTTAGCGTGTGATGACTTAAACCGCCGATATATGCATGGTGAAATCTTACTGCTGCTGGATAGATATAAAACTTGTTTTGATAGCGTTTATATAAAACAGTTGTAACTTCTTGAACTATTTTATTTTCTATTTTTGCAAGATAGGATTCAACTCCAGCTTTTATTTCCGCAATTGGAATTTCTGAAAAACTATAATATTGCGCCAATTTTTCCTTTAATTCAGCGGGATCGTTAATCGCCTCAAGAAGATCATCATAACTGATCAGATGATATAAAGTTCGATCATTGTGTGTTGTTTGTTCAACCTTAAAGGCGTAAACCCGATCAATCTTAATTTCTTTTGCTTGTTGTTCAGATAACTTAATATTATAGCGCTGTTGAGTTGCAGTTATAACGTTACAATTAAAGAAATTATCCCCAATATTCATATTTTCAACTTTACCTTCTATTATCATGTTCTCACTCCTTTACAAATATATATGCGCCCGGTTTATCAACAAAGAGTTCTTCTACTGTATTGTCATCTAATCTTGTAATTGAATCAAATAGTAAACGGTAACCTTTGCCAGGGCTTAATAATTCAGGCAAATAATCATTTTTAAAATAAAGACTTAACGTTTTGTTTAAATCATTTAACAATAAGTGAAGCGTTTTATCATATTTTGCTTCTTCAGCGATTCGAATTTGATTTTTTATTGCGGCATTAGTGTACAACCTAAAAACTTTATAATCTTTTCTTAAAGAAATAAGTGCTTTAACGGTTTCAATCAAATCACGATGTTTTTCTTTTAACTGCCAATCAATAGCGTTAATTGTGTCACTTGACTTATAGGAGTTCTCAACTCCTTTTTTTGTTCGTAAAAATGATTGGCCAGCGTGGATAAATGGCACTCCTTGGGAAAGTAACACAAAACTTAAACCCAGTCTTGCATAATCTTTAATCTCTCCTTCAGTTAAATCTTTTTTCAAAATTTTAGTTCGATCATAAAATGTATGATTGTCATGACATTCAAGATAATTAATTGATTGATTGGGATTAATAAATAAATAGGAATCAATTGAACTCCCTGTAAATAAATAATATAACTCACTTCTTTTTACGTTGCCACCAATACTGTAACCAATAAATTTTGTAAACGTTCCGCCTTTAATCAATTCTCTAAATCGATCATTGAAAAAGGAAATATTTGGCATCAAAGAGGCATTGCTCATATTTGATCGTAAATTTTCAGCGACTGTTGTAGGCATATTCCAACCTTCACCATAAATAATTACATCCGGATCAATTAATTTTGCTTCGCGATCGATTTTATTCATAGTTTCAAGATCATGAAGTCCCATTAAATCAAAGCGAAAAGCGGAAATGTTAAATGTTTTCATCCAATATTTTATTGATTGAATAATAAAATTACGCACCATCGCTCGCTCAGAGGCAATATCGTTACCACAACCGCTGACACTTGTTTTAATTCCTCTTTCATCAAAACGAAAGAAATAACCTGGAACTAAACTTTCAAAAGGAAATGTTTTCATGTTATAGACATGATTATAAACTACATCCATACTAACCCGCATTTTCTTTTGATGAATAAAGTCAATCAATTCAATAAGTTCATTAATTCTTAAATATGGATCTTCAGGATTAGTTGAAAACGAACCTTCAACTACATTATATTGGCTCGGATTGTAACCCCAATTATATGATTTTGCAATATTTAATTCATCAACACCTTCAAAATCAAAAATCGGCAACAATTGAAGATGAGTAATCCCAAGTAATGAAATATAGTCAAGCCCTTCATTTTGATGATTTTCTAATAAACCTTTAAATTTACCTTTATTTATCGTTTTTGAAGATGGAGACATCGTTAAATCTCGAATCGAGGCTTCATAAATAATTGCGTCTACTGGCTTCCCACTAAATTCTGGTTTAGGATGTTTAAATTTTAAAAACTTTTTCGGATCAACAACAAAGTTGTACTCCCCATTTGCTGTCGATGAGATTGCATAAGGGTCAGTAATAGTTTTAAAATGTTCATTTACTCTAACTCGATAACGGTATTTTGTCCCCTCTAAATCATCATGAACAACAAGCTGCCAAAGTCCTGATGTTTGATATAATAAATCCATAAATTGCCGAGAACCATCTTTCCTAACCAATTCTATTTCAATTTCTTTGGCAACCGGACTCCACAGTTTGAAAGTAGTTTTTGTCTTAGAATAAGTAACACCTAAATCTTCATTATCATATTCATACATCATCTCAAACATTTCAGTTCTAACAACTTTGCCAATTCTTAAAAAGGAACGATTTTTAAATTCATCAACAACTATATAGGATTGATTTAAAAATATTGTTTCATTTACTTCAACGAGATATTTCGTTTCTCGACCGATTGGAATAATTTCTAAAACTTTTAAATCCGTTGAGAAATTTTCGGCTTCTAATTGAAATGTTTTATTGTCTTGATTAATTGCATTAGGAACAATAATTGTGATTTGATTAAAGCCATCGAGATAAGAAAAAAAGTCGTTTTTCATTCCAATTTCTCCTTGCAATAATTAATTAAACTCTTTCTCTCATTTTTAATTTTACCGCTTAAAACTTGCTGGACTAAATCTTCTAATAAGATTTTAAGCCAAGCTCCTTGTTTTTTTGTAGTAAGTTTTAAAATGTCTGAACCTCGAATTGCTAAATCTGTAATACTTTTTAATTCTAAACTATCATACATATTTTTAATTCTTGTTTTTTGATTAGGTTTTTTTCCTAATAAAAATAAAATTTTGTTCGCAAGTGTTGAAATCTCTAGTCCATATTCATAGAGAACAAATTTATCAATATCTTTTTCTGCAATAACCAATTCAACAACCTTTTGGTATTTGTTTTTATGAATATTTGAAAACTTCCATCTCTCATCAACAAAACCGTTTAGTGAAAAACAAAGTGCAAAAAAGGTGTCGATAAAAACACGTTCTTTAAAGTTTTGATTAATGTATTTTATTCCCTTCTCGAGCCCTGGCAAATGCCTTGATAGAGTGGTTTCCTCGATTGTCTTAAGACCTTCAATCTGATGTTTCTCGGCAAGCATCTTTAAAACTTCATTTAAGATTCTTTCATTAGGAAGATGGTCAATTTTACTGGCATTAGCCTTCATCGCTGCCTTTGTTTCTGCTTCAATAGAAAAGCCTAACTTTGCTTGAAAGTATGTCGCTCTTAAAAGTCTTAAAGCATCTTCATTAAACCGTTCGTTGGGATTACCAATAGCTCTGATTGTTTTATTTTCTAAATCTTTTTGACCATCAATATAATCATAGATTTTATAATTTTCATCCATCAATAAACCGTTGATTGTAAAGTCCCTTCTCTTAACATCTTCAGTAACTAAATCAGTTAAAAACACTTCTTCTGGTCGTCTATAATCTAAGTATGTACCATCGACCCGATAAGTTGTAACTTCAATATTGTGAAGGTCATGAAGGACAGTTACAGTTCCATATTTTAAACCTGTTGGTTTGGCATTTTTAAAAAGAGCCATTACTTGGTTGGGAGTTGCGTTAGTTGTAATGTCAATATCGTTGACTTGCTGATTTAACAAATAATCTCTGACACAACCACCGACAAAATAGGCTTCATATTTATTTCGTTTTAATTTTTTTACTACAAACATTCCATTGTCAATTGAATTCACATCATCACCTTTTTAATTATAACATAGTTTCGCGAGTAATTAACACTTTATATTACTGATTCACCCGGTTTACAATGTTGAAAGTATGCTATAATGAAATTGGTGATTAGATGAAACAAATAGAAAATCGAGTAACTATCGAACTTGAAATAAACAAATCAAAATTTATTACAAATCTAGTTCCTGTTGAAACTTTAGAACAAACTTTAGAAGAACTCTCGTCAATCCGCAAAAAATATTACAATGCCACTCACAATTGTTATGCCTATATTTTAGATGAGCAGATGATTCAAAAAATGAGTGATGATGGCGAACCATCTAGAACAGCTGGTTATCCAATTTTAAATGCCTTGCTAAATTACAACCTCAATAATGTTTTATGTGTAGTTACAAGATATTTTGGTGGTGTGAAATTAGGTAAAGGCGGTTTAATAAGGGCTTATAAAAACGCAACTGTAGAGGCAATAAAAAAAGCTTCATTTTATCAAGTGGCAGAAAAGCAAATCTATTTAACAACATTAAATTATAGTTTATATGATTCTTTTAGCCACTATTTAAAAGGTAAAGCTTTTATTATTGATGAACAATTCACCGAAAATGTCACCGTTAAATTTTATTTGTTAAATCTTAAAATTAAAGAATTAAGTAAACACTTTCAAGGACAAATAACTTTTTCAAAACTCAATAAAACTAAAGTGAAAATACCCCTGTAAGCATTAAAAATATTCGTTCGAAAATCACACCTACTACATGGCCACCTAAAAGCGATAAGATTGTATAAATACTTCTTATTTGCCAAACGTGGCCTTTTTTGAATAGACTTGAGAGATTAGTCGATTGTAAGCTGGAAAATGTCCACATGAAGCCGATTATAAGCCCGCCAAAATAGAAATAATCGCCCATTATTTTGTTCCAAAAAGCCGATCTCCACAATCCCCTAGACCGGGCACTATATAACCTTTTTCATCTAATCTTGCATCCATTGCAGCTAAATATATCGCAACATCTGGATGATCTTCTTGGAGTTTTTTTACTCCTTCTGGACAACCAACAATTGCGATAAATCTAATGTCTTTAACATTTCTTTTTTTAAGTAAAGAAATTGTCGCACTTGCTGAACCGCCTGTCGCTAACATTGGATCTACAACTAAGACCGTTGACTTAGTAATGTTTTTGGGAAACTTGGAAAAATATTCAACCGGGAGTAAGGTTTCTTCATCACGATAAAAACCAACATGGCCAATTTTTGCAGTTGGAATTATTTTGTGGATGCCATCTACCATTCCCAAGCCAGCGCGAAGTATTGGAACAATCACAACCGGTTTTGCCAAAATATAACCTGTTGTTTTTTGCATCGGTGTTTCAAGATTAATTGGAATGGTTTTAAAGTTTCTCGAGATTTCATAAGTGATTAACATTCCAATCTCACTTACACTTTCTCTAAATTCTTTTGAACCAGTATTTTTGTCGCGAATAATTGCCATTTTGTGATCGATTAATGGATGGTTTAAAACTGTTAGTGTTGACATTTCTTCTCCTCGAATAAAGTGATTTTATCTATCCTTTTTTGATGGCGCAATTGATACTCTGTATTTTTAAACACTTCAAAATAACGAATCGCATCTTCTAACTTAGTTGTTCTACCGCCAAAGGCGATAATATTAGCATTGTTATGTTCTTTAGCTAGTTTTGCAGTGTTTTCATCATAAATTAAGGCTGCTCTAATTCCTTTAACTTTGTTTGCGGAAATAGAAATTCCAATTCCAGTTCCACAGATAGCAATGCCGAATTCATAGTTGCCGCTGCTGACTTCCTTGCCAAGTTTGAAACCGAAATCTGGATAATCTACTGAATCTAAACTGTTTGTTCCTAAATCACGGTAAGCTAGTTTTTTTGCTTTAAAATATTCAATTAAACCTGATTTTAATTGATATCCTGCATGATCTGAGGCAATCGCAATCATTTAATCACTTCCTTTATTTTTTAAAACTATCATTATTATAACATAAATATTTTGAGTTTTTTTTATTTTTTTAACGCTTGTTCAATTTGTTGTTTAGTAATTGTTCCTTCTCGTAAATATTTTACTTCTTTTTCTGTTAAATCGATTGTTGTAGAGGAAACATTTAAATAAAAAGCATTATATTCTTCATAAATATAATCTACTTTATTGCGATAATGTTTTTTAATTTCAGCTAAATCAATTAACGGCTCATCACCACTTTTATTAACTGAAGTTGTGACTAGGGGACCATTTTTTTTGATTAACCAAATTGTTGAATCGTGATCAGGAATTCTAACACCGATTGTTTTTTCTCCGGTTTTAGCAAAATGTTCTCTTGTAGAAGGTAAAATAATAGTCAATGCTCCAGGCCAAAACTCATGAGCGAGTTTCAATGCTCGTTCATCGATAATTGCGATATCGTTTATTGTCACTAAACTATCACATAAGACTGCTAGATGTTTAGTTTTACTGCGGTCTTTGAGTTGTAAAATTCTTTGAATTGCTAAATCATCATACAACCTGCAAGCTAGGCCGTAAACAGTGTCAGTTGGAAATATAACAACTGAACCATCGGATAAATAACCCTCTTTAAAGCCATAATCAAACATCTATCTCACCTACTTCTATTAATGTTATTCGATCTCTTCCGCTTAAATCACGGTGTTGAATTACTTTACTGTTTGGAAAATGTTGAAGCGCAAGTTCTTTGATTTGTTTTGCAGTATTATAAGCATGTTCAAATGCTAAAAGACCATTTTCAGTTAAATATCCTTTTGCTTCTTCAATAATTCTTTGATAATAATACAGACCATCAGCCCCACCATAAAGTGAAATTTCCGGCTCATGTTTAACTGTTTCTCCGATCATCTCACCAATTGGAATATATGGTGGATTGGATACGATTATATCAAACCTTTCTCCTCTTAGAGGTTCAAACAAATCCCCTAATAAAAACCTAACACTAGCATTTAATGTTTGATTGTTTCTTTTAGCTACCAAAAGCGCCTTCTCGCTAATGTCTGTTGCGGTAACAATTGCATTTTTTAATTCTTTATCTAAAGTAATTGCGATACACCCGGAACCAGTCCCTAAATCAAGAATCTTTACCGCATTTTTAAATTTATCTTCAATATAATAAATTAAATGCTCCACTAACTCTTCTGTTTCATAGCGTGGTATTAAGACATTAGTGTCAACATAAAAATCATAACCAAAAAATGGTTGATTTTTAATAATATATTGGAGCGGAAGTTTTTTTTCAAGATACAACTTTAGTCCTTTATTAAAATTTTCCAATACTTTGGGATTTACTTGTTGGTTGAGGTTTGCATAAAGTTTAGTTGTCTCAACTTTTGCATAGTGCATTAACAAAAGCTTAGCAACACTTTTTTCTAAACCTGCTTTTTCGATTTTTATAAATGCATTTTTTAATAGTTCATCGTAAGTCATTTAATTTCTCAGATTTCAACTCTTGACTTTGAATTTCATTTAATAATGGTTCTAAAATAATCTCTAATTGACCATCCATAATTGCATCAAGGCGATTAATTGTTAAATTAATTCGATGATCAGATACTCGATTTTGGGGATAATTATAAGTTCTTATTTTCTCGCTCCGTTGGCCTCTGCCAACCATTGCTAACCTAGCTTCACCAACTTTTTCGGCTTGTTCTTGTAAAAACTTATCATAGATTTTTGTAACAAGAAGTTTATACGCTTTCGCTTTATTGTCGTGTTGGCTTTTTCCTTCTTGACAAGCTACAACTATTCCTGTTGGCTGATGAGTGAGTCTAACAGCTGAATAAGCAGTGTTAACATGCTGACCTCCAGGACCGCTTGCGTTATAAGTATCAACTTTAATATCGTTCCATGAGACATCTACTTCTAACTCTTCAACTTCTGGCATGACAATAACGGTTGCTGTTGAAGTATGAATTCGACCTTGGGATTCGGTTTCTGGTACTCTTTGGACTCGATGAACTCCGGCCTCATATTTAAGTTGTGAATAAACCCGTTTGCCACTTATAATAAATTCAATTGAGCTAAAGCCACCAACCACACCATGCATCGCATTTAACAGTTCAATCTCCCAGCCTTTTTGTTCAGCAAAGCGGCTATACATCCTAAACAGGTCTCCAGCAAAAATATTTGCTTCATCGCCACCAGCAGCTCCTTTAATTTCAACTACAACATTTTTCTCGTCATTGGGGTCTTTCGGCAATAGTAAGATTTTGATTTTTTCTAATAGTGGGTCTAAGGTCAATTCTAATTGTTCATATTCAATTTGAGCCAATTCTGAAATTTCTTTATCATTGTCTTGACTCAAGGCCTCAAGACTTTTTAATTCTTGTTTTTTCTCTAAGTATTTTTGATACAACAAAACAGGCTCTTCGAGACCTTTTTGTTCTTTTAATAACGATGTCATTTCTTTAATATTACTAATAATTTCTGGTTGAGTTAATAATTGATTTATCTCATTATAACGTTTTTCCATTAATTGTAATCTATTAAACATCTAATCACTCCTAAACCTTTATTATTTTACCACATTTTTTCTTGTTTTTCTATTGGCTTAACTTTTTGTTATTTAAAGCGTATATTTTGAAAAAAGTGTTATTTAATGTTATTATAAATAGTAGAAAAGGGAGGTTTTCAGAAAATGAAATTAAAAGATTTAATGAACAGACAAGTTGCTAATTTAATTGTTTTTTATGTTAAATTACATAACTATCATTGGTTTGTAAAAGGCAAACAATTTTATCGAGTTCATGAACTGCTCGATGATATGTATGTAGAAATAGCTGATACATATGATGAAGTTGCAGAGAGAATGTTAATGATTGGTTTAAAGCCTGTCGCAACTCTAAAGGATTCTCTTGCCCTAGCAAACATTAAAGAGGCTACCGGCAATGAAACTACAGATGAAATGGTTAAAAATGTCTTAGCAGACTATGAACATTTAAATGAAGAATTTGGACTTGCCTTGAAGGCTGCTGAAGAAGCTGATGATGATGTAACAGCTGATTTATTTACTACAGTAAGAGCTGTTTTCCAAAAACACATTTGGATGTTGCATGAATTTGTAAAATAATTAAATTTGAAACAAAAAAATTACCTGCGATAAATCACGCAGGTTTTTTTTATTCATCTTCGCGCTCAACAAGTGGATAGAATCGCGAAAAATTCTTTTGAAATCTTAACATAAATCTGCCAGTCGCACCTTGTCTATTTTTTGCGAGCAAAATTTCAATATTGTCGGTACTTTGACCAGTTTCATCTTCTGGTTCATACATAAACATTACAATATCAGCATCTTGCTCAATTGAGCCTGATTCTCTTAAGTCCGCTAACACGGGCGTTCTTTTTTCGCGATCGACACTTCGCGATAATTGTGAGAGTGCCAATACTGGTATTTGAAGTTCACGAGCCATTAATTTCAAACCCCGTGAAATCTCAGCGACATTTTCCTGTCTCGTCCCTCTTGCTTGAGCTTCTTGAATTAATTGAAGATAGTCAACGACCACAAAATCAAGTCTGCCATTTTGTTTTAGTTTACGGCATTTAGCTCTTATATCTTTAACTTGGACTGTTGCAGTATCATCAAAATATAAGTTAAGTGAATTTAAAACTTGGGTAGCGGCATTAATATCTTGCCAATCATTAGGAGTTAGTGTTCCGTTTCTAATTAAACGGTTATCGACTAAACTTTCATATGACAACATTCTACTGACAAGTTGTTCATTGGACATTTCAAGGGAGAAAAAAGCTACTCCTGCATGGCCATCACTATTATTTTTAGCAGCTTGAATCGCTAAATTCATCGCGAGAGCACTTTTACCGACTGAAGGTCTTGCGGCGAGAATAATTAACTCCTCATTTTGAAAACCACTCGTTAAATAATTAAGTCTACCAAAGCCTGTATTTAAGCCTGTGACATCACCTTCTGAACGTTTAATCTCAGCCTTTTTTCTAACTTCTCTTAAAATTTCATCAATCGTTAAAAACTCGCCTGCGCGTCGCCTTCTAATCAGTTGAAAGATTTTTTCTTCAGCTTGATCAACATAATCTGTTGCGTCAATTGCTGGATTAAATCCTTCTGCATAAATCTCGCCACTAACACTAATCATCGCTCTTTTTAGTGAATAGTCTTTAACTATTTCAATATATGATTCAAGGTTAGCTAAAGTGGGGGTAAAGTCAACTAGTTCACTTAAATAATCGACGCCTACTTGGTCCATTGACTTCAAGGATGCAAGTTCTGCTGAAATGGTTGTAAAATCAATCTTTTCAGCTTTTTCTAAAAGCCTTAATAAGGCAAAATAAACTCTTTTATTTTTTAATTCAAAAAAATCATCAACACTTAGTTTATCAGCCACGCTCGCTAAAACACCTGGGCTTAAAAAGATTGCACCAAGTACTGATTTTTCAGCATCCACATTGTGAGGCATTATTCTAGAATTGACCACTTTTTAATCCCCCTATTTTTCTAAAACGTTAATTTCAAATTGTGCTTTGACATCTTTTGATAAAACAACCGTTGCGGTATAAATACCTATTGAATTAATTTCACTTGTTAACTCAAGCTTTTTTCGGTCAAATTCAATTCCGTTTTGTTCTTTGAAGGCATCAGTAATCATTTTTGTTGTGACACTACCAAACATTTTGCCATCTTGACCGATATTGATAAACACGTTAACACTTTTCGATTCAATTTCTGCTTTTAATTTACGCATCAATTGTTCATGCTGACGTTGTTTCTCAAGTTCAAGTTTCTTCTCTTCTTCAATCTTTTTCAATTCTTCAGGTGTCGCTTTAATCGCCTTTTTACTTGAAATTAAATATTGCGCATAACCCATTGGAACATCAATGATATCTCCTTTTTCACCTTTTGACTTAATATCTTCAAGAAGTATAATTTTCATAGTTTCGCCACCTTCGTCTGTTTCTCTTAAGATTATTATTTTAAGTTGTTCAAAAACTTCTTCTATAGTTTTATTAGAGAGTTGAGCTGCGGCACTATTTAAGTGTCCACCTCCACCCATCTCTTCCATTATAATTTGAACATTTATTGGTCCATAGCTTCGAGCACTTACTCCAATTGCATTCTCATCAATTCTAGCGATTGTAAAACCCGCATTAAAGCCATCTATCTCTAAGATCTTTTCACTCGCTTTAGCAATTAAAACTCGATCTCTAATTTCTTTTGAATCATCAACTATAACGCCATAACTATCAGCAATCAAAGTAAGCTTGCTAATCATCTTATTCAATGTTAGCGCGTTTTCTTTACTCATTCTAAGCCATTCTTTAACTCTTAGAGTTGATGCTTCATGATCTTTTAAATATGCAGCGGCACCAAAAGTTCTCGTTCCTGTTCGATAAGAAAACTCATTTGTGTCCACTAAAATTCCCCCATACATCACAGAGGCTTCAATCGGCTCTAATTCAACTTCTTCTTGATAAAAATCCATCATCTCAGCAACCAACTCAACACTACTTGAAGCATAAGGTTCAACATACATAAACTCAGCATCAAATGTTTCTTCCCCGTGTCTGTGGTGGTCAATCACTGCCACCTTTTTCGCTTTTTCAAGAACGGAGGGTGAAGAGACAATAAGAGGAGATTGGGTGTCAACGACAACAAGTAAAGTATCTTCATCAATTAGTTTAAGCGCTTCTGTAGTATCAATAATTGCTCGATATGTTTTAGGAACTTCTTTTTCCAAGTCAATAACTATTTTTTTAACAGTATCATCCATCTGTTCGTAATCACCAACGATTTTACAATAAACATCGCTAGCTTCAGCCATTTTTAAAATTCCAATCATCGCGCCTAAAGCATCAATGTCAAAATGCTTGTGCGCCATGACTAACACATTTTTCGCTTTATCAATTAAATCTTTAAAGTTCTGGGTTTTAACTCTAACTTGAACTCTACTACTTTTTTCACTAGCATCAGTTTTCCCCCCAAAATAAGCTATTTTTTCATTTTGAATATTAACAACAGCTTGATCTCCACCGCGTTTTTCAGCAAGTTCAATTGCATTTTGAGCTAAAATTCCTAACTCTTCATAGCTGACATCCCAGCTCGCAAGTCCAATTGAAACACTTATTCTAACTTGGTGTTTAGCAGAAATCTCGCGAATTTTATTTAAAACATCAAACTTTGTCTCAATAATCTTTTTTAGTTCTTCATAGTGAAAAATGATAATCATTCGCTCTTCTGTATACAATTTGATAAACCCATGATGATCATTAATCCAATCAGTAATAACTCCTAAATACTCACCTCTAATGTTACTTCTTTCATAGAGATCAAAGCCTTGCAAAGCTTCTTCAACATTATCTAAATGTAAGATTCCTAAGGCAGGAGCGCGATCATAATAGCGTTTTTTTATCTCTTCACGCTCAGTGACATCAAATAAATATAAAACTTGATTAGCTTTACTATTATAGACATCATATTCCTTATCTTCATAAGTAATTGTCTCAATTTTTTTATTTGAACTGACTAATTTTTCAAATTCACTATGAGCTTCAGCTAATGGTTTATTTTCCAGTTTACCTGCGCCAAAAATTTTCGCTGAGAAGGGATTGCTCCATTTAATATTAAAATTAATTTTGTCGTATAAAATTATTCCAATTGGGAGATCATAAAATGCCTCATCGCCAATTTTGTTGACAAAATAAGAAAGATTACTCCAAGCAGTAAGACGGTTTTCTAAAGTTTTAATTTTCTTTGCTCGATTGTAGTTAATAAAAGCAACCGCAACAGCAATCAATAAAATGCCACTAAAACTTAACACTAAATAATAAATAGAATCAAATTCAAAAGAAAAGTAGCCTCTTAATGCTCCGTAAACTACAACTGCAATAAAAATGACCAGTGTGATTAAAAATGCGATTATTTTTTTCATCATTTCACCTGCTTAACTAAATTATAACATGTTTAACTTTTTTATATTTAAAAAAATTAAAATAAGTAAATTCTAAGTTGATTTAGTAAAATAAAAAGTGATTATAAAATGCCAATTTACTAATCACTTTCTGTTAATAATTAATCGTTTACAAATGGTAATAATGCCATATGTCTAGCACGTTTAATCGCGACAGCAAGTCTGCGTTGCCATTTAGCGCTAGTTCCCGTTACTCTCCGTGGTAAAATTTTCCCGCGGTCAGAAATAAACCTTTTTAGTAATTCAACATCTTTATAGTCGATATGAGTAACTTTGTTTTCAGTAAAATAGCATACTTTTTTTCTTCTAACAAATCTCCGTTGCATTTTTTATTCCTTCTTTCATTAAAACGGTAAATCATCTTCTGAAGCGATATCAATTGATGTCTCTAAAAGTTCATCATCAACATCGGGTTCATAAGCTGGTTCTTGTTCGCCTTTTGGTTCTAAAAATTGAACACTATCGCAAACAACTTCTGTAATATATCTGGTTTCACCGGTTTGAGTTTGATATGACCTTGATTGAAGTCTGCCATCAACACCTAATAAAAGTCCTTTTCTTACAAATTTAGCGAGATTTTCAGCTTGAGCACGCCAAGCAACACAATTAATAAAGTCTGCTTCTCTCTCGCCTTGCTGATTTAAATAAGGTCTGTTTACAGCAACAGTAAATGAAACAACAGGGACATTACTTTGAGTATATCTCAACTCAGGATCACGGGTTATTCTTCCTACTAAAACTACTCTATTCATAATTTTCTCCTCACTCAACGGCCTTAACAACGATAAAGCGCAACACTTCTTCTGTAATTCTGACAATTCGGTTGAACTCATTAATCGCTTCATCATTTGCTGAAACTAATTGCCACACATAATAACCTTTTTTATAGTGGTCAATTTCATAAGCTAAATCTTTTAAGCCCATTTCTTTGTGTTCAATAATTGTTGAATTAAAATCTGTAATAGTTTTACTTAAAGCTTCAATTTTATCTTTAAGTGCCTCAGTCTCGAGGTCTGGTTTAACAATATACATGATTTCATATTTTTTCATCTTTTTTTCCTCCTTCTGGTCTACCGGTTATATTAATAAATATAACAAGGATTAAAATAACCACGCTTTGTTATTATAACATAAAGCAACCCAATATACAAACATTTTTTTCGCTGCTTTTAAAGGTCTATTTTTTCCTTTAAAAGTTGTTCTAAAAGCTCATATATTTTAATTGTTGTTGCTTTAATTATTTCTTCTCTTTTAAGATTTTTATATTGAAGATGATAACTTTTAATTTCTTCAAAAATACAAATGCTGACCCATGCTTCTCCTAGCTCACTATTTTCTTGAACAAGCGGCCCTGCATTACCTGTTATTCCAACCGAAACTGCAGATTTTGCTAGTTTTTGAATTGCAAGTGCCATTTTTTCAGACACTTCCTTTGAAACAACGCCATATTTCGCAATGGTTTTCGAATCAATATTGAGATATTTTTCTTTCATCAAATTTGAATAAGTGACTAATCCCAACTCAAAAACATTACTTGCTCCAGCATGCTTAACCAATTCGCTTGCCAATCTACCACCACTCATCGATTCTGCGAAAGCTATTTTTAAATTATACTTTTCTAAAAATTTTAAAACACTCTGACTTTTCATTTTCTTTCTTTATGTGGCATTCCTTCGACAAATACTTGATAAACATCATATGACAATCTAAAGATTAAACCCCCACGCATTTTTAAAATTACCATACAGTGTTCATCCATACTTAAGTTTTGATTGAAAAAATTATTATAATAATTAACATATTTTTTTCTTTTAAATGGCTTTTTGAGTGGGACTTCATGACAAGTCAAATAAAAGAGTTCAACATCTTCAAGTCTAACCATC
>LSQX01070954.1_pt1 | contig 23893 bp, 13 predicted proteins | sample 654561 | NCBI WGS metagenome assembly LSQX01 (sample SAMN04489861, study PRJNA283612) | anaerobic digester metagenome | isolation source: 4 biogas reactors fed with cattle manure at either 37C or 55C with and... | place: Denmark: Kongens Lyngby | collected 2014
CTTATGACAAGATCATTCGCTGTGCTCAGGATGACATAACTACGTTCAGGATAAAACGCATACATCTGCAGCAACTTATGAACTTATAACGAGGCCCGATGGACGCCCGCCCCACCTCTTAACGTATTTTCAGCTAAGGGCTGAAAAACGTGGGGTGGCGGGTACCGATTACCTTAATCAGGCGGCGAGCATATGTTTTACAGGTCGCTCAGTGCTGGTTTTTGCAAGCTAAAACTTCTTCTCCCGCCTCGATATAACGAAGCTAAAGCTTTGTTGTTGCTGTGTGATGGTGTTGCTAAAGCAAAACCTGCCGTTGCGATAACAGTATGTTGCGATTGCAAGCAATCGCTTCCGTTGTTATAAAGACGGCTATGATTCAGATAGTGGCTGTGGAGTATTACGGCTTGAGGAAACCCCGCTCGAATAATAGGATGACATAAAAATCCTAATCTTCACCCTGTATCTTTCCGATAGAAATTATTGGATGAAAATAAGAGAAGGGATTTTATGCGTGATTTCTGATGAGATTTGCGAATAAGAGAGCATCAAATTGGGTTTTTTTTATTTCCTTCGTTCTAATACTCATTGGTTTTATTATGCTTTACTTTTATTGTACAAACCAGTCCGTAAAACAGCTTACCTATAGTTTCCCAACAGACCAGCTGAGCCTTCCACAGGAAGGGCTATCGATTTCAATTACTATCTCCAAGCAGTGGAATGATGAATCACTGCATTCTGCTATACCAATGGGCGCTCAGTATGATGGTGTGCTCACGAACAACTCAGATTATGTTTTCAGCAATTGGTTCGCAGTTCTGAATTTCTCAGAGGATTTGTTGATTGATAGCTCATGGAACGGTTATTTTTCAAGCGAGGGAAACCAATTAACCTTTATTTCAAATGGAGACACCTCTACGTCATCACCGAACAGTGAAACAACATTCGGAGCTGTCATTTACGCTACCAGGTTACTGTCTCTTGAAAGCTATACACTCACCGGAAACAGGATTGTCAATATGACTAGTCTGCCTGTTTTTTGGGTATTGACAGCCTCTTTCATTATTTGGGTTATCTCATTAATCACTTATTCCATCATACAGGCACGAACCGTGGTATACCGAAAGCGTCAGGAACTGGATTATAAGATTATCATGCAGTCTGTGAGCACTCTGACCAATTTCATTGATGCGAAAGATACATATACACGAGGGCATTCAAGCCGTGTAGCCGAATATGCAATTGAAATAGCGCGGCGCATGAAAATCAACCCGGATGAGATGATGCAACTCCACTGTATTGCACTGATGCACGATTGCGGCAAAATCAGTATTCCTGATTCAGTGTTGAAAAAACCTGGCAAACTCACCAAAGAGGAATATGATTTGATTAAGTCGCATACAACAACCGGCGAGAAGTTGCTGACGAATTTTACAGCAATACCCGGCATCCGTGAGGGTGCTCTATACCATCATGAACGTTTTGACGGGGCGGGTTATCCTGCCGGCTTAAGTGGAGCAGAGATTCCATTGTACGCCAGAATCATCTGCGTAGCAGATTCTTTCGATGCTATGAGCAGCAATCGGCGCTATCGAAACAGTTTATGTATTGAAGAAATTTATAAAGAATTAACACAAAATGCAGGCAAGCAATTCGACCCGGACCTGGTCCCTTATATGATTCAAATGATTAAAGATGGTTTTGTCAAAAAAATTCAGGAAAAACACCCGATAACCAATGAGACAGAGGAGGGTTCTCTGCCTTAAACCCACATCACATTGTCAGATGGAGTGATGGCGCTGTGCCATGGTAATCAGTGAAAATTGACGGGATTAACCACCCTGGATGTTTCCGACAATTTAGTCTCTGACACCAGTGTGGTCAAAAACCTGCGAAACCTGAATGTAACCAAAACGGAAAGAAATCCGATATAGTAGTACGACAAAACAATTTAAGACTATATCTCCTGAGGGAGCGTACCGGCAGGTACACTCCTTTGTTATGATTCTTCTGCATATCCCTGCGTGTTTTGTATCCGATGCCCCAGGTATTTTAGAAGATTTTCTTTGGAGTTCTGCGGTAAAACCTGATTTTTCAGAGAATTGCATTTTTCTATGCTGCCCGGTGTCGAAATCATTGTTTTCAGAACACCCGCCAGATTATCACCGGTGATTTTGTTAAACGGGATTGTTTCGCAAACGCCCGCGTTATGCCATATGCGTGCGTTCTCTGCCTGCTCTGCCAGCCGGGGACATACGACCTGAGGAATACCAGCCCTAAGGGCTTGCGCTCCCGTGCCAATACCGCCATGGTGTACGAGAGCGCTGCATTTATCCAGCAGTAAATCCAGGGGAACAAAGTCCTGAACCAGAATATTATCCGGCAGGTCATCTGGAAGCTTATGTGCAAACCGCGTTAAAAAGATGCCGGCCTTATTCATTTTTTTCAGTGTAATCAATGCTTCCCGGAAAAACCGATCGATATGTGTAACAGCACTTCCTGGTGTAAAAACAATGGGTTTGCCATACTTCAATAAAAAAGAGGATACTTCTGCAGAAAGCCCGATACCCTGCGGATCGGGAGCAGAAAATCCTATGTAAGCAGCTTTTATCCCTTCTTCAAGCTCGTAATCCATCATCCACTCCGGAAACAGGCAAAGGGTGTCGCTATCAAACATCCACTCATTGCTTAGCCTGTTTAATGAATCCAATCCATACTTTTCTCTGAGAGCATTAAAGGGTTTTGTGAATAGCTGGTTGTCAATAAACCTGTTGGTTCCCTGTGTACGCATCTTCTCCAGACGATCCCGGAAAGCTTTGATTTTCTTGAATGGTCTCAGCCAATAGGGGGCAAGGCAAACATTGAACCAGGGAAGCTTGTATTTTTCGGCTGCGAGCTTGGCACCATATCCGAAGAAATGGCTGATTACCAGCGGATGATCGTTTTTTTCCGATTCGATAGCCCTGAAGGTGTCTTCAACAGGATTCAAAAACATATGGGTGAAAAGCCTTCTAGATGCAAGGATCTGCTCCTGCTGATCCTTGAACGGATTCCCGGTGATTGTCGCGGGAATGGTTGCAGATTTGTAGTCCTCCAGTGTTCCGGCCGGTTTAAAGTTGAAGCCCTCTTTCCTTACAGCCTCCTCGAAAAAAGGGTTACAGATGAACAGGATGGTGTGACCTTCATCGCGCAGGATCTTTGCCAACCATAGAAACGGAGAGATGTCTCCATAGCTTCCAAAGGAAGAAAGAATTACTTTCATAGGGCCCCCTCGCTTTCATACTTTAAAAAAGACAAAATTCGGTCGACAGAAGGGAAAGGAAGATCCGTACCGCCTTGCAGCTTTGTGATCCCCAATCCCTGTACAATGGAAAAGTAAGTTAATGCCAGCATGGCAGGGTCTTCCTTTACGAATAGTCCACCGGCCTGCCCCTCCATCAGGATAGGGATCAAATACCGGATTGGCTGCAGCATCTTCTCTTCCGATATTTTTTTTGCTTTTTCCGGGACGGCCTCGGAAGTGGAGGCTTGCAGCATAATCAGTTGCCAGTGCCGCATCACTGCGCCATCGTCCAACAGAAGCGCTTCGGTGAGCCAGCGGATTTTATCGAGAGGTGTTCCTTCCAATTCGGATACGTTTTTTACCATAATCCCGGCACACTCTGAAGCGATGTCCACAAGCCGGATGAAGATATCATCTTTTGACGGGAAATAATTATAAACAAAGCCCTGACTGAACCCCGCAGTTTGCGCGATATCCTTTATTTTCGCGGCGACCAGGCCTTTTCTGGAAAAAACCTCAAGCGCTGTAACCAGTATTTTTGCGGTTCCTTTATCGGGAAAGGCAGCTTCAAAGCTTTCCAGGATTTTTTGATTCAGCATTTGACTTTGTACAGACATGAAATCACCCTTTCTGAATGAACGTACATTCATTATACAAAAATAACCAATCCCTGTCAAGACGAATTCCGCGGAAGTGAAAGAACCAGTTGCGGTAATCAACGCGCGATCGACGGAAATGGTAGTTAAGCAATGAGGCTCAAGGATATAAAGCCGGATACTTCACAGCTTCACTGTTTCTGAATAACTCAATGTCATGTTGTGCTGATAAAGCCTTGTGCAAAAAGTGAACACGAAACAAGGGACGGTTTTTGTTTCACGCAAGTGACACAAAAAACCGTCCCCGATTATACACATATGTATGTGTTTGCTTACTGACCGGTTAATACCCTCATCAGTTCATTCACAACAGCCTGAACAAATGAAGCGGTGACATCGGCTTTCGGGTGGTAGTTCCCTTCTTCATCAAGCTTTGCAACCCCGGACGCAACCATAGCCTGAACACTGTTTTTTGCCCAGGAACTGATCTCGGCTTCGTCAGCAATGGCGACATTTTCCCCGCCGAGCTGTACACCGTTCAAAACGGCCAGCCTGTCAAGGATGACGGCAAGCTGTTCCATTGTCAGCTTCTCGTCTTCAAAATAGTTGCCTGCACCATCTCCCAGGAACAAACCCATCTGTTTTGCAACCGAAACCGGCTCCGGAACCCCGGCCAGGATCAGCTCAAAGAACTGTGCTCTTGTGACAGGCTCACTGGACTGCTGTCCAAAGGATATGACCGAGTCATACAGAGCCTTGCTGGCCTCAATCTTATCCACGCTGCCTACAGTTGACCATGCACCATTGGTAAGGAAGCTTTCAAACATGGCTGCGGAATCCTTCAGATCCTGAACCGTTGCCGACTTGATTTCCTGTAATATTTCCAACCTGTCTTCGGTTGTTCTGCCCACTAAGTAGTTGGACATTGTGCTCATGGCTCCGCTTAATTCACCTTCAGCTGCAGTGTATGAACTGAAGGCTTTGAGAATGTATCTGTCCAGTTCTTCCTGTGTAATTGTCAGGTTTCTGATGAAATCCGGCAGCCCTTTGAACACCTCAAAGGTTTCATTGATGTTCGGGTCACGATAAGAAATCAGCATGAAGGAGTTATTGCCGAAGCTTGCGATGCTGTCATAAGCACCATTTTCAAACCTGATTTTCGGGGTGATGTAATTTTCTGAAATCACCAGCCCAATAGGGACATATTTGCCGCTGAAGGTGGTTCCCATAGCTTCATAATCTGCCGAGATCATGTTGTACTGAACGGGAGTATCCATGGCTATCCCTTCCTTATGAGCTGGAAGTGGAATTTTGGTATAATCCTGTGATGCGATAGGATTTACTGGTAACGCTTCGATGAACTTCTTGATTTCCGTTTCGTGTTTTTCTATACTGGCTTCACTGCCTGCAAACAGCGTGGTCAGGTTGGTTCTGTTAAGAATGAGCTGGTGGATGGCTTCCAGTTCGGCCAATACAACGCCTGGTTCAGACTGCATCAGTTGTTCCAGCTTGGTAAGAAAACCAAAGTACTCCAGGCCGTAAAGGTAGCTCTCGTAATTGTTGCTGGTTTTCAGGCTCGCCATATTACGGGTCATCAGCAGGCTTAACGGATTGGAGACAAACTGGTTTTGCATAGAGGAAATTTGCTCTTTTACAATCGTCAGAATAGCATTTGCATCGTTAAATTGAGTATTCAGCAGTATTTCCTTTACAAGCTCAACCTGTTTATCGTATTCACCAGACAAACCCATCCATGAGGCAGTCAATACCGGAACAAACTCATCGCTGTCTACCTGTGAAATGGTTGAAAGGCTGGTCGATAATCCATTCAGGTACCGAATACTCAAGGTGCCAAGCTGATCCTTTGGATACTGTTGAGTATCCAGCCTTCCAAGCAAGCTTGCGTAAAGATTTAGAAAGTGCAGCTTTTCAACGGGTACCGCAGAGGTATCCAGCATGAGTGTAGTAAACCCTGTTTCGGCAACATCCGCTGCCGAGGAAAGCATTCTAACACCATCTGATAGCTGGGTTTCATTAATGCTGTATTTTTTCACTTCTACGGGAAGATCAGCAACCTTTACTACCTGCAGCTCATCAACAATTGCCTGATCGGTTTCCTTGCTGTTCCACTCGCTGTATGACTTTGTATGATTGACAGTACTTTCAAGTTCCTCTGCGCTCATAGAAGCTTTCAGGTTTGCCAGGGTTGTCGACTGTTCATCGGCCAATTTCTCGGTCAATCCAGGCTCGGGGACTGTAGCCACCAAAGCGGCATGATTGTTGTTTTGAATGTACTTTGCAGTCAGCTCCTCCAGATAGTTATCATCAATCTTTTCTGAAACATTGTTTAGATTTTTAATCAGATTACTGAAATAATCAATATTGCCGGTATTCGCCCACACAATGGCAGCGGATAAGGATATGTTTATCCCAAGATTGCTCATCTCTGTCAGGTTTGAATAGCTTAACAGGGTAGAGGAGATGGTTGCGTTCGCCAATTCCCTGTCATATCCGGTTTTCACCAGATCCTCCAGGCAACTGTCCACAAGAGTCATAAAATCATTCTTTTTCGCTGCATCTGCATTCATCGCTGTAAAAGTGAATATGGGCTGAACGTTCGAATCATTAAAACTGACAACGAGTTGCCCGCCGATTTGTTTCTCTGTAAAAGCAATTTTGAGGGGCGAAGAATCCTGATTCAGAATTGTAGCTAGGATGCCAAGACCGAGGGCCTCCTCTTCGGTGACATCGGTTAGCGCAAATGCATAATCTATTTGCGCGGCATTCACTGTATTGGCATTTGCATTCACGGCAAATGGATAAACGGCTTCAGTTTTTTGCTGCAATGGCTCGATTTTGCCATAATCAATCTGTACATCCTTCTTTTCGTAGCCACTGAGAACTTCCTCATCGATCATTTTCAGAAACCTTGTATAATCAAGATTTCCGTAAAGGATCATCATGGAATTGGATGGATGATAATAGTTCTGGTGTGTTTGAATTAGCTGTTCATAGGTTAAATCTTTAATTTTTTCAGGATCTCCGCCGTATATATTGGACTGGATGCTGTTTGGAAACAATGCGTCCGAAACATTATCGCGTGCGGCGGTAGAAATGTTCCCCAGAGCCCCCTTCATCTCGTTGTATACAGTTCCGTTGATCAACAGTGGGGCATCGGCATCAGTCATTTCATATCTCCATGCCTCACGCAAAAAGATATTTTTATCTGAATAGACCGACGGGTTGTATACGCAATCCAGGTATACTTCCGACAACTTCAGCAGCTGATCCTCACTCATCGAAGAAACCGGGTAAACGGTAGCGGTTGCGCTGGTAAAGGCGTTGATAAAGGTGCTGTAGGTTTGGTTTGCTATGGTAAACAGCACGTTTTTCAATGGATACTTCCGGGAACCGGATATGGTAATATGTTCCAGGATATGATTTACCCCAGTGTCGTCGACAGTCGGTGTTCTGAAAGCAATTTCAAAGGAGCGGTCGATATCCTTGCTTTGAATATAAAAAAGCTTTGCTCCTGTTTTTTCATGCTCAAACAAAACTGTTTTTGCATTGACAATGTCCATAAAACCAATTTCCACAGCCTTAAATCCCGAAATGACCTGGCCAACTTCGGGAAGTTGCTGCAGCTGAATCTCCTCGGCGCCGACAGCTGTGAGCATGCACATGCTCATTAGCAACGTGACCACCAATGTTAACGAAATGACTTTTTTCATGTTCCACTCTCCTTCAATTAGTTAGTTACACAAATAAATAATACGTATAAGAGAAGTGTTTGTCTACACGAAAGAAATAAATTTCCAATCATATCATTATCCTGACTTCCGCCATTAAGTTTTATCCCGAGCACAGCGATGTCTTCCCGAGCGCAGGGAAGGATCTTTTCAGGAGTAATGCGAAGCTCCTTCACTTCGTTCAGCAGGCTGTGCTTGATTACCACTGAATAGTTACTCACGCCCCAGGTGAAACGACATGAAACCTTGAGCAGGTTTCGCAGGAGTAATGCAGTCAATCCGAGGGTTTGCGGCCACTCCTCATGAAGGTTCATTGACAACGGATCGTATAAACATTACAATAAATGTAGTGGTTTTTTTATAACAACGGAAGCGATTGCTTGCAATCGCAACACACTGTTATTGCAACGGCAGGTTTTGCTTTAGCAAAACCATCACACTGCAACAACGAAGCTTCAGCTTCGTTATATCGAGGCGGGAGATATGCTCGCCGCCTGATTAAGGTAATCGGTACCCGCCACCTATAGAGGTGGGGGACATCGGGCCTCGCTATATTTTCTATACAGACCGTTATGCCTGGAGACAAGACTCAGGAAACCAAAATTATTCAGTAAAGAGGTGTTGGATTGGACGCTCTGAAAGACAAATTCAAAGAGGTGTTATTCTCTGTTTTGCCGATCACTGCGATCGTACTCATACTCCATTTTACAATCAGTCCCCTGGAAGCTACAATGCTGTATGCTTATCTGATAGGCTCGATATTGGTCATCATTGGCTTAACCATATTTTTGTTCGGTATTGATCAGGGCCTGGAACCCATTGGCCATGGAATCGGGGATTCCATCGCGCTTTCAAAAAGCTATACTGTTATCATTGCCATTTGTCTGGTTCTTGGCTTTTTTATTTCATACGCTGAACCAGATCTGCACATTCTTGCAGGACAGGTGGATAGTGTCACTTCAGGTCAGTTTGGCCGTACCCTCATGGTCGTTGCGGTCTCTGTTGGGATTGCGGTCATGATGACCCTGGGAATGCTGCGCATATTGAAGAATGTTCGGTTAAAGTACGTGTTTACAGCCGCATATGGTTTGATTTTTATCCTTTCGCTATTCTCATCTCCAGATTTTATCGCCATCGCATTCGATGCTTCCGGGGCGACAACAGGTGCCATTACCGTCCCGTTTATGCTAGCTATGGCCGGTGGTATTTCAGCCATTAAAAAGGACAGCAAAACCAGTGAAGCGGATAACTTTGGCCTGGTTGGCATATCTTCAGCAGGCGCTATTATTGGGGTATTGGTTACCGGCCTTTTGTTGGGCACAGACAAACTAACCGGTTCGTTACCGGAGGAAACCGTTGTCAGTTCAAATTTACTGCGGATGTACGGCTCAAAATTATGGCCGATCGCATGGGAGTCATTTCTCTCGCTTTTGCCCATAATAATTGCATATGTTTTGTTTCAGGTATTTTCTTTTAAACACAAAAGAAAACGGGTCATCGATATCAGCCGAGGCCTTTTCCTAACCTTATTTGGGCTCGTTGTGTTTTTGTTGGGTGTCAACGGTGGCTTTATGGCGGTCGGCACCCAAGTAGGAATGCAGCTTGCCGCAATGGAGTCCAAAATTCCCGTATTGGTAGTCGCTTTGCTTCTGGGGCTGTCAACGGTATTGGCAGAGCCGGCTGTCCATGTCCTCACCCACCAGATTGAAGAAGTCACCGGAGGTTCGGTCAGCCGTAAGCTGGTTCTAATCTTCCTGTCCATCGCGGTAGGGTTGTCCATTTTCATGTCAGCCTTACGCATTCTGGTACCAAATCTGCAACTGTGGATGTACTTGCTGCCCGGGTTTGGCCTTTCAGTAATTTTGGCTTACCTGGTGCCCGATTTGTTTGTAGGCATGGCCTTTGACGCAGGCGGTGTTGCTTCGGGGCCTATGACTGCCACGTTCTCGCTGGCCTTTGTTCAAGGTATTGCTGCCCAGGTTCCATCAGCAGATATCGTGGTGGATGGGTTTGGAATGATTGCTATAGTTGCCATGATGCCCATCATCGCAATTGAATTGCTGGGTGCGCTCTACCATCAAAAAACGCGAAAAGCATCCAGTGCTTCGGTTACTAAACAGGAAACATTCGGAGGTAAACATGGATAAACCAATGGAAGAACTGAGTATCAGTAAGAAAAAGATGCTAACATTAATCCTCAGCGAGAATCAAAGCCATAAATGTATCCGTCTTGCCAAAGAGAAGGGTCTGCGTGGAGGGATGATTACAATTGGCAGAGGAACCGTTAAAAGCACGGTATTAAACTTACTGGGCATAAAAAGTCAAAAAAGAGAAGTGATTCACTTCCTGTTAAAGAGTGAACAGGCTGAAGAAATGTTGGAATATTTCAATGAAGAACTCCAGCTAAAAGTACATGGCCATGGCATTGCATATACGTCTTCAGTACTGCATGCAATAGGTTTACCGGGTCAGGATACGGGAAAGCAGGATGCCATAAATACGGCACAGTGCGTGGAGGGAAAAAGTATGTTTAAAAAACTGACAGTGATTGTTGAACGCGGGTTGTCGGATGATGTGATGGATATCGCACGCGAGGCTGGTGTGCGTGGGGGCACGATTTTACACGGCCGTGGTGCCAGCGCGGAGATTGCTACAACATTATTTGGTATGGAAATCGAACCGGAAAAGGAACTTATCATCATGTTGACACCAGGTGCTTTAGTCGATAAGGTTGTGACCGCGTTGTCTGATGCTTTGAACCTGAATGAACCTGGAAAGGGTATTTTGTTTATAGAGCCGATTCTGGAAACCCGTGGGCTGCTCGAGATGAATGATAAAGAGGATCAGAAAGCCTAAAACCCACCCACCTCCTGTTGGGGTGGTGTGAGGGTCGCTTTTGCGGAGTGTTCCAGTGCTGGGTTAATTGTATTATTGTTTCAGGAAAAAGAATGCCGTTATACTACGCTCTTCCCGCAACATGCAAAATCTCTGATAGGAGGAATAGACCATGTTCAACAAAGAAGCGAAGGAAAAAAATTCTGCCACTTTTAAGGCCAGAACCATCATTATAACGCTTGTGTTTTCCTTGTGTATTATCCTTCTGGCTACACTTCTGATTTTTATTTTTTCCACAACTACGGGTACAACGGGCAATATCACAGGTGCTGCATGGCCAAAACAGGTTTATATGGTTCTTATGGCCCTTTCTGTGATTTTATCAGCGGTTCTGCTGTATACATCATTAAAGTTTTTTTCATCCCTTACGTTGATCAACAGCAATGCTAAGAAAATGTCGGAAGGTGAACTGAACATCAGCGACATCCCGGTTGATAAAACAAAAGGACTCGAAGCATTGACTATCGCTTTTAATGACATGAAATCCAACCTTTTAAGCTTTATTGAAATGACAAAGGGAAATGTGATCGTTCTTTCCGATTCCATCGATAAGGTTTTAAAGAGCATTGACATGACCTGTCAGGGTAATGAGCAAATAGCCGGGAGCATTACTCATGTGGCGGAAAAGGCAATGGAACAGTTAAGTATCGTCAATCAAACCATCGAAAGCATCGAAGGCATTGGTAATCGGGTTGACGGAATTACGTCCAATATAGCCAATTTTGAGAAATATATCGACACCACCGTTACCGTTGCCCAGGAAGGCACCGATAACCTGGAGCGGTTCTACAGTCAACTGAATACCATTTCTGACAACATGAACATCACTTTTGAATTCTTTGGAAAACTTAATACTGAAATTGCAGAGATCACCGAGGTCGGTGAATTTATTATCAAAATCAGTGAGCAACTAAAACTGCTGGGAATAAATGCTTCCGTGGAAGCTGCCAAAGCCGGTGAATTCAGCAAGGGCTTTACCGTCATCGCGAATGAGATCAACCAGCTTGGCACAAAGACTAAGGAAGGCATCAAACGAATTACGGGGATAGTCGGAAATATCGTAAAAGGAAGCGACATCTTAAGCAAAAATATCAGCGGGTGTGTGGATAGCTTTAATGCCAGCAAGGAAACCTTCAATTCGGTGAAGGAGTCCTTCTATACCATCAACAACCAAAGCTCTGTTCTTACGAACAATATGAAAAACATCTACACAGAGATCAATCAAATCAACAGCTTTACAAAGCAGACTAACGCAAAGGGGTATGAATTGCATACGGCATCCAATGAAATTTCAACAAAAACCCAGGAGATAGCCGCCGTAACAGAACAGGAGTTGGCCGAGCTTCATGAAATCAGGCAGAACACACTGTCGCTGAATAATATGCTCGCAGGCATCCAGAACCTTATCATCCGGTATAATACTTCCTTAAGGCCGGTGGAACAAAGCAGTGCCAAAAAGATGGTTATCGCTTTTCTGGCACCGATGGATCATTCCTTCTGGCTTTCGATTCGGCAAGGGGTGCTTTACGCACAGATGGAGCTTGCTAACAGGAATACAGTCGTTGAATATCATGGAATGCCTGCCGGATATACCGAGGATCAGCTGATTGAGATTTTTAAAAACTGTATTGCCAAAGGTTATGACGGATATGTAGTGCCCGGGTTTTTCCAGAACCTTATTCCCATCGTGAATTCACTGACCGAAAAAGGAATTCCGGTCATGGGCTTTAACTGTGATTTTCCAAAAGGCACAAAACGTTTGGCCTACTATGGCCCTGATACATACCTGCAGGGTTTTGAAGCTGGAAACATGATGAAGAAGGCTCTGAGTGGGAAGGGAAATGTGCTTATGGTGGGAAGGCTTGAAATAGCAGGACTCCATCTGGAACGCCTAACGGGGTTTGAAGCCGCCCTGAAAAGCAGTAAAAACATAAAGATCGCCGGAAAGGTTTTCGCAGAGGACACTTATGAAACGGTATACCGAGCTGTTAAGGGTCATTTGGAAAACGACAATAACATAGACGGTATATTTGTTGCCGGGGGTGGCCCAACCGGGGCGGTAAAGGCCATTGTCGAAGCCGGCCTGCAGGATCAGATCAGAGTTGTCTGCTTTGACCGTGATAAAGACGTCCTGCAGGGCATCAGAGATGGTATTATTTACGCGAGCATAGGTCAGGATCCTTTTGGACAGGGTCATGATCCTGTCATTTATCTCTATAATTACCTTGTTACCGGTCAAAAACCACAGGACACAATTCCTGCCAGATCAGACATTGTAAACGCTCAAAATGTCGATGATCTGATAGAACTGTAAGGCTATGAATCAATTTAAGAAGATTTATATCGAGATTACGAATGCATGTAACCTTGAATGCGATTTTTGTCCGAAGACGACTCGAAAACCCGAATTCATGGGTATTGATACCTTCGGCAAAATTCTGGAACAAATCAAGGCGCACACCAGCCACATTTATTTGCATGTGAAGGGCGAGCCGCTGCTTCATCCCCATTTGGATAAACTATTGGATATCAGCCATGAGCAGCATTTCAAGGTAAATATCACCACCAATGGCACGCTCATTCAAAGGGCAGCCCTGATGCTTCTATCAAAGCCTTGTTTGCGGCAGGTTAATTTTTCCCTGCACAGTTTTGATGGAAACAAAGGGATGCAGGGTAAAGAGGAATACATTCACCATATTTTATCTTTTGCAAAAGAAGCCGTGAGCAGGACAAATATCATTATCGCTTTAAGGTTGTGGAACCTTGATGAGAACAATGTGGTTTCAATGGAGAGGGAGAAGAACAACGATTTTTTACGGGCAATCGAAAGTGCATTTGATTTGCCTTATAAAATTCAGGAGAGAATACTGCCGGAGCGAGGTATTAAAATCGCCGAAAGAATATATGTGAATGAGGAGCACCGGTTTCAATGGCCGGATATCCGGCAGGAAGAAAGCAATTCCCGGGGTTTTTGTTATGGACTGCGCAATCAGGCCGCCATTTTGGTAGATGGCACGGTAGTGCCATGTTGTCTGGATGGAGATGGAGTGATAAACCTGGGAAACATTCATCACACACCCTTCAGTGAAATCATTGAATCGGAAAGAGCTGTGAACCTGACAAACGGTTTTGACAGGCGAGAAGCCGTAGAAGAGCTTTGTAGGAAATGCGGATACAGGAAAAGGTTTGGATGAGAGGATTGAGTCATCCGACCAGTTTTATCAAATGCTCGCGGACCGTTCATAACTATCAGAGATAGTTATGAACAAGTTGCACACAAAACGCGTAAGTCACACACAAAAACATTGATGTTTTTGCGTGTAGAAGGCACTTTCAGCGCCCGCGTTTTGGCGCACAATTCGCGCAAGCGCTCATTGAAATCATAGATGATTCTGTAGAGCCATTAGATAACTGAGGATTACCCTCGTCAATCAACCAAATGAATTTCCTTAATGTGTACCGGTTTTGAAAAATAATAGCCCTGCCCCATGGCGCACTTGTTCTTTTTCAGGTACTCCAAATCATTCAGGGTTTCGATGCCTTCGGCGATGACATTGTATTTTAAGGTTTTGCACAGGCTGATGATCGCTGCCACAAGAACCCTTGCTTCGAGGCTTGTGCTCATGCTTTGAACAAATGCTTTGTCAATCTTGATGCTGTCGATGGGCAGCCGAATGATATAGCTCAGTGAAGAATACCCAATTCCAAAATCATCGATTGCGATATGAACCCCCATTTCACGCAACTCATTCAGCTTTACAATGCTCTCTTCGATATTATGAATCACCATCCGTTCGGTGATTTCCAGCTGAATCAACTCCGGATCAACACGATACTGCTTCAGGATATCCAGCAGGTCCGGGATAAACCTTTTGCTTTCAAAGGTTCTGGCAGAAATGTTCACAGAAATACCAACCGGTTTTCTGTTCTCATCCTGCCAGGATTTAATAAGCTTGCATACAGTTTTGATCACCCAAAAATCCAATTCTACAATGGTTCCATTTTGCTCAGCCAGATCAATGAACTTATCCGGATACAATATCCCCTTTCGTGGATGCTTCCAGCGGACGAGTGCTTCTACTCCGACCATTTTATTGCTTTCCAGCTCCATAATAGGCTGATATACCAGGTAAAGCTGATCTTCCCTGATTGCGAGGGGAATTTCTGACTGAAGCTCCCGGATGCCCAACAGGTTGGCATGTAACTGCGGATTATAAGCTTGTATTTGATTGCTGCCCAGGAACTTCGCATAATTCAGGGCGTTGGTCACCGATTTCAGCGGTTCTTCCGTTTGAGTGTCTTCATTTGCATGAAAGATCCCAATACTGATTTTTACTTCGATGTTCTTTCCTTTCAAATGATAGCTTTCAATCAGTAACGACAGTATTTTCTGAGCCATGGCCTGGATTTCATGGTCAGAACTGTTTCTCGCAAGGATAATAAATTCATCACCCTTATAACGATATAGCTGGTGCTCCGGTGTGATACAGCTTTTTATCCGGGATGCCATTTCGCACAGAACCAAATCACCCATTTCATACCCATAAGTGTCGTTGATATGGCTAAGCTTATCAATAGCTACCATAATGATTGAAAACTTTTGCGGTTGCTGAAGATGTGTCAGGTTTTGGATTTCCTTTTCCAGGACATACTGATTCAACAAGGCAGTCAACGAATCGTACTGTGTCAGGGTCTTGATTTTATCCATCATGCGGTTAAAGCTTAAGCCAAGCCTTCCTATCTCATCCTTGGATTTTCCGCTAAATCTGACCGTAAGGTTTCCCATGGCACCCTTGGAAAATAAATTATCGAGTTCCACAATTGGCTTCAACAGCTTTTGGACAATCACCCAAGCCAGGATGGCGCATAGAATAAGGGAAAGCACTATAATAAGATTAAAGGCTTTCAACAGGTCATTCAGGCTTTTTAAAGCCTCCTCTTCAACGGTTCCTATATAAACCTTCCAATTGATTTTTTCTACCGAAGCATAGCCCATCAGAATCCTTTGTCCGTGAAATTCAAAGCTTCCAAAGCCCGAGTTCAGATGGCTGGTTGTATGTACGAACTCTGAGAACTGCGCATAATTATCGTCGTTGTACGCGGCACCATGAATATTAAACATTTTATTTTCATTTTCCTGCCGGGATCTTGAAATGATGGCACCCTGGTCGCTGATAACGTAAGCCCTGCCATTTTCGCCATAACCACGGGTTGACGCGAAATCGGACAGAAAATCTTCATCCAGTCGTGCAATCAATGCCCCCTGAACAATACCATCCCGAAAAATGGGAACGCTGAGCATGATGACATGCTCGCCTGTTTTCCGGCTGATGATGACATCGGAAAAGGAAAGCTTGCCGGTTAAAGTTTGCTGAATATAGTCTCTATCACTTAAATCCAGAATTGTACCATCTGTATAGTGCGCCATCCCATTTATATCAACCACAACAATCTGTAAATAGTTCGGATGAATTTGGGCAACAAGAATATCTTTTTGCTTTTCCCAGTCCATGCTGATGATTAATTCATTTTTAGAAATTTTAACCAGAGGTGATATGAATTGCGATATGTAACTGCTTAAATGGTCGGCGGTTTCTTCTGCAACCCTGACAACAGCCTGGTTTACCTCGTTCACAAGAATCTTGCGAAACCGGAAATACCCCCCCAACCCCAGAGGTAAGATCGCAAATAAAATAATGCACAATGAAAAAATGATCCCTTTTGATTTAATGCTTTTCATCGGGGCTCCTTCATAAGCATATTTGAACATACTGTATCATACATACCACAAAAAAATAGGCCATAACGATTTGTTTCACATATTATACAATTATGTTTACCAGGGAAAAAAGAAGTTGAGAAGAAACCATGTTTATTGTTATGATAGATACAGTTCGACATCAAAGGATAAAAAACGGATGAAAAAGCTGGTCATTGGTATCCTGGCCCATGTGGATGCAGGCAAAACAACATTATCGGAGGGTTTGCTCTATTTAAGCGGGAAAATTAGGAAACCGGGCAGAGTGGACAACAAGGATGCCTATTTGGATCACTTTGAGCTTGAAAGGTCCAGAGGGATCACGATTTTTTCCAAGCAGGCTGTGTTTACAGAAGGGAATCTGCAAATTACCCTGCTGGATACCCCCGGCCATGTGGATTTTTCCGCTGAGATGGAAAGAACGCTGCGCGTTCTGGATTATGCCATTTTAGTGGTCAGCGGCACAGATGGCGTACAGGGGCACACCAAGACCCTGTGGCGTCTTTTGAGTATTTATCGGGTTCCCATTTTTATCTTCGTCAATAAAATGGATCTGAACGAGCCTGATCCTGAAAGGTTAATGGAAGAGATTAAAGAACATTTGGGTGATGGTTGTATTGATTTCGGGCAGGGGTTGTCCGCGGATTTCTACGATCAGCTGGCTATGTGTGATGAACCCTTGATGGAAGCCTATCTGGAAAAAGGGCGTGTGTCCATTGCGCAGATCAAAAAGTCCATTCGGGAACGCAAGGTGTTTCCGTGCTTTTTCGGTGCAGCTTTAAAGCTTGAAGGGGTTGAAGCCTTTCTGGCAGGCATATTGAACTATGCCGAGGCACCGGTGTGGCCACAGCAATTCGGTGCCAGAATATTCAAAATTGACAGAGATGAACAGGGAAACCGCCTGACGCATATGAAAATTACAGGCGGAAGTTTGAAAGTGAAGGATTCATTATCAAACGGAGTCTGGGAGGAGAAGGTTCATCAGATCCGGATCTATTCCGGCAACAGATTTGAAGCTGTGAATGAAGCTGAAGCAGGCAGTGTTTGTACTGTCACGGGGCTTAGTATGACAAAGCCGGGAGAAGGCCTGGGAATAGAGGAAACCGCCGCGCCGCCGGTTCTGGAGAGTGTGTTCACCTATCGGATCAGGCTTCCGCAGGGCTGCGATCCAAGAGCTATGCTTCCAAAACTACGCCAGATAGAAGAAGAGGATCCGCAGCTTCACATTGTCTGGGATGAGCAGCTTGCGGAAATTCATGTCCAAATTATGGGCGAGGTTCAGGTTGAAATTCTGCAAAGCTTGATACAGGAGCGGTTTGACGTCGAGGTAGTCTTCGATGCCGGCAAGATTGTATATAAGGAGACCATTGCAAACCCTGTGGAGGGAGTGGGCCATTTTGAGCCGCTGCGTCATTATGCAGAGGTCCATCTGCTGATGGAACCCGGGGAGAGAGGCAGTGGCCTTCAGTTTGCGGTAGATTGCAGCGACGATATACTGGCTAAAAACTGGAAAAACCTTATCCTGTCCCATCTGGAAGAAAAGGTTCACCGGGGAGTTCTTACCGGATCCCCGATTACCGATATGAAAATAACGCTGGTGGCGGGCCGTGCACACAATAAGCATACAGAGGGCGGAGATTTCAGGGAAGCGACCTGGCGCGCCGTGCGTCAGGGCCTAAAGGAAGCCGAGTCTGTATTGCTGGAGCCCTGGTATACCTTTCAGCTGGAAATCCCTGAAAAAATGGTGGGGCGCGCCATGTCTGACATTGAGCAGCTTCACGGGATATGTCGTGTATCACAAATGGGAGGGGAACTGGCTGTTCTTGAAGGGGAAGCCCCTGTTATCACCCTGCGTAATTATCAGAAGGATGTGATGGCCTATACAAAAGGCCAGGGCAGTTTTTTTTGCAGCTTGAAAGGCTATGAGCCCTGCCACAACTCCAGAGAGGTCATCGAAAGGATAGGATATGACTCTGAAAGGGATGTCAACAACCCAACCGGCTCGGTTTTCTGTGCCAATGGCGCCGGTTTTTTGGTCAATTGGAATGAAGTGAAGGAGTACATGCATCTTCCAGGCCACTTCCAGAAAAAAACGGATACTCAGGAAACAACAGCCCGGAAAGCTTTTTATACCATTCAAAATTGGCTTCCCCCGGAGGAGGTTGACAGAATTTTGAATCAAACCTCCTTTGCCAATCAGGGAAGAAAAACTGTGTGGACAAAGCGAAGAACAACGGCTGAAAGCTTTCATAAACCTATTCCCTATGAAGGAGCAACCAAAGAAACCAGGGACGAATATCTCCTTGTGGATGGTTATAATGTCATCTACGCATGGCCGGATTTGAAGGAACTCGCTGAAGAGAACATGGATGTCGCCCGCTCAAAGCTGCTTGATTTGCTGGCAAAATATCAGGGAGTTCGTAAATGCCAGGTCATTGCTGTGTTTGATGCTTATCGCGTTCAGGGACATCACGAGGAAATCTTTGAGCATGAAAATATTCTTGTGGTGTTTACGCGGGAAGCCCAGACAGCAGACCAGTATATTGAAAAATTTGCCCATGACAATTCAAAAAAATATAATATCAGGGTGGCAACATCCGATGGACTGCAGCAGATCATTATCAGAGGGGCAGGCAGCGCGGTCATGTCGGCCAGAGAACTGAAAGCTGAAATAGAGCGGGTGAATGACAAGGCGGTTCAGACCTATCTGGAAAAGCAGGGATTTTCCCGCAACCCTATAGAGGATGCTTTGCCTGATGAAGCGAAACAGCAGATGGAGGCATACCGGAAAGAAGAGAAGTAACCCGGGTTATCAGCCGACAAAACGCCAGCCAGAAGCGTGCGTGTGATTGAGAAGCTCAATGGCGGAGAATAGAGGCCTGTTGGCTCGTTTGTGCTTTGCCGCCACATTCATTCCGCGATACGTACTACAGGGTTGAACCCGATGTTTATATCCCGGTTCAGTACAGCGATGTGCAAAACGGGATCGACCCGGCTCTGGAATGGGTATTGAATGGGTGTAAGGACATCTCCCAAAAAGAGGCCGATACACCCTCGCCAGAGCCGAAAAACCCGATGGAAATTCAGGTTTGGGATTACTCGGATGGGCTACTGCGAAGCATTGAGAAATACAAGGAGCTTCATCCGGATTGCCCATACACCTTCAAGCTGCAAAGCTTTGCCACCGCTGATGTTTCGTATGTGGCCGTCTTAGAAGAGACCTTGGTGAATGACGAAGAATGGACTCCGGATATTTTTCTGGCTGAAAGCGCTTTTGCATATCAGTACACAAAAGGGGAATTAAGTCAATATGTATTACCCTATAAAGAACTGGGGATGAATGTGGATAAACTGCTTCGGGAAGCGGAAATCCCCCAGTACGCCATTGATTGGGGCACGAACTCCGAGGGCGAACTGGTTGGACTGGGATGGCAATCCACCGGGGCAGCTTTTATTTATCGCCGTTCCATTGCTCTTGACGTGTGGGAAACCGATGATCCGGCGGTGATTGGCCGTGAAATAGGACCCGGATGGAATCAGTTTTTTGCTGCGGCAGAAAAACTTAAATCGAAAGGCTATAGCATTGTATCCGGAACCGATACCCTTTGGAGAGCGTTCTCAAATACCGCTAAAAAGGGATGGGTGGTCGATAGCAAGCTTTATATTGATCCGCAGAGAATGGCTTTTCTGGATATTGCAAAAAAGCTGACGGATAACGAGTATTGCAATGGAACCAGATTGTGGGTAGATGACTGGTATGCTGAGATGCAGGGAAAAGGGAAGAAGCCTGTCTTTGGTTTTATGGGCCCATCCTGGATGGTGAATTATGTAATTAAATCCAATTCGGGCGGAGAAAAACCCGGAGAAGGAACCTACGGCGACTGGGCGGTTTGTTTACCACCTGAAAGCTTTGCCTGGGGTGGTGAGTTTGTACTGGTGAACAAGGAAACAAAGCACAGGGACATTATTGGTGATATTCTTGAGTGGATTACCCTGGACAGCTCGGAGTCAGGGCATCCATATCTTTTTGCCAGTGGAGAAGGTTATAATCAAGGTATCAAGGACACGGTACTGTCCCCCGTTGTGATGCGAAAGCTGGATGGTTCGGTTGATTTTTTAGCAGGGCAGAACATGTATGATGTTTTTATACCGGCGATGGATATGGTGAATGGTAACCTGCTTGGCGAGTATAATGATTATCTGGAATGGATTTGGCTTGAACAGGCGGATCGGTATACAAAAGGGTATATCACAAAGGAAGAAGCCGTAGAGAATTTCAAACGGCAGGTTGATGAAGCGCTGTACGATATCGTTGTGGAATGAACCTCAGAACTCAACTTTCCCAGCCCAATTACTGCTGGTAATATAATGAATAATATATTCAAGTGCTCACCTTTAGTTTTGTGTCCATGCCGCTAAGACGGCTTTGATGCAGGTGGGATAGTTGAGTTATGAAGACCAGGCTATTCAAGTGAATGGAAAAAAACTGCCATTCAGGTGGCTTTACTTGAATAGTAGCAATCGTTTACAGAATCTCGGGAAGATAAAGGACCATACCTGGATATATCAGGTTTGGGTTTATTATCGCGGGGTTGTACGCAAGTAGTTCATCCATTGTGACCTCAGTCCCATATATTTCAATATGTTCTCTGTTATAAAAGTACAGGATATCACCCAATGTATCACCTGGCTTAACGAAGTAAGTAGTCATTGGTGTCATTCGAGGGATGTTGATAATTTGCCCTGGGAAAATCAAGCTGGGATCTACGATGTTCCGATTTACACGAAGGATTTGTGTATAAAACTGTAAACCGAATTGCTGGGCGATGCTGCTCAGCGTATCACCCGGTTTTACAGTATACTGATCCACATACGTATACATAAGCAAATTCCTTTCGAACGTTTGCTTTAGTATATGTGTTAACCTTAAGCACTGTTACAAGAGGAGATACAGGAAAGCGTTAGTGTAATGGCCTAATCTTTATCATCTGTAGCCGGGCGGTATTTCTTATTTCGGGCTGTTGGATTTGTCTGGCAGAGTCATTTTCTCGATCTCAGGGTATTGTGCTAACAGTTTTTCATTAGCAATTTCCATCTGACTGCAATATTCTGAGTAAGAACTGCTTAATTGCTTTAATGCTGGAATAAAAATATCATAATATCCGCTTGTGCTATTAAATTGTTTCATCAACCCCATGGTTCTATAAGCAGGAGATTGTTTGTAATCCTCAGACTGTTTAAATGCCAGATACTGCTCTATCACATCTTTCTTTTCGGATAGAAAAGCATCTGGATTTTCCATTGCTCTGTGTGTGTTTTCAACAATTTCTATTATTTGCTCTGTACCAATATCCTTTGTGCCCTCGTTTAAATACTCCTGTAAATCTTCTGGTAAAGTGATTGGCGGAGTATTGTCCAAAAAAGTAATTATCGTTTCATATGCAGCCTGCTGACTTTCTGTTTTAACTGGTTCATTTAGAAATCGAGCAAAATGCAAGCAAATAAACCTGCCCCAATATCCTGGGAAAGTTTCTAAAAGCTTTTCTGTGATTGTTTTGCTTTTTTCAATCACCTGCAACTCCTCACTAATCTTGGAGTAAGATTCACCGCTGCTCAATTTACCAAGGATTGCATTTTTGGCTGATTCTCTTTGAAGGTTCAATTCCTTCCGAACAGAAATGGCTTGCAATGCAGTATTTGACTTATCAGAAAGAATAGTTTTAATCTCCTCTACGCTTATGTCAAGTTTTCTTAGAACAGATATTTTATTCAGCACCTCAATATCCTTTTCGCTGAAATCTCTATATCCATTCTCTAAAACAAGCGGCGAAATGAGTCCTTCTATAGTATAATATTCTATTGCTTTTTTCGTTAACCCCGTGGCTTGACTAACTTGATTGATTAACAATCGAATCACCTCAACATAAGCTTAAACCAATACCTAAGGTGCTAGTCAAGTACTATTTTAAATAATTGAGGATTTCGCCATTATTTTTATTTGAAAATTTAGTAGATATATCATTCAAGCAAATGCCTGCTTTGAGCATAATGCCTATAATGAACTAAATCAAATAAAGTGTGAAACCTTAATAATAGGTGGCGACAGCGATAAAGTAGTAGAGCATTGCAATAGGTCTATTTCAAGGCTTATACATTTTTTGTTACCAATTATAAATGAGAGATCAATTACTAATTTCTCACTTTTTTAATAAGCTGCTTTCCTACCGAGGACACTGAGTTCCAGAAGAATATAGAAATTCAGACGAATTCAGAAAAGATACGGAGATAAACGCTGTGTTTTGATGGATGTTTGTACTTTGGTATCGCTTCTTTCTTTCCTGTTACGTTCGCAACTGTGTAGATTGTCAAGTAAAATTGACCCACTGTATATTTCGATAGACATTCTATTGAGACGAGAAATATGTTAGCATATTCATAAGGAGCTGATGAATCATATTACGGGGGAAAGCGGAATGATTAAAAAAATCATGAAGTTAGTTGAACAAGGTGAAGGATTGACAGTTGAATTCAAGGAAAGTCAAAATTCTCTCAACAAAGACATATATGAATCTGTTTGTGCCTTTTTGAATAGAAATGGCGGTGAAATCCTTCTGGGTGTTAATGATCAGGGCCATATCATTGGAGTTGATGAGTCAGCAAGTGCTCAGTTGAGAAAAGACTTTACAACGGCCATGAATAATCCACAAAAGATTAACCCAGCATTTTACCTGTCAATCGAGGAGTTCAGAATAAACAATAAAATAGTACTCTATATTTTTGTGCCTATTAGTTCACAGGTACACCGCTGCAATGGAAGAATTTTTGACAGAACGGAAGATGGTGATATTGACATTACCAATCACACCAATGATGTAGCTACACTATATGAAAGAAAACAACAAACATACTCTGAGAGCCGAATCTTTCGGTATGTGACTATAGAGAATTTGCGTGAAGATTTAATTACGCGAGTAAGAAAAGCAGCATCTATTCAGAAACCGAATCATCCATGGGGCACCATGAATGACATGGAACTTCTCAAAAGTGCAGGCCTATATTTAAAGGATTTCCGAACCGGCGAAGAAGGTTTTACCTTGGCATCAATCTTGCTTTTTGGTTGTGATGAAGTGATAACCTCGGTCATTCCATATCATAGAACGGATGCAATACTAAGACGAGAAAACATCGATAGGTATGATGATAGAGATGATGTCAGAACTAATTTAATTGAGAGTTATGACAGACTGATGGCTTTTGTATCGAAACACTTACCTGATAAATTTTATTTGGAGAAGGATCAACGGATAAGTATTCGAGATGCTATCTTTAGAGAGGTAATAAGTAATCTTCTTATCCATCGGGAGTATTCGAATCCATATCCGGCAAAGCTCATTATTGGAGTAAATGAAATTGTTACTGAAAACAGTAACAAACCCCATGGCTATGGAAAGATTAATCCGGACAATTTCTCACCGTTCCCTAAAAACCCATTGGTTGCTAAAGTTTTTAAGGAAATGGGATTGGTAGATGAACTTGGTTCAGGTGTGCGTAATATTTATAAGTATTGTAAGAGTTATTTAGGATCTGAACCTAGTCACACCTTTTTGTTTTTTTA
>LSQX01272757.1_pt1 | contig 23884 bp, 15 predicted proteins | sample 654561 | NCBI WGS metagenome assembly LSQX01 (sample SAMN04489861, study PRJNA283612) | anaerobic digester metagenome | isolation source: 4 biogas reactors fed with cattle manure at either 37C or 55C with and... | place: Denmark: Kongens Lyngby | collected 2014
TATAGAAGAAGATGAGTAATTTTGTATTTATTTAAATTAAATTAAAATAACGATGAAAGAATTGACTCCGCAAGCTGTTTTGGATGCACTCCGGACGGTAGTTCACCCTGCAACAGAAAAAGATGTGGTGAGCAGCGGACTGGTTCAGGATTTGAACCTTGCAAATGACCGCATTGAGTTTTCCCTGGTGTTTCCGAAATCGAAGAATCCGTTTGCTTCTTCCTTGAAGAAGAGTTGTGAAGCGGCAATCATGGAGCACCTGGGTGCTGATCGTGAGATAATCATTAATATTGGGGCATTGGAAGTGGTTCATCAGGAGAAGAGTTTGCCCAACGTGAAAAATGTGATAGCGGTAGCCTCTGGAAAAGGGGGCGTAGGGAAATCCACTGTTGCTGTTAACCTGGCTGTGGCAATGGCCCGTGAGGGCTATCGGGTAGGTCTGATTGACGCTGATGTGTATGGTCCTTCAATCCCAAAAATGTTTGGAATAGAAAATTACCGCCCTGAAGTGGTAAAGAAAGAGGGCAAGGATTGGATCAGTCCGGCTCAGAAGTATGGCGTTAAGCTGATCTCAATCGGGTTCTTTGTGAGTGAGAAAGACGCTCTGGTTTGGAGAGGCCCGATGGCAACGAATGCGCTGAAGCAACTGATTAATGATGCTGATTGGGGTGAGTTGGATTACCTTTTGGTTGACCTGCCTCCCGGAACGAGTGATATCCATCTGACTTTAGTTCAGACACTTGCTGTTACCGGTGCGGTCATAATCTCCACACCTCAACCAGTAGCTCTGGCTGATGCAATTAAAGCTATCAGTATGTTCTCGGGGAAAAATATTGAGGTCCCAGTTTTGGGTTTGGTGGAAAATATGGCCTGGTTTACTCCGGCAGAATTACCTGAAAACAAATATTACATCTTTGGTAAGGAAGGCTGCAAGAAACTCGCAGAAGAAATGAATGTGAACCTTCTAGGACAGATCCCGCTGGTACAGAGTATCCGCGAAGGTGGTGATGATGGCACTCCTATTGCCATGCAAGCCGAATCCCCGGCAGGTGCCGCATTCGTTAAGCTTGCTGAGGAAACGATCAAACAGACCGAAATTCGTAATGCATCGAAGAAACCTACAGAGGTTGTAAAAATTACACATTGAGATACCTAATGAACATTTTACAAAACTTAATTTATTAAAATTAGATGGTTGAGAAGGAAATGTTGAGCAAAATCGAGGATGTACTGGAACAGTTGCGTCCTTATCTGCAGGCTGATGGTGGTGATTTATCATTGGTTGAGGTGACAGATGATCTAATCGTCAAGGTGAAATTGAAAGGCGCCTGTGGTAACTGCCCAATGAGAACAATGACCCTAAAATCTGGCGTGGAAGCTACCCTGAAAAAGCATATCCCGGAAGTGAAATCGGTAGAAGCAGTTTAGGGTTTTTCCCGTAAGACAAAATAAATTTGCCTCGTAGTAGTTAATTAAGAAAGTTTTAACGGGCAGAAAACTCTTGAAGATTTCATATAGAATAGTTCTGGCGGTCATCGTGTTATTATCGGCTGCGGCTTGTTCCACCAAAAAGAATACGGTGGCGACCCGAAGTTTTCATAACCTGACGTCCTATTACAACATTTACTTCAATGCTCGGGATGCTTATAATCAGGGCACTAAGAAGGTTGAAAATGATTTCAGGGATGATTTTAACACGATGCTTCCCCTGTTTCTCTATAGTTCCAGAGATGCTTCACGGTTGTTATCATCCGACATGGACCGGGTTATCCGGAAATGCTCCAGCGTAGCCGCCAGGCACTCTATTACTGCTAAGCCTAAATATCGGCGTGGCGTGCAGACATCCCGCCAGCGGGAGTTTGTTAGGAGAAATGAGTATGTCAAATGGGTAGATGATGCTTTTCTCCTGATGGGGAAAGCCTATTTCCAAAAGCGCGATTTTTTCCCGGCGATCGATAACTTTGAGTATGTCATCAGTGAGTATCCCGATGATGGGCTGGCTGACGAGGCACTGCTCTGGCTGGCCCGTTGCAATATCGAATTGGGTCGCTATACGGAAGCTCTCGAAGTTTTAAGCCGACTTAATGCTTCCTCCAACCTGAGTAAGAAGCTACGGCCGGAGGTGATGGCAGTGTATGCCGATTGGTATATCAAACAGGGGGATTACAAACAGGGCATAGCTTTCCTGGAGAAAGTTGACGATAAGAGCTTTAATAAAAAACAACGAATCAGAAGATTGTATGTCCTGGCTCAGTTGTACGAAAAAACAGATCAGCCCTCGGAGGCCGCACATTATTATCAACTGGTAAATAAAGAAAACCCATCCTACGATATGGCTTTTAATGCTCGTATAAACCGGGCAAGGCTTTATCAAGGTGACGGATCAGGTGGGGAGCAGATCAGAAAAGAGCTGAGCAAGATGCTTCGCGATGAGAAGAATTTTGATTATCGCGATCAAATCTACTATGCACTGGGTGACCTGGATATGAAGGAGGGAAAGCCGGATGAGGCGGTAGCAAATTATAAGCTAAGCCTCTGGACCAATATCAGCAATTCTACACAAAAGGCACTCTCCTACCTGGCTCTTGGTTCCTATTACTATGAGAAACCAGAGTTTATCCCGGCTGGAGCCTACTATGACAGTGCCGCTCAAAATCTGCCCATAAATTTCCCGGATTATAAACGGGTTATCGAATTTGCTGCAGATGCTAAAATGCTGTCAGACAATCTTTTGGTGGTTTTCCGCGAAGATAGTCTCCAGGCCGTGGCCCAAATGCCGGATGACCAGCGTAACAAGTTGATAGAAGAGAAAATTGCTGCTGCTGTTAAGTTGGAGGAGGAGCTTCTTGCTGCCAATGAAAACGATCGAATGGCGATGCAACAGGGGCGAATGCGTGCCGGCATTGGAGGAATGGCCCCCGGTGGCCAAAGAACTCAGGTGGGAGCACCCGGATCAGATCAGTTTGGTGGCGGTGCGCCTACCGATCTTTCGTCTGGATTGGGAACCAGTAACTGGTATTTCTATAATCCAACTACGATGAGTTTCGGAATGACCGAATTCATCAAGCTATGGGGCCGGCGAAAACTAGAGGATAACTGGCGACGGTCAAACAAAAAGGTCATCACCGAGGCGGGAGACCTGTCTGCGGAGGGTGAAACAGGAGATGTGTCCACTCCAGTGGCCTCTTCCCGTGCTAGTCAGTTCAAACCAACCCAAAAAGAGTATTATACGGCTGACTTGCCTCTGAATGACACCCTGCTTCAGGAGTCAAATCAACGAGTTTCCCAGGCTCTTTTCAATGCTGGAAAGATCTTTAAGGATAATCTGAAAAACACGAACGAGTCAATCACCTATTTCGAACGGTTTATTACCCGGTTTCCGAATGATGATAAGCTCTTGTTTGCTTACTATAATCTCTATCAGATTTACGAAAACCTGCAGGTTGAATCCGAGATCCAACGCTACAAAAATCTTATCCTCGAAAAATTCCCCGATAGTCGTTCAGCAATGATCATCAGTAATCCGAACTATTTTAAAGAGTTGGATGAAGCGAGAGCTCGAGTTATCAACTACTACGAGGAGACGTATCAGCTGTTTGAGAGTGGTGAATGGAATCAGGTGATTCAAAATTGCGGGCGCGCCGACACTGCCTTTGCCCTGAATCCTATCCGGGATAAGTTTGGCTACCTGATGGTGATAGCTGAATCACGATTAAACCCATCAGATACCGCCAACCTGGTTCGAGGACTCAACGATTTGATTTTTAAATATCCTTCTAGCGAGCTGGTTGAACCAGCGAAAACGATCCTAGATGTGGTGTCCAGGGAACAGGTGAGTGAACCTGCTCTTGCGGAAGATATCCTTCCGGTTGGGGGGATTGATCCGGCTACGCTTGCCAAAGAGAGAACCGATTACTTTGATGAAGACCGAGCTACCCATTTTTACGTTATGATCATTTCGGGCACAACTGTTGATGTCGGGCAATTGAAATTCAGAATCTCTAACTTCAATGTCGAAAACTATGCCGATGTGTTTTTCGAAGTGGCCAGCTCGGTTTTTGAAAACGATCTGCAAATCATTACGGTAAAAAACTTCACAAACAAAGAGACTGCACTTACCTATTTTAATCAGATCAGGGATGATCTGACTGTATTTGAAGGGATAGTGCCAACAGATTATCGCCACTTTGTTATTTCAAAGGATAATTACACCCGGTTCTTTACCACCAAAAATGTGGCAGGGTACCTGGAGTTCTTCCGGGCTAACTACCAGAATCAGTAACTTATTTCCCATGTCAAAGAGTATTTCCATTTTATGGGCCGATGATGAAATTGACCTGCTAAGGCCGCATATCCTGCTACTGGAGGGCAAAGGATTTGACGTGGTGACAGCTAGCAACGGAGAGGATGCCATCGACCGGGTCACAGAACGGGATTTCGATCTGATTTTCCTGGATGAAAATATGCCCGGCCTCACGGGGTTGCAAGTCTTGTCCAAGATCAAGATTATCAACCCAAACATTCCGGTGGTTATGATAACCAAGAGTGAGGAGGAAGATATCATGGATGAGGCAATTGGTTCAAAAATAGCCGATTACCTGATCAAGCCGGTCAATCCTAAACAAGTATTGCTGACTATCAAAAAATTCACCGATACCAAACGACTGGTTAGTGAGAAGACAACCTCTGCATACCAGACAGAGTTTGGACGGATCGGAATGCAGATCAATGAAAGTCTTTCCTGGCAAGATTGGATCCAGATTCAGCGGAAGCTGGTCTTTTGGGAAATGGAGTTGAGTGGATCTAGTGAAACCCCGATGGATGAGGTTTTCCGGATGCAGAAATTGGAAGCCAACCACAGTTTTGCCCGTTTTATTCGCCGCAATTATGCAAGTTGGTTCAGTAGCGAAATTGGTGACCGTCCCATCCTTTCTCCCGATGTGTTAAGACATAAGGTTTTCCCGCTGATGGACGGGGAAACACCAGTTGTTCTGATGATGATCGATAATCTTCGGTATGATCAGTGGAAGGTGATTGAACCCATTCTATTAGAGTATTTTACGGTTGAGGATGATGATCTGTATTATAGTATCCTGCCAACAGCTACCCAGTTTGCCCGTAACGCATTTTTTGGCGGCCTGATGCCACTGGAGATCTCCCGCCTCTATCCTGATATCTGGAAAGAGGAAGGCGAGGAGGGGAGTAAGAATCTGTTCGAGGAGGAGCTCCTGAAAAATCACCTGCAGCGATTAGGGATGCCCGTCAAGTTTGTTTATGATAAGATCAACACCAACCGCAACGGGCGAAAGTGGGTTGATCACTATTCCCCACTGCTTGATCAACCGCTGTCCGTTCTGGTGTATAATTTTGTCGATATGCTCTCGCATGCCCGCACGGAGATGAATATGATCCGGGAGCTGGCGGATGATGAGGCAGCATACCGAACTCTTACCCAGACATGGTTTCTGCATTCCCCGATGTTGGAGTTGCTCCGAGAACTCTCGACCCAAAAGGTGCGGGTGGTGATAACCACCGATCATGGAACCGTTCTTGTGCAGGACCCGATAAAAATCATTGGAGATCGTCAAACCAGTACAAATTTACGGTATAAGCAAGGTAAAAACCTGAATTACAACCCTAAAGAGGTGTTCGAGGTTGTTCGTGCCGAAGAAATTCATCTTCCTCGACCAAATGTTAGCACCCGTTATGTGTTCGCCACCGGAACAGATTTTTTCGCGTATCCGAATAACTATAATCATTACGTGAAATACTACCGAAACACTTTCCAACATGGTGGAATAAGTCTCGAAGAGATGATCATCCCATTGATTGTTCTTCAATCTAAAGCCTGACCAGATGGATACTCTCGAGTTTGTTGCCCCAACGCGTGCAAGCCTCGATCCAATTGCACATGAGCTACTATCCCTGATTGGAAGTCACCGCCTTCTGGCGTTTTATGGCACAATGGGCGCCGGAAAAACTACCTTTATTCAAGCCATCTGTAGAGCATTGGGGGTGGCCTCCGAGGTAACTAGTCCAACTTTTGCGATAGTCAATGAATACCAGGCAAATGGGGAAGCTCTGGTGTATCATTTTGATTTTTATCGCCTTAAGGATATTACCGAAGCACTGGATTTTGGGATTGATGAGTATTTCGATAGTGGTTCTTGGTGCCTGATGGAGTGGCCCGAAAAGTTGGAGATGTTGCTGCCCGAGCCCCTCGTTAGAATTTTTTTGGAGGAGCAACCTGACGCTGCCAGACGGATACGGGTAGAGTTGCCCTACTAGTATGCGATTCGTTTTTTTCGTAACTTTCTCACCATTATTAGGTTGTTAAGCCACTCACTATGGAAGAAAGCGATAAATCAAAGTCCTTCTATCAGCATGGGATGATCCCGAAAGAGGAGACACTCGACCGGGAGAAAAAGGGCAAGCAGTTGATTATAGGGCTGTTGAAGGAGTCCGATCCTAAGGAGACACGGGTTTCACTTACACCACAGAGTGTTGAGTTGCTCGTTGAAGTAGGGCACCAAGTGCTGGTGGAACGGGGGGCCGGAATAGGTGCACGTTTCAGCGATCGCGACTATGCTGAGGCAGGAGCCGGATTGGTTGACAACTTACAAGGCCTTGCTGAAGCTTCAGTCCTTCTCAAAGTATCGCCACTGGATAAAAGGGAGATTGCCCTCTTGCGTCCTGGCAAGACAATCATCACCTCTTTGCAGCTGGCGACAAGCGATGAGAGTTATTTCCACGAACTGATGCGCCGAAAGGTTACGGCAGTAGCTTTTGAGCTGCTCCGCGATGAGATGCAGGAGTTTCCAGTGCTCCGGTCCATGGACGAAATATCCGGCACCGTGGCGGTGAACATGGGATCAACCCTGCTTAGCAACGACGGCGACGGGAAAGGCATTCTTCTTGGAGGGATTACCGGGATAACTCCGGCAGAGGTGGTCATCCTTGGTGCCGGTACTGCCGGTGAATATGCTGCCCGCAGCGCTCTGGGAATGGGAGCTATCGTGAAGGTTTTTGATCGTTCTATTCCGCTACTGCGCGGACTGAAACATGCTGTTGGACAAGAGATGTTTACTTCCGTCTTTCATCCGCAAGTGATGAAGAAGGCCTTCGAAACTGCTGATCTGGTGATTAGTACACTTCAGCGAATTCATGAGGACTCCTTTTATCTTGTGCCCGAAGAAATGATACTAACCATGAAACAACGATCAGTACTGATCGATATCCATGTGGATCAGGGATCGAGTTTTGAAACCGGAATCTATACCACCCCGGAGAAACCAGTCTTCCAGAGGCACGGAATCCTACACTATATGGTTCCAAACCTGCCGGCCCGCGTGCCTCGCACCGCATCTATCGCCCTGAGTAACGTGTTCCTGCCACTCCTGCTTGATAAAGGTAAATGTGGCGGAGTCCATCAGCTTATTAAGGATGACGCAGGCTTCAGAAGTGGGCTGTATATGCTCAATGGCATTCTGACCAATGAAATGATCGGCAACCGGTTCGGGATTATCTCCAAAGATATTGACCTCCTCCTGGCCGCCTTCTAGAATATCGCCCTCACCTGTACCTGAGCATTGTGAACCATCCGCCCTGCTGTGGATAACCTGCCTTCATACACCGCCTCCGCAACCAAATTCCTCCCTAACTTGTGACGAAGCGAAATACGAATGATCCCATTATGCCCTGGGTTGAAACCACGGAGCAAGCTGTAACCCTCTGGTGATGAAGCATTACCGTCGTACTTGATAAAGAGATACTGCAAAGAGCCGGTAACCTGACCCTTGTCCGGAATCTGCGCAGTGATGGTGCTTTCTACCCGGTTCGATAGCAGATTGGCTCCCAGGGATCCGCTGCCGCTCTCTTGACGGATTTCCCAGTCAAAGCCGAAACGCACCGATTCAACCGGTTGCCAAATGGCCTGAAGTAGTTCGAAGTGACTCCGAACGGTGTAGTTGCGCGACTGGAAATAGTCGGATTCTGTGGATCGTTTGGTAAGACCAGTTTGTGAGTTGAGCTGCCAGGCATCATGAAACCGATAGCGCATAAACAGCGTATGAGACCACTCCGTCTTGCCTTCGGCCCCATTTATCAGGGTTGTTCTTACAGCACTTTGCTGCGATATCAGGTCGATATTGAATTTGGGATTAACCTTGTTAAAGGAGAGCGTATGCCTGATTTGGGAGTTGAGGCTTAACAGCCTGGGGTCACTGATGGATCCGGAAAAGGGATTCAGGGCACTTAGATAATCCTCCCGCATACTCTTTTTATCAATACGATAAGCTAACTGACTGCCAAACTTTGATAGAAACCCTTTCTTTGGCTGGATGCTGAGAGCCTGATTGAATCGATTCACCAGGATCGGGAGAAATTCATTGCCTAGCCTGAATAATCTGATAAATGAGGCCTGATCCTGAAACCAGGCTGGTTCGAATTCATCTAACTCCTGGATATTATTATTGTTATAATCAACCCACGTGTAATAACCCTGACCAGCAGCAACTTCGAGGTAGGTGTATTCGGGTTTGCGTTCAAATCCGGATCCAACCTCGTAGAATGTGTTAATCCGGACTAGTCCTTTCCAGAGCTGCAACCTGGAATCGATCCTTCCGGTGAGACTTTGCCCGTTTTCGTCGCTGGTGAGCCGCGATGAGTCGGCCGTCAGAGCTCTCCAGTTGATTCCAGCTTTTAAAGTTGCGGTGGTTTTTTTTGACAGGTTGATCCAGGATTCTGCTTCCCACGCGCGCGCAACCGGTTCGAGCTGATCACCATCAACCGCCCGGTCGGTTCGATGCTGGATGCGCAGAGTCCAGGGTTGTGAATTTCCACTACCCAGACCAGCGAGAAGCCCGACTTCCTGAAAGCCAGCCGAGAAAGGTAGAAGCGAGTCGGAACTTCCATTGAGCCACTGGTTATCCTCCGCTTTTTCCGTTAGTTCCAGGCTGAGTGGCCCTAGCGTTCTCTTGACAAACAGATTGTGCCTTAAGAAGTTAGTCTTTGTGATTGCACTCTTTGATGCCAGATAGCTGCCATTCCATCCAGCACTCCATTTTCTGATGCTGACAGCACCCTCGGTATAGTGCCTGAGGCCTTGATAACCTGATCCCCGGTTGAGGTACTCCATGCGATAGTTGCCGTGGAGGCTATCGTTGCCTGTAAGGTTCACCCCAGTTACCAGAAAATGTTCTGGGGAGGCAACGGGTAGGGTTTCGAGGTTCCAATCGCGCTCAAACTCCACTTCGCGGAACCGTTCTACCGGGTCGAAGGAGGCACCGATATGACGATAATTGATGAACGAATGTAGCAGCAGGGCACTATCCTGTCGCAGCTGATCAGTACGCTGGAGTCCTGCGGTGACACCTAGGCTAGTGTTATCCTCGTCATCCACTGGGGAGAATGTATTGAGGTCGTTCCGGGTCAGGGCAAGCTCCATATTCAGCACCATTCGCTGTCCTAAAGCCTGTTGAGTGCCTGCCGTAATCACCTGTTTACTCACCGGGGCGGTCAGTCGCCCTGCCGGCTCATAGCTTCCTTTCAACTCTCCGTCTTCGGGTGCTAACCACCTAAAAACCCGACCGTTGGCTGCTGAAGAAACTGGCTCATAGTGCCCATTTCCCCGGCCAACAAAAGTGAATGTGGCTTCATACCTGGCACTATCCGGGTTAATGCTGTAAACCAACACCGAATCGTATCTCATGAGATTAACTACGGTATCGGTGAGCCGGTAAAATACCCGGTCGTTACGAAAAACCGATTCCCGGATGGTGTTTACCCGTGCCAGTTCAGCCCGGTCGCCCGCCATGCTCAGGAGCTCCCGGTTGGCATCGGTCAGATCCTGAAGCAGAGGCTGGTTACGAGCATCACTCTCCGTTAACATATGTACAAACCAGCTGCTCCGCTGATTGCTCCAGCGTGTCTCGTTATAAGCCAGGAATCGAGAATAGCTTCTTTCAGTATATTCAAACTCAACGTGAATTCGTTTATCTTTGGTTATCAGTCTCTTAGGGGTAAATCGAATTTCAGCGGTATTATAGTCAATAACATAATCGGCATCCTCGCCTCTGGCTAGCAGGGTGCCATCGATGTAAATTTTTTCGCTGCCGGCGATAATCTGGATATAGCTTTCTCCTGCGGCCCCGGTGAGGATATAGGGCCCTTGGTTTCCTTCGCGCCCCTCGATGCGGTTTCGGGCATATTTCCCTTTGACAACGGCAGCTCCGGTGGAGGTTGACAGGTGGAAGCGCCCGGATTCAGGTTCGAAGTGGTTGGAGTAACGGATTCCCTGGACTTTTTTGTTCATCTTCAGGAATTGGCTCCCCGAAGCATTCATCTCAAAATCTCCACCCAGGATCTCGTTTGAGGGGTTAAAAATTCTGAGATAGACCCGATCGAACTCCTGGATCTGGTGGGTATTCCCTTCCGGTTGCACGGGAATATTGGCATCGGAGAGGGATGCTTCGATCATAAAATCCCGGCTTAATTTGCCTTGAATCTGCAGGTTGAGATTCGAAGAGAGGGAGGCATCGCGGCGGTTGCCCATGGCGATACCTCGGGATAGGCTTCCTGTGCTATGAAGCTGTGCATCGGAGAGTCCGCCCCCTTTTTCGGCATCCGACCGAATGATTGGTGGTCGATAGAGTGGAGGATCTATCCTATTGAAATTGAGCTGTTTATTCTGATAAACCCGGTTGAGTCTCAAAGGGAACAGATCATATTTCACCATGAGGCTGTCAGTCGACAGCTGGGTGGGATCGGTGAGAATCAGCATTCCATTGATCCAGTCGATGGTAAACAAGCTGTCGGCCAGTGGTGCTCCTCTGTTATCGGTTATCTTCCAGCTGCCGGGTACGATAGACAGGGTATCGATCCGGATGGAGTCTTGTCTAGCTGCCAGTGTTTTCTGGTGCGACTGGCTCATCAGGGGAGAGCAGAGGAGGAGGGTGCTCAGGCAGCCAATGGCATATCGCAGAGCAGTGCAGGATCCCTGCCGGAGGCTGGAACAGTGGGTGCTTAATCCACTCTGGTGCCGTGCTGCTGCATTTTTAAACGTAGGTCTCCTAATCACCCTCTTGAGGTTTGACTTACTCTTAAACTCTTGCACCACGGCCTTTAGTATGAAGGCCGTCGGCCTACAGTGGACCTTGTTCCGGTCTCCGGCGGGGGTACTGCATGCTCCCCGATCCGGTGGCTATTACCACGTCGGTGTTACCCGCCCTGGGGTCCAGGGGTAGCCCAGACGATCAAATTCACGTTTGAGCTGGTCGACACCCTTCTGGATTTCATCGATTTCCGGCAAGATTTTTTTCAACTCCCCAGAGACGATGTCGAACTGTTCCATCGAAGTTTCTGGTACATCCTGATTGGAGCTTAACCAACGCAGACTGCTGGCGCGGGAACGTAATCCTGGTTCAGCAGCATCCTGAACGCGGCGGACTATAGGATCACCGTTGAATCTGATATCCAGTTTCTTAAGGCGTGATTCCAGCGATTTCAACTCATCCATTAGGTTATTTTTATCTCCGAAGCTGAAAATGAGCTGTTTACCATATTCAACATCCGTTGTAAGCTCAGAAAGGCTGGCAGTTGCAGCGCTCATGGCATTATTGAGCTTGGTTGCCTTCTCGATGAAAGCAATTACTGCGCTACGGTCACGAGCGGGAAGAGTAAAGTGGTCGAGCAGTCTGACTGAAAAAGCTTCGGGTTCTGTGAGTGGTGTGATGACACCTTTCTCATCACGGGCCAGATCAACAGTATAGCGTCCTGGCAGTACCGTGGCCGATGCTTGTGGAGTACTCATTGGATTGGCTTCACCTCTCAGGTATGGGGTGCCCATCACTTCACGATCATACCTCCAGGTGATCCTATTGATGCCGGTTCGCTGGGGAGCCTTGATTGTCTTAACTACCTGGCCGTCCTCATCTTTGATTGTGAAAACAAGGAATGCTGATTGTTCCTCATCTTCTGCCCTCAGATCATCGTAGGTCGGGTAGGGCGGAACAGTTCCATCTCTCCTGGCTTTAGCCTGTTCTTGTTTACGTATCTGTTTGAGGGTTTTGACGCTCTCTTTGACATAGTAGGTGAATGTTACACCATACGGTGGATTTGGGGCTTCATAATACATGTGACCCGGGGAGGGGGAGCGTCTCGACTGGTTATACATCAGTCCTTCGCGGATAGGGAAGATATACCCGTCTTCGTTTAGGATGGTCGGAGTGAAATTGCGTAACGGGGTATAGTCGTCCAGCACAAAAATCCCTCGACCGAAGCTGCCCAGGATCAGGTCGTTTTCTCTTTCCTGTATGGCGATGTCATAGATGGCGATAGTTGGGATGCCTGATTTCATCTGGATCCATTTGTCGCCACCGTTGAACGAAATCCAAAATCCGAACTCCGTGCCCAGGAAGAGGAGCTCCGGCTTAACCGGATCCTGCTGGATGGAGTGTACCGGACTGTTTTCCGGCAGATTTGACGAGATAGATTTCCAGGTTTTACCCAAATCTGTCGATTTGTAAACGTATGGTTTGAAATCGGCGCGCTTGAGATTGCTGAAAGTGGCATACACCGTGGATGGGTTGAACTTGTCGGCCAGCAGGCAGCTGACATACGTTAATTCAGGTACACCCGGAACCGTTTCGATGGTAGTCCAGTTTTGGCCATCATCGGTGGTAACCTGGATCAGTCCATCATCGGTACCGACAAACAGGGTGCCTTGTTTGAGCGGTGATTCGGCCAGAGAGACGATATTGCCCCAAACGGAGGTTGACCGGTTTTTCGCGACGGCATCGATATTTTGGACGATACCCATCACCGGCAGCTGGTTACGATCCATCTGACGGGTTAAGTCGGGGGAGATAACCTCCCATTTGTTGCCGTAATTTGTTGATTTAAATAGCTTATTAGCAGCAAAATAGAGTGTTTTATGATCGAATTTGGAAATCAGCAGGGGCGAGTTCCAGTTCCACCGGTAGGCTTCGCCCAGCGGTTCTTTAGGTTGGATCCCGATACTCTCGCCCGATTTACGATCATAGCGAATGAGTCCGCCATGTTGGGATTCGGAATAGACGATATCTGGATTGGTAGGATCGATCTGTTGGAAGAATCCATCGCCGCCGTTTGTCACGTACCAATCTTCGTTGATAGCTCCTGAGGAACGGAAAACTCTTGACGGTCCGCCGAAGCTGCCGTTATCCTGTGTTCCGCCGTAGATATTATAGAAGGGCAGGTCGTTATCAACGGCCACGCGGTAAAATTGCGGAACGGGCAGGTTACTTTTAAACAGCCAGGTACGTCCACGGTCGAAGCTCTCGTACACGCCGCCGTCACAACCCTGGATATAGTGGTTTTGATCACGGGGGTCCATCCAGAAGCAATGGTTATCCACATGTTTTTGTGATTCGCCGAGGGCCGACCAGGTCGCACCGCCATCGTTTGTAACTTGTGTTCTGACGTCCACGGAGATGACCCGGTCAACATCCCACAGGTCGCAATAGATCCGGTTATAGTACTGTGGTGATCCTGAGACATAGTCGCTCATTTTCTGCCAGGTTTCGCCCTGATTAACGGAGCGGAAGAATCCGTTGGATCCTTCAGAGGCTTCGACGATAGCATAGATCACATCCGGGTTAACCGGGGAGATGGCCAGGCCGATTCGGCCGAGATCTCCTCCCGGCAAGCCATTGGTGATTTTTTTGAAGTTTTCACCCCCGTCGGTGGTTTTGTACACCGCTGACTCCGGACCGCCGTTCACCAGGGTCCAAACGTGCCGCCTACGTTGATAGGAGGTGACGTAGATGACATCGGGGTTTCGGGGGTCCATTTCCATATCGGAGATCCCGGTATTTTCACTGATATCGAGGATTTTATCCCAGTTTTCGCCTCCGTCAGTTGTTTTGTAGAGTCCTCTGTCGCCACCCGGTCCCCAGAGGGGGCCTTGGCAGGAGACATAAACCACATCGGAATTACGGGGATCGATACAGATTCGGCCGATATGTTCCGAATTGCGGAGACCCATATTCTTGAAAGAGCGACCGCCATTCACTGATTTATACACACCATCGCCATAACCGATGGCCCGTTGTGAATTATACTCACCGGTTCCAACCCAAACGATGTCCGGATTGTTCTGATCAACCACCACCGGACCGATCGACCAGGAACCATAATTATCGAACACGGATTGCCAGGTGGTGCCATTATTTGTGGTTTTCCAGACACCGCCAGCTGCAACGCCAACATAGTATTCGCTAAAATTTTTCGGATTGACCGCGATATCGGCAATCCTTCCGGAAGTAAAGGCTGGACCTATACTCCTAAATTTCAAGCTATTGAAAGTTGATGAGGAGACTGGATCTCTTCTGCCTTCATCAGCGGCACTCTTTTTGCCGGCTGATTGACCGAAAGCGGTCAGGGAGGCTGCTAGTAATAATAAGGCAAGCCCCGGAATAAGTCTGAATGTTTTTCTCATGATCAGTTTAGTTTAACAGCATATTGATGCAAGGTATCAATTATTGATTCAGCAGCCTGTCGTGATCTCGTTAAAAATTGTTAAGGTGGTTATTTGTATATTTAGACCCAGAAATTTTTACCCATGCGGAAATCCTATCTCTTGCTCATCTTGCTACTGTCACCGGCCTGGCTTGGAGCCCAAAATGTCCGGGATACGGTGATGCCACTCCACATGTTCTCTTTTCATGTCAGCCTGCATCTTCCCGCGGGTGATATTGCCCAACGGTATGGAGTCAACATGGGTGTGGGTGGATCTTATATGTTCAAAACCCGGTCGAATTGGTTGATCTCGCCTGATTTTTCTTACTTCTCGGGGAACACTTTCAAGGAGGATTCGATTTTTAAACCCCTACAGGATGAGTATGGTTACTACATCAACGTTTTTGGAGAGCAGGGCATGGTTGACTTTTTTGAGCGGGGGTTTTATGCTGGTTTGCGGGTAGGGAAGATTCTGCCGGTTTTCGGGCCTAATAAAAATTCTGGCCTGATGATTACCGCTTCGGCGGGGCTTCTGGAGTATAAAACTTTTATCCGCCAGGAGGGGGCTTCGATTCCCTATCTGATTGAAGATTATTTGAAGGGATGGGATTATCTGACCAATGGCTTTTCGATGAATCAGTTTATTGGTTATCTGCATCTTGATAATGACCGTCCGATCAATTTTTATGTCGGTCTTGAATTTCATCAGGCCTGGACTCGCTGCCGCCGTGATTATCTGTTTAACCTGATGGGCCCCGAAAATCTGGATCGACGGGATTTTCTGTTTGGCATACGCTTTGGCTGGATCTTTCCGGTCAATAAAAAAACATCAGGAACTTACTATTATTACTAATCGATCGTGCTGATCCTCTACCGGGCTGCAATCCGGATCTATTTTCTCCTGATCCTTGTGGCTTCCCTCTTTTCGAGGAAGGCCAGGAAGCTAGTGAGAGGCCGACGGAGGCTTGCAGACACTTTTAAAGGATATCATCCTGATAATCAAGTCAGAACTATTTGGATTCATGCTTCTTCTCTTGGCGAGTTTGAGCAGGGCAGACCATTGATTGAGCAGTGGAAAGCGACCTATCCGGCCGACCGGATTTTGCTGAGTTTTTATAGTCCTTCGGGGTTTGAGGTTCGGCAGGATTATGCCTTGGCTGATCGGGTTTTTTACCTTCCGATGGATACCCGTAGGCGGATGGATCGACTTGTTCGGCTCATCCGGCCTGATCTGTTTGTCCTTGTCAAGTATGATTTCTGGCCTGAGATGCTAGGAGCCCTACATCGATATAAAATTCCTTCCTGTTTGATTTCGGCACGGTTTAGATCCGGCCAGTTTCTTCTATCCCCTGCCGGGTCGTTTATTCTGAAGGAGTTGAAATTTTTCCGTCAGATTTTTGTGCAGGATGATGAATCGCTGCTGCTTTTAAAGCAGAGGGGGTTTAGTCAGGTGTTGTTGGCAGGTGATACCCGAGTGGATGCGGTGGTTGCCAACCAACGCGGGGGTAACGATGCACTGAAGAAGGGGTATGTAGGTAACGATCGGCAGATTTTAGTTGCCGGGAGTACCTGGTTGCCCGAGGAGCGTTTGCTGGCGCGTTATTGGTGTGGGGAGGCCAGGGGTAAATTTTTGGCCGATTGGAGGTTGATTATTGCACCGCATGAGGTTAATGCTCATCGGCTTGAAGCTATCGAGCAGTTATTTGGTGAGGAGGTAATTCGTTATTCACGATGGGAAAAGACAGAACAGAAAGATTGGAAAATCTTGTTGATCGATCGGATCGGGCTCTTACGACACCTCTATTTTCAGTCGGACATAGCCCTAGTTGGAGGGGGTTTTGGTCGAGGCATCCATAATGTTCTAGAGCCGGCTGCAGCGGGTATTCCTATACTTTTTGGTCCCCGGTACCAAAAATTTGGAGAAGCCATCGAACTGTTATCTTCAGGGGCGGCATTCTCCTTTGAAAGCTTTGCTGATCTTGAAAATCTGCTGGATAATCTTATTCTTAATCCCAAAAAACGCTCCGAAGCAGGCCACCTGGCTTTCAACTATCTGCAGAAAAGTGCTGGATCTACATCCTTAATAATTAAAACTTTACTCCGAATTCTGCCTAATCACCCGGCAAAAAATGGATATTAACGGGACAACCTTTTGTCAATCAAGGTTCTTAATCCTGTTAGCCATCTAATGTTAATAAGTTGAACTACGGAGTCTCTATTCTCAAGTGTAAATTTGGTAACAGGGATCGCATCCCCTTATGACTGACTAACCTTTGTCTAACTCATTGAATAACAATAGTTTTGGTGCTATGTATATTGAAGAAATCTCTGTCAAAATGGGAAAAGGCCTGAAAACCTATAAGCTGGAAGACGCCATTGAAGCTTCGCGCAAATATTTTAAAGGTGATGAGTTAGCCGCGACGGTTTGGGTCAACAAATATGCCCTTAAGGACTCTCACGGGAACCTTTATGAGCTCACTCCTGATGATATGCATCGGAGGTTGGCCAGGGAAATTGCCCGCATTGAGAAGCGTTATCCGAATCCGATGACGGAGGATCAGATTTTTGAGTTATTAAAGGATTTCACCTATATCATTCCCCAGGGTGGTCCGATGTCTGGCATTGGAAATCCGTTTCAGGTCTCCTCGTTGTCGAATTGTTTTGTCATTGGTAATGATGGCTCGTCGGACTCCTATGGTGGGATTCTGAAGATTGATCAGGAGCAGGTACAGTTGATGAAGCGTCGTGGAGGTGTGGGTCATGATCTGAGTCACATTCGTCCTACCTCCAGTCCGGTGATGAACTCTGCTCTCACTTCGACAGGTGTGGTGCCGTTCATGGAGCGTTATTCTAACAGTACCCGTGAGGTGGCGCAGGATGGCCGTCGCGGTGCCTTAATGTTGAGCATCTCGATAAAACATCCAGATTCTGAGAACTTTATTGACGCAAAAACTGAAAAGGGTAAGGTGACGGGTGCCAATGTATCGGTCAAGATTACCGATGAGTTTATGCAGGCGGTGATTACCGGGGAGCCCTTTACCCAGCAGTTTCCGATTGATTCAGACAAACCCACTCATGTCAAAGAGATTGATGCCAGAAAGTTATGGAGTAAGGTCATTCACAATGCCTGGAAGTCTGCAGAGCCAGGGGTATTATTTTGGGATACGGTTATTCGCGAGTCGGTTCCGGATTCTTACGCTGATTTGGGATTTCGAACGGTTTCGACAAACCCATGTGGTGAGATTCCTCTTTGTCCGTATGATTCGTGTAGGTTGTTGGCAATAAATCTTTATTCTTATGTAGATCAACCATTTACGGAAGAGGCCCGATTTGATTTTGATAAATTCCGAGAGCATGTTCATTATGCTCAGCGGATCATGGATGATATTGTTGATTTGGAGAGTGAGAAGATTGATGGGATCTTAGCGAAGGTTAATGCTGATCCGGAGGATTTTGAATTAAAGCGGGTTGAGTTGAAGTTGTGGGAGAATATCAAGCGTAAAACTGAACAAGGGCGGCGGACTGGTATTGGGATAACGGCTGAGGGTGATATGTTAGCTGCTCTCAATTTAGGTTTTGGCAGTGACAATGCCATTGATTTCGCGGTAGAAGTGCAGAAGGTTCTGGCTATTGAGGCTTATCGTTCGTCGGTGAATCTTGCGCGTGATCGTGGAGCTTTCTCGATGTATAATGCACAACGTGAGAAAGATAATCCTTTCATCCAACGAATTCGGGAAGCTGATCCGAAGTTATATGAGGAGATGGTCGTCACTGGTCGAAGGAATTTGGCGTTATTGACAATAGCTCCGACGGGGACAACTAGCCTGATGTCGCAAACGACTTCTGGTATTGAGCCGGTATTTAGGCCGGTTTACCGAAGGAGGCGTAAAGTGAACCCGAGTGATCCGGAGACCAAGGTCTCTTTCGTTGATGAGATAGGTGATTCTTGGGAAGAATTCAACGTGTTTCATCACAAGTTCATGGATTGGCTGAAGATCAAAGGATATGATACGGAAGCTGTCAAGAGCTATTCGGAGGAGCAGATTGATGAGTTAGTCAAGGTGTCGCCGTATTACAAGTCCACCTCCAATGACATTGACTGGGTGGCGAAGGTTAGGATGCAGGGTGAGATACAGAAGTGGGTTGATCATTCCATATCGGTAACGGTGAATTTACCTGCTGATATTCCGGAATCTACGGTAGCTGAGGTTTATCGAACGGCCTGGGAGAGTGGTTGTAAAGGTATAACGGTTTACCGGGAGGGTTCGCGTGAGGGTGTTTTACTCAAGGCCGCGGAGAAGAATAAGAATGAAGATACGACTCCGTCGCATTCCCATAGTGCTCATAAGCGTCCACCGATTCTTGAAGCTGAGTTGTTACGGTTTAAGAACAGTCAGGAAGATTGGATAGCTTTTGTTGGAATGCTTGATGGACATCCGTATGAGATTTTTACCGGGCGAGCCGAAGATGACACCTTAGTGATTCCGAAATCCATCACTCACGGAAGGATTATCAAAGTCAAGACGGAGGGGGGTGCACGGTATGATTTTCAGTACACCGATAAATATGGGAATCCCTGTACGGTAGGTGGTTTGTCTTATATGTTTGACAAGGAGTTTTGGAACTATGCCAAATTAATATCTGGCGTTTTGCGCCATGGGATGCCCATACCGTATGTGGTTAACCTGGTTGAGTCGTTACGGCTTGATAGTGAGAATATTAATTCTTGGAAGACAGGTGTTGCCCGTGCGTTGAAGCAGTTTATTAAAGATGGCACTCGTGCTCCACAGGGAGAGCGGTGTGAGAACTGTAACAGTGAGAGTTTGGTTTATCAGGAGGGTTGTTTGATTTGTCTGGAATGTGGGCACAGTAAGTGTGGATAGTGGGAAGGGGTGGTGAGATCACTGTTTTTCCAGCACCACGATCGCGTTAGCCCAATCCTTAACGTGTGAGATAGACAGGTGAATTCGGGATATTCCGTTCTCCCGGGTAACGATTTCAGCCTGGCCGGTTAGGCTGATCTCTGGTTTTCCCAGTTCCACGTGATAAACTCCGATTTGATTAAAGCCGATGCCACCGGTGAATCCGGTGCCCAGGGCTTTGACGAAGGCTTCTTTTGCCGAGAATCGGGCGGCGAAGAAAGGAGCTGGATCACGATGTTGTTCGCAATAGCTGATTTCCTCTTGGGTAAAGACTCGACGTTTAAAAGATTCTCCCTTTTCGATAAATCGGCGTATGCGATCCACTTCGACAATATCTGTTCCGATGCCGAAAACCATAAGCAGTTTATTTTCTGTTAGTTAGACGCGTTAGGGCAAAATCTTCAGGTCGCGGCCAACCTTTTCGAAGGCGTCAACGGCCTTGACAAGCTGGTCGTGTGTATGGGCAGCGCTCAGCTGCACGCGGATACGTGCCTGTCCTTGAGGCACAACAGGGAAGTAAAATCCGATGACATAGATACCTTCGGTTAGGAGGCGGCTAGCCACTTCCTGGGAGAGTTTTGCATCGCCGAGCATGACAGCGCAGATACCGGATTGGGTTGGTTTGATGGAATAGCCTATCCGGGTCATTTGTTCGACGAAATACTGGCGGTTTTCGTGCAGTTTATCGAGTAGTTCGGTGGATTCGTTCATGATCCGGAAAGCTTCGATTCCTGCAGCGGCGACTGTTGGGGGGATGGAGTTTGAGAAGAGGTATGGGCGGGATCGTTGGCGGAGCATCGCGATGATTTCCTTTTTCCCGGTAGTGAATCCGCCGATAGCGCCGCCGAAGGCTTTGCCGAGGGTTCCGGTGATGATTTCTGCCTGGCCGATGAGGTTAAAATGTTCGGTGGTACCCCGGCCGGTTTTTCCGATGACGCCGGCGGAGTGGGATTCATCGACCATAATCATGGCGTTGTATTGTTCGGCCAGTTTTTTGATTTTATCCAGTGGGGCAATGTTTCCGTCCATAGAGAACACCCCGTCTGTCACAATGAGGCGGAAGCGGCAGGATTGAGCCTGGCGGAGTTGCTCTTCGAGGTCGTTCATATCGGCGTTAGCGTAGCGGAATCGTTGAGCTTTACAGAGGCGGACGCCATCAATAATTGAGGCATGGTTGAGGGTATCGGAGATGATAGCATCCTCATCGGTCAGGAGGGGTTCGAACACGCCACCGTTGGCGTCAAAAGCGGCAGCATAGAGGATGGTATCTTCGGTCCCGAAAAAGTTAGAGATACTGGTTTCCAATTCTTTATGGAGATCAGTTGTGCCACAGATAAAGCGAACGGATGACATTCCATAGCCATGTGTTTTCATCGCCTGCGTTGCGGCTATGATCAGTCGCGGGTCGTTCGAGAATCCGAGGTAGTTATTAGCGCAGAAGTTCAGGACTTCCTGGCCGGTGTTGGTACGAATCTGGGGTCCTTGTGGTGACACAAGGATTCGTTCTTGTTTATATAGACCGGCGGATTCTATTTCGGTCAGTTGTTTTTGCAGGTGGATTTGGTAATTATCGTACATAGCGAAGAGATTTTCTGGTTATGATTTAGCAATCAAAACTATCAAATTTCCTCTGATTGTCCATACCGGGTAGCCAGGTTATTAGGTGATTTTTGTCATTAATATTAATAGTGTTTATTGGGAAGTTTGTTTTGAAACGGTAATTTTGCCGCTCATTCCAAATAGACTAATTAACTGATAGTTAGATAATCCATGAAAAACATTTTAATTACTGGTTGTGGTGGACAGATTGGTTCGGAGCTAGCGTTGGAGTTACGCAAGCGTTATGGTGGAGATCATGTTATTGTCTCGGATGTTCGGCCGATATTGGAAGGCCCGTTGGTGCAGACGGGGCCGGTTGAGGTGATTGATGTGTTGGATATTACCCGGATAGTAGCAATTGTGAAGAAGTATGACATTGACACGATATATCATTTAGCAGCGGTATTGTCGGCGGTAGGGGAGGCGAAGCCTCAGTTAGCCTGGAGTATAGGGGTCAATGGGTTGTACAATGTGTTGGAAGTTGCGAGGGAGTATCGTTGTGCGGTCTTTTTCCCCAGTTCGATTGGGGCATTTGGTCCGACTACCCCCTTGGATTTTACTCCGCAGGACACGATCCAGCGTCCGGTATCGATGTATGGGGTTACGAAGGTAACGGGTGAGTTGTTATGCGATTATTATCACCGGAGGTTTCAGGTTGACACGAGAGGTGTTCGTTTTCCCGGGATCATATCGAACGTAGCACCTCCAGGTGGAGGGACAACAGACTATGCTGTTGAGATTTATTATGAGGCTGTTAAGAGTGGTCGTTATGTTTGTCCGTTGCGGGCTGGGACGTTTTTAGACATGATGTATATGCCGGATGCTTTAGATGCGGCGATTGGGATCATGGAGGCTGATTCGGCTTTCTTAAAGCATCGGAACTCCTTCAATGTTACAGCTATGAGCTTTGATCCCGAGATGATTGCAGGGGAGATTCGAAAGTATATTCCGGGTTTTGTGATGGAGTACGATGTTGATCCAGTGAAGCAGGGCATCGCAGATTCGTGGCCCAACCGGATGGATGATTCATGTGCGCGGGAAGAATGGGGCTGGAATCCGAAGTATGATTTAGAGGCGATGACGGGGGATATGATTAAAGTGATTCGGGGGAAGAGAATCTAAAATTTTTTAATTAGGATGTAGACCTGTCAGGTCTTAAACCTGACAGGTGTTAACGATTTTGTATTGTCTTAATATTCAAATACTTGGTTTTCGGGATTTTTCATATTGATACCAAAATAGAGCCAAGAATCCTACAGATGCTTTTTTTAACGTCTTCATAATTAGAAGGAAAAGGCATAGATTGTTCATAATAAACCTGTCAGGTGCATATGACCTGACAGGTTTATTATTATAGAATGGAGATTAATTAAATACCTGTAAGTCAAAAGATTCTAAATTTCTTTAAATTTGACTAGTTGAATTTTCTTTGGTTATCAAGTAATTAATATATACCTGTCAGGTCTTAAACCTGACAGGTATAATCTAACTAACTTTGATTGGTTTTCCACCATGAAACATCCTACCCCTACCCCCCGCCTCCTCTCCCTCGACGCCCTCCGCGGATTCGATATGCTATGGATCATCGGCGGAGGCGAACTGTCCGTCGCCCTCGCTAAAACAACTAACTGGAACTGGCTGACTTGGTGGGCCGAACAACAACACCACGTCACGTGGGAAGGATTCCACTTCGAAGACCTCATCTTCCCCCTGTTTATGTTCATCGCCGGCGTGGCAATACCATTCGCCCTACTCACTAAACTGAATAAGGGATCCCAAAAAAACCAAATCGCGTGGAAAGCAATCCGACGTGGAATTATCCTCGTTATCCTCGGTTTCGTCTATAACGGATTCCTTGACCTGCAGTTCAACGCTCCAGGATTCCGCTTCGCTAGCGTACTGGGCCAAATCGGACTGGCATACCTGTTCGCTTCTCTTATAGTAATCTATACCCGAAACCATAAATTCCGACTGATATGGCTCGGAGCTATCCTCCTCGGATACGCCCTCATCCAAAACTTTATTCCCGTACCCGAATACGGCGCAGGAAACCTTACCCCAGAAGGCTCAATCAATAGCTTCATCGACCAACATCTCCTCCCAGGTCGACTCCACGGCGGAAGTTTCGACCCCGAAGGTATACTCTGTATCATCTCCGCTACCGCTATCACCCTCATGGGAGCCCTCGCCGGTGAACTGCTTCGATCAAAAAAATTGCACGACGGGAAAAAATTGCTCATCCTCACCCTAGCAGGTGCTACCGGAATACTCCTCGCCCTTATCCTTAATCCTTTCTACCCAGTCATTAAAGCCGCCTGGACTACTACCTTCAACCTCCTCGCCGGCGGGATCGCATGCCTCCTACTCGCCCTCTTCTACCTCATCATCGATGTGTGGAAGTGGCGCCGTTGGTCCTTCTTCTTCACTGTGATCGGAATGAACTCAATCACTATTTATTTAGGAGTGAGAATCATTAACTTTCAGTCAATCAGTGAGTTCTTTCTCGGCGGACTCGCTCGGATCGCAGGGCCCGACTGGGGTAGCATTATCCTCATCTCCGGAATGATCGCTATCGAATGGCTCCTCCTACTTTTCCTCTATCGTAAAAAGATCTTCCTTAGAGTGTAACCACGGTATTAACTCTTCCCGAATCAGCTTCCTGAACCGTGTCCCCGTTTCGGCCAGCGACTCCTCCATCGTGCCATGACCCGGTACTATCGGGAAAACACGCTCAAAACTATAGGCCCCGCCCGATTCATCTACCCCACACAGGCAAATAACGGGTACCCGATATCGCTCCCCTAATCGTAATATCCCCAAGGGAACCTTCCCAGAACCCGTCTGCCGGTCAAGCTTACCCTCTCCAG
>LSQX01095247.1_pt2 | contig 23872 bp, 17 predicted proteins | sample 654561 | NCBI WGS metagenome assembly LSQX01 (sample SAMN04489861, study PRJNA283612) | anaerobic digester metagenome | isolation source: 4 biogas reactors fed with cattle manure at either 37C or 55C with and... | place: Denmark: Kongens Lyngby | collected 2014
ATGAAGTTCATGATGAACGGAGCCGTCACGCTCGGAACCTATGACGGAGCGAACGTAGAGATCGCGGATGAGGTTGGCGATGAGAATGTCTACATTTTCGGTTGCCGTGTCGAGAATATGGACGCGACGAAGAGCTACTATAACCCGAAGTGGCAATATGAGAATATCCCCGGACTCAAGAAGGCCGTCGATCGGTTGATCGACGGATCTCTCGATGATAAGGGCACCGGAATGTTCCGCGACATATACCAGTCGCTGATTTACGGAAGCAACTGGGAGCCGGGCGATATCTATTATGTTCTCGGAGATTTTGAGGCATACCGCGAGATGCGTGACCACGTGCTTCGCGACTATCAGGACCGACGCTCGTGGGCACGGAAGTGTTGGATCAACATCTGCCGCTCCGGACGGTTTTCTTCGGATCGCACGATATCGGAGTACGCATCGGAGATATGGAAGATCAAGCCGGCGGTCGTCGATTAAACTCTGATTTCCAGGTGCGTAATTTGCGGCTTGGCCATGAAGCGCAGGGGAAGGACTCCGCATCCGACCCCGCGCGTGATATAGCCGATGACTCCTTTTCGCGAAAAGAACCCGGATACGATCCCTTCTCTGGGAAGAAGATCACCCCGCAGGACCGTGAACTGGAGATTGAACGGCAGAAGGATCTGTCCTCCGTGGATATGCCCGGAGAGTTGAACGCGGTACGGCGCAGGGTCGGGCTGGCTTCGGACATAGTCCGGGTTATGAACGAGAACGATCCTTCTTTCCGGTGGAATATCGGCAGGTAAATTCCCGGGAAGCTGCGGCCAAATCCGACTTTTTTTCCCGGAATCACCCGGCCCGATCAGCAGAAAAACCGCTCCGGAAGCGCCGCGGATTATCTCAAACTCGTTCTCAAGCAGTCGGAATCCGGTCGATTCGATCCGGTCCCGTGTTAAAAGCAGGTCGTGATTGCCGCGTGCCGCGTAACAGGGGATCCCTTCGGCCTTTGCCCTTTCGGCAACGAGTCGGAGAATGCGGAGCCCCGCCTCGGGTTTTTTCCCCGAATCGGCGATATCCCCGGCGAAAAGAACCGCGTCCGGAGAGCCCGAAAACAAGCCGTTGAGTAATTTTGTGATGGGGACACGGAGTCCTTTGCCGTGTATGTCCGAAAACAGCGACACGCGAAGGATCGCCCGCCCCTCGGATTCCCGGTCTCCGGAGTCGAGATTCCCGCCCTTCGGGCAGGCCTCCCGGCTCCATTGATTGCGGGAGACATCCAAGATCTCGCGGTCGATATCCAGCAGGTAGGGTTCGATCAGCGAACGCATTAGAACCGCGGCGCCTCCGACGACAATCAGGCCCGCCATCACGGTCAGTATTATGATTATTGCATCCGGCACGCCTTTTTCTCCGATTCGCAACGAGCATTTATTGAGCGTTTGAATATGCTATAATCATGGGGTATTTCCAAACGGGTGTCAACGACACGCCGCAATGACTCACATTTACGGAGGTTTTTATGCCAAAGAAAGAAAGCACCAAGGGAGAAATTACTTCGGAAGTCATCAAAGAGATCGGGATCCTTTCGAGCGGAAAGTCGGGCTGGAACCGGGAGATCAATATCGTTCGCTGGAACGGCGGGAACCCGAAACTGGATATTCGCGACTGGGCACCGAATCATGAGAAAGCCGGTAAAGGGCTGACTCTGACCGGTGAAGAAGTGGCGGTTTTGAAGGAACTTTTAGCGGAGTATGATCCTTATGAGGCGGAAAGTCTTTAATCGGAGGGAACTCTTTTGAACGCCGGAAAACGCGCGCTGTTCGTTTCCGTCCTGCTGTTTTTGCTGTGGGGAACCGTGGTCGGCGCTCCTTTTCGATATTTTGTCGATGCGGTCCACGGCGTTGTTCGCGCGTTGAGCGATCTTTTGCGCACTCCGGCGCCGGTTTCGACCCTGATCACGGTGGCTTTGCTTCTGGCGATCACCATGGTCTATTTGCTCTTGCGGTCCGGTAAGGCGGCGGAGTACACGGCGATAATCGCCGCCGTTTGCGCGGTCATTTATCATCTGTATCTATCGGTCACCAGTCGATCAATCGTCGGGATGTCCGTGCCCGTCTTGCTCGGTTTGATCGCGGCGATCCTTTTTATGCTTTTTCAGGCGGATCGGGCGACGCTGTGTCTGAGTGACGCGTATTTTTACGCGATTCCCGTATACCTGTTCTACGAGCTGGTGATGTCGCCGGTATTTACTGCCGCGGGGATTCCGGGGAAGCTTTTGTCTCCTTTCATCACTGTATCTCCATACGGGTTGGCGTCCGGATTCGGCAATCTGTTCGGTGTACCGATGTGGCTGTGGGGCGCCGTTATATTTTTTGTTGCCATACTGCCGGTGATCTATTTTTCGAGAGGAAAGGGTCCGGCAAGAAGAGAATTGGATGAGTTCCGGCTATAGAGACCGGGTCGGAAGGGAGCGATATGGAGCCTTGGGAACGAATCGCGGAGCTTCGCGAGCAGATCAGCCGCCACAATCAATTGTATTACGAGAAGGATGCCCCGGAGATATCGGATTTTGAATATGACGCTCTTATTCGGGAACTCCAGCAGTTGGAAGACCAATATCCGCTGTTGGCGGATCCGGGCTCTCCGTCCCGCAAGGTGGGCGGCCGCGCTTCGGAGCGCTTTGCGAAGGTGGAGCATAGGAATGTCATGCTCAGCCTCGCCAACGCATTCTCCAGAGAAGAGATCGAAGATTTTTGTGAACGGGTAGCCCGCGCGACGGAAGAGGCCGGCGGGACTGCCGAATATGTTGTCGAGCAAAAAATCGACGGCCTGTCCGTATCGGTCGAGTACAGAAACGGCGAGCTTTTCCGGGCATCCACTCGGGGCGACGGCGTCGTCGGGGAGGACATTACACCCAATATTATACACGTCGAGGGACTTCCGCTTCGGATCGATCCCGATATCCGGTATCTCGAGGTTCGGGGCGAGGTTTACATGCCAAACGACGCGTTTTTTCGGTTGAACGACATGGCTCTGATCCGCGGAGAGAAGATTTTTTCCAATCCGCGGAACGCCGCGGCGGGATCCCTTCGCCAATTGGATCCGTCTGTTACCGCTTCGCGCAAGCTCAATATCTTTGTATTTAATGTGCAGGAGATCCTCGGAAGGACATTCGAGACGCATTCGGAGTCCCTGCGCTTTCTTTCTGACCTTGGGTTTAACGCCAGCCCGGGATACCGGGAAGCGAGAACGCCCGACGAGGTCTGGGCGGCGATCGAAGCAATCGCGGAATCAAGGGAGTTTTTGCCCTACGGCATCGACGGCGCAGTCGTCAAACTCAACGCCCTCTCACTGCGCGATCGGATCGGCCGGACGAGCAAGTCACCGCGTTGGGCCATCGCGTACAAATATCCGCCGGAAGAGAAGCAGACCGAGATCGAGCGGATCGATATTCAGGTCGGCCGCACCGGCAAGCTGACACCCGTCGCGATCCTGCAGCCGGTCCGAATCGCCGGGAGCACCGTCTCGCGCGCGACCCTCAACAATGAGGACTATATTCGCGAAAAGGACATTCGCGCGGGTGATCTTGTGGTCGTCCGCAAGGCGGGCGACGTGATTCCTGAAGTCGTATCCGTCGTTCCCGGCTCGAGGAAATCCGGAAGTGAGCCGTTTTCGATGCCTTCGGTATGTCCTTCGTGCGGTGCGCCCGTCGTTCGGGAGGAAGGGGAAGCGGCCAGCCGATGTACCGGCCCGGATTGCCCGGCCCAGCTTTTTCGCAACATCCTTCACTTCGTCTCCAAGGACGCTTTTGATATTGACGGCATCGGGCCGGCGATCATCGAGACTTTGCTGAACCGCGGGTTGATCCGAAGCGTGGCGGACATCTTTTCGCTTCGTGAGAAGGAGCGCGAGCTGTTGGAGCTTGAGCGTATGGGCGAAGCCTCCGTGCGGAACCTGTTGGCGGCCATTGATGAGGCCGGGGATCGTCCGATGGAGCGTATAATCGTCGCCCTCGGCATCCGAAATGTCGGCGTCGTCGCGGCGCGAACGCTTGCCGAGCGCTTTTCAAGCATTCGTGAGATCATGAACGCGGACGAAGACACACTCGCCGCACTTCCTGATTTCGGCAGGATCACCGCGCGATCGGTGGTTGATTATTTTGCGCTTCCGCAGACCGCCCGTCTCCTGGACACGCTTGAGACAAGAGGCGTTCGGCTCGACCGGAAACGCATATCCGCGGCAGGTACCGGTGTGCTTGCCGGGAAGACCTTTGTCTTGACCGGAACTCTGCCTTCCATGTCGCGCGACGAAGCATCCGAATTGATCCTTCGCCACGGCGGGAAAGTGTCTTCCTCCGTTTCCGCAAAGACCGACTTTGTCCTTGCGGGAGAACAGGCGGGAAGTAAGTTGACCAAGGCGCAAAGCCTTGGGGTTGCGATTATCGATTCGGATGAATTGATGAGGATACTGTCGGTTTCCCCGACCGGCAACGGAGAAAGCACATGAATAATGACCTGCACGCGCGCAAATGGGTGATGCGCGCCGAAATGCGAGCCTTGAGAGAATTGATTCCGGACGCGGAGCGCGCGGAGGCCGGCCGGGCGATCGCGGAAACAGTCCTGTCCGGTCGCCTCACTGACCCCGAGACCCTTCCTTCAGATCGTCTTCGGAATCGGCAATCCGCATCTTCGGAGGGTTTCTTGATTCCCCGGATTACGCGCGGCTCTGTCCTGGCGATGTACGCTTCCGACGGCGGAGAGCCGGATTTCATACCGATTCTGCCGAAACTTCTGGTCGAGGGCGTCGTCTGCTGTTTTCCTGCTTTTCGAGACGGCGAAATGCGGTTTTGCACAGCGTCCGACGCGACGGACCTTGTCCCCGGTGACTTCGGCATTCGCGAACCGGGCTCCGATGCGACTTATATCGCCGGCGAGAAGATCGACGTTATGCTGGTTCCCGGGATGGCCTTCGACCTTCTCGGTGCGCGACTGGGTCGGGGTAAGGGCTTTTACGACCGGTATTTGTCGTCCGTCGACCCTCTTTTCGCGCCGATCCGGATCGGTACTGCGTACGATTTCCAGATCGTGCCGGAAGTTCCTTCTGCCGAAGCGGATGTTCGCATGGATTATATCGTCACACCGACGATCTTCCGCTCCGTCATTTGAAGCCGTGGCGTCATGCCGTGCGGTGCTTTTCGAAAAGACACGCGAGCGCTCGTTGACATGAGCCTTCACGGAATAGGATAATGAATATGATTTAAGAAGCGGGAGGAAGAATCGGTTGCTGTATTTTTTTCTGAACCTGATCGCGCACACGGCGATATCCGCGGCCTTGGTCCTGCTCATGATTTACCGCCTGCGGATCAATCAGGAGCGGCGCAACCGACGCGGGATCCTTTACTTGCTTCCGTTTATACTCATGGGGATCGTTCTCGTGCAGGCAATCGCATTTACGATTCCGAGACTTCTTGATACGACGGATATCCTTCGCGGTGTTTATATTACAAAGATCGGATCCGTCGAGAAAATCGATTTTTTGAACAACGCGATGACCGTCGACGGAGAACGGTATTTTTATAATCCCTTTCTTCACAAACCCACTGTGGGCGACGAACTGAACATCACCTGCACGAGGTACTCCGGATACATCACCGATATGGAAAAGACCGGAGAGTAATCGATTCGTAGCCGGTTGGCTTCATTTCGAGTGAGGACGGATTGATCCGGTTTGTGATTTTTCGGATATATCCTGTTGAATCCGATAGCTCCCGATGACAGAATAGAATGTGCGATCCAAGCGAAAGGGGGCACGTTTATGACCGCTTCACCCGATACGTCCCGACAATCCGCCTTCGGATATAGTCTTGATCCGGCGCGAGAGGTCGGCTTTTATGTCGTTTGCAGTGACCGGATGATTCTGGACAATATTAATTCGATCATGAAGAAGAAGGGTTTAGTCGGGATATCCGACACCGCCGGCCGACTTCATTACATGGTGGACGCGCGAACCGGAGCGAACGTCGCCGCCGGCAGAATTGCGGGGCAAGCCCTTCGCGGGCTGGATCATTCCTCTCTCTCGAACGCGGAGGTGCTCGAGGGTGTCGAGAAAGTCCTCGACAGCTATTTCCTGGATCGGGTTCTGCTCGGTACCCGGATCGCGCGATTCATGCTGGTGCAGAGCATTCGGGACCCATCGTTGATGAGCACGGTGACCAAGCGCCTTTACCCGCTGGCCGGAGAGGAGTTCGGCATCACATCCGCGCAAGTCGAGCGCAATCTGCGATACGCGTTTCGCAAGATGAAGGTCTTCGAGGACGGCCGTCGTAACGTTTATATTTTGCGCAAACTGCACGACGAGGTTTCCGCGACACTGGTGCGAAGACACGACTGTGTTCCGTATCCGACCCGGCTTTCGGTATAGCCGACCGCTCAAAGGGGCGGAGAGCCGCGTTGCCGAGGACAGACCGGAAGATGGCCCGCGCGGCGGTCGGGCACATACAAAGCCGATCGAAGGATCATTTCAAGGGATAAGAAAAGAAGCCCTCGTTCATGCCGAGAGCTTCTTAGTCTCTTAATTGCTGTCATCCGTAAAGGATTACTTGTTGACCTTGTCCTTCAAGCCTTTGCCGGCGCTGAATACAGGCGCCTTGGACGCAGGGATATTCATCGGAGCACCCGTGCTGGGGTTGCGTCCCTTGCGAGCATTGCGCTTCTTTGTCTCAAAGCTTCCGAAACCGACCAGAACAACTTTCTCTTCTTTGGCCAGCGCGTCGGAGATGGCGTCGATGGTCGCATTGATCGCGGCCTCTGCCTGCTTCTTGGTGAGATCTGTTGCCTGTGCAACTGCATCGATTAGGTCTGTCTTGTTCATAATAACGTAGCCTCCTTCAGGCGATATTCACACTCGGCTGATAATAAATGATGAAACACCACATTGTCAAGCCCGGTGTGTTGTAGTGCTCTAATGAGCCAACCATAGTGTGTGCACACCAAGTCGAATTTGACATGCATCATAGATATTCTACTTCATGACATCTGATTTGCATAGTGGAAAAAGTTAGTTTTTCTTAAAGAAAGTGAATAAATTCAGCCTTATTCGGCTTTTCTGATCCTTCGTGGCGACGAAACGGGCAGAGAAGGGCTCAATATATCCATTCAAAGGTCGGGTGACCATCGAAAAAACTCACAAGAACCCTATTGACGTTCTAGTGAACCTATGCTATGATTCAAACATGTTATTGGAAAGGAGGAAAAAGCAATGAGGATTCCGGGAACCGTTATCCCGGAAACCGACGGAAGGTCCAATGCGCAGTTTCTCAACGGAATATTCGCGGCAACATCCAGTTTGATGCTGTCGCAGATCCGGGAGATGACGGGGTTGGATGCGTCGGCTCTCCAGAATTGGGTGAAGCGAGGATGGGTCAGCCCGCCGCAGAACCGAAGGTATAATGTGGATCAGGTGGCGAGAATTCTGATCATCAACATGCTTCGTGAAGCCCTTCAGCACGAGAAGATTGCTTTTTTGTTGTCTTACGTGAACGGTTCGGTCATGGATCGCTCGGATGACATCATCCCCGAATCAAAGCTTTACGAGTACATTTGTACCGTTGCTGAGGAATACAGGGGAAAGGATGTTACCGACTCGGAGCGGCTCAGAGCCGCGATAGAGAAAGTGACCGCGGATTATGTCGAGACGACGGAAGGTGCTTCACAGAGGCTTCGAAAAGCACTGGAAATCATCATCATTGCCGGAAGAAGCATTCAGGTCAAAAGACGAGCGGACAGACTGCTTGACGAGATTTACTCTTAGTCGCGGATGGGCGGACTGCGTCGGGCTGATTAAAGGGAAAGGAGGAGTTTTATGATACAGTGGTGGAATGATTTGTCTCTGATACAGCAAATATTCGGAATCATCGCGATCCCTTCGACCGTGGTTCTGATCATCCAGACTATTCTGGTTATGATCGGAGTCGGTGAGGTCGAAGGAGATGCGGACGTCGATTTTGATGCCGATGTCGGCGATGCGGTCGACGGAGCGGAAGCCTCGAACGGCTTCGCGATGATCAGTATCCGCGGCGTGATCGCATTTCTTGCTGTCGGCGGATGGACCGGTGTGGTCCTGGATTCGACCGGAGCGCATCTTGCGATTACGATCATCATTGCTTTGGTTGCCGGATTTCTGGCATTACTGGCCGTCTATTTACTGATGCGTATGACCGGTAAGCTTCAGGATAAGGGGAATATTGCCCTGAAAAATGCGGTGGGCAAGGCGGCAAAAGTTTATATCGCCGTTCCGGATACGGGAAAATCCGGTAAAGTCACGCTCACCCTACAGGGTAGGTTCACCGAGTGTGATGCCGTGACTCAATCCGGCAAAACGATCAATCCCGGTACAATCGTAACGATAACGGGTATGGCGGATGCCAATACCCTGATCGTTGAGGAAAGAACAGTCGAACCGATGAATAATCAGAAAGAGGTGTAGTTATGGCTCCGGAAATTGTCATTCTTTTTATTGTTATCGCCATTGTGTTACTGACTACGATCATTGTTATTCTTTCGCGTTACCGCAAGTGCCCGTCCGACAAGATCATGGTCATCTACGGTAAGGTCGGAAGCAATGTCGACGGAACGGATCGTTCCGCCCGATGCATCCACGGTGGTGCCGCGTTTATATGGCCGATTTTTCAGGCCTACGAGTACATGGATCTGACACCGATCTCCATCAGTGTCGATCTGACCAGCGCTCTGTCCAGACAAAACATTCGTATCGATGTCCCCTCGAGATTTACAGTCGGTATTTCGACCGAGGAAGGCATCATGCAGAATGCCGCGGAGAGACTTCTTGGTCTTCCGCTTACGGCGATCCAGGATCTGGCCAAGGATATTATTTTCGGTCAGCTCCGTCTGATTATCGCCACGATGGACATCGAGGAAATCAACACGAACCGGGACAAGTTCCTGGAAGCGGTTTCCGAGAACGTCGAAACCGAGTTGAAAAAGATCGGCCTGCGTCTGATCAACGTCAACGTGACCGATATCAGCGACGAGTCCGGATACATTACCGCTCTCGGTAAAGAAGCCGCCGCGATCGCGATCAACGACGCGAAGAAATCCGTCGCCGAAGCGGACCGTGCCGGTGCAATCGGTGAAGCAAACGCCAACATGGAGCAGAGAATCAAAGTGGCGCTCGCGAACTCCGAAGCCGTGAAGGGTGAGAACGAAGCGAAGGCCAACATCGCGGGATCGGACGCCATTCGCCGCGAACTCGAAGCCGAAGCAATGCGTAAAGCCGTATCCGCCGAAAAGATCCAGGCCGCGAAGGCCGCTCAGGATGCCTACTCTGCGGAACAAGCCGCTGAACTGGCTCGTGCGGCCAGAGAAAAGGCGACACTTGAAGCCGACATCGTCGTAAAGGCTGAGATCGACAAGCGTCAGCTCGAGATCGCCGCCGAAGCGGATGCCGAGCAAACAAGAAGGAGAGCCAAGGGTGACGCGGACGCCATCTTTATGAGGATGGAAGCGGAAGCCAGAGGTATGGAAGAGATCCTGACCCGTCAGGCCACCGGTCTTTCCAAGGTCGTCTCGGCTGCCGGAGGCAATCCGAACGACGCGATCCGCCTGATGATTGCCGACAAACTCGAGGACATCGTCCGCGTTCAGGTCGAGGCCATCAAGAATCTCAAGATCGATAAGGTCACCGTATGGGACAGCAACGGCGGTTCCGGTACGGAGGGCAAGACCGCTACGGCAAACTTTCTTTCCGGGATCATGAAGAGCATCCCGCCGATGAACGAAATGTTCAATATGGCCGGTATGGATCTGCCCGAATATCTCGGTAAGAATAAAGAAGCGGTCGCGCAAGCGACAGAAATCGATCCGGCGACACTTGAAGCATGACGTTTGAATGACGATCAATCAAGGATCACCGATAGAGAATGATTCTGTTCCCCGCCTCCGGCACCGTGCCGGGGGCGGGCTTTTTTTGTCGGGGAGAATGATCAGCCCGCGATGACTCGAAAAGCGGACAAAAACGTGTTATAATGTAATCAGTATTTTATAATTCAACGTATTCAACAGTTATCGCCCGACCGGGCAGGACATAGGCAGATGCTTTCCCGGCTACCTTTTCAAACGCAGGAAGGATTCGCCGACACATCAGAAATTCGCATCGACAAACGGTTCCCGGATGTTTTCCCAATGACATAAGCTCTGGTTCAAAATGCGCGGGGAGCTCTTCTTTTCGACCGTTGAAGTGCGTCCGACACTTCGGCTCGCACAACAGAATCGGAGGCGTATTCAATGCCCGAACGATTTTTCAATTCTACCGGCGGCATCGTCTTCAGCAGAATGCGTAATTTAGCGAGTCAACATGAGGGCACGAAGCCCGGATTTTCGAACCGCCTTCAAGTGCTTCATGTCCGAAGATATGCCGGACTTCAGGTGATTCGGAGAAAACTTTCGCGATTCCCGCCGGGAATGATCACGCTGATTCCCGCGTCCCGATGGCTTTTCGAAAATTATCACAAGCTTTACCTGAGCCTGAAGGCGTTTCAGGCCAAGGGCGGGGCATCCTGTTTCCGGGGGCTTCCCCTGATCCGCGGCGGTCCCGGCAAGGGCTTTCCGAGGATTTATATGATCGCCCGCGAAATTCTCCTCTGCACGAATAAGCACGTCAATGAGGATGCCGTCATCGAGTTGGTCAATGAGTATCAGAAATTGAGGATTCTGACTACGGCGGAATTGGAGCTTCTGCCGGATGCGTTGACCCTGTGTCTTTTGGATATGGTGATCGAGCAATCCGAACGCATTCTGCCGGCCATCGAAAGCAAGGTGCGTGCCGGCGAGATGATGGATAAGGCCGCACCTTATTTCCTAAACGCAGAGGCTGACGGCTTTCGGTATCTTTTCGAGCATGTTCGTAAATCCGATATCCGAAACCACACCTACAGTTCTCATCTGATCTACCGAATGAATGGTCTGGCGATCAGTAAAACCGAAATTGAAGACTTCCTGAGGGAAGCGTTGGACGAGCATAAAAGTGACGCAGAGGTCCTTCTTTCCGAAATTACCGAGAAGGAACGGCTTTTCGAGTCTGACTCGGAAAGCGTGATCAGCGCATTGATCGAGAGCCTCTCGGAAGTTTCCGATATTGACTGTGACCATTACTTCTCTTCCGTTTCGGTCCTCGAGTCGATGCTCGGCAGGGACCCGGCAGACATATATAAGTCGATGGACGCTCCGACCCGTAGTCTGTATCGTCGCCGTGCGGTGCGTTTTGCCAAGCGAACCAAAACCGATGAGGCCGAGGTGTCGGAAACGGTATTGAAGCTCTGTCGCTTCCCGCCGAAAGGCGCGGAATTTGCGCATAAAGACCACGTCGGAACCTATTTGATCGGGAAAGGTCGCTCATATCTTCGGTCGATGATGACCGGGAAAAGCGCGACGAGCCGCATGCCCACGGAAATTATGGCTGTTATCGCCCGCGCGGCATATTTTATCGCGATCGTGATCGCCACGGCGGCGGTCATTCCGATCGTGTGTGCTTCGTGCGGACTGACCTTCGGGGGAATTCGTGCCGGTGAGGTCTTTTTTATTCTTTCGATGATCGTGCCGGCGACCGGGATCGCCGTTTTCTCCGTAAACACGATCTATACAAAGATGATCGAGCCCCGGCCGAGTCTTTCGATGGATTTCGAGAAGGGGATCCCGGAGTCCTGTTCGACCTTCGTGGTCATGCCCGTCATTTTGTCGTCGGTATCCGGCTCGAAAAGCACCGTGTCGTCTATGGAGCGACACTACCTCGCCAATCGTACCGAACACCTTTATTTCGCGCTCCTGGTCGATTTCCGGGATGCGTCGGCACGTGAGTTGCCCGAAGATAAGGACATCATCGGAGTCGCAAAGGCGGAGATCGAGCAGCTCAATCTGAAATACCCCAATCACACGACGAGATTCTACCTCTTTTACCGGGAGCGCGAATGGAATCCGAAGCAGAAATGCTGGATGGGGTGGGAGAGGAAGAGAGGAAAACTCGAGGACTTCAATTCGATCTTGTGCGGCGAGGAAGAGAACCGATACCGGATCCCGGTCGGCGACCCTTCCGTTTTCCCCAAAATAAAATACGTGATCACGTTGGACGCGGACACCGAAATCCCTCAGGAAAGCGCGGCACGAATGATCGGCGTTATTGAACATCCGCTGAATCGACCGGTACTCGATGCCGAACAGCGCCGGGTAAAATCCGGGTACGTGATCGTTCAGTCGGAAATCGGAAATCGCATTCCCGCGCCCTCCGCCGGACTGTTTCAGGTTATGCTGTCCGGGCAGGCGGGCTTTGATCCGTATTCGACGATCGTATCCGATGTGTATCAGGACACCTTTCAGGAAGGTATCTACGCCGGAAAGGGGATCTATCATCTTCGGGCCTTTCACGCTCTGTTGCGCCGCAAAATCCCCGACAACAGCGTTCTGAGCCATGACCTCCTCGAGGGGAGTCTGACGCGATGTGCCTTTGCCAGCGGCATCAAACTGCTGGATCGTGTTCCTTCGCGAATCGCGGCCTTTGTGAAAAGAGAGCATCGTTGGATCCGGGGGGACTGGCAACTTCTGCCGTATATGTTGGGGGCCGAACGGTTGAATCTTTTATCACGGTGGAAAATGCTCGATAACCTGAGAAGAAGCGTGATGCATCCGGCGCTTCTGATCCTGGTCCTGTGCAATATTTTCCTTCTGCCCCGGACGCCGTGGGTTTGGATGCTTTTTTTGTTTTTTGAGCCGGCGGTCAATGTAACGCGTGTGTTGCTGCGAACGCTTCTGAGGAAAACGCGTCGCGTTTTCGAGCGTATTTCGGTATCCGTGCTCGGGCAGAATATATTTGACGTCGTGATCCAATCCGTCTATCGCTTTATGCTCGTACCCGTTCGTGCCGTTTCGGCACTGGATGCGATCATCCGCACGCTTTATCGACTTCTGGTCAGCCACCGGAATCTTCTGGAGTGGCAGACGGCCGATTCCGTCGAAAAGGGCACGGAGACGTATTTTCGCTCCTATATCCGGCTGATGTGGCCCTCCATGCTCATGTCCGTCGCGTTCTTTTCCGCCGCGCTCCAGCCTGTTTCTGTCGGACTCAAAGCGGCACTTGCCTTTTTTTGCTCGCTTTTTGCCCTCTCGCCGGTCATCGCCATGCTCTCCGAAAAGCAGATCCAAAGGGAGGTGCGTTTCTCGAGCAAGGAGCAAATCGCTCAGCTTCGCCGCATCGCCGTGCGCATTTGGAGATATTTCGTCGATCAATGCAACGAAGATAACCACTTCCTGTGCCCCGATCATCTTCAGGAGACCCCCGGTCCGAAAGTCGCCAACCGAACCTCACCCACCAATATCGGGCTTCAGTTGCTTGCATCACTTTCTGCCCGCGATCTGGGTTACTCGGGGGTTCTGTCTTTCGTCGAAAGGTGCGAAAGGGTTATCGGTGTCATTCGCGAGTTGCCGAAGTGGAACGGTCACCTCTTCAACTGGTATGATACCGGGACACTTCAGATCATTGAGCCGAGCTATGTTTCGACGGTGGACAGCGGAAATCTGGTTGCCCACCTGATTGCCTTGAAGGAGGGGGTGGAAGAGATCCGGAATCAACCCGTTTTTCGGGCCGTCCTCGTCCAGGGCATGACGGATCTGCTCTTGTCCGATGAAGAGGAAATTATCGATGAGATCGACGACCGCAAACGCCGTGCCCCCCGGAAGCCCATCTATGCCAAAACTCCGCAGCGTCAATCGGTCATGGCTTCTCTTCTGCGGTATGAAACGGCGGATTCGATCCCGGAGGAACGTTTGGGCGTCTTCTACATGTTCGCGGAAACGCTCTTATCGGACCCGACGACCGGAAAGCAGACCAAGCGCTTTTGCGAAGAATTGATCCGTGATCGCGAGAAACTGGCTCCGGAGCAGTCCGGCGATCTCCTCTTATCGCCCGCAGAACTTGCAGAAAAAGGAAATCGGCAAGCCGTGATGCTGGTCCGGCGCGTTGCCAAACTCTCCTGCGAAATTCACCGGCTGATCGTCTCCACGAACTTTCACCCGCTTTTTGACTCCCGAAAAAGCCTTTTCCGGATCGGTTACCATGTCGCGGCACAGAAACCGGACCGGGGACATTACGATTTGATGGCATCGGAATCCCGGCTCGCTAGCTTTCTGGCGATTGCCAAGGGAGACGTTCCCAAACGTCACTGGTTGCATCTCGGCAGACCGCTGACATTGGTTCGGGGTATGCCTGCGCTGGTATCATGGAGCGGGTCGATGTTTGAGTATCTGATGCCCAATTTGGTCCTTCGGGTTCCGCCGGGCAGTATCATGGATTACAGTTGTCGCGCGGCGGTCGTCAGCCAGATTCGTTACGGTCGCAAACACCGGATCCCCTGGGGCATTTCCGAATCTCAGTATTATATTTTTGACAATCACGCCAATTATCAATACGGCCCGTTCGGCGTCAGTCGTATGCGACTCCAGCCCAGCCTGAAGCCCGTCCGGGTCGTCGCCCCCTACGCGACGCTTCTGGCGCTCAGCGTTCAACCGCGCAAAGCACTTGCCAACATTCAACGGCTGTACCGTGAGGGCGCAGGAGCTTATTACGGACTGTATGAGGCCTTGGATTACGGAAGTCCGAACCCGAACACCATGAGTGATCATTCGACGGTTAAGAGTTTCATGACTCACCATTTGGGGATGAGCCTTTCTTCGATCAACAATCTTCTTAACGAGAACATTCTTCAAACCAGATTTCACGGCAATCCGATGATCCGGGCTCATGAAATTCTTCTCGAGGAACGATTTACCTCGCCGATGGTTACGATCGCGAGCATAGGCTATACGATCGATGTTGAAAGTGAACAAAGCGCACGGGAGGATATTCAGAGCCGGATCATTTATGCGATCCGAACGCCATATCCGACGGCACATGTCTTGTGCAACGGCCACTATCAGGTCATGCTCGACTCTGAGGGCAGGGGTTTCTCGGCTTTCGATCATCTTCGGATCAACCGATTCCGTTCCGATCGACGGTACGGCGGAAGCGGCACCTTTATTTACATTCGGGAGCCGTCAACAGGCCGGCTCTTCAGCGCCACGTATGCGCCCGTCCGTATCAAACCGGATTCGTACCAGGTGATTTTTTCGCACGACAAGGCGGAATACCGGAGACGAGACGGGGTTATTTCAACGCAGACCGAGGTAACGATCTCGCCCGCCGACCCCATCGAGATCCGTCGGGTCACGCTGACCAACCACGGGACGGAAACGGTGTTCCCCGAGCTCACCAGCTATCTGGAGATCGTTGCGGACGATCCCGCGGCCGATGCCGCTCATCCGGCATACAGCAAACTTTTTATTGAAACTAATTTTCTGCCGGAGCGAAGCCTGCTTGTGGCCAAGAGAAGACCGAAGTCGGACAAAGACAAGATCGGCTATGTGATGCACCTGGTACGAACCGAATCGGAAAAGACCACCCCGGTTCGATTCGAGACCAGCCGCCAGGACTTCATCGGCAGGGGCGGCTCGGCGGAGTCGCCGGAGGCGCTTCTGCCGGGCAACAGTCTTCTCGGTAAGGGAGGAACACCCACTGATCCGATCCTGAGCCTTCAGGTCGGTCTTTCGATCGCTCCCGGACGGAGCGTTTCGGTCAGCTTCGTGACCGGGTATTGCTCGTCGATGAATGCGCTTCTCAACCTCTGCGATAAGCTGGCCGTTCGCCTGAGTGACGAAGACATTTTTCGAATGGCAAGAACAAGCAGTCTTTTGGAAATCGAGTATTTCAAGATTCGATCCGTCCAACTGAATGCCATTCAGAATTTGGTCGGAGCCATCTATTTCCCGACGAACGTCTTTCGGGAGAACACCGACAACCTTGCGGATAATCAACTCGGTCAGAGCGGATTATGGCGATTCGGAATTTCCGGAGACCGCCCGATCCTTCTTCTCCGGGTATCCGAACCGAAGGACAGAAGCACCCTGAAAGACGTTCTTTTGGCGTACGAATTCCTTCGTCTTCAGAAGGTATCTACGGATTTGGTCATATTGAACGAAGCCGAGGGCGGATATGACGACTCTCTTCAGCAGGTGATTTTCGAGGAAACCGCGCAGGTTCGCGTATACGAGCACAGCCTCAATCGTCTGGGTATTTTTATTGTCCGCGCCGGTCAAATCCAGCCGGAGGAACTGACCCTTCTGCTGTCGGTCGCCCGTGTCGTTTTTACACCGAAAACCGGTATCTATTTCCGGAAGAGCACGGCGCCGGATCCCGATTCTTCGGGCACCGAGATCATCCGGTTGCCGCCCCGAAATCAGGCGGAGGAGAACGCTTTCTTCACGCATTCGGGGGAGCCGGTACCGGAATTTTTTAACGGGATCGGCGGATTCGTTCAGGAAGGACGAGAATATGAGATCCGCCTGAACGGTAAAAACAAGACGCCCGCGCCGTGGATCAATGTAATCACCAACGGCTTGTTCGGATTCCAAATTTCCGAAATCGGATCCGGGTATACGTGGCAGGGGAACAGCCGCGAAAACAAGCTCACGACCTGGAGCAACGATCCGGTCACGGATCCTCCGTCCGAGGTCATATATGTTCGTAAGAGCGGAAGCGGCATGATTTTTTCACCTTGCGCGCTGAAGCCCGGCGCAGAAGGATTTTTCCGCGTCCGACACGGTTTCGGATATTCGGTATTCTCCCGCAAAACCGATGGATTCGACATGGAACTGACGGTTTTCTGCGCAAAAGAGGAGACGGTCAAACTTATGATTTTGTCCGTCGAAAACAAGACGGATCAACCGGCTGATTTCGGGGTCGCTTTGTACGCAGAGTGGGTATTGGGAACGCACCGGGAACAGACGGAGCGATACCTCGTTTCTGAGTATCTCGACGACGCCCGCATCCTTATGGTTCGTAACACATATGCCACAGAGAGATCAAAGGGGATCGCCTACATTTTTTCCGATCACCGTACGATTTCGTACACCGGCGATCGCGAATCCTTTTTCGGACATAACGGGAATGTATCCTACCCGGAATCGCTCGCCGCGCCGATGGTTCCTAAGACCGGAGCGGGGCTGGATCCCTGCGGGGTGCTCTTGTGTGCGCTGCACGCACAGCCGCGTCAAAAAGAGAGCATCGTGTTCGGACTTGCTCACGCCGCGAATTCGGAAGATGCCGTGAGAGTCGCCGATTATTTTCGGGCGGCGGGACAGGCCGAAGCCGAGCTGAGGAGTGTCCGCAAATTCTGGGAAGGAATTCCCGGAAACGTTACGCTCCGAAGTCCGAACCGGGCGATGGATATCCTGATGAACGGTTGGTTGATTTATCAGGTCGTCGCGTGCCGCCTTCTCGCGCGGGCCGCCTTCTACCAGTGCGGAGGCGCGTACGGATTCCGGGATCAACTTCAGGATGTACTGGCGGTCATCGATTACGATCCTAGTTTGACACGAAGCCATATCCTCCTGTCCTGCTCCAGACAATTCATCGAGGGCGACGTTCAGCATTGGTGGCACATGCCGGACGGACTGGGGGTCCGCACCAAAATTACCGACGATCTGCTTTTCCTTCCGTATGCTGTATCGGAATATATCCGACGGACGGGGGATCGCTCAATCCTTTGCGAAAAAGTCCCGTACATCGAGGGGGAATTGCTCGGCCCTGACCGCCACGAATTCGTTTCGATTCCCGTCGTTTCCGAAAAGATCGGCGATGTTTATGATCATTGCGTTCGTGCGATCGAACGGGCATTCGCGTTCGGACGTCACGGTTTGCCGCTGATCGGCGGCGGGGATTGGAACGACGGAATGAACGCGGTCGGTCGCGAGGGTTTGGGAGAGAGTGTTTGGCTGGGCTGGTTCCTCTATCATGTGATCGATCGATTCGTCCCGATCACGATCGCCGCGTGCGATCGGGACAGAACCGAGCGCTTCCGGAAGACGATGAGCGAAATCAAAGAAGCGCTGGATAAGAGCGCCTGGGACGGGCAGTGGTACTTGCGGGCGTTTTTCGATAACGGGAAACCGATGGGCTCTTCCCGCAATGAGGAATGCATGATCGATTCCGTCAGCCAGGCTTGGGCGGTGATCTCCGGAGCGGCGGACAGGAAGCGTGCCGAAATCGCTCTCGGATCGGCCCGCCGATTACTGATCAGCAGAGAGGAAGGCATCGTCCGACTCTTGACTCCGCCGTTTGACCGGGGAGAGAACCATCCCGGTTATATTAGCGGATACAATCCGGGAATCCGCGAGAACGGCGGGCAATATACGCATGCCGCCGTCTGGTTGGCCATCGCTTTTTGCGAAATCGGCGATATGGAGGAGGCCTATCGAATTTTCAATATGCTGAACCCGATCCATGCCTCTGCCGATTTCCGTCTCGTAAGCCGATATCAGAATGAGCCGTATGTAATGACCGCCGATGTGTCCGACGGATACCCCAATGTCGGAAAAGGCGGATGGAGTTGGTATACGGGTGCCGCGGGATGGATGTACCGGGCGATCCTGCAAGATTTTCTCGGATTTAATCGGGAGGGAGAGTATTTGGTGTTCTCACCGAAAAAGGCGATTCCCTTCGACCGATACCAGATCGAGTACCGATACGGCGCGACCATCTACGAGATAACTTTCGAAAAGCGCGGGGAAACCGATTATGTCGTGATTTATTTCGACGGACAAAAGCAGAAGAGCCATTTGCTTAAACTCTGTGACGACGCTTCGGTTCATCATGTCGAGATCGTCTTTTGATCTCGAGCCGGAGCGGGGATAAAATCGAGCGAATCAAAGCGGCGGCACTTGCTTGTTTGGTTTCAACATGATAATGTAATGATTACAGTTTAACCAGATCGGAGGATTAAGTATGTCAAAGGTAACCAAAGATATGATCATCGCGGAAGTCCTGAACATGAATCAGGGCACCGTTCCGATTTTTCTTCAGAACGGTTTGCATTGCCTCGGCTGTGCAATGGCGAGCGGCGAAACCATTGAAGAGGCGTGCGCGGTTCATAACATGAATTGCGATGCTCTAGTTGATGAGTTGAATCAGTTTTTTGCGCAGATCGAAGAGTAGGGCGATTCCCGGGAGGGAGATGGCCGCGATTCAGGTTTGCGGGATTTCGGACAGGGATACGGCTTTTCTTTCATGGTAAAACAGGGTCCGGGCTTATAAGCCCGGACCCTTATTGCGCTTGGGGATCGGAATAAGTCGCGAGAAAAGCGGCGCTTCGAATAAGTCCGCTTGTGAATGGAAGCGGAGGATGGGCGCAATCAGCCTTCTTCTTCTTCCGATTTCTGCTCCATTTCCTGAGGCATGCCGGCGGGGAGAATGACGTGGAAGGTCGAGCCTTCCTTTTCGACGCTTTCGCCCCAAATTCTGCCGCCGTGTTTCTCGACGATACTTTTGACGATCGAAAGGCCGAGGCCGGATCCGCTCTTGTGAATCGAGGCGTTGGTCGCCCGATAAAAGCGGTCGAAGATATACGGCAATTCCGCGGCCGGGATTCCGATTCCGTCGTCTCGGACGATGATGTGAATATTATCTCCGCCGAGAGCGGCGATTTCGCGGAACGCGCGAATATCGATTTGTCCGTCGTCCGGTGTGTAACGCATCGCGTTGACGATCAGATTTTCGAAAACCCGCAGAAGACGATTCGGATCACCCATAACGGTCAACATGTCGTCCTTCGGCATATCAAGACGAAGCTTCTTATGGGATCCTTCGGATTCCATAAGATACAACTCGTAGAGGTTATCGATCATGTCGCGAAGGTTGACGGCCTGCGTCTTGATATCCGCATTATCCGACTCCAGCCGCGTCAGCTGGACAAGGTCCTCGATCAATTGCTCCATCTGAACGCTTCTGGTGTGCATATTGGTCAAATAGGTGTTGATCGTGTCCTTGGTCGTGTTCGCCTTCGCGTTCATGATCAGCTCAATGTAACCGCGGATGGCGGTAATGGGTGTCCGAAGGTCATGGGACACATTGGACATCATCTTTTTACGGGCTTCCTCGTTCTTGAGCAGAGTCTGGTTCATCGAAACAAGTTCAGCGTTAACGCGCGCGATGCTTCGCGTCTTATCCTGCACCGCGTTCTCAAGCTCAATGGTAAAGCGGGAGATTTGTTTGAAGTTGTTGACGTATCGGACCGTGAAATACAGCGCAGTCCCGAAAATCATCAGCACGATCCCGACAGAGTGAAGAGGAATAAAGAAAATCTGGGGAGACCGGATGATCATTGTCGAGAAGATGATGCTTGCGAGAGCAGCCGATATCAGGTGAAATGTGCCCTCCTCGGCATAGCGCGGCGTCATGTAAAGAACGCGCAAAAAGTTATAGGAGTTGATGATCGTGACCAGAATCGAATTCGCCACGACCGAGGACTTATAATAAAGAAAATCCGGGCTGATCCAGTAAAAAGCGAGGAACACGCTGATTGCCGTCGCGATCAGAACAATGTCCCAATTCTTGATCCGGGCGAAAACATTCTCGGCATTCTTCGGATACAAAGAAGAGAAATAGAGCGCCGCAACAAAAGACATCAAGAGAAAAAATGTCGTCTGCAAGAGACGGTTCCAATCACCGTTCATCGGGTTGAAAATTTTATCGCTGAATTCGTAACTGATGGAAATCAGGATGATCAGAATGAAGTAGTAATATTTCAGCTTGCGACGGAAAGTAAAAGACACATAAAACCCCGTGATGATGATCAGCACGAAAAGCGTCATGACACTGCTGACCCACATCTTGGAAACCATATCAATCGCGTCGATTTGCTCGGGTGTTCCGACGGCGGGAGGGATCGCGATCCCTCCGAAGGGGGACGAGAAATTGGAACAGGGGATGACGATATCGATGATTCCGTTCGCTTGCGGACTGACCCGGATATCGGAATACGCCTCCTCGTGCTCGTAGCCTTCCCGGCTCTCCGATATTTCTCCGAATTCGGAAAGAAGGTTCCCGTTCACGTAGATCTTCGCCGCATGATTGATTTCCGGAAAATCCATGGCGACCACTCCGCAGTCCGCCGGCATGATCATGAGGATGCGGTAGGTCCCGAATCCGAAATCGGACATCACGGGGACGGTCTCTGACGACGGGTAGGCATCGAAACCGAGGTTTGTCCAACCGTTCGTCGTTATGGATACATTCTTATAATGGGGAAGATCCGGAGCGTTCCCGGACGTCGGGGAATCTTTATTATTCCCGACATCCGATGAGGGCTTTGCTTTCCCGGAATCCTTCGTCCGGGGGTCTTCACCCACGAAACCGAAATCCTCGGGAGTAAGCAGTTGATTCGGATAGAATTGCCAACCGTAGTCGATATAGTTGCGGCCTTGATCCTCAAAGGACCATTGCCGCAGGTCTATCGCTCCGGTTTCCTTGTCGAAAATCAGATTCTGCCCGTGCCGTTGATTGGTGACCAAGACGATTACGTACACGGCTAAAAGGATAACCAAAAAAACGACCGTGCGCACAAAAACACGCAGGACTTTTCTTTTGTCCGTCTTGTTTTGGCTTGCATCAGTCGTCATTTTGTCACATGGCCGACAGCGTATGTTCTACTCCGGACGAAGGGTGTTGCGAATCGGCGGATAAGCGAACGAATACCCGCTGCCCCACTCAGTCTTGACAAACAGAACATCCGGAGCGGCTTTCTCCATCTTTTTTCTAAGATAGCTGATATTGACCATAACCAGATGATTGTCACACATTCCGTCATCGCCCCATACGACGGAATAAATCCGCGAGAAGGGAACGATCACGTTCGGGGTCTCCGCGAGAAGTCGCAAAATATCAAATTCGCGGTTCGTCAGGTGAACCTGCTTGCCGTTCAGGAGTACCTCACGCGATTTAATGTTGATCGTAAGCGGCGGATAATCCATCAGAAAACCGTCTGCTGTCATGTTCCGGCGAATATGCGCGGAAATTCTGGCCGAAAGTTCCTGCAAACTGTAAGGCTTGGTCATATAGTCGTCGCCTCCGACCTTAAAGCCGGTGATTTTGTCTTCCAACTGATCGCGCGCCGAGAGGAAAATAATCGGAGCTTTCGTATAAACGCGAAGCTTCGTGGGCAGATCATAGGCACTGCCGTCGGGAAGCATGATATCCAAAACGATACAATCGTACGAGTTGGTCGCAACTTTCTCGAGCGTTTGAGTCATCGTGGTCGCCACGCTTACGTCGTATCCCTCGTTCTCAAGGTACGCTTTGTTTACTTCCAGAATATCGGTGTCATCGTCAACCATTAAAAGTCTTTGTTTCGCCATAACGCCACCACCTTTGGGAGTTTATACGACCGCCGAACGGCGGCGCTTCTTTGTTGTGGGCCAATCCTTCCTAAATTATATACCAACTTATCAAAGATTTAAAGAGAACAAAACCTTTTGAAGATATATAAATGAGGAAATCTTGCAAACATTCGGTGAACATGATAGACTTTTATAGAACAAACGTTCTCTTTGGCAAAAGGCTGATACGAAGCGCCCGGAGCACGTGGAAAGCGGGCGGGTGGAACCGGAAGATCTCGCTATTCGGGACGGGATCGCTTCACGAAGGGATCGCTTCACGCGGGGGGACTGAATCGGAGACGCATCGATGGAACGTAAAATTCTTCACGTGGATCAGAACTGCTTTTTTGCTTCGGTGGAAATGGTGAAACACCCGGAGCTGAGAGACGTGCCGATGGCGGTCGGAGGGGATGAGGAGAAACGTCACGGAATCATTCTGGCCAAGAATCGTCACGCCGCCGCTTTCGGAGTGAAGACGGCGGAGGCAATCTGGCAGGCCCGGCAGAAATGCCCGGGTCTCGTGATCGTTCCGGCTCATCACGAGCATTACAGTTTTTATTCCGAGAAACTTTTTGATCTTTATTGCCAGTATACCGATCGCGTCGAGCCGTACGGGCTGGACGAGTGTTGGCTGGATTTAACCGGGATCGCCGGTATCGGGGATCCGGCACAAGTTGCGGACGAGATACGCGAAAGGGTCAGGCGGGAACTGCATCTGACTTGTTCGGTCGGGGTCAGTTTTACCAAGATATTTGCCAAACTCGGGTCGGATTATAAGAAGCCCGATGCGACGACGATTATTTCCCGTGAGAATTTCCGGCAGATCGCCTGGCCGCTTCCGGTCGGCGACCTGCTTTTTGTCGGGCGCGCGACTCAGCAGAAGCTCGCCAGGATCAACATCCGTACCATCGGTGCGCTTGCGGCGATGTCGCCGGATTATCTGCGCGATTATCTGGGGATCAACGGAGTTAAACTTTGGATGTCCGCCAACGGGACCGACGATTCTCCGGTCGCTCATTTCATGTCCCGGCGAACGATCAAGTCGGTCGGCAACAGCACGACCACGGCACGTGACATGATGAACGAAGGCGATGTCTGGCAGACGATTCTTGCGCTATCGGATCAGGTCGCCGGGCGTCTGCGCAAGAAGAGCCTTCGGGCGCAGACGATCCAGATCTGGGCCAGGGGATCCGATCTTCACGGGTTCGAACGGCAGAAGCACCTGTCTTACCGAACCGACCGGACGGATGACATCGCAAAGACCGCGATGAGCCTTTTTCGCGAGAACTACACTTGGGCGTGTCCGGTTCGCAGTTTGGGTGTTCGTACCGCCCGGTTGGTGACGACGGACGAGGAGCGACAGCGATCGATTTTCGACGCGGATTATAAGAGAGAGGGGGCGACGGAAATCGAAACGGTGATCGATCGGATCCGGATGCAATTCGGCGACGTGGCGATTCGCAGAGGCGTTCAGTTGGTCTGTGACTCCAAACTGATCGAGAACGGCGTGCTCGCCCAAAATCGCGGCGGTTTTTCTTCGGTGCGGGAGCCGGGAGCTCCTTCGGAGCTTAGTTGGTGAT
>LSQX01319389.1_pt1 | contig 23870 bp, 24 predicted proteins | sample 654561 | NCBI WGS metagenome assembly LSQX01 (sample SAMN04489861, study PRJNA283612) | anaerobic digester metagenome | isolation source: 4 biogas reactors fed with cattle manure at either 37C or 55C with and... | place: Denmark: Kongens Lyngby | collected 2014
TGCCAGGCCCGCCCTTGCCTACGGGTTCCCTTCCCGCTGGTTGAGTGGTGAGGGCTTCTTTCAGCCCGCCGGCTCGGCAGACATGCCGGGCGCACCAAAAAAGACGGAGGGGAAATTACCTCCGTCTTTTTGAACCTTCCAACCAGGCCACCGCCTGTGCCGCTATACCCTCTTGCCGACCGAGGAATCCGAGTCCTTCGTTGGTTGTCGCTTTGACGTTCACCTTAGCTGACGGTACATCCATGGCCTCGGCAAGACGCGCTCGCATCATGGGTATGTATTTTGCGAGCCGGGGTTTTTCCGCTATCACAATGGCATCGACGCCACCGATATACAGATGACGTTGGTGCAATTTGGAGACAACCTGTCGCAATAAGCCGAGGCTGGATGCCCCTGCATAGAGAGGATCGTTGTCCGGAAAGTGTTGCCCGATGTCTCCCCACCCCGCGGCTCCCAACAACGCGTCAATGCAAGCATGGGTCAAGACATCCGCGTCACTGTGACCCAGAAGACCCAGCTCAAACGGAATCTCCACCCCGCCCAGGATCAACGGCCGTTCAGGCGTCAAACGGTGAACATCATATCCTATCCCCATCCGAGGGCATTCATTCTCAATATCACTTTCACTTGGAGTAGTCTCCTCGGCGCTCAACCACCGCTTCAGGAAAGACAAGTCAGCTGGAGTGGTGATCTTGATGTTCTCCGGTGCCCCCAAGACTACACGCACCGTTTCACCCAAGCGCTCGACCAATGCACAATCGTCGGTGGCCTCTTCGCCGTCACCACCGGCCGCGTGAGCCCGTTCCAACAGGTCTCGGGGAAAGCCTTGAGGGGTTTGAACGGACCACAATTGGCTGCGATCGACTGTCTGCACAACCACTGCGTCGACCACTCTTTTCACTGTCTCGTGGATCGGCCAAGCGGCCGTCACCGCGCCGAAGCGAGCGGCTTTCGCCACTCGCTCGATTACCTCCGATGAAACCAAGGGACGGGCGCCGTCGTGCACCAATACGACATCGCAATCGTCAGGCAGCGCGCTCAAACCCGCCGCCACAGAGGCCTGTCGCGTCAGACCTCCGGCTACCACCCGGATATGTCCTCGAATCTGATGCTCCTTTAGCAGTGACTGCACGAAAACCTCGTCGCCTGCGGGGACGACGAGCACCATACCTGCAATGTGCGGATGAGAAATCAAAGCCTGCACAGTCCAGATCAAAATGGGCTTTCCGCAGATTTCAAGATACTGCTTAGGCTGTACGGCCCCCATCCGGCGCCCGTGTCCCGCTGCCGGCATAATCGCGTAAGTACTAACCATTAAAGGGCTCTCTCCATCGCTTTGGGCTTGGCGAAGATCATCCGACCGGCGTTAGTCTGCAGAACATTGGTGACCAAAACACCGATTGACTCACCGATATATCGCCGTCCCCCATCGACGACTATCATTGTTCCGTCGTCAAGATAACCTATGCCTTGCCCTTGTTCCTTGCCGTCTTTGATGAGGTGCACCACCATCTCTTCGCCCGGCAAGACCAACGGCTTGACCGCATTCACCAGTTCATTGATGTTGAGTACGCGCACGCCCTGCAGTTCGGCTACCTTGTTCAGATTGTAATCATTCGTAATCACGTAACCTCCGAGCTGCTTCGCCAGTTGAACGAGCTTGCTGTCTACATCGGAGAATTCCTCCAGATCATCTTCGATGATCTGCACCTGCACGCGTTCCTCTTTCTGAATGCGGTTCAGGATGTCAAGTCCTCTGCGCCCGCGATTTCTCTTGAGCACATCGGATGAATCCGCAATGTGCTGTAGCTCCGTAAGAACGAAGCGAGGCACCAGAAGCGGGCCCTCCAAGAACCCGGTCCGCACAATGTCGGCGATACGACCGTCGATGATCACCGACGTATCCACGATCTTCGGGATCTTCCTGGATGATCGGGCGGACTTATCCCGGATCAGTCGTCCTCCCGAAACAGACAAATTCATCAAGTTCAAGATGTCGTCTCGTTTGCGTACCGCAACCATCGCACCCACATAGCCCAGCACAAGGGTAACGATGATCGGCACGATGCTGCCGAGTACGGGCATGGAACGTGGAAACGGCAGCGTAGCCAAAATGCCAATAATCAGGCCTGATATGAGACCGATGGAGCCAACCGCGATATCCACTGTAGGAATGTGCTGCAAAGCAGAGATGGCAGACGTAAGAACCCGCCGCACTCCCAAGACAACAGGGCGGGTAAACACTGCTCCCAGACTGGCCATTATTAAAGTGCCTACCGCAACGACGATCAAGGGATGATCGGCTGCCGTAGGCCACACGCCTGTCGCCAAGACCTGCCAAGCCGCATAGTATCCGATTGTGCCCCCAAGTAACGCCATGAGAACACGCGTGGCGTTTAACATACCTTCACCTCCTGATAGACGAACCGTGTCGCTCGCCAACACAGCCTCACAGAGCAGTATTTCCCACGCAAGACAGGTTATGTCTAAATACGAAAAACGCGATGGGTATCAATCGCGGACAACGGTTGCCCACGTAGGGGCACAGGCGTGGCAGACGAAGTTTTCTCCTACTCGAGAAGCTCCTCCAGCATCGCTTCTACTTCATCCTGTGTACTGTCTTGGGAAAGAACGAGCTCACTTACCAGGATTTGTTTCGCGCTATCGAGCATTTTCCGTTCGCCAGTGGACAGCCCTTTTTCTCGATCGCGAATGGAAAGGTTGCGTACCACCTCCGCAACTTCGTAGATGTCTCCGGTCTTGATCTTTTCCAAATTAGCTCGATAACGCCGATTCCAGTTCTGAGGCATCTTGGAGCGTTCACCGCGCAACACGTCGAGGACAGACTCTACTTCCTCCGCGGAGACGATCTGTCGCACTCCCAGTTCCTCAACGTTATCCATCGGTACCATGACCTTCATGTCACCAAGAGGCATTCTCATCACGTAATAGCGACGAGTCTCACCGAGAATCTCTTGCTCCTCGATAGCCTCAATGATACCGGCACCGTGCATCGGATAGACTACTTTATCACCTATTTCGTACATCCCTGGCAAAACCCCCTAGCCTCCGGGATGCCCACTACTGATTATCGTAGCATTTGTCTGTCGCCATGTCAATCGACGCGAATTCAGCGTCAGTCATGGCAGTAGGTATTATCCCAATGCAGTTTAGCCTGGTGTTAGCTATGATTACCCCCTCCGGAACCTACATGGGTCGCTCCAGCAGTACCTGGTCTCGCAGACGCCTTAAGCCTTCCACGATAGTTCGGGCTCGCGCCTCTCCTATCCCCTCCACTACGTCGAGTTCCTCGATCGACGCAGCCATGATCTCGGGAAGCGATCCGAAATGAGCCACCAGGTTGTCGATCACGGGCTCGGGCAACCGAGGAATCTTATGCAACAGGCGATAGCCCCGCGGGGTTACCGGCGTATCAAATTCCGCTGCCGTCTTTTGTATGCCCATGGCTTTGGCTATAAGCGTCAAATCCAGCAGTTCTTCACTGGTCCATTGACGCAAGGCAGCCACTACTTCTTCGGGTTTTGCTTCGCGACCTCCGCTCGCATAATCCCGTATGACAAGAAGGTCTTCATCATGCATATCCATGAGGAGCTCCTCAAGCTGCATGACGACCAGTCGCCCCTCGGTACCCAGCTCTACTATGTAACGTTCGATCTCACTGGTGATCCGCTGTACCATTTGCGCTCTTTGAACGCAAGTCAAAACATCCGAGAGCGTGGCCAGACCTTCCAACTCCAAGGCGCTGAGATTTTGCAGTGTTTCCTGATATAGACCTTTATAGCGTTCCAGCGTCGCCAACGCCTGACTCGCTTTGGCGAGAATCACCCCCACGTCTCGCATTACATAGCGCATGGCCCCTCGGTAGAGGGTGATGACATTACGCCTCTGCGAGATGGAGATGACAAGCTCACCCGTTTGTCTGGCTATGCGCTCCGCCGTGCGATGTCGTGTGCCGGTTTCTCGCGTCGGTATACTCGGATCCGGAGTCAAATGAGTATTGGCGTACAGGATGCGTTTCGCATCACGAGACAAGATGAGAGCTCCGTCCATCTTGGCCAATTCATACAAAGCGGCAGGAGTGATCTCCGCATCGATGTGGAATCCGCCATTGACTAGAGCCAATACCTCAGGACTGTCGCCGACTACGATCAGAGCTCCCGTACGAGCGCGCAAGATATTTTCCAGGGCTTCATGCAGCACGCTTCCCGGAGCAAGCATGGATAACGTTCGCAAAAGCAACTCATCTACTGTCTGTTCAGTTTCTCTTGGCACCCCTTCACCCTCTTATTACAGCAAACCCGCCTCATTCTAAGAGAGGCCGGCCTGCAAAGCTTCTGTAAGTCTGTTCACAGGCACAAGGTCGATCATGTCAGATCGCTTGACGGAAAGACTGCCGGGCAGTATGCAGCGTTGAAAACCCAGCTTGCGAGCTTCAGTGAGTCGCTTGTCCGTATGACGCACCTGCCGCAGCTCTCCAACCAGACCAATCTCCCCGAAGACGACCGTACGGGGCTCCACATGGCGCCCCTTGAAGCTGGAAGCCACTGCCAAAGCGATCCCTAGATCCGCGGCTGGCTCATCGACGGCCAGGCCCCCGACAACACTGATATAGACATCGTGCGACTGCAACTGCATTCCGGCCCGTTTTTCAAGAACTGCCAAGATGATGGCCGCCCGGTTGCGATCCACGCCGGAAGTCTGTCGTCGGGGCGTTCCGCCGTACGGAGCGGGACTCACTAAGGCCTGAATCTCTACCAACAAGGGCCGTGATCCTTCCATGCAGGCTACGACAACGCTACCAGCAGCGCCCTCGGGACGTTCTGACAAGAACAAAGCTGAAGGGTTGGTCACCTCCTCAAGTCCGCTTTCAGCCATGTGAAAAACACCCAGTTCGTTGGTGGAGCCATATCGGTTCTTTGCCGCTCGCAAAAGACGATAGGCGGTATGACGTTCGCCCTCAAAACTGAGCACCACGTCCACTGCGTGCTCCAAGACCTTCGGGCCCGCCAAGGCGCCTTGTTTGTTGACATGGCCCACCAGTACAATTGTGACGGCGTGGGACTTCGCCAACTGCATTAAGGCGTAGGTACAGGCGCGGGTCTGCGTGACGCTTCCCGGTACGGAGTCAATGTCGTCCGTCGATATCGCCTGAATTGAGTCAATGACCACCAGGCCGGGACGGAGCGCCTCCACGCAGGAGATGATTCTGTCGAGCTTGGTCTCATTGAGCACTGACAAACGAGCCGACGATATGCCGAGGCGAGAGGCCCGCAGCCGAAGTTGTCGGGCCGACTCCTCCGCGGAGACATAAAGGGCCTCTCCCCATATTTTGGCGTAGGCGTCGGCTACTTGCAACAACAGCGTTGATTTCCCCACGCCGGGTTCTCCGCCCAAAAGGACCAAAGATCCGCTAACCAATCCTCCGCCCATGACGCGATCGAATTCGGCAACGCCGACGGGCTTGCGATCTTCATCGTCTTCGGTTAACTGAGACAGAGTGTACGGGTGAAGCGGCGGCAAAGCCGCCTTGCTCTCCGCTTTCTCTTCAAGAGAGTTCCAGGCTTGACAGATGGGGCAGCGTCCCATCCATTTCGTGGACTCTGCCCCACATTGTTGACAGACAAAACTCGTCCGTGTTCGCTTGCTCGTCATGTTAGACCGCTGCTTTCCGCTACTTCTGTTCTTTTTCGCTGCCTTTGGCCACGACTCATCCTACCTTGCGGAAGACGATCTCGTCACCATCCGCATCGACCTCGATGGTATCGCCTTCCTTGAAGGTACCTTTCAACATCTCTTCGGACAGAGGATCTTCGACGAGACGCTGAATGGCTCTGCGAAGCGGACGAGCGCCGTACTCCGGATTGTACCCTTTGTCGGCCAGTAAGACTTTGGCGTCTTCCGTAAAGCGCAGATGCACATCCCGCAGCTTGAGCTGTTCTTGCAGATCACGGACCATGATCTCGACGATGCTCTTCAGCTGTTCTTTGTTGAGGGCATGGAAGACAATGATCTCATCAATGCGATTGAGGAACTCCGGTCTGAAAGTCCGGCGCAACTCATCCATCACTTTCGTCTTCATGCTCTCGTAGCTGGCCTTTTCGTCCGTCTGGATCTGGAACCCGATGGTGGTCTCTCTTTGAATCTCATGCGCCCCTACATTAGAGGTCATGATGAGTACCGCGTTACGGAAATCAACGGTGCGACCTTTGGCATCGGTGAGACGACCGTCTTCCAGAACCTGCAGGAGGATGTTGAACACTTCAGGGTGAGCCTTTTCCACTTCATCCAGCAAGATCACCGAATAGGGTCGCCGACGCACTCGCTCCGTCAACTGGCCGCCTTCTTCATACCCGACATACCCCGGAGGAGCTCCCACCAGACGTGAGACCGTATGCCGCTCCATGTACTCCGACATGTCGATGCGAATCATGGCATCCTCATCGCCGAATAAGGCCTCGGCCAATGCTCTGGCCAACTCCGTCTTCCCGACGCCCGTGGGTCCGAGGAAGATAAACGAACCGACGGGACGCTTGGGATCCTTCAGACCTGCGTGAGCACGTCGGACCGCTCGAGAGACTGCCTCGATGGCCTCATCTTGTGCTACGACGCGTCTGTGAAGGACCTCTTCGAGATTCAGCAGGCGTCGGCTTTCGTCCTCCGCCAGTTTGGCCACCGGTACACCCGTCCAACTGCTGACAACTTCGGCGATTTCGTCTTCGGTCACGTTGCCTTCACGATGGGTCCGGCTCGATTTCCACTCGTCGCGCTTGCGTTCCAGCTCCTCCATCAACGCCTTTTCTTTATCACGCAGTGCAGCGGCCTTCTCAAACTCCTCGTTCTGTGTCGCGGCTTCTTTTTCCCGGCGCACATCTTCGATCTTTTGCTCTAAGTCTTTCAGTTCCGACGGCGGAACGAGTCCGGACAGACGTACTCGGGAAGCGGCCTCGTCCATAAGGTCGATGGCCTTGTCAGGCAAGAAGCGGTCCGAAACAAAGCGATCGGAAAGGCGAGCCGCGGCCACCAAAGCTTCGTCCGTTATTTTCACTCGATGGTGCGCTTCGTAGCGATCACGCAATACCTCGAGGATGCGGATCGTCTCTTCGACCGTGGGCTCATCAACCTGAATCGGCTGGAAACGTCGCTCCAGCGCGGCATCTTTTTCCACATGCTTGCGATACTCATCAATGGTGGTCGCCCCAATGGCCTGCAACTCGCCGCGAGACAATGCCGGCTTGAGGATATTGGATGCATCGATGGCACCCTCAGCCGCTCCGGCGCCGATAATCGTATGCATTTCATCGATGAACAAAATGACGTCGCCTGAGCTTCGTATTTCGTCCATAACTTTCTTGAGGCGCTCCTCGAACTCACCGCGGAATTTCGAACCGGCCACCAAGGCACCCAGATCAAGGCTGACGACACGTTTGTCGTTCAAGGTCTCCGGGACATTGCCCTGCACGATCATCTGAGCCAAACCCTCTACGATAGCGGTCTTGCCGACACCGGGGTCACCGATCAAAACAGGGTTATTCTTCGTGCGGCGAGAAAGGACCTGAATGACCCGTTGGATCTCATTCTCGCGCCCAACTACCGGATCCAGTTTCCCCTCGCGGGCCAACTCGGTCAGATCGCGTCCGAATTGATCCAGGGTAGGTGTCTTGCGAGCTCGCGTCTCACGTTTTGCAGAACCGGGAGTCGTGCCACCCAACAGATCGACCACCTGACGGCGTACTCTTTCCAGATCGGCGCCGAGGTTTTGCAGCACTTGTCCGGCGACGCCTTCGCCTTCGCGAATGAGCCCCAGAAGGATGTGTTCGGTGCCGATGTAGGTGTGGTTCAGCTGCCGAGCCTCTTCAAAAGCCAACTCCAATACCCGCTTGGCGCGCGGCGTAAAGCCGATCTGTCCCTGCGGCGTGCCGTCACCGCGTCCGATGACTTTCTCCACTTCGGCTCGGACCTTTTCCAGTCCGATTCCCATACTCTGAAGAGCGCGGGCGGCAACACCTTCACCTTCCGCCACCAGACCAAGTAGGATATGCTCAGTACCTACAACATTGTGACCCAGTCTTCTAGCCTCTTCTTGCGACAGAACGACGACTTTTTGAGCGCGTTCTGTGAATCTGCTAAACATGCATCGTTCACTCCAATCCCGTGATGCTGGTAAGTTCGCTGCCGTCAGGCCACTAGTTTCATGCGCTCCCGTATAAAGGTCGCCCTCCAGATATCCCTTTGGGGAGCGTCTACTTCACTGCCCATCAGCTTCTGCAGATGAGCCGGGCGAATCATAACCATCAGTTCCTGCAGAATGCGAGGCTCAAGTCCCTTTACCAAACCCATGTCGATACCCATCCGTACATCGGACAACAGTTGCATAGCCTCGTGTGTAGACAGTGTACGAGCATTGGTTAACACTCCGTACGAGCGGAAAATGCGATCCTCCAGCTGTATTCGATTCCGGGAACGTATCTGCTCACGAGTATTGCGCTCTTGTTCCAGGATCTGACGCGTGAGTTGTACCAGATGTTCAATGATCTCTTCTTCGCTCTGACCGAGTGTCACTTGGTTTGAGATCTGATACACATTCCCTAAGACATCGGTGCCTTCGCCATAGATCCCCCGAACCGTCACACCGAATTTGGACAGGGCAGTTGCGACACGCTTCATTTGGTCTTTCATCGATAGGGCAGGCAGATGCATCATGATCGAGGCTCGCATGCCGGTACCGACGTTGGTCGGACAGGCGGTCAAGAATCCCCACCGGACTGAGCTGGCCAGTTCCAATCGCTCGGCAAATGCATCATCTATCTTGCTGCAAAGCTTCCATGCTTCCTGTAGCTGAAGCCCCGGAAAAAGGGTCTGGTGCCGCAGATGGTCTTCCTCGTTGACCATGATGCTGACCGCTTCATCATCGCGTAGGATGACTGCCTTATGCCTGACCTCATGTGCATGCTGCGGACTGATGAGGTGCTTTTCGACCAACAGCTGCCGTTCAAGCGGAGAGATCTCCGCCAGGCGCACAAAATCTACGTTTTGCAACACCGGTGAAACCGGTTCTTGTTTGACAACTGAATCAATAAGATCCACAACATGGCGCTTTTGACTGTCCTGTGCAGTGGCTGGGAAAGGAACAAGAGCTAGATTGCGGGCCAGACGAATTCGGCTGGACAAGACAATATCGCTCTCAGGTCCGGTTCCCTTCATCCACTCACTCAACGTCTTGCCGATGATGTCCCGCAACGACACAGCCTCTTCCCTCCCCTAAGACTGCTTGAGCTGTTCTTCCAAAGCTTTGATGCGATCCCGCAGTACTGCTGCTCGTTCATACTCTTCTTTTTCGATCGCTTCGCGCAAGGCACGCCGTGATTGCTCCAACTCCCCGCGCAATGCGGTCACCCGACTGACTGTGGGACGTTTACCGGTATGTTGTGAAGCCCCATGAATACGCCGTATAATCGGCTCAAGCTGCGTTTCGAATTGCTTGTAGCATTCACTGCATCCTAATTGGCCCAGTCGACGAAAGTCTGAAAACGAAAGGCCGCAGTTTTCGCAACGGATACTCGCGGTGGACGAGACGGCATTCGGGAATGCAAACTTGGGCTCAAACAGGCCGGCCAGGATGTTGTTCAAAGTGAGACCGCCCTCAGAGAAAATGCTGAGATCGTTTTGTTGACGTGCGCAATCTTGACATAGATACGACTCCGTTTTCTTGCCGTTTATGATGCGAGTGACCATGACAGTTGCCGGTTGCTTCCGACACTCATCGCACATCATCGTCTTCTCCCCCGTTCTCGTTCGATTCATTGCCCAGCAATAGAAGTAGCATTCCCTTGAGCACCACGGCGCGCAGGACATCTCTCCATGGCAAAGGCAGACCGTCAACTTCCGCCTGCAAGAATCGTGAGATCTTACGCCCCTGCTCGAGCGGTAGCTTATGATGCTCAACCATCAGAGTGAGCAATCTGTCTGCCTCCGCCTTGCTGATCTGCTCGCCGATGCATTCACATATAGTGTTGTACAAACCCTCCTCGGGCTTTATCACGACCCGGCGAATACGGATGTAGCCGCCGCCTCCGCGCTTGCTTTCCACTAGGTAACCGTGTTCAGCCCGGAATCGTGTCTCCAGCACGTAGTTGATCTGTGAAGGGGCACACGAAAAAGAGTCTGCCAGATCGCCGCGCCTGATCTCCACGACTCCCGACTGTGAGTGGATAAGCCTCTTAAGATACGCTTCTATGAGATCCGCTAAGGTAGCCATCGAATCACTGACCTTCTCTGACCTTTGGCAACGACATTATACCACTTGTTTGCGCGCCTGGTGCAAGAGTGTCATATTACGGGCTAGGCGCATTATCCGGCATGATAGGGCGTGGCGACCGATAATTGCCACATTTTCTTTCCCACACTTGCTGAAGCTCTCTGTTTCTTTGCTCTGTCAATAAACGGAGTTGCTCGGTTCTAGCCTGACTACGGAGCATGTAAATCTATGTTGTCAGCACGTATCGGCAGGTGAGCCCAAATGATGAATCACATCTGGTTTGTCATGATCGCAGTCGGGGTCATCGCCATAGTCAGTCACCAAGGCGGCGAAACAGGAGATGTAACATCCGTCATAGTTGCCTCATCCGGCGACGCCGTGCAGTTCGCCATCTCGCTCGCTAGTATTTTGGCGTTTTGGTCGGGTATCATGCAGCTGGCTCAAGAAGCCGGACTCACTCAGAGACTGGCGCGCCTTCTTGCTCCGGTATCGCATCGTCTCTTTCCGGACATACCCAAGAACCACCCGGCTATGGGCGCGATGCTCATGTCGTTCGCCGCTAACATCCTTGGCCTGGGCAACGCGGCGACTCCTTTGGGAATCCAAGCTATGCAACAGCTACAAAGCCTCAACACTACGCCGGAACGGGCCAGCGATGCCATGTGTACGTACATCGCCGTATGTGCGTCGGGTCTGACGCTCATCCCCACCACCGTGATCGCCCTCAGGGGCGTTACCGGTTCGAAAAGCCCTACGGCTATTGTAGCCGGGACGGCCTTTGCCACCGGCTGGGCTACGATCGGAGCTCTTGTTGCCGACAGATTTTTGCGCAGACCGCCGCGTTGTGTTGACAGGATGGGTAAGCGTCGTGTCTGAGCGCATCCTGTTGTCCATCGTAGAGGCGGCGTCACAGTTTACTATCCCCGTGATGCTGATGGTGATCTTGCTGTATGCACACGCCCGAGGCGTCAAAGTCTATGAGGTCTTCGTCGCCGGAGCCGCTCGCGGCATTCAGACGACGTTGCACATCTTGCCCTATCTAATCGCCATGTGGGTCGCCTTGGGGCTTCTCCGCGCTTCCGGAGTCTTGGATCTAGCGTTTGCGCTCTGCGAGCCCGTTTTGCGGCTGCTGGGTGTGCCTGTGCAGATCCTGCCGCTGATGATCATCAGACCGCTTTCCGGCTCCGGTGCCCTGGGGCTGACGAGCGAGCTTGTCCATACTTACGGCCCCGATTCCGATGTGGGCTACCTGGCTTGCTTGATCCAAGGAAGTACGGAGACGACATTCTACGTGATCACCGTCTATTTGGGCGCCGTCGGCGTCAAAAAGCCGCGACACGGACTTGCCGCCGCTTTAGTCGGTGATCTGACCGGATTTATAGCCGCCGTGATCGCCTGGCGCATCCTGTATCGCACATGAGTTCCAGGAAAGGAATGGAAAAAGGAAGGAACGATGCAGAACCAGAAGGGAGCAAAAATGTCGGAACGTCAAGGAAGTGATGACAGTTACCGTTCGTCATAGTTCAATCGACTTGTGGGCTGAGTTCCCTGACAACAAATATGTACAACGCCTCCTGAAGCATTGCCGCACCATGAATATCAAACTGGCCGGAAGTCCTGTCCGCGAACAGTGGTTTTATCATCCCGAGCAGCGGACGATCTATGTATGGCCTCCGGATCTGACTTACCAATCGCTGTCATACCTCGTGGTCATTTTGGCTCACGAGTTGGGACACGCCATGGACTTTGACTCGCATCCCGGACATGTCGCTGTGATCCGCAACCGTCACTGGTCACGAACTCCTCTTTTTATTGAGCAAGCCGCTTTTGTCAACGGCTTTTGCCTTCTCAAGCAGCTGCAGATCCCCTGTAGCCTCGATCAATATGCGGCCATGATTGAACCGCCTATGGCCGAGCGCGTCGTGAACGAGATAGAAAACAACCATCTGTGCTGTCTTTTGTCAAGTCCCCGACGCGCCTTGTCTACCCCATCATGATCATCCTCAAGGCGACTGAACTGTTACCTCTTCGTCAGAGCCCCAACGCCTTCGTCGCAGTAGACGGAAGACCACGGCCACATGCCGTCTGAACAAGGTCACAAGACCCGCGTCTACCGCCGCGGGGCCATAGCGCACGGACTCATAGACACCGGTGAGCCCGACCACCGCTTCCGCACCCCCGGGAGACAACTCGACTGCCATACGGGCACCGAACTCACCTGCTGTCTCATCAGCTCGGCGTTTCCAGCCGCGACTTGCTGCCCGCTCGAGGAACCGGGCGTAGAGGAAACGCACCACGGCTCGTGGCTCGGAAGGGATTCGTCTGGTCATCCGTCGGCCGCGCGAGGCTCGAAGGCCCTTGGCAGAACCCACAGTTCGCAGGCGCGATGTCTTGTGCTCCTCTCCGTCGATCCGTCGACCGGTCAACTTTTTCCACCATTCCCTCAGCAACTCCCACAGCCAACGCAAGACTCCCTGGTCGCGCTCCCACCAGCCGATACGCTCGGTTTTGCCCACGCTCATCAAAGGCAATAGCCGTCTGATGGCCCATAAAACGGCGACCACCGTCAACACTATCCCCACCAATGAGCCGACCGAGAGCTGAGGAGGTCGGTCCAGACCTTCGGCCATGCGCTCCGCCAGTTCAGAGGAGGAACGACTGTCAGCGGGGCCCGTTCTGACAAAAAAGGGAGCCACTACAGCGTTCATCCGCAAAAAAAGGTCATCAAATGTCAGGCGAGCCAATGGCGAGATGTTGGCCGGCAGGACCATGGCTAGGACACTGGGAGTCAACACCATCCGCCACGAATTACGCCACCGGGCGGAGTCGATTCTGTCGCTGATGACCGTCTCACTGTCAGCTTGCCATCGTCGTCGTTCAATGACAAAACCCGCCCAACTGAGCTGAACCAATCCGGCACTGACACACAAGGCAGCGCCGAAAGACGCGGCGGTCACCGCCGACCATAAAACCGGTTCGCTACGGTAACGGGTGAAAGCTCCGGCAGCCACACAAAGCAGCACCATCAAGTAGCCGTGATCTTTCACCAAAAGGGCGTGTCCCAGGTCGAGGTGCTCCTCTTCAAGACGATCGGGACGAAAAGACAGCAGATCAGAACCGATCCTGACCGCGATCACCCACACAGTGGCCGCAGTAACCAGTCCGCTCAGCGTTCCATAGACAGAAGCGCCAGCCTTGGAGAAAACGGACAACGACAGCAGAAGCTGCAATAGCACCTCCAAAGTGCGCCAGCCCAGCCGGACCTGTAACAGGTCATGAAGATAGGTCAGGAAAAAGCCCGTGCATGCCGGCAGAACTAAAAACGCCAACGCCCAGGGGGAAAAACGCCACGGCGGGGCGAGTTGCCAAAAGCAACCGGCCACGGCTAATCCCGCCCCCAAGGCGGTCAAGATAGCCAAAGCCGGAGTATGGAGAAAGGCGGACCGGTCGGAGTCCCACGGCACAGCATATCTCAGTCGGCCAGCCAACGATGTCAGCTCGCCGATGGGATTACGCACTGGCTTCCTCCTCGAGCACTACGGGCACCTGCTGCAGGATATCGCCGATCACTGCCTGACCCGTGCGGCCGCGCAACTGGCTTTCGGGCTTGATGATCAATCTGTGAGCCAAAACGGGCACGGCCATGGCCTTCACATCATCCGGCAGCACATAATCGCGCCCTTCCAATGCGGCGGCTGCCTGGGCCGTCTGATAAAGCGCCAACGAGCCTCGCGGGCTGGCTCCAAGGGCCACGTCCGGATGTTCCCGTGTGGCTCGGACCAAGGATACGATGTATTCACGCACCGAGTCTTCTACAAACACTTCGCGGCATAGACGTTGAGCCCGGATCAACTCCTCGGTCGTCACCACTTGTTGCAGATCCTCTATCGGGTGACGGCGCTGAAGACGGACAAGAATCTCCGCCTCGTCAGCGGCACTTGGATACCCGATGGAGAGGCGGATAAGGAAACGGTCAATCTGAGCCTCCGGTAAGGGGAACGTTCCTTCGTATTCAATCGGATTCTGGGTGGCCATGACGAGGAAAGGCCGCGGAAGACGACGAGTCACTCCGTCTACCGTCACTTGCCTTTCTTCCATGCACTCCAGCAGAGCGGATTGAGTTCGAGGTGTAGCTCGGTTGATCTCATCGGCCAACACCACTTGAGACATGACCGGTCCGGGGCGGAACTCGAACTCCTGGGTCTTTTGATTGAACACACTGACGCCGGTAACATCGGAAGGCAGAAGATCGGGCGTAAACTGTAAGCGGCTGAAGCTACAGCCGAGAGAGCCTGCAAGCGCCCGAGCCAGCATCGTTTTGCCGACCCCGGGAACGTCTTCCGCCAAAATGTGCCCTTCACATAACAAAGCAATAATCGCCAGCCTGATCGCTTCCGGCTTGCCGACGATAACCCGGCTCACGTTGGTCATCAGGCGCTGGCTGACTTCTTGTATTTCTGTCACGTCCACGTATTCATCACGCTTGTCCTGTTGCCTCACGCACCCATCCTCCATCCTCAGTACTCTCCACTAGTCGAGAAGTTCCGGCCCGAACGCGCTAATCCTGCTCCTTTTTTCAGTCAAGTGGCACCGCCCAAACAGGAGGCCTGTCTTGGCACCGAGTACGGCACTTCCCCGTAGTTTGAAGGGAGCGGCTTTAGCAGACCACGCTGCACGGCCGCTGAAACGTCCCCGCCGGGCTGTTGGAGGTGAGCATGCATGTCGCGCAACAACAGGTGCAGTGATACCCTGATGCTCCTTTTGATCATCATCCTGCTGCTTCTATTCTTCGAGGAAGAACTGTAAGCATCCGTGCCGGAGCGAGACGTGTCGGCTCTGATCGCTCCGGCACCTTTGCTCAGCGACAAACACACCACGTGTCGTACTCTTGGTCACGTCTGGGCCTTCTCGATCTTCTTTGCGGCATCGGGCGTGTCTCGTACCTTCTGCTACGTACTGCCGTAGCCAACGGAAGAATACGTCTCAGTTTCCGCACGGCTCGACTGGCTTCAGGACTGAGATCCGTTAGAGCTCGAAGTATATCGTCGACGTCCCGGTCTCCCGCTTCATCGGCTGTTACGTCAGCCGACATCAGCAAAGGCGCGAGACCGCCCACCCCTTCGCCCAAAGCCTTTGACAAAGCGCCCGCGACTTTCGGGTTAGCCAGCAGTGCGGCCATCGACTGTAGGCTGTTTAAACCGTCGCCGTCTCCGCTGACGGCCTTCTGCAATTCGGCAAGGCGTTCTTCAAGGCGGGCGAAGTCACTCCTCAACGCTGCGATCTCGCTCTCGATGCGGCTCATTATTGCGTGCAGTTCCCCGATCTCCACGGTCCGACCCCCTCTCATATCGCATACTGGCTTCTCATACCTATATGCTCCTACATGAAAGGGGGTGCCGTCACTGTCGCGGACCGTATCCGTCCGGATGGTTTTTGTGCCAATTCCATGCGGATTCCACGATCCGGTCAATGTCGGTAAACGAAGGTCGCCAGCCCAAGACATCTATGGCCTTTTGAGCACTGGCCACCAAAACGGCCGGATCGCCCGGGCGCCGTTCTGCTCGGCGAGTGGGTATGGGCTTGCCCACCACCTTTTCAGCCACACTCAGTATTTGTTGTACGCTGAAGCCTTGTCCGTTACCCAGATTGAAGACCTCAGATCGGCCCCCGTCATCGAGAAACTGCAGAGCCAGGATGTGAGCTGACGAAAGATCACAGACGTGCACATAATCCCGGATACAAGTGCCGTCCTCCGTTGGATAGTCAGTGCCGAAGATGGACAACTCTTCCCTTTTTCCGAGCGCAGTCTGCAGAATGATTGGGATGAGGTGCGTCTCGGGCGTGTGATCTTCGCCTATTCGACCTGACGGATGAGCACCGGCAGCGTTGAAGTAGCGCAGGGAAACGGAGCGCAACCCGTAGGCATAGTCAAAACGACGTAACATGCTTTCGAAAAAGAGTTTCGATTCACCGTAAGGGCTGGTGGGAGCCTTCGGATGCTCTTCGGTGATGGGTACTTCCTCCGGTTCGCCATAGACCGCTGCCGACGAGGAGAAGACCATTTTGTCCACTTTGTGTTCCACCATACAGGCCAGCAACTGCAGACCGTTGCTGAGGTTGTTCCGGAAATAAAGCTCAGGGTGTTTCATTGATTCGCCCACCAAGGATGAACCGGCGAAGTGCATAACGGCTTGCGGCCGAAAGCGCTCGAAAACGTCGCTTAGAGCTTCCTTGTCCGCCAGATCGATCTGTAACAGACTCACTCCGGAGGGAACGGCTTGCGCGTGCCCTCTTGAAAGGTTGTCAATGACCACCGGCTCATGTCCGGCAGCCACAAGGTCCCACACCACATGGCTGCCGACATAACCGGCTCCTCCAGTTACGAGAATGCGCATCGATGACCCTCCTTGAGCCTACTGACCTTTCCAGAAACACGTGTGTGCGCCTGAGGCGACCCCGGTATGCAGAAGCTGCGGATCCCGGCCAGTCATCTCGGGATAGCGTCGAAGGATTGCCTTTTCAAGATCCTCCAGCGCCCGCTCCTCCACAAGGGCGATGGCGCAACCACCGAACCCGGCACCTGTCATGCGGGCTCCGTAGACGCCCTCCACGCTCCGGGCAATCTCCACCATGGCGTTCAACTCAGGACAGCTGACCTCATACAGATCACGCAGGCTTTCATGAGAGGCGTACATCAGTTGACCAAGATGTACCCAATCGCCGGATTCCAATGCCTCCACGGCCTCAAGGACTCGAGCGTTTTCGTATACGACATGCTGACAGCGGGCCCTGACTACCGGATCGAGAATATGGGCATGTTCCCGGAATTGGGAGATGGATACGTCCCTCAGGGCCGTGATCCCCGACAAGACCTGGCTCAAGGCCTGCAATCCCGTTTCGCACTCTTGACGACGCTTATTGTACTCCGAATCGACTAAACCCCGTTGGACACGTGTATCTGCGATCAGTACGCGCACCTGATCCGACAGCCAAGGGATGTGGCGATATTCCAGACTGCGGCAGTCGATGAGCAGAGCGTGATCCTTCCGTCCCAGTTTTGACACAAACTGATCCATGATGCCACACTGCACGCCCACGAACTCATTCTCCGCCTTTTGGGCTAACTTGGCCGTATCCACCGGATCTATCGTCAAGTCACACAAAGCAGTCGCGATGTCGGCCGTGGCGATCTCTAAAGCCGCCGACGAACTCAAGCCTGCCCCTTGGGGTATATTTCCCGTGACCACCAAGTCCATGCCGCTAAGCTCGCAACCCGCGTCTTGCAAAACGGCGAGAATGCCGCGAATGTAGTTGCTCCACGCCATCTGTTTGTCGAAGGCGATATCATCCAGCGAAAACTCATTTAGCTGCTCATAATCCGCTGAGTAGACTCGTACTCGCCGATCAGAGCGACGTCTTCCGGCGATGATCACGTTGCGGTCAATGGCAATCGGGAAGACGAACCCTTCGTTGTAGTCGGTGTGTTCTCCGATCAAGTTCACCCGTCCCGGCGCCTTAGCCACGTGCACCTGAGCATCGCTCGTACCGCAGTTTTTCTCGAGTGCCGCTATCAGCATGGAAACCCGGTTTGTGCCATCAACGGAAGCCATCTTCATGGCTTGACTCCTTTCAATCTTTCAGCTTGATATTCAGCAGACATATCGGTAACGAAAGCTCCCGCTCCGGATTCTGAACCGGCCAGATATTTGAGCTTGTCGGCAGAGCGCTTTAGTGGCAGAAACTCGACATGGAAGTGGTAGTACTCATAGTCTCCGCCGTCTGTGGGCCGCTGGTGCATGGCCATCATGTAAGGCATCGGCGCGTCAAACAGTGCGTCATAGCGCCTGACCACTTCTTGGAGGGCGCGGGCCAGTGAGCGTCGCTCCTCGCTGTCGAGGTCTGGGAGTGCGTTGAGATGACGCTTAGGCATGACATGCACTTCATACGGGAAGCGGGCGAAAAAGGGCACAAAGGCGACGGTGTGCTCATCCTCCAGTAGGATCCGCCTGCCGTCCCGTTTTTCCTCGGCCAGGATATCACAGAACATGCAGCGCCCTGTAGTTGCATGGTGTTCCAAGGCCTGATGCAGCTCCCGCTCAGGGATCGGAGGTATGTAGGGATAGGCATAGATCTGTCCGTGCGGATGGTGCAAGGTGACTCCCACGGCCTCTCCCCGGTTCTCAAAAATGAAGACATATTCAACTCCCTCGCGATCCCCCAGCTCACGGAACCGATCAACCCAAACGTCGACGAGGCAGTACATCTTTTCTTCATCTAGAGTGGTCAGGCTGCCTACGTGGTCGGCGGTATAGACCACGACTTCGCACTCACCCATCGCCTCGCGCACGGCGTACAGTTTCGTCCCTTCGACTTCCGGCGGTTCAGGCTGAGGACGAAGTGACGGGAACTTGTTTTGAAAGACGGCGATATAGAAATCCGGAACAGGGATCTCCGTAGGGAAGTCGGCTGATTTCGTCGGACAAATGGGACAAAACTCAGCAGGCGGCTTATACGTTCTGTCCTGTCGATGCGTAGCGGTGATCACCCACTGTCCCAACATCGGATTCCAACGCAGTTCAGACACTCTTTTCGTCCTCCCCGGAAGATGAAATCGTCTCTTCAGACTTCTTCGGCGCTGTTTGTTTGGCTTTTGACTCCCTGACATCGTCAGGGAAGTACAAAAGAACATAACGCCCGTCGTCTCGTATCAGACGCTTTTTCTTCATATCACGGCCTCCCGTTGTGTCGCTGCTTTCATGAGCAGTGAGTACTTGCTCGGTTATTTACATGATCACCCTTTCAAGGCCGATCCCGTTACATTACATCAAAAACGTCCGTCGATCGTGAATCGCCCTAGTAACGTATCCTTCAGGGGATTGACCGGCGGATGCTGAAAGACTGAGCGTCCCCGCTTGGACCGTCCGAGGAGTACCACTGATGGTACGACCCCGCCGGATCGCCTTAGCGATGATCATGGTGCTTTCGCACCGGATGGTCGGCGGCCAGGCCGGCAGTGCGGCTGCCCGGACAGTCTTCAGACACAGATCTGGGTCAGCAGGATCGTCAACGGCATACTCAACAACGATCGTGAATGGGTACCTGCGATACACCGCGGTTTTGTCTCGTTCGAGCAGTATCCGCGCCCTTGACGTATGTGTCGGCTGCAAGGGCTTCTTGTCGATGTCCAGCAAGAAAACCTTGTTCAGGGCGTACTCGCCTCATCAATGGCAATGGTCTCCTCGCCAATGCTATCGAACGGTTTTTCAGGTGACACTGCCCTTTGCCTTGATCCGTGCTGTTTAACCACTCGCCGGAGCCCGGAGCCGGAGAAGCCTATGTCATTGGCGACTAACGCAGCTCGTCATCGGATGAACTGAGCACGGTTGAGCTGGCAACTGTCGCCGCACATGATCGATCCTTGCAGACCGGTGAGGCCTGAGAAGGTCGATCAAGTTAAGTGCTCAACCAATGATAGCTCTTCAATCTGGGGCCGTCTCTTTCGTCACTTCGTTTTCTATAGGATCGGTCACTCAGCAAAGAAGACGCAAGATAAGCCTGCTCGATCGACAGAGCCCCTTGGTGTATCCTCTCCGAAGCTTATTCGAGCCTGGTCGGGTGAGATGGGTAACCCTATCTGTGCAACACGCCCGCTGCATTTCATACATTCCATGAGTTTTTGCCGTTTTCCTTGGAGCCTATGCTCCGTTTATGGGATTGTGTCAGGGTTGGGATCGGCAGGGATTGGCAACCTATGGGAGAAATGGAAGCTGAGTATCTGTCTGTAAGAGGGTGAATGAATGCGGCTCGACTACCATGTTCATCTGGAATTCGACGACTATCAGTCTCCCATCCGCCTGGAAAAAGAGCGGTTGCTTCGCTATATCGAACAAGCCGAGGCAAGCGGTGTTGACGAGATCGGCATCAGCGAGCATTGCTATCGCTTTCGGGAGTTTAAGCCTGTCTTTGACCCGATGCTCTGTCATCCTGATCTTCCGCAGGCTGTGGCGGAGTTCTTCCGGCATGGATTCATCGATTCTCTTGACTCCTATGTAGATTTCCTTTTAGCTGCACAAGGCGAGGGCCTACGGATCAAAATAGGTTTGGAGGTGGACTTCATCCCTGAGTCCGCCGAATTGATAGGACAGATCCTGGCAGCCTATCCGTGGGATTATGTGATTGGATCGGTCCACTTTCTCGGTACCTTCCCAGTGGATACGTCACCGCACGTCGGTTGGCCTGAGCGCGACGTGACGACTACCTATGAGGAGTACTTCAGCGTCTGGAAACGCGCCTGCGCTTCGAAGCTGTTTGATACCATGGCCCATCCGGACTTATTGAAGATATTCGGAGCCCGTCCCCCGGTCACCCCCCATAGGCTGTATGCGGACGCGGCTGAGGCTGCCAAACGGGCAGGCGTGGCCGTTGAAGTCAGCAGCGCCGGTTTACGCAAACCGGTAGGCGAGATCTATCCCGGGAAAGCCTTGCTGAGCGCCTTCCGCCAAGCGGGAGTGCCGATTACGATAGGCTCGGATGCCCACTGCGCCGAAGATGTCGGTCGTCAGCTTGATGAAGTGCGTCGGTGGGCGAACGAGGTGGGCTACACGTCAATTACTCGATTTGAGGGTCGCCGAGCCATCCAGGTGCCTCTCACCTAAACGCCGGATTTCACTATTTTCGTCTCCCGCCATGTTTTTGGAGTTACGGGAAGGGACTGGAGGTTAACACTGTTGCAGTATCTCGATCCGCTCGTCGGGCTCTTTTTGGCCAATCCCCTGCTCTTGCTGTTTGTGGTGATAGGTGTCGGTCACAAGATCGGTGACATACGTCTTGGCAGCTTTCGCTTGGGTGTGGCCGCCATTTTGTTTGTCGGCCTTGCTCTCGGTGCATTGCACCCGGAGCTTGGATTGCCTGAGATCGTTCATCAGTTGGGACTCGTTTTGTTCGTCTACGGCGTGGGCCTATCCTCAGGCCGGGCGTTTTTTACGGCCTTACGGGACCATGGAATTCGGGACATTTCCTTGGGAGTCTTCGTCTTGACCTTTGCTTGTCTGTTGTCGGCATGGATGAGCCGTCTGTTGCGTCTGCCGGCCACACTGGCCGCCGGGCTGTTTACGGGAAGCACCACTAATACCCCGGCATTGGCGGCGGTTATCGAGATACTGAAGTCCGGCGAGCAGCCCTTGACGGAGCGACTTCTGGCAGAACCCGTCGTTGGTTATTCGCTCACCTACCCCTTCGGGGTCATAGGCGTCATTCTTGCCATCCATATGTTCTCGATCATCTGGCGTGTCGACTTTGCGCAGGAGACTCAAGAGTATGCGGCCTCACTGTCCGACCAAGGGCATCACTCGTCTTCAGATCATGAAGACGACGGGCTGAACTTACTGAGCATGCCCTTGGGCATCTGCTTAGGGGTGTTGCTGGGTTTGGTGCCCATTCCGCTCCCGGGCGGTCTTTCTTTCCGTCTGGGCTTCGTGGGCGGTCCTCTTATCGTCGCCTTAATCCTTGGCCGATTGCATCGTACGGGCCGTATTGCATGGGGCATGCCTGAGCATGTGACCCACACCCTAAGACGTCTGGGCATTGCTTTGTTTTTGGCCGGTATCGGCACCAGCTCAGGATATGCCTTCGCTTCCACTTTCAAGGAATTGGGACCCTTGGTTTTGTTGGGCGGTGCGGTCGTCACCTTTCTCTACAGCAGCCTGACTCTGTTCATCTATCACAAGTTGCTGAAAGTGCCCATGGCTCTAGCGATAGGTTTTCTGTCAGGCTTGCAGACTCAACCGGCCGCTTTGGTCTATTCCAACGAGCGATCTCAATCCGATCTACCCAATTTGAGCTACGCTATTGCCTATCCTGTAGGTATGATAGTTAAGATAATACTGGCTCAGATTCTTTTCAGGCTTTACACCTGATGCATCGGGTCACACCGCCGGGCATACGATTTTCATACCGCGGCGCTTGATGTAGCATCTCCGGAAGCGTCGATGTTGATCAAGCGGCGACACGAGTCCAAGTGTACAGAAGAAGGACTTCTTGAAGGCATATGTGAGGCTCCCTGCATCCCACCGGGGGCCTCGTCCGTTTGTGGCGGACTTCCATGCCCGGGCTTCCGTCAGTCCGCGTTTCATCAGGTTACAAGCCCGAGTGTAGGTACGGTTCCAACGTCACCGGATGAGACATCACAGTCTCCGGCGGATCCGGCCGTCAAGCTCCTCAAAGACGTTCTTCACCTGCGCAAACCGGAAGCAGTCGCCCCAACCGCGTACAGGCGGAGCAAGCTCGCCCGCGGTTCGTTTGAGGCTCCATCCCCTACCACGGCGAAGGAGTTCCTTCACTCTCCCCTTGAGCCGTTTCACTGATTCTGGCGCTACTTTGAGCCGCGGCCTCACGTGAAAGGTCATGGAGTAGCTGAGGGATCTCCGCCGCCAAGGGCGATTGACCGCGCTTTTCTCACGGTTGACCTTGAGCTTGAGTTGACGCTCCAAGAACCGGGTGATCGATTCCATGACTCGCCCTCCGGCCCGACGAGACTGCACATAAGTCTTGTTATCGTCGGCATATCGGCAGCAGGCATGTCCTCGTCTTTCCGGTTCTTTGTCCGGCTCATCCTGAAAAGTGTTGGACACCAAGGGAGAGAGCAGGCCGCCTTGCGACGTTCCTTCTCGCCGGACCGATACGAGACCGCCCTGCATCATTCCCGCTTGCAGGTATCGGCGTATCAGTCTCAGGACTCGTTGGTCACTGACCAGTAGAGCTATACGCGAGATCAAAACACCGTGGTTGACGCTCGAGGAACCTATGCCCACAACCCAGCGCTTGCCCGCACTCACGTGCGCCTGCGCCTGCAGTACGGCATTGTGAGTGCTTCGCCCGAGTCGAAAACCGTAGCTGTACTCATATAAGCGCGGTTCGACGATCGATGACAATACTTGATACAACGCCTGCTGGATAAGTCAGTCCGGGACCGTCGCAATGCCCAACATACGGGTTTCCGTTACCGCACGGAAGCCGGCCTGTACGTTCCTTCCAGCGGTTCTTCCTTGATACGGGGCCATCCCTTATGTAGGTACGGAAGCAGCTCATCGACGTTCATGCCGTCGACTCCGGCTGCTCCCTTATTGGTCCTGACGCGAGGTAACGCCCGCTATCTTCCGAGCGGGCTTTTGGCATCTCAGCCGTATCGGTCTGTACCTCTTCCGCCATCGAAACTCAAGGCTCCTATCCCGGCACTGCATCTTTCGGCCTTCGGCCAACTCGAGCGGCCTACTATGCCGTCCGCTGCCGTCCGTCGATCCAACCCGACCTCCCCGGGCAATGGGCATCTACCTTCGCGCCTATGCCCGCCGAATATACGACTACGTATGGGTACGGGGCTTTGACGATACGTGCCTTCTCACCCAGTGCGGGCGCCTCCTATGCGATTCCTGTTCGTCAGACCGGCAATCTGCCTGCGGCTTCCTTCATATTCCACCTCACGATGGACACCCTTGTCGTCCGGCTGACAGTTCCCTCCATCGGGTGCGCAGGAGAATCTCACTCCCAAGTAAACGCGCTATGCCGAGCGCACACATCGAGTAGGGTGACGCTCGCT
>LSQX01260634.1_pt1 | contig 23856 bp, 26 predicted proteins | sample 654561 | NCBI WGS metagenome assembly LSQX01 (sample SAMN04489861, study PRJNA283612) | anaerobic digester metagenome | isolation source: 4 biogas reactors fed with cattle manure at either 37C or 55C with and... | place: Denmark: Kongens Lyngby | collected 2014
CCCCACCGAAGAAGGAACAAGGAACCCCAACTCTAGAAATGGGGGTCTCAGGAATTTGATGAAAAGTTGGGATGAGTGTATAAAATGAAGAGATTCTTGAAGGTAATATCTGCTTTAATTGGATTGACAATATGGATGTCAGTTTCGGGCTGTGGTTTGAATCGAACCACACCTATGCCATCAGAATCTTCTACAGCAAAAGAACCCAAACAAGTCAGGATGAGATTTTCCTGGGTCGGTGGTGATGCTCGTCATCAGGCAACACTCAAAGCAATGGATGCTTACATGGCAAGGACCCCAAATGTAATAATCGAGGGTGAATATGGAGGTTTTGTAGGCTGGAGTGAAAAATTAATGACTCAGTTTGCTGCAGGAACAGCTCCGGACGTAATGCAAATCGATCCGGGTTGGGTATATCAACTTTACTCCGTACAGGATCAGATGGTAGATTTTTATAAACAGGACGTAATTGATCTTAATATTTTCCAGGGTAATGAATTATTATATGAAAAAATTGTTTCCGGAAATGGTAAGTTGATGGGTGTTCCGGCAGGCGTAAATACAATGTGCTTGTTTGGAAACAAAAAGGTCTTTGATGAAGTAGGCATTGATTCGTCTATGCCTTTTACATGGGATAGACTTTTTGAGGAAGCTAAAAAGGTTCACGCCCACGATTCTAATATGTACTTAATGTCAACTCCATTTCCGGGAAGATATATCTTTGGTTTATATCTCTTAAACCAAAGCGGTGATTATCTGATCAAGAATGACTACTCCTTGGGATTTACTGAAGAACAGGCCGCCAGATCATTTGCGTTTGTACAAAGATTATATGACGAAAAGGTTTTACAACCACTGGATCAAATTATAGGCGTAGTAAATGATATTGAGATGCCGGGTTGGATCGATAATAAAATTGCCATGTTTCCCAACAATCCCGGTACGACTTGGTCCTCAGTCCAGAAATCAATTGGTAAGGAAAATATGTTGATTTTACCCCCACTCGGGGATGTTACAGCTAAAAACACCAGTGTGATGATGAGAGCTTCGGTTTTTTTTGGCGCATTGCAGTCAGAAAAAACTCCCCAGGCGCTTGACTTCATTAATTTCCTCATAACCGATCCGGAAGCCCATAGTATACTAGGTATTCAAAGGTCTCTGCCTGTCAACCAAAAACAATTTGAATATGTTACCAGGAATAATTTATTACCTGACGGTTTTATGGATGTTATTAAATATTGTAAGGAAAATAAGGGTGGGCAGGGGTATAACGTATTAAGCGATGACGTTTATTATGAAACCATTGAAAAAGAATTAATAGCAAAAGTTTATTATGGTGAAAGCACTCCCGAAAGTGCCGCAAAAGAGTTTGTGAATACTGTAGAAAAGTATGTCGCTGATCTAAAAGCAGCAAAATGGTAAATGAAACGCCATTGCGCAATTAGATGACAAACCTGAAAAAAATCCCTTTGAATGGCGGTATTCACCCATTCAAAGGGATTTTATCACATTCAGAGCATCGATTCAATTTATGTTCCCACGCTGCCGATCCAAATCTGCTAAAACAGCAGTAACATGCCGTTCTTCCTCATAAGTCATGCAAACCGTTCTCTGAAATATGGCACACAGGGTTTCCAGCCCTCCATAGCCGGAATAACTAAGAAATTCTTTGAAAAAATAGGTTAAAATCATCCTACATAATGTTATAATATACCCAGGATGTGATATTATGCTACTGAATACAAAAATAGTCACAATTACTGATGCAAATCAAAATTTTTCTAAAGTTGCCCGTTTAGTGTAAGCGCTTAATAATACGGTGCATGTAACTTTAGCATACCATATGGGATAATCTGATGGAAAGTGTCTTTAGACTTTTTCGACTTTTTCGACTGACTAAAAAAAGTCCAACGACACCTAACATAGGAGGTTCCCAATGGACAAAGTCACCAATGCAAAAACTCAATTCCGAATTAAACAATGGACAAAAATTATTCAAGCTTGCCAGGCAAGCGAGATGACTATCGCATCTTGGTGTGCACAGCACAATGTCAATGTTAAGTCATATTACTACTGGCTTAAGAAACTTAGAACTCTGGCCTGCGAAAATAAAACCTTACCTGTTGCTCAGAGCGAACAACCCATCATTGTTCCGCTATCTCTTAAACCATCTACTGTTGCTACTGTAGCTATAACTATCCATCTTCCGGTAGCATCAATCGACATCCATCAGGGAGCTTCACGAGAAATAGTTGAGACAGTGTTAGCTGTCTTAAGAACATCATGTTAGGCGATTTTACAAGGGCAGAAGATGTCTATATTATTTGTGGTTACACAGATTTACGCAAATCAATTGATGGATTGGCTGCCATAGTGAAGCTAAACTTTGGGATGGATCCGTTTTCTCCAGCGCTTTTTCTGTTCTGTGGGAAACGACGAGATCGCCTTAAGGCCCTCTTTTGGGAAGGAGATGGGTTTGTTCTTCTGTACAAAAGACTGGAAAATAGTAGCTACAAATGGCCCCGCACACCTGAGCAAGCCAGACGCCTGTCATCGCAGGAATTTCGTTGGCTTATGGAAGGGCTTTCACTCGAACAACCAAAGGCGATCCATAACGTAAAACCGGGCGAAATATATTGATAAATAAGTACCTCAAACCCCGCATTTTGCTATGTTTGGGCTGGACTTACTACCCCAAATATGGTATAATAAATCCATGGAAAAAGTTGATTTTACAGGGCTTTCGCCTGAGCAAATTGAATATGTTTCCACCCTGGAAAAGGTGGTGGAGAATCAACAAATTCGTATCGACCAGCTCACAGAGCTTCTTGCTAAATCCCAAAAAGCGCTATACGGTCAATCCAGTGAAAAACGGCGTTATGTGTTTGGTGAGGACGACAATCAGACTTCACTTTTTAATGAAGCTGAGGTCGAAGCTAACAGCAAAGCAGAAGAACCCACCGTACAGACCATTGTGGCCGCGCATGCCAGAAAACCCAAGAGAACCAAAGAAGAACTGGCAGAAACAGTTCCTGTTGTAGAGGTCGTTTGCGACTTGGCTGAGGACAAGCGCACCTGCGGTATTTGTAATGCTGACCTCCGGTATCTTGGCAAGGAGCATGTCAGAGACGAACTCGAAATCATTCCCGCTCAGATACGCATATTGAGGTATGTTCGGTTTAACTATGTGTGCACGGCCTGTGAGAAGGAAACCGGAGATGCCAACATTGTCAAAGCATCTGTTCCGACCCCAGTCATGAAACGTAGCCTTGCTTCCCCATCGACAGTTGCCTACGTCATGTATCAGAAATATGCCAATGGGATGCCGTTATACCGGCAAGAGAAGGACTGGGCGAATCAGGGAGTGACACTTTCCAGAGCCACTCTGGCCAACTGGATTATACGGCCAAGCCATGAATGGCTCGAACCGCTATACAATACCATTCAGAAGCACATGCTTACTGAACCTCTTATCCATGCTGATGAAAGCGTCCTCCAGGTGCTGAAAGAGGAGGGGAAAAAAGCAACAACAGAATCACGAATGTGGGTCTACACTTCCGGTCGAAGTCCAACTCCGGTAGTTTTGTTTGAATATCAGCCGACACGATCTGGTCAGCACGCCCGAAGGTTTCTAGAGGGTTTTTCGGGTTACCTTCAAACAGATGGCTATAGTGGCTACAATGTCATTCCTGATGTCACCCATTGCGGATGCTGGGCTCATTTGCAACGCAAATTCGAAGAAGCCATTCCTAAAGATGCTGATGCGAAAAAATCCAAGGCGGCTATCGGATATGATTACTGTAATCGCTTATTTGCCATGGAACATAATTGGATGGAGTTATCTGCTGAAGAGAGGCATGAAGAACGGCAGAAGTTTGCAAAGCCTCTTCTTGATGAGTTCTGGGGTTGGGTGATGCTTTTAAACCCGCTGCCAAACTCCAGCCTGGGGAAAGCAGTTACCTACGCGCTGAATCAAAAGGAGCCATTAAGTAATTTTTTATTGGATGGACGGATTGAAATATCGAACAATCGAGCAGAAAATGCCATCCGCCCTTATGTGACTGGCAGAAAGAACTGGTTATTCGCTGACACAACCCGTGGAGCCAAGGCCAGTGCGATTGTTTACAGCATGATTGAGTCGGCAAAAGCGAACAACCTTAATCCATATATGTATTTGGTACATTTGCTGACAAACCTACCGGGCTTAAAAGAACTGACACAGGAAACTATGGCACCATATTTGCCATGGTCGCCTGAATTGCCTTCGTGTTGTCGTAACCACGTATGCATGGCACCACAAGATTAAGCACTTACTTTCATAAAATCCAATTGGGATATAGATGATTATCCTATTCGATATAGAAAACAAAGAATACCTAAAAACTATGTTGAAAGCTCAAGGTATAAAATGTATAAATGGTCAGCTCAAACTCACGTGAAAGATTGACTGATATACATAGGATGGCTCAAAATAGAGATGGTTCGCAATTAAATCTGATTTCAGAACAATGTTATAATGAGGGTATGAAGATAATTCAAGATAAACTAAAGCAAAATATTGAGGCAACTTTTTTAAGAAGCTTTGCTATAATGAGATTTATTGCAACAAGGTAATGAGAACTATATTTAAGTAGGCTACGCGGGGCACCATCCAGCATATAATAACGCATTTGCATAAAGGGCAAAGCATGTAGAATGGCTTTGTGAGCAAGGCTAGAGGTCATTTCTGCCCACACCAACTCACAGGGCGACAAGCACCGCTAACAGGAAAGGCTCTGCGGGTTCGGTTCAGCGGCGTCGGGCATGCAAACCGTTAGGAGAAAGGTGACGCGGAAGGCGTGCCGTCCTGGCGCGAATGAACTAATGCTTGTATATAAGAGGAGCAAAAAGCAATGATTGTTTATCAGAATGGAATGAAATTGAGGGAAACTAAAGAGAATGAATTAGAATTTATCTTGAGAAATGAAAATGATATCGAAAATAAAAAATACATTAAACAATGGTCGATTGAGCAGCATAAACAGGCATTGTCTAATGAAGATATTCTACATATGATAATTGAAGATGAGAATGATATTGCTGTTGGTTATGTGATAATGGTTGGTTTACAAAACTCAGCTAAGTATTTAACATTATTTATAAACGATGTAGCAAGTGGTCTTTCAAAGTTTTTAGGGGTGCCACCGTCCATGGTGGCTAAGCTTTGCGGGACCCTCCACATCAGAGAACAAAATTTTCACGCTCCGTGCGGAGGAATGTATACAGGTCCAGGTAGTGGTGCATACACTGGGCCTGGGCCATCTTCACTCTCTATGGCAAGATGATTTTTGCCTAAAAAAGTAACACCTTAGTTTAGCTTTTTCCTGAGCAGGATCCTGAGAAACATTATTGCAGAAAGAAGTATATAGAGAGTTTTTGAAGCGGTCTGTATAAAAGCAGGAGTTGCCAGGAAAACAACTATACATTGGCCCCCGGCATTCGTTTGCAATCCATTTGTTGGAAAGTGGAGTTGATATCCGATATATTCAGGATTATTAGGACACCAGAGCACTAAAACAACTGAAATTTATACCCATGTGTGTACCAATATTATACAGAAAATAAAGAATCCGCTTGACGATATCCAAATATAGAAATATTATAAAATTACTTATACGACATACGTCGCAGATCACACCACTGTGTAGCCTTATTGCGAAACATAGACAGGAAAGAAGAATTTATACGTCATCAAAAGCGAAGGATGCCACATCTTGTGGTGGATTAAGTGATAAGGCTTCGAAGAAAAGATTCATATTTGTTTGGTATCGCGTAAAATTCATTATTTTTGTTTTGAACACATGACATACAGTTGTCAGCTTTCAATGGAGGTAAATAGAAAATGCTTAGATCAATGATGCAAACATATGTTAAAGGGAGCGACAAAGCAGTTGAGCTTTATCAAAAAGCCTTTGACGCTGAGTTAGGGGCAAGTTATCCTCACTATGATGGTACTTTTATGCATGCCGAACTGAATGTATACGGGCAGATATTGGCGATATCAGAAGCACTTAAAAACGAAGAAAGAATTACAGGAAATACCATGCAGTTTTGCTTGCATTTTGGGGAAGGTAAAGAAGAGTTGGTTCAAAAAGCATATAACACACTTAAAGATGGTGCCAAAATTCTTTATCCGTTAAGTCCTTGTGAATACAGTACGTTGATGGCTGACTTAATAGACAAATACGGAGTCCGCTGGTGTATATTTGTGTAGGATTACCTTGTTGTATAAGCATAATCAGAAGCTGCTTAACTTCATAATGTCATATTTTATGTAACTTGAAATTAGGATTTGAGGATGCGACATCCTGCCGCACTCTGAATCACGGAGCTTTCGACGGCGCATAACAACGCATGTCCACAAGGGTACGGCGGGAAAGGCTCTGGAGCATGCGCACCACACCGCTTCACCGGGCGACAAGCGCCGCTAAAGGATAGGGCTCTGGTGGTCCGGTTCGTCGGCGTCGTAAAACCGGGATGTTCTGTGAAATACACCGGGATTGACGCACATCCATGCGCGGATTTCTAAAGAAAAGCTTTAGAGTTTTGTTATACAAATACTCAAAAAGATAGTATGTTGGGGGAGAAGAAATGGATAATAGGCAATTATCAATTAGTGTTGGCGCTGTTGATGAAGCAATAAAAGTTATAAGAGAAGTCACAAAATGGCTAATAGATATAGAAAAACCTTTATGGAAGTTAGAGGACATAACTAAAGAAAAGTTGTTAAGAGATAGTAAGGAAGAAGAATTTCATGTTATGAAAGTAGATAATGACGTAGCAGGAGCTATGATTTTAAAATGGAATGATCCGTTTTTTTGGCCAAATATAAAACAAGGTCAGTCTGGTTTTATACATAAATTAAGTGTTCGAAGAAAATACTCGGGAACAGGAATATCGGAGAAGATGATAGAATATGCTGCTGAGGAATGTAGAAGGAGAAATGTAGATTTTCTTAGGTTGGATTGTGCAGGTGACAGAAAAGAGTTATGTAGCTTTTACGAGAAAATTGGCTTTAAGTAATTATCTGTATGCTTCGCAATCTTGTAAGTAGATATGCAGAATATGCTTACATTAAGGAACGACAACCTTATATAAGCGAAAAAGATGGAAGATTACATTTTAATATGGATCAAGCAAAATGAGTCTATTCTTAAACACAACATTGATACTTTGTATAAAGTAGCATCATTAGTTTTAACAAGTATAAATTATAGCACCGCATCCTTGTGGCTCTGGCTTCGCGGGTCATGAGGCAGCACATAACAACGCATTTCATAAAGGGCAAGCATGTAGAAAGGCTCTGAAAGCAGGGCATGAGGCCATTCCTGCAGAGATAGTTCCATTGCCGACTGCATCCGACACTGCCCAAGAAGGAAGCATGCTATCCGAAACCGCTTCTTAAATGTAACGGCCTTCGGTCAACAACGACGCTATGAAAAATGTCGATGTAAATATCGTTGGACATTTAATTACAGGGAACTGTTAACTCCGGTTCTTTACGGTTGCCCGATAACAATGATGTGTACACTATCAATGATGCTTATTTTAATGACTTCCCTAATTTCGCCGCATTTAACGAAGCAGATCTGGATTACTTTGTTGTTCACGGTTCAACCGATTCAGCAGCGAAAAATCTAATTCTAAAATCCTTTAGTGTTTACGATATGCAGGCACCGAACAATGCACCGATTGTGTCTGGCAGTACGAAGAATGGTACAGAAGACACCACGCTCACTTTTTTGGAAACAGACTTTACTGGGCAGTTTAATGACTTAGATGGTACTCCTGCCGATAAAGGCGGGAGTTTTATTGAATGGTTCATTCTTATACAAAAACGCATGGATCGCTTCATAAGATGTACTGCAAAGTAAGTCTTCATGCTTTAAAGGAACGGCTTGATTTTACAGTTCATCACTGTTGTAGTATAATAAGACTATAATAAGAATACAATAATGCTACGAAACGAGGTGAACGAAATGATGCATATCAAGCCCTCTGCAGCAATACGAAAGAACTACAATGAGATTTCCGAATTATGCAAACGATCAGGAGAGCCGGTTTATCTGACTAAAAACGGAGAAGGGGACCTGGTGGTAATGGATATTGAGACCTTTACCAGACGTGAAAGCATGCTGCGGCTTCGGGAAAGTCTTATAGCTGCGGAGGAAGAAAGGATAAGCGGTAAAAAAGGCTATTCCATTGATGAGGTTACCAATATGATGAAAAGCGCTGTCCAGGAGGTACTGAATGGACACCGAAAATAAGTTTTATGAAGTTGTTATCTCCGATGAGGCGACTCAGATGCTTGTAGCCCATTCCCGTTTTCTTGCGCAAGTCAGTGAAGCGGCGGCCATGCATCTTACTACCGAGTTTAGCGAAAAGGCTGATTCTCTGAAAAGATACCCGGAGCGGAACCCATGGCTTTCCGATCCGATGGTGCCATCAGGTAGATACCGTAAACTTCTGATGGCGAAACGGTATTTGTTAATCTACCAGGTAAAAGAGAATTCCGTATATATAGATGCCGTAGTAGACTGCAGGCAGGATTACGGCTGGCTTCTGTAGATATAAGGGAAAAATATAAAACACTATCGGAGAATTATGGGGTGTAACATCTTACTCCTGTGCATTCTGAACATGATACAGCTCTGTATAGTTATACAGGTATTGTTCAAGGCTATCAAAAAGGAATCGGATGCGAATCGGTTTGTAGTAAACCCCATTTATTTCGGTAAGAATCTGCCGATCCGCTGCTTCGTAAAAATTTACAGTCACATTGTCTGTTTCAGATTTTCCCATCCGGGCGGTCATTACCAACCTTCCGTCTGGCTCTGTTTCCTCAGCTCTACAATAGTTCAGCAATTGAAATAAAGCGCCTATTGACCAGGCAGGGTTATCACATAGAATTTCATCCTCATTGGTGTGATTCTTTAAATAAAGATATTCGACCTCTCCCTCAGTAAAGGGCAAAAGCTCGGACAGCCTGGGCCAGGGGCTGCCTTTCTCGTCCAGAGCCTGAAATGCGGTGGTCAGTTTTTTCGATATGGAGATATAACCGCCAAAAGTATATGCCATGCCGCTTGTTGGGTAAACCTGCATATGCAGCGCACTCCCGTCTGCAAACAACAGGTTAACAGGTACCCGGTAGCCGGAAGCATAAGGATCACTTTCCAGCTGGCCATGATTTAAAAGCGAGAGACCGGGAAGTTCCTCGTTGATCAGGGAAATCAGTTTAGTATCTTCGATGGTATTCATCCATGCGCCGTTTTCTTCATCCCGCAGTTCTATAGATACAACTTCGGGATCGTCCGACAGCATGTTGAAGATTTCCTGAATGGTCAGGCCTATTGACTCTTCTATTGTAGACACATGCTTATACGAAAGATAAAAGGGGACATAAATATCTCCCAGCTTGACCAGTATCGCGCTCTCAGGTTTAACGGATTTCATGGTATATATTTCGGTACCAACATCGTGAGTGCTTGAAAAGTCCGGCGGTGTCCCCGTATACTCTTTTCCCTTCAGATCAAGCGTTACCTCACCCAGCTTTTCACCCTTTTTTGAAGCATTATCATTCTCATGGGACCAAAAACAGGAATAGCTGAACCATTCGGATGGACTATATGCATAACCGTCCAGATATACAACGGAAATGTAACTGGCTTCAATCATAGTGCTTTTTTCTGTATACTCAAATTCATCAACAGAGCCTTTTGCAGTATTGTTCGTAACTTGATTATTTTGTGTGGCAAAAATGCCAATGCCAACTGCAATAATAAGAACAAATAATGCGAGGGCAAACCGAATCCAGCTGTTTTTGTTACCTGTAGCTTTTCGGCTGCTTTGCAGAGCTTGTGCCGTTTCATAAAAATCCTCACCGGCTTTTACCTTGCTCATAGCCGATTGATATATCTCTTTAAGCATCATCAAAATCCTCCTTCAGCTTTTGTTTCAGAAGGTTGCGTGCCCGGTACAGCTGCGAGGCTACCGTCGCCTCGTTCCGCCTTAGCAGTGAGCCAATTTCAGAGATGTTATACCCCTCAATATAGTACAGGTGTATAACACAGCGGTATTTTGCCGGCAGTTGATACACGGCATTCATCACACTGCTTTCTTCTGGCGTAAACGGAATATCCTTTTCGTACAGGGACTCCGATTTTTTTAACCAGGATGTCTTCAGACGGTTTTTGCTCAGGTTTATTGCAACACGTAAAAGCCACGCTTTTTCATGCTCTTCGGTTTCGAAGACCGGCTGCTTTTCAACAAGCTTTAAGAAAGTATCCTGAGCGGTATCTTCGGCTTCATGCAAGTTTTTCAGGTACGAAAAGCAAACCCTTACAAGCATGTCGGCATAGCGGGTAACAGTACGCATAATTGTTTTATCCGTCCGGATTGATTCACCCATAAGGCACCCCATTCACTGAGAATACAATTGATGCCTGCAAAATATTGCATGCTTTCTAAAAAAATTTTGTGCCGCTGATAGTTAGATAAGAGCTCAGGAACGCACTGGATTTTCACAGAATCATGCTCTGGATTAATAGCTGATCGAACTAAACAGAAAGATTTATGGCGACGCACAGTAGCCATAAAATCTTCATAGTGTTTTCTTCGCAGTTATAGTATAGCACATGAACAGAATGCCCTACAATTATTTCATGGCAGTAAGCAGTTCCAGTTCATAACCGGTGAAGGCACACCCGGCAGGTTACTAAAAATCATAAAAAGATATGGAAAAAAACTTTGATAATCGTACAGATGAAATTAAGCCAAAAATTAATAGAAATTAATCAAAAAGCATCTGATTTACTTAGATAACATTCTATATATAGATCACTAACTTGAATTCATGCTCTACCCCAGAAATTTTTTCATCCTCATAACATTCTATACCATCTATTTTTCGCCTGACATAGTATCGTCCCCTGTCTGTTCCCGTTTCATAACAATAAGACGCTTGTCTAAGTTTCCCAGGGTGAGGTATTTACCATCCCCCGAGATAAAAACCTTTTCGGGTGAAAACCCATCAGGGGTTGAAAGCTTTTCGGCTTCCCAGGTAGTTCCGCCATCTGAGGTTGTCATGCACCAGGTTGTAGACGTTTTGTCAGGATCCAAATCTGTGAAGACGATCAATCCATTATCTTCATCGGAAAAGCTGATATCCGCCAGGGCGATTTTACTTTTATTCAGCCCCGGGTTTTTCGCTTTATCAAAAATTCCATACTCGCTAAAACCCAGATCTTTCTTACTCCAGGTATCTCCGCCGTCGGAGGTTGTAAAGAAAAGCCCGTCGTACTTAAGAATGTAGGCGTCTTGCGGAGTTCTCAGGCAGATAGCTGCGATACCTCTTGAGTCTTCATGAAGAGTAAGCTCTGTCCAGGTGACTCCGCCGTCTTTAGTGGCCGCGCAACTCGTAAGAGTGGAAATCCAACCGGTAGTATCGTCCAAAAAGTCGATATTGGAATGCGCAGAAAGCAGGTTGATGTCGCTTACCGCTGTCCAGGTTTTCCCTCCATCTCTGGTTACACGCACTTGATTCCCGTTCCCGCTGCACCAGGAAACGTCTTCATCAACGATATCAAGACAGTAGCGGCACATGGATTTGTTTTCACCCTTTGGCCATGTCTTTCCTCCATCGTTTGTATAGTGAATCTCACCGCCATATCCGACCGTAATACCATGTTTTTCATTCAGAAATCCTTCAATATACGTTTCATGCGAAATTTGAGTATCCAATACGACTGTCCAGCCACCGGTTGAGCTTTCTTCGGGAGATACTGCAGGGGAAGGTTCAATGGTATTGCTAGCCGGTTCGATCGTCGGCTGCACTGTGGGGGTATTATCACCTGAGCCTGATGTCTGAGAGGGCAGTATATCGGTAGAACAACCTACCAGCAAAGAAGCTGTAATGAGTATGATTATAACGATACCACCTAATATTTTTCTATTCACTTGAATACCTGCTCTTTCTATATACTTCAATTTTTAGTACCATGTTTTTGAATATTATGGTTGAATCAGCCTATAGCAACGCAAGCAATTGCAACCCGACGAGCGTAACTTTTTGAAGAACCTGTGTGATAGGAAAGGCACTGTAGCTGTAAAATTGATCGCGCATGCCAACGTGCTAATGTTTGCTGATGATAGAAATATGCGGATGAAGGATTGTGATCCTTCAATTACCTCCATCATAATGAGTTAACGCAATGGGTTTGCACGCAATAGATGCCAAATAAGTACAGATTAGTTATTTTACCGAATCTACAAGGATCAAGTATAAACAGCTTTATCCCAAGCTAAAGATTTTGTAGTAAACAAGCAAAATCTTTATATGTTATCATATACATAAAATAGCATATATATATTTGGATGTCAATTATTTCTAACCTCAGGGTTTTATAATTTGACAGACTATTTTATAATAATAATCGGCAGACATTAAAAGAACTCACCAACACCTCGAAAAAATCAGTCACCCTGTTCTACTAACACGGCAATTTCTATAGTTGAATCAGACCTTGCGAGGAAGAAATTTCGTAAGAACCGGGCCCGGCTTATTCAAAAGGTATATTTTGTGGATCCCCTTCTATGTCCCAAGTGTGGAGGCGGAATGAGAATCATCTCTTTTATCGAAGATGATACTACAATAAAAAAGATACTTATGCACCTTTATTTGTGGCTTCCACAAACCCATGACCCTCCATAAAAAATATGCGTACAACATGGGGACGGTTCTTTTGTTTCATTTAAAACAAGAGAACTGTCCCCATGTTGTACCCGTGTTTATGAGAGGGTTTCATTGCCCTTGCCGGGGCATTTACTTCTGCATGAATGAATGGCTACACCTGAGGATAATTACCTGTTGTGGTATCCGGCATTTGCTGAGACATACCGTCGGGCGGTTCCGGTGGTGTTGTGCCATCCTGCCTGTCCGGGGCTGTTTCGGGTTGTTCTCCCGGCATCAGTCCTGGCAGGGGCATGTCTTCGAGTGTTTGTCCCGAGCCCCTGCCAGGCTTGCCTCCGCCGGTGCCCCCCGGCCTCATCCCCCCACCGGGGATGAAGCCACGCCCCCCCTGCGTGACTCCATCCTTATTCAACCATGTTACCGAATTCGCTGTTGTAAAGCTGTTCACCTTCACTCCTCCCTGATATTGTGTTCCGGTATATAGCCCTTCGTTTAGCGTGCCTTGTGCAGTGCCTCCGGAAAACAATGTATATGTCCCATCCTTTTTCATGGAAGGTGACGAGATCAGGATGGTTTGATAAGCTTTTTCGGGTGCAAAGGTAACAACCTCTTTCCCCTTACTGTCCTCAACATGAACAATCGTTCCCGCCTTCTGTGCCGAATCATATGTCATCAGCACGGAATACTGCTGCGAGGTTTCGCTGGGGGCCTGCGCCATTCCGGAGCTTCCTGCCGCAATCAGCAGCCCGCCGCTGATATTGAAGGACCCGGCGTAATCCAGCGATCCATTGCCGCCGTTTGTCGGTCCGTGAACCAGGATGGTTCCATCCGACATGGATGTTGAACCATTCGAGTCCAGACCATCCCCGTCAGCATAAACTACGAGAGTCCCACCGTCCAAACTGATCCTTGCTGCCACGGACGAGTTAAAGCTGTTCTGCCCGGGACGCCCTCCCAGGGATGAACCGTCGTTGCCGCCAGCGGCATTCAATCCGTCATCCTGTGCATGAACAAGAATGTTTCCATCCTGAATCACTATTTCCGCGCTTTCGATCCCTTCATAGCTTTTTGTTATTGTGATATCTCCATTTTCAATCACAATGGACGTATCGGCATGGATTCCATCATCACCTGAAGCTGCAGATATGCTTCCGCCCTTAATCCGGATAATACCGTTACTGTGAATGGTATCATCCAACGCATCAATATTCAGGCTGCCTCCAGAAATTTGTATTGCGGAAGCCGATTTGATTCCCTTCGCACTATCCGATTCGGTTTCTTCAGTCGCATTGGTTGTGGATTCGGCCTGCTTTGCTCCCCGTGCCCAGGGGTTGAACCCTTCCTGCGAAACCGATCTGCCGTTGACGCTTCCTCCACCGGTGGTAATAGTGAATTCTCCAGCTTTAATAACCACTGACGTCTCAGCCTGTATCCCGTCGCTGCCCGCTGTCAGGTGAAATGTCCCTCCTTCAACTAGAACAAAGCCCTTGTCGGTGCCCTCATCGTTGGTGGCCTTCATGGCATCTCCTCCGGCTTCAATGGTCAGGGAACCATCCCTTACTGCTGTTAAGTCCCGCCCAATCAACCCGTCATCCACGGCCTGGATATCAATGGTTCCACTGATGATTTTCAAATCATCCTTTACATTTATTCCATTGTTGTAGTTCCCATATACCTTCAGGCTGCCGGTTCCGTTGATCGTCAGGTCGTCCTCGCTGAAGATAGCGGCATTGGGTCCATCGGCCTCACTGTCGGGGAAAACATAATTTTTTCCGTCCTTGATAATATTCTCGGTTCCAGCTTCGAGGGAAATAATTGTTTTATCCGCATTTTTAATATAAACAGGTGCATTGTCCGTGCACTGTACCTCGGCGCCGTTCAATATCAGTCGGACGGTTCCCTTCTGTTGTGAATCGACGATGATTTGTCCGTCATCCATTTTTCCGCTGATAACATAAACCCCGGGTGCAGTAATTGTAATCTGCGCATCACTGACAACCGCTCCAGCTCCTTCTATGTCCGCTGAAGAGCCTTTAAATGTGATAAAAACCGCGCTTTGATTCTGCCAGGCGGTGTACTCATCCTCTTTTTCGTAACTTACGGTATCGTTCACAACAGCTTGTACGGAACTGCCCGTTTCCAAAGCCACCGATTCCTGATTTTGTATTACTGTGTTGTCGGCTCCGCTATTATCTTCGTTTTTTGCTCTGCACCCTGTCAGTACGAACAGGCATAACAGAATTGAAACAAGCCTTAAACCTATATGTTTTAAAGACAAATGATGCTTCGAACTCATACTTTTCCCTCCCCATTTATAGTTCATCCCTGATTTCCTGCTGCCTTCCACAAATCACAGGCAGATTTCCGTTTCTGCACCGAATCTCATCAATAAAGGCTTTTTCCAGGGCGATATCCCTTAACGTAATATTGTATCTAATTTCATACATACTGCCGAGATTGGTGGTTTTAACCCTCTCCTGGGTTACTCTGGAGGTGTATTTTGCAAACAGGTCGTCGAAGATTTCTGTATAATCCAGGTTTTCGGGAATGGTGACGGTCAGTTGTTTATCGGTTCTGCTTTTTTCACCGAAGGAAGAATGCGAAAGAATGTAGAAGGCAAGACATACGATGATCGTCATTGCAAACCCGTATCCAATATATCCCGTGCCTGTAGCAAGTCCTGCCGCCATCGCAAAGAAAATAAAACTGATCTCCTTCGAGCCTCCGGGCACCGATCGGAACCGAATAAGGCTGAAAGCACCAACAACGGCGACCCCGGTTCCAAGATTGCCATTCACCATCATAATGATAATCTGAACCAACGACGGGAGCAAGACTAAACTGATAATAAAGTTTTTGGTATATGTTCCTGAACGCATATAGGTGAAGGCTATCATCAGGCCCAGCACCAAAGCTGTCAGTATGCAGATGATGGCGTTTGCAGCGGTTAAATTGCCTGTTGTTGTGTTGAGTATGTTTGTAAACATAATCTACCCTCCTCTTTTTTATTTGAAGCTATGGATATGGAACGCATGCTCTGGCTTTTGGGAGCAATGCTTTTGAGGTAAACTGATCCGTATTTGGAGAAAGACACCGGGAAAATTTCCAGATCTGAGAGGATTTTAGTCAGCCAAACCGGCAACGACACCGGTACTTTTATTTCCATCAGGCATCTTTTCGGTTCCAGAAGCAAATCCCCATAATCCCCCTTTGCCAGATCCAACTCCGTGGAGCGGCTGCGGATATTATGATCAAAAGTTATTCTGACTGATGAATCCTGCTTTGCTGAAAAAGCAGTTCTGTCATAAGCCAGATAAAGCTTTTTTTCAGGCTTATGGAACCGAATGAAATAATCAATCTCATTGAGAATTTGATTGCTGTCACTGGGCTTTTTACCAAATTTCAGATAGGCTTCCGCTTCTTTGAAGGTCATGGGAATTCTTCTTTTGGATACGGTTCCGACCCATTTCTTTTTAATCTCCAGATAAACCGTATCTTCGGGTTTTGGAATGCCGTAGCTGCGAAGACGCAGTTTTTCCTTGTATGTTGGCTTCTCGATGGAATTGCGGATCAGGTCGTAGCTGTGGGTGTCAAAATAAATATTGCAAATGCTGTAGACCGGATACCTGTCCTTAACAATAAAGGGCTTTACCCGATTGAGCACCTGTCTGTATTTTTCTTCTGTCAGCAGATACTTTTTTTCTATTCTCTGAAAAACATTTTCTGTACTCATACCTTCCCTCCATTCCATCTTTATCATAATACTGCAATGTGGAAGCTGCATGACGGAAATGTGAAGGTTATCTGAATTTTATTTGAAACCTTAAGTGGGCTTCGCCCACACCCCAATGTCGATACTCACAACTGCGAAACAGCGATTTCTTGCTTTTATTTGATGTTTACCGCAGTAACTTACTGATTTGATAAGCTTCACCAACCGCTGGTCGGAATACAGAAAAAACCATGGGATTATCGTCAAAAAGCACGCAAACAATTTTAGCATTCATCAGAATGGTCCAGGGTCGCTCATAAAAGGTATTACCAAGGTGTACCTTTCCGAAGAACACCGCTAGCCTCGCCTTTTCGACAATATATATCATTTACAACATTCCTATAATATGGTAACCTAATGACAGCCGAAAAAGAATCAGGGGAGGGAATAGGGAAATGTTTGACGAATTGAAAAAGCCTCCATGATCCGGTGCTACTTCTACAAAAAAAATACTATACTACACCTATTGGTGAATCTGAGTATATGGGGTTAGGCGTGAAACGGGTCGATATTGGTAAGGCTAGCCAGATCGCTGATGAGACCTATGACTACATAACCGGGGTAGCCGACGAGATTGTGGACACCATGTATGTTAAAGGCACACTGTGAGGAGTTAAGATACAGAAAGGGGCAAGTGATAATGGATTTTGCAACCGAACGATTAAAAAAACAAGTTGAGTTCTTAATTGAAATTGATAAAATAAAGCATATTTTTCGAAAAACAAAGTTATTCAATAAATCGCGTTTTGAGAATGACGCAGAACATGCATGGCACTTAGCCGTAATGGCCTTAGTAATGAGTGAATATTCAAATGAAAAGATTGATGTCTCAAAAGTGGTTAAAATGGTACTGATACATGATATAGTTGAAATTGATGCAGATGACGTGATTCTATATGATACAAAAAATAGGAAACTTGCAGAAGAAAAGGAGAGAATCGCGGCTGAGAGGATATTTGGATTGCTGCCAGATGATCAAAAAGAGGAATTTATTGACTTGTGGAGAGAATTTGAAGAAAAGGAAACGCCGGAATCAAAATTCGCTGCCGCCATTGATAGATTTGAACCGATATTACAAAACCAACTTACAGAGTATTATACTTGGAAAGCTCATGATATTACATTAGATATGCTTCATGACAAAAATAGGCATATTCAAGATGGGTCTAATGAAATATGGGATATAGTTAAAAGTATTTTTCTCGAAGCTAAAAACAAAGGTGCTATAAAGGAGTTCTCATCACAAGAATAAGGACTCTGCGGTTCCGCTTCACCGGGTGGGCAAGCGCCGCCAAAGAAGAAAGGCTCTGTGGGTTCGGTTCAGGAACGTCGTGAATCAGCAACGTTATCGGAAAGTTGAGGCATACCGTCCCATTCATGCGCAGTGTGTTTAGGATAGGCTTTGTAGAGTGAAATATGTTGGCTATTATACTTCTAAGTATAGTTTGAAAGGGGGATTATCATGAATTGTAAACAAGAAGGTACATTCGCAATTATATCCGCTTTTTTTGTAATGTTTTCTTCATTGATTAATCCAATAATTTCTGTTTCAATTTCAGTTATTATTCTGGTTGGATACGGAATTTATAAATTATATAGAAGTAAAACTAAATCGTAAATTTTGCTTTTATAGTATAAACTACCAGGTATTTTTTGTGCCACTGGTTTGGCGATCTGTAAGATATACAGAGAGAGGATATGAAGGTAGATGGAGCTATTAGCAATGCTGTTCATATTGGTTGTATTTTCATCTTTCTTTATTTCTACGTTTAGAAATGGTAAGAGGACTGTCAGATTTATTCCTTTCGGTTTAGTCCTTTTATTTACAATTATTATGTTTGTTTATTTTGAATATTTTTCGGAAACTATAATTGTTACGCTTGATATTATAGTTGCTGGTATACCGATGTTTTGGGCATCGCTTATATCGCTGGGTATTGCAAAATCTATGAAGGCAGAGCCTGAACATTATAATGAAAAGAATCAGTCAAAGTATCCACTTAGGCGTGTCATTCCTTTGATGATGACTAGCCTGATTATACTTTTTTTATCGACATCCTGTTCTACAGATAATGATTTTGAAGTCACATTATCTGAAAAAGCAGTCATCCCCTATACTGTTGTAGAGGATATTCAAACAACTTACAAGAAGCAGTATGATCCAATAAGGGATGGTGAGGCGTCAATTTTATGTTCAACTGATTTATCTGCATTTTCGGTAATGATGCAACAGAACTTAATTGAAGCTGAAGACCTGGATTATTTTAAGGGAGTCTATATAGAGGTTGGTAGAGATGCCATCAAGACTTCACTTGACACGAAAAATTGGACTAAACTGGAAATTGGCGTCAACGGACATTTTTGTTCTGTAGCACATAGTGATAATGTAATTGTAATTATTGACGATGGTGGTATCATACTCACCAGCAATGACTTGAAACATTGGACAAAACAATATCTAGAGGATGGACATGCATTCTCTAAGGTCAGGTATATTAATGGACGATTTTTTATTGTCGGAGTATACGGCACACTTCTAATGTCAGAAAACGGGATTGACTGGAGTCTACAAACCTTCCGGACAAATTATCACTTTAATGATATTGCGTGGAATAATGGTCAATATACCATAGTTGGAGGATTAGAAGGTTATATATACTTTGAACTTAATTCCGGACAAAACCCAGTTAGGTTAATTATGACATCAAACGATGGGATAGAGTGGAATCATTTTGTCGAGAAAGACGAAGCTGATTTAAAATCAGTTATCTCATATCAAAACAGGTTTTTAGTTGGTAATAGTCCCTGGAAAACCCACAGCGGATACATTTTAAGTATGGTTTTAGAGATGAACAGCGAAGAAGCATCACAATTAACTCCCATCATACAGAAGATACAGGATGGGCAGATATCTGATTTTGCTGTATCCGGAGATGTGATTGTTGGTGTTGGAGAGGGAATATTTTTCTCTTCTGATGGTGTGGATTGGGTGGAAGTGAATAAATCAACGAATTTAAAATCAGTTATTTATGATGGTAAAAAGTTTGTTGCACTTGGAAAATATGGAGATGTGCTTTCTTCAACTGATGGTCAGAAGTGGGAGACGATATGCATCGGGGATTTTCATATAAATGATATTATTTTTACCGGAAATAAATATATTGCATCTGGAACGCGGTTGATCAGCGGTGGTTTGCACAATGATCGCGGAATGCTTCTAACCAGTACCGACGGCATGAACTGGGCACAACTGGATCGGATAATGAGTTCATATATTTCATATGACCGGATAGCTGGCATTACAAAGATTGGTCAGAAATACTATACAACAACTGGTTTTAGTAAAATCCAGGTATCAGATGATAGCGTGAACTGGAGTGAGATTAATATGAATACCAGTTCAAGAATTAGTAAGCTGGCAACAGCTGGTGAAGTGATACTTGGTTTAGGATATTATGGGCATATTCTAAAATCCACAAACGGTATAAGCTTTGAAACAATAGATCTTTCTCAGGCACTCACAAGCGAGTTGGAGCATCATTCAGTAAAGGTTAGCATGTCCTTTAGAATTAACGATGCCGCTTGGAATGGAACACAAGTTGCACTTGCATGTAACCATACCACAATCATTACATCCAAAGATACAATCAAATGGGATATTCATCATTTGGATGGGTATTGCGAATTTAATTCAATCGCCTGGGGGAACGGAAAATTTTTAGCGCTTAGCTCTGCCGCGTCTGCAGTATCTGAAGACGGAGAAAACTGGGAATTCATCTATCATGACGGGATGAAGCTAACTGACATTATTTTTAGCGATGGAAAGTTTATAGCAATCGGCAATTATGGTGAGCAATATAACAATTATTGGGGTAAGGCTGTCATACTTACTTCGGAAGATGGTATACAGTGGAACGTAATTGAAGTTCCAACCAAAGGATTTCTCAAAAAAATTATTTGGGATGGAAAACAATATATTATTGTCAGTAATATGGCATCGTATTGAATAACAAATTTTCGTAAAAAAATTGAGTACTTTCAAGCGGCAGTCGAAGATATAAGACTTCAACATTGGCACTAGAGAAAAAAGCTTGTAAGAAATAGAACAATATGACAAAATAAAGTGAGTTGAATTGATTTATTTGCAAATTCTATATGAAGAACTCACGCATTTTATTTATTCTGTCGTCAACTAAAGCATAAATATAACATGAGGTGATGCAATGGTGAGCGGTAAAACAGGTTGGGAAAGAGATAAAAGAATTCACTTCGATGATATCGTAGAAAAGTATGACTGCATACGTCCCGAATATCCTCGGGAGCTTTTTGATGATATTTTCAAATATTCCGAGCTTACAACAAGGAAAGCAGCTCTTGAAATTGGGGCGGGAACAGGGAAAGCCACTACTCCTTTTCTTAATGCTGGATATGATGTAACCGCTGTTGAGATAGGCTCAAATATGGCTGACTTTTTATTAAAGCGGTTTAATGGTCATAAAAACTTTAATGTTGTCGTTTCTTCTTTTGAAGAGGCGTTATTGCAAGAAAACAGCTATGATGTGATATATGCTGCTAGTGCTTTTCATTGGGTTGATGCGCAAATAGGATGTCCTAAAGCATTGCGTCTATTGAAAGACGGGGGAACGATTGCTCTGTTTCGTTATAATGCTATTGCGGCTGATGGCGATAAATTATATGAAGAAATTCAAGTAGTTTATGAAAAATATTATAATAGCTATTACACATCTAATTTAAGGCCAGTAAAAAAAACAAGAGAAGATTTCGAAAAAAAGTCGGAAATATATAATTCATATAGGTTTGAGGATTTAATGGATTATGGTTTCAAGGATGTATCGATGAGATTTTATGATGGAGCAAGAACATTTAGTGCGGATGAATATATTGTCTTACTTGAAACTATGTCTGACCATAAAAGTTTGCCCGAAAGCAACCAGCAAGCTCTATATTCCGGTATAAAGGAAGCAATCATAAAATTCGGTGGTCATCATACAGTGGACTATATTTTCCAACTATATATGGGTAGAAAATGAAAATAATTAGAATTTGCAGAATTTTAACCCTTCGGTGCTGATAGGTTACCGACTACCACGTGCATATGCGTCATATATCGGAGGTGATATAGTTAACGTAATGCAAAAGGTTGATTCAATGCATTAAGGCGTAAATACTATGGAAAAGTATAAAACACGTCTAATTTGGGAGGTCACATGCTAGAATTAATGATTGTAAGGCATGGTCAGTCCGTCGCGGATATTGAAAACCGATATGAAGGGAGAGCTGATTTCCCACTTACAAGTTTGGGATATGAACAAGCTGTAAAACTTGCTTTGTGGATAAAGGATAAATACCCTCCAGACTTCATTGTGAGTAGTCCGTTAAAAAGAACATCGGAAACCGCTGAGATTATAAGTAAAGAAGTAAATATAGAAGTAAAATATGATAACGATTTGATGGAACTGGATAGTGGACTTTTGGCGGGTCTTTTAAAATCAGAAGCGGATATTAAATTCCCCATACCTGAGGGTGGCCGTAAAGCCCACGAAGCAATCCAGGGAGGTGAATCATTAATTGAATTCAGGGCACGGGCAGAGAGGTTTTGGTCAAAACTAATCTCGACGCATTACAAGGAAGAAACAATCAACAAGCGCATTCTGATTGTCTCACATGGAGGCATGATAAACATGCTATTTAGATGCTTTTTATGTTTACCGATGAATGATGAACTTTTCATTCGTTCAGGTGATACATGCGTACACTTATGGAAGATGATAAAGGAAAAGAAAATAGTTGAATTTATGAATTACCAGGAGCATCTACTACAAGCATGAAGAAAGGAAGGGCTAATATGAGTCGAAGAGTTGTACGGTGCCAGGGTGTAATTCTAAAAGATAATCATATTCTTGTTTTAAGACAATATAATCATCAAAGATGTGAAGAGTATTGGATGTTACCTGGTGGTAGTTTAGAAGCCGGAGAGAGTGAAGAAGAATGTTTACGCAGAGAAATGAAAGAAGAAACCGGACTGGAAGTTGATGTTAAAGAAATTTTATTTGATTCCTCTGGTAACGGTAAAGATGTGTATAAAAGATACGTGACATTTCTATGTGTTCCAGCTGCAGAAAGCATTGAAAAAATAGGGTCTGAAACAGTTTCCTATAGACAAATCATGGAACTGTTTTGGGTTTCAATCATAAATGAGAGTCAATGGAATCATCATTTATTTAGTGAGCGATTTCAACCCTCAATGAAAGAGATAAAAGACAAGCTGTTATATCTTAAAGAGCGGTAATACGCCACATCTTGCGGCGAATTAGCCTAAAACATCAGATTGTGGGACAGAGGGGACAGGTTCCTTTGTCCCAGTTGGATAATGAATTGAAATAGAATCAGGAGCATCCCGAATGCGGGGCGTTTGGTGGATATAGTCGCGAGATCGCCACCTGTGACGGTTTTACTTGTAAGAGTGGTTAGTCCAAACAACAGAAAAAATATCAAGTTACTACCAGAAAATTGGCTTTAAGGTTAATAACGATGTCTTTTTATCCATACCATGTAAATTGTTTTCACACACCTAATGAGTAAAATCAGAAATTGCATTACTTCAAATGTTAAAGATTTGCGTAATAGTAGGGTAGGAGGGTTATTATGTTGAAGAAATCTCCAAGCGGAGCTTTGAGCCCGTATTATTACAAAGGTGGATATTTTCATGGAATACATTACGGGAGCTATTTCAACGATATGGATTCATTGCGTGATATGATGTCACAAGAGGAATCATTTATAATGAACTTCCCTGAAAAGAGAAGAATAGCGATTGATCTTTACGAGACAGCGTTAACAGCTTCGATGATATCTGAATTTGTTCTGCATATCAAGAGAATGAGTTCAAGAATAGTAAAGTTAGCGATAATAGGTGATAAGAAATGCATAAAATCTATATACAAAGCATTATTGAAAGGTGATGTACTAAACAAAGGCCAGATATATGTTTGTTCAGACATGGAAGAAGGTAAGACATGGTTGGTTAGTGATTCGATGTGACATAGGAGGCCAGGGCCGCCGTGCACTGCAGCGGGTTTGGGTAATTGCCCAGAACAACCCTATTGTGGTTAAAGGTATTTACCGATATGAACACAGCCTTATATAGATAACACAAAACTTTGTTGTTCGCTGCTTTTACCACCAATTGATGTACATAGGGATTTCTTATCATTGAGAGTAAATGATGAGGTGACAGTTAAGTTTTTCAGTGTAATTCCTATATACAAAGAAGAAATGCATTATAAATTGAAGTATGGTGTTGAAGGGTTGATGGATAAATTTGATAAATATAAAA
>LSQX01239025.1_pt2 | contig 23853 bp, 19 predicted proteins | sample 654561 | NCBI WGS metagenome assembly LSQX01 (sample SAMN04489861, study PRJNA283612) | anaerobic digester metagenome | isolation source: 4 biogas reactors fed with cattle manure at either 37C or 55C with and... | place: Denmark: Kongens Lyngby | collected 2014
TTGTCACTTCCGAAACTTCGCATGAATAGTTGATTTAGCTTACAAAGATACGAATTTAAGCCAGATTCGCCAGCAGGAATTTCCTGATCTCATCGGGATCCTTCTGCTTACGTCGTGCATAATCGGCTACCTGCTCTTCAGCGATCTCTCCGATGGCGAAATACTTCGATTGGGGATGTGCAAACAGCAGTCCACTCACAGAAGCATTGGGATACATCACACCATTTTCGGTAAGTGAGATCCCTATCTCTTCGGAGTTAAGCAGGTCGTGAAGAAGAAAGTTGGTCGTCTGGTCTGGAATAGAGGGATACCCTACCGCCGGGCGTATCCCCTCATACTTCACAGCGAACATCTCTGCTACGGTGAGATCCTCTTCCGGTGCGTGGCCCCAGTATTCACGACGTATCCTGGCGTGCAGCCACTCGGTGGTGGCCTCAGCAAGCCGGTCGAGGAGTGATTTCATCAGTAATAATGCAAACTCATCTCCTTCGGCTTCATATCTGCTTAATTGTTCGTCAGCACCTGTGCCGGCGGTGACAGCGAAAGCTCCCACATAGTCGGTGACCCCCGACCTCCGTGGAGCAGTGAAGTCGCTCAGGCAGAGGTACTCATTCCTTTCGGTTTTCTTTTGCTGGCGCAGGAAAGGAAAAGATGTTCCACCCAGATAAAGGGTATCGTTCTCGCTGTAGGCTTCATATATCCCGAATACCGCCTTGATGTATGCCGCATCCTCATCTGCAAACCGCTGCAGCATCTCCCGGGCATCGTCATACAGTCTGGCTGCTTCCCTTGCTTTTTCCTGCTCCTCTTCACGGAAGGTGGCGAACCATTGTGCGCGGCAACTTTCACACTGGTCTATTTTGGTGATGGTGTGAAATTTAGCCGAGAGCTCCCACGCATGAAAGAAGAATTTCCAGTCGATAAAAGGAATGATCTCTTTCATTTTGATCTGATCGAGTAGCACACGGCCCATCTGACGGGGTTTTACCGGTTCGTAGTTGCTCCAGTCTATCCGGAATGCATTGTCGCGCGCCTCCTGCAAAGAAACCAGCTCGGTTTTCTTCTGCAACCGGCTTTCGCGCAGCTGTGCATACTCTCCGCGCAATTGAGTAATGTAAGCCGTTTTGTTTTCTGCACTCATCAGACTGGCCACGGCAGAAGGACTCTGTGATGCGTCCTTCACATAGACCACAGCACCCTGGCTGTATTTCGGCTCTATCTTCAGTGCAGTATGCAGCTTGGAGGTGGTGGCACCACCAATCAACAGCGGCAGGCTGAATCCTGCCTTCTCCATCTCTTCGGCCACGAGCGCCATCTCTTCAAGTGAGGGTGTGATCAGTCCGCTTAACCCCACAATATCGGGTTGCTCTATTCTGATTGTTTCAAGAATCTTCTCTGGAGGTACCATCACCCCCAGATCAATGATCTCGTAGTTATTACAGGCCAGCACGATGGAGACGATGTTTTTGCCGATATCATGCACATCTCCCTTCACCGTGGCCAGCAAGATCTTGCCCGCTTTCTTTGAATCACCGCCGGTCGTTTTTTCAGCCTCAAGGGTAGGTTGGAGAATGGCTACCGCCTTTTTCATCGTACGTGCCGCCTTCACCACCTGGGGGAGGAACATTTTCCCCGACCCGAAGAGTTCTCCCACCCTGTTCATGCCGGCCATCAGGGGTCCATCAATGATATCAACTGCCCGGGGATAGGCCTCAAGTGCTTCGGTGAGATCCATCTCCATAAAATCCCCTATACCCTTCACCAGCGAATGGCTCAGTCGTTCCTCCAGTGGCAGGGTACGCCACTCCTGCGCTTTTGTCTGCTCTGCTTCAGAAGTTTTATTACCCTTTAGTTTTTCCGCCAGATCCATCAGTCGCTCCGTGGCATCCTCGCACCGGTTCAGCACAGCATCCTCAATAATCTCTTTTGTGTCGGAGGGTATATCTTCATAGATGACCGACTGGGCAGGGTTTACAATACCCATGTCCATGCCTGCCTCAATGGCATAATAGAGAAAGACGGAATGCATCATCTCCCTGACAGACTCATTCCCCCGGAAGGAGAAAGAGAGGTTGCTCACACCTCCGCTCACTTTCGCGTGGGGCAGATGCTCCTTGATCCAGCGTACCGTTCTGATAAAATCGACTGCGTAGTTTTTGTGTTCTTCAATTCCGGTGGCTATAGCCAGCACGTTGGGATCGATGATGATATCCTTCGGGTCAAAGCCATTATCAGTGAGGAGCCTGTAAGCCCTCTCACAGATGGTTATGCGCCGCTCGTACGTGTCGGCCTGCCCCGTTTCATCGAACGCCATCACCACCACTGCAGCACCGTAACTCTGTGCCAGCATTGCCTGATGCAGAAAATCAGCTTCACCGTTCTTCAGGGAGATGGAGTTCACGATCGATTTACCCTGCACACATTTCAGTCCCGCTTCAAGCACTTCCCATTTCGATGAATCGATCATGATGGGTACACGAGACACATCGGGATCAGAGGCAAGCAGACTGAGGAAACGGGTCATCTCCTCCGCCCCTTCAAGCAGACCGTCATCCATGTTGATGTCAAGTACCTGCGCACCATCCTCCACCTGTTTACGGGCAATATTGAGCGCTTCTTCATATTTTTTCTCCTGGATCAACCGCAGGAACCTGCGTGAGCCGGCGACATTGCACCGCTCGCCAATATTCATAAAATTGATCAGCGGTGAGACCTCCAGCAGCTCCAGTCCCGAGAGCCGCAGGTAAGCCGGAGGAGCAGCCTTTTCATGTGGTACTGTATTCTCCACCATACGGACATATCGGGTAATATGATCGGGTGTAGTGCCGCAACATCCGCCGATGATGTTCACCAGGCCTTCGTCAATGAACTCTTTGATTTGCAGGGCCATCTTCTCCGGTGTTTCATCATATTCACCCAGCTGGTTGGGCAGCCCTGCATTGGGATAGGTACTGATGTAAAATGGAGCAATCCGCCCCAGCTCCTTCACGTAGGGCTTAAGCTCTTCTGCACCAAACGAACAGTTCAGCCCTATCGCCAGGGGACGGGCGTGGCTCACCGATGCCACAAAAGCTCCCAGTGTCTGCCCGGAGAGGGTCCTCCCGGCCTTGTCGGAGATCGTAACAGAGAGGATAACAGGTGTATGCCTGCCAGACTCCGCAGCGATCTCAGCAGCGGCGAAGATCGCAGCCTTGGCGTTCAGCGTGTCGAAGATGGTTTCTATCAGCAGCAGATCTACCTCTCCCTCAACCAATGCCGCAATCTGCTCCTTATAAGCAGCCTTGAAGTCGTCGAAGGTGGCAGCACGATACATCGGATCTTCCACGCGGGGGCTCATGGATGCCGTTTTGTTGGTCGGCCCCACCGATCCGGCCACGAACCGCGGCTTCTCAGGAGTCAGCCGGGTATATTCGTCAGCAGCTTCCCGTGCAATCTTTGCCGCAGCCAGGTTGATCTCCGGTGCAAGATGACTCATCCCGTAATCCTGCATAGAGATTGCGGTGGCGTTGAATGTATTTGTCTCAATGATGTCGGCTCCGGCAGCGAGGTACTCCCTGTGTATCTGTCCTATTACATCAGGCCTGGTGAGCGACAACAGATCATTATTACCCTTGAGTAATCTCTCTGAATCCCTGAAGCGATCGCCACGGAAGTCTGCCTCACTGAGCTTGCGGCGTTGTATCATTGTTCCCATTGCCCCGTCCAGTATAAGGATGCGTTGGGATAATATTTTTTCAATATTCATAATCGTTCTCTTTACTTTATCCTGACCAAAAATAGACATTAAAAATTGATTTGCAAGCATCTTCAACTTACAAGTTGAACCGCTCAACCCTTAATCTCAATAATAATCTCCTGACCCAGACGACAACCCAGGCCAGCACGAACCGTACACCCAGAATCCACCAGATAGAGACACCCAGTGCCACAAACAGCAGATTATCCTCCAGAACCGAATGGGAGACGGCAAGGTGATAATTCAACAAGCTGGTATCCCTCCTGGTAACTTTTCCCTCCTTCATCTGGTCCATCATCATTGCTCCGCCGTAAGCCAGGCCTACAATATATCCGATGAGCCACAGGAAACCGGTGGCAGCAGGTAATCCGAACAATTTAAGTAGTGGTTCAATACCTTTGCTTAAGTGGGGAATCAGTCTGTACTTCTCAAGCAGATTATACAACAGGTTCAACAGGAAAACGATCACAACAATCAACAGTGTTATCTGCAGTGAGCTTCTCAGCCATGCAAGGAGGAGCTCCACCACAGAGGTGATGGCTGCCGGATCGGTCTGTGCGAAAACGGGCATGCCCATATCCTGCGGCAGGATAAGATTCAGCATGAATCCGACAATAATGCTCATGGAGATTCTCAAAAGTGTCATCGCCCAGAATGAGGTCCCTGTCTTTGCCTGTATGGCACTTTCAACTGGGAGGTTGTGTGAGATCTGACACATCAGCGCCAGGATAGTCAGTTCACGCAGGGTGATGGACATAGAGGTGATGATAGCCAGTGGAGCGTACAGCGGGAGGAAGATGCTTGTCATGAAGACGATGGCCGTACTTCCCGGCAGTCCCATGTATACGAAGACAGGATCCAGGAATTGTGCCATGCTGGCAAGGATCCCGAAATAGTCCAAAAACCGTACAAGCAGGGATATGGGCAGTATAATCCGGAGCAGCCACACGGTGGTGAACCCCGATTTTTTTAAAGCACGTAAAATGATGTTTTCTCGAAATTCCATTTGTATCAACAAATAAAATGGGGACAAAGATGACAATGATAACCTGACAGAGTTGAACAGCACACAGACAATGGCATCTACTGCCTGAACATCCTGTCCATATCTCTTTTGTCTTCTTTCTCTTTCAGCGACTGGCGCTTATCATACTGTTTCTTTCCTTTCGCCACGGCGATCACCAGCTTAGCCAACCCTTTCTCGTTGATAAAAAGGCGTACGGGTATAATGGTGAAACCGGTCTCTTTGGTCAGTCGGGACAGCTTCTGAAGCTCTTTTTTGTTGAGTAGCAGTTTGCGGTCGCGACGGGCAGAGTGGTTATTGTAAGATCCATAAAAATATTCTGCAATATGCATATTCCGGACCCATAATTCACCTCCCTCAATAATCGCGTAAGATTCCACAAGGCTCGCCTTTCCCAGCCTGATCGATTTAATTTCTGTTCCCGTGAGCACCATACCCGCGGTAAACATTTCAACCAGTTCATAGTCGAAGGTCGCACGTTTGTTTTTTATATTGATGGGTGATTGTTTCATTATTTTATCAGGAATGAGAACAGAGCCTGGATGAGCGCAGGGGACAGGACGACCAGTGCGGATGCCAGGATGGTAAAATTCATACGTAACTTTTTAGGCACTCTCTTGAAAAACTCCGCTCCCGTATGCACCAGGTGAATCGTGTAAATAACGAGAATCCAGAGAATGAAAAAATCGGAAAGAAAAGGTACAATAGCATAGAGCGCATAGAGCACCACAGAGGAATAACCGGCAAACTGCTGAAAGCCGGGTAAATTTTTCTCCAGACCAAAGCGATGGGCTGTTTCATTCATCACATAAGATGCAATATAGTAACCGCCATACACCGCAACGATTGCGATGATGGTGTCTTTCAAGGCATTCTCCACATCACCGTTACGCGTGAACCATAACCCCCCGATAAAGGTGGCCAGCGCGATGATCCCGAAAACAGGATGAAGGAAATGGGAGAGAAAGTCACTCTGGGCTCTCTCTTCCTTTCTTATCTCTTTCCATGCTCTTGGAGATGCAACAATCAACTGTGCAATAGTGACAAATATATCTCTCCACATTACTTTATTACTTTCTGATTTTGGACTGCAAAGGTAACGAATTCCTGTTAATAAAGAGAATGTGAGAGAGATAAAAAAAAACAGCAACGCTTTTTGATAAGGTTGCTGTTCAAATTATCAGATTGAAAAATCTAATCACCTGCAACGGTTAACCGGTAGATTTGTGAATCAATCGGCTCCTGACGTCCTTTCAAATAGTATTGGAATGTAATTTGTAGATCTTTTGTGTTGGTTTGGCTTGCTCCTTCATACATAGCTCGCAGAGGAGCCATATTCAACGCGATAATATCTGATCTGGTCGTTACGGATGAACCTGCATCCGGCTCACCGGTAATCGTTAGCTGAATCCCAACCTTTACATTATTACCAACCGCTTCCGTGTCATCCATTCTATAGAAATCGATCACAGCGGTTTCTCCCTTTTTGGCTTCATAGGCATACTGAAAAAGCCAGTGATCTCCAAGATATTCCCTGTTGTTTACATAATAAGGAGGATCAAAGGCGACGAACGAAACATTCTCCTCCTGCGCGGGAGGCTCTGTCATCTGTAATGTAGTACGTTTTATATCGACCGGATCACCGGAAATATGCACATTATCGGCCTGTGTGTCGCCAATTGGCGTCGTCCCATTTTCTTCATTCCAGCTATAGGTGAAAAACTTGAAGGTTCCCGGCTGCATCTGCAGCATCTCATTTGAGATAATGAACTTTCCTGTAAGTGTTCTCGCATATTTTATGCCTGTTGTATTGTCCACTGCAATGTATGATACAGAGGTTTCTGTGTAGTCCCGGCTTCCTTCATCAAGACACGAAGTCATTAAAAAACCTATACCGAGAACAGCCAATAGTAATATCAATTTAGTCCTTTTCATCTTTCTATTTTCAATTTTTGTTATTATTAAAATTCATATCTCACTCCTACGTTCAGATCCATCACGATCTTCCTGTCGGAATAGATGGTTTTATATTCGTTGTTCGCATCAAAATAATAGGCTCCGCCTATTTTCCCGTACAGTTTCAAGCTATTGTAGACAGGATATGAGAGTCCCACTCCTGCGTTCACGGAGAGCTGGGGGTTGCGCTGAGATATTTTTGTTATCTCCTCTTCCTCCGATGTACTGTTAAATTCCAGCGACTGTCCTTCACCAATTTTCCGGTATTCACCGTAAACATCTTTCTCCAGCATCCCCCCAACAGAAGCATAGACATTCAGTTTCTTAAGTGAAAAGAGGTTGTAGTTGACATTCAACGGGATCCCCAGATAATGAAGACGCTGCGTTTCCTGCACCCGGAAATTGGAGTTCGTGTTTCTGGCTTTGGAAGAGAGATAAGTATACACCAGCCCTGTTTCCAGGTAAAGATCATCGAAAAGTGATTTAGAAACCGTAATTCCAAAAGATACCGGCTGATCATGCTCCATTTCTGCAATGTTGTCGGCAGTACTGTTGGCCGCAAGTACCATCTTGTCACGTTCGCCTGTGAACTGATCACCATCACCTACAGTTGCACTACGCAAAGTCATGGGCGTGTTCACCATTTGATGATAGGAGTTCAGACCACCTCTGCCGTTGAAGGCAAGTATCAAACGTCCATCTTCCATCTGGCCGGAACCATTTTCACCAAACAGGCCTGCTCTCTCACCATTCACTGTGATAAACTCCTCTGCATCTCTTTCAGCAACAGTGGTTTTATGTTGCACACTCACCAGAGCACGAAGCGCGTGAGAATCTGACCGGCCAGCTGTACCGGAATCATCTTTTCTTGCGCGCTGAAGCCAGTTTTCCATCATATCGGAAGGACTGATACCCGAGATTTGTGATTCACCTCCAATTTTCCCGGCTCTTGCAGCGAACAACTGTTTGCTGCCAGTTAATCGGGTCACCTGCGGTGAGGTGACTCCCTGTTCTGCTGCGACACCCGTTTTCTCCTCTGTCATCTCTGCTGCAGGAGAAGATGAAGATGATGATTCAGCAATCATCTGTTCCGGCTGCACTACGGGATTTCGCAAGAAAAGGATGCTGCCGGCGAGTACAACCAGAATGGCTGCAGCTGAACCGGCATACCATCTGCGACGGGCCACCCTCGCTGCCTTGGCTGCTCTCATCGATCGTTCAAGCCTGTCCCAGCCATCTGCCGGAGCCGGGGCTTTATAATCGCCGAACTTCGACTGGAACTTCTTTCTAATATCGTTATCTACATTCATTATATTTGCTGTTGCTTTGGTTAAGAATAGCCGAAATTTTCTTCTGTAAAATTGTCTTGGCACGGAAAAACTGAGAACGTGACGCAGCTTCATTGATACCCAATTGCTGAGCAATTTCCTTGTGCGACATATCTTCAAAAATAAACAGGTTAAACACCGTTCTGTAACCGGGAGGCAGCTCTCTGATCATTTCAAGCACCTCCTCCCTGGGAATATTCTCAATATCAAGCAGATCATCAGCCGGACCCTCGTCCATATGGGTATGCATGATACCATACTCTTCCAGAAACCGGTTTTTTTGCTTCTCTTTCCTGTAATTCTCCAGTGCCAGATTGACAAAAATCCGTCTGAGCCATCCTTCAAAAGAACCATTGCCCCTATAAGAGCTTATCTGCGTAAAAACCCGGATGAACCCGTCGTGCAACAAGTCACGAGCTGTTTCCTCCTCCCTGCAATAGCGTAAGCACACCGCCATCATAAGAGGGGCATACTTCTCGTATAATGCCTTTTGAGCATTACTGTCCTGTTTCTTACACGCTATTATCAGTTGCGAATCATCCATTCTTATCGCAGTTCATATTATAGATGAGAAAAAGGATAAAACGCTGCACGGTGATGCCACTTTTTATCTCGATTTATTTTTTTTTAAGATATGACTCTTCCTGTAATTGAAGAGAGAGTCTCTTTTCAAAGCTCAAATATACTATCAGCCTTAAAACAAAGCAAGTGAAATTAATTAAGAATATGTAAATTAATATTGCAGTATAACGCTTTTTTCCCTATTTTTGCCTTATATATCAACTAATAAATTTCTTTATATGAAGGATTTTCTAAAAATCATGCTGGCGTCCGCGCTGGGTTTCATCATCGCGAACATTCTTTTTTATTTAATTGCAATGATTATCTTCTTCGGAGCAATGGGCTCTATGGTTGGATCCATCTCTTCTGAGAAGTTCTCTCTTCAGGATAATTCGATATTGAATCTCAGGTTGAACGGACCTATCACAGAACGTACAGCCGAAGAAGATCCGTTCACCTCGCTGATCAGTCCCGACATGCCTACACCCATGGGACTGAATGATATTGTCAGTGCCATCAGAAAAGCGAAAAACAATGATAAAATAAAGGGGATCTATCTCGATTCACGCACGGTATCTGCATCAATGGCTACCCTGGCAGAAATACGCAATGAACTGGAAAGCTTCAGGGAGAGTGGGAAATTTATCGTTTCTTATGCCGACACATACTCGCAAACAGGTTATTACCTGGCCTCTCTGGCCGATAAGGTGGTCATCAACCCGGAAGGCAATCTTGATCTGCATGGACTAGCCTCCATGCCCATCTTTTTTAAAGATGCACTGGACAAGCTGGGCATAGAGATGCAGATATTCAAGGTCGGCACATACAAATCGGCGGTGGAACCCTTCACCCTGAATGAGATGAGCGATGCCAACAGAGAGCAGGTGAACTCCTACCTGCATGATGCCTGGGGCTTCCTCAGAGGTGACATTGCTGAGTCGCGCTCGCTCACTCCCGAAGATATTGATATGCTGGCCAATCAGATGCCACTGATGCAGTCAACCGACTTCCTGCTATCTGCAAACCTGGTGGATACGCTTCTCTACGAGACAGAGATGAAAGATTATCTGCGTTCACTACTCAATCTGGATGAGGGCAAGAAAATTCCGTCAGCGACAGTAGCAAACATGAAGTCGGTCACGACGAAGACAGTGAAGAAAACTGATAACACCATCGGCATCCTCTACGCTGAGGGGAATATCGTTTCCGGTTCGGGATCAGCCAACATACAGGACAAGTACATGGTTAACCAGATTGAAAAACTGAAAGATGATGAATCAATCAAGGCTGTTGTATTTCGCATCAATTCAGGAGGTGGCAGCGCCTATGCATCAGAACAGATATGGAAAGCGATCACTGACCTGAAAGCTGAAAAGCCGGTGGTTGTATCCATGGGTGATATGGCAGCATCTGGAGGGTATTATATTGCCTGCAACGCCGATAAAATTGTAGCTCAACCGACAACCCTGACCGGGTCAATTGGCATTTTCGGTGTGATACCCAACTTTGAGGAACTCACCAATAAGATCGGTATTCACACCGATGTGGTGAAAACAAATGAGTTCTCCGACTTCGGTGATATGACCCGTTCCTTTAACGATCAGGAGAGCCAGTTGCTGCAGAATATGATAGAGAGAGGGTACGACCTTTTCCTCACCCGCTGTGCCGAAGGGCGCAACATGCCGAAAGACGCTCTGGCTCTTTATGCTGAAGGGCGCGTATGGACGGGTAATCAGGCAAAAGAGATCGGGCTGGTGGATGAGCTGGGAGGCATTGAGAAAGCCATTGAGATAGCTGCAGAGATGGCCAGTCTGGGAAAAAGCTACGTGATTTTTGAATACCCAAAAAAGCGTTCCATGATAGATGAGTTACTCAACCCGGCAAAAGAAGATCTGGCTGCCAGAACACTGAAAGAATACCTGGGTGAGAGCTATGAGCTGTTTATGATTTTGAAAGATATTAAAGAACAGGATTATATACAGGCACGTATTCCTTTCGATCTGAATATTCATTAATACCGAATGGACAATCCTTCCATTGAACCACGACGATCCCTGCAACCGTTATCATGGCTGTACGGGATTGGTGTGAATTTCCGGAATGCCTTGTTCGACAGGAACATATTAAAACAACGCTCTTTCAACATCCCGGTTATTTGTGTTGGCAACCTTACCGTTGGCGGAACAGGAAAAACACCCCACATTGAGTACCTGATCAGGTTATTGACACCCGACTACAAAGTGGCGGTATTAAGCAGGGGATATAAGCGCAAGAGCAAGGGTTTTCATATTGTGGACACGGACTCCAAAGTACAGGATGTGGGAGATGAGCCACTGCAGATCAAGCAAAAGTTCCCGGAGACACTGGTGGTGGTGGATAAGAACAGGGTGAGTGCCATAGAAAAAATCCTCTCCATAGAAAAAGAGGAACGTCCCGATGTGATACTACTTGACGATGGGTTTCAGCACCGCCATGTGCAGCCCTCGCTCTCTATTCTTCTGGTGGACAGCAACCGGCCTGTTTTTGAGGACTACCTGCTGCCAGCCGGCTCGTTGCGTGAACCACTCAAGGGCAAGGAGAGGGCATCGGTAGTGGTTGTCACCAAATGTAATCCCGATATGCAGCCAATCGATTTCCGGATCCATACAAACGGGTTGAATCTGTATGCTTATCAGGAGTTGTATTTCACATCGGTCAATTATGGTATGGTGAAGCCTGTTTTTCCCGATCATCAGGAAGAACGGTTTGTGATGGACGACCTGCGTAAGAAGCATGTTTTTTTAATTACCGGTATTGCAGCACCACAACCACTGGTAGAAAAGCTGGAGCATAAAACATACAACCTCTACACCAAATTCTTCCCCGACCACCATTCATTCACTGACGAGGATATCGCATCCATCCGTGAACTGATTCAATCGGTGGATGATGATGACAAAATCATCCTCACCACGGAGAAAGATGCTGTAAGGTTCAGGGCGCTGCCTTCCCTTGACGGGGAGCTGAAGAAATTGCTCTATTACACACCCATCCGTATCACGTTCATTGAAGAAAACGAAAAAGAATTATTCAACAAAAAAATTATAGAACATGTTAGAGAATATCAAACAAACAGCAGATTATCTGAGAGGTAGAATCGGCGAAGTTCCAGACACCGCCATCATACTTGGCACAGGGCTGGGTGAGCTGGTACATGAAATCGAAGACAAGAACGAAATATCCTACACCGAAATACCCAATTTCCCCGTCTCCACCGTAGAGGGACACAGTGGCAAACTGATCATCGGCACCCTGGGAGGGAAGAAAGTGCTTGCAATGCAGGGCCGCTTTCACTATTATGAAGGGTATGACATGAAACAGGTCACCTTCCCCATCCGCGTTTTCAAGGCTCTGGGCATTGAGTATCTGTTCGTGTCGAACGCTGCCGGAGGAATGAACCCCAGCTTTGATGTCGGCGACATCATGCTGATTGAGGATCATATCAACATGTTCCCCGAGCACCCGCTGCATGGTAAGAACCACAATGAACTGGGCACCCGCTTCCCGGACATGAGCGAAGCCTACAACAGAGAGCTCCGCCTGATGGCGATGGCGATAGCAGGGGAAAAGAATATCAAGCTGCAGCACGGGGTATATGTGGGTGTCTCCGGCCCTACCTTTGAGACACCTGCCGAATACAACTTCTTCCGCATTATCGGCGGTGATGCAGTGGGCATGTCCACCGTACCTGAAGTGATCGTGGCCAATCATGCCGGGATGAAGGTGCTCGCCTTCTCCATCATCACCGACCTGGGTGTGATAGGTAAAATTGTGGAGGTTTCACACGAGGATGTGCAGGAAGCAGCCAAGATCGCTCAGCCTAAGATGGCTGAGATCATGCGTACAATAATTCAGAAGATTTGATGGGCAGCACAGAGATAGCCACGCTGGGGGAATTCGGACTGATCGACCACCTGACCAGAGATATTCAACTCAGACAGCCATCATCGGTCAAAGGTGTGGGTGACGATGCCGCCATCGTGGACAACGGGGGCAGGAGGACACTGGTATCGACCGATCTTCTGCTCGAAGGAATCCATTTCGATTTGATTTATGTCCCGCTGAAACATCTGGGATACAAGGCGGCAGTGGTCAACTTCTCCGACATCTATGCGATGAACGGTATACCACAACAGATCACCGTCTCACTGGGAATATCGAAACGCTTCTCGGTGGAGGATCTTGAATCATTTTACGAGGGTGTGAAGCTGGCCTGTGAGATCTACGGTGTGGATATCGTGGGAGGTGACACCACCTCCTCCCTCACCGGCTTCACCATCAGCATCACCTGCATAGGCACGGCCGACGCGGAAAAGATCGTCTGCCGCAGCGGAGCAAAGGATACCGACCTGCTCTATGTCTCCGGCGACCTGGGTGCCTCCTACATGGGGCTGCAGCTGCTGGAAAGAGAAAAGGCGGCCTTCGATGGTTCGGGCGATTTCAAACCCGATTTCTCGGGAAAAGAGTACCTGCTGGAGCGTCAGCTCAAGCCGGAGGCGAGGAAAGATATCATCAAATCACTGGAGGAGAACGGGATCGTCCCCACCTCCATGATTGATCTGTCAGACGGGTTGTCGTCAGACATGCTTCATATCTGCAAACAGAGCAACGTGGGTTGTCAGATTTTTGAGGAAAGGCTGCCGATAGACTATCAGACCGCCGTGATGGCCGAGACATTCAATATGAACGTGACCACTGTGGCACTCAACGGCGGGGAGGATTACGAGCTGCTGTTCACCGTACCACTGCACCTGCACGATCAGATGGAGAGCATCAAAGGAGTACAACTGATAGGTCATATTTCGAAGCCTGAAACAGGATGTTACCTGGTCACACGCGACGGGCAGCAGATGCAGCTCCGTGCTCAGGGATGGAATCCCATTGCCGACGAATAAAATTGTGATATTTTTATTCACAAATTTTGCAAATCCCGAAAATGCGCTTATCTTTGCACTCGCAATTTAAGCAATGTTGGTGCCATAGCTCAGTCGGTAGAGCAACGGACTGAAAATCCGTGTGTCCCCGGTTCGATTCCTGGTGGCACCACATAAAAAAAAGGTAAATAGTTGAAATAATACTGTTTACCTTTTTTTTGAGCTGACTTATACAAATAATGTACCAGTGAAATCACTGCCGGTTACTCGGGTATCACCAGCACCTGACCCGGATAAATCTGATCGCGATCAGATAACATGGGCCTGTTTGCATCAAAAATTTTGTTGTACTTGTTGGCATCAACGTAAACTTCCTTTGAAATTTTAGAATCCCATGGATGTTTTTCAATTAAGCTGACTGGTTAATCAATTACTTCGAAAGTTAATTTTACGTTTACACGAAATTCCTGAATCTTACCATCGCGTACGGTAGCAGATTGCTCTTTGACGTAAACAGAACGAATTCCTTTCAGGGTTTCGCTTGCTTTTTCAACGGCTTTTTTTGTTGCATCTTCCCAACTCTCAGTGGAAGAAGAAAGAATTTCAACGACTTTTAATACAGACATAATGTTTGTTTTTTAAAGGTGAATAAAAAAATGAAGTAAATAGTTTAGGTTATTCTTAAAACGTGATTTCAGAACAAAAGTTCAATCAAAATTTCAGAAACAAAACTTTTCATTTTGGCATTCTATTCATACCTAGGGCGCTACATAGCTGGAATTGTGACTGTCTGAATAAAACGACTTAAGATACTTATCAATGTAAACTTCTTTTTCTTTCGACCTGTATTGCTGAATATAGCGCGGATGCTCAAGGGCCGTTATCCTACCGAACAATCTCTCTTCACTGTTCAGTCTGCCCATAAAATCGGCATTCTTCTTCCCCAGTACAAACACCTCAGAGGTCAACAGTCCCAGTGCGATATGTTGTTTCAGTGAGTCTACCATAAAACCCTTCACTGCAGTAAAGAGCGCCGGATCGTCGTAGTAGTTGGCGTTGCGCCATTTTCCTCCTGTGGCCTGTCGGATGATCGCCAGGGGGAAGGGGGAGTTGATATAGAAATCGCGATAGAAGGGTATCACACCGCCATAGGCCTCAATCATGTCATAGACAAAGAGAGAGGAGATCTCGTGGGTGTGGGCCGAATGCATGGTGATGCCGCAGGCACTCTCCAGCCGCTTGGTATCGGTGAAAGGTATGCCGGTCACCCCTGCCCCGTGCCTGCCCGGGTTGATCCCGATCAGAAACCTTCTTTTCCGGTTGTCGTTGTAATACTTCCGGTAGAAAGCCTGCATCACCTTCATCGTCTCCGGGTTGTCGAGGAACGGGTTAACCACCTGAAACCCTTCCGGCAAATCTCCGGAGTATACCAAATGATGATTGAATGCAATTACTTTGTCTGCGAATGTCTGCATCGGGCTATCATGTTATCTGTGAAGGCTGCAAGATATTGAATTGTGAGGAGAATAACAACACTCCTTTATAATGAATTAACTGAATTTTCGTTGGATTTTTAGGGTATCATCCCTTCATATTCTTCGGATATCGTTCGAATATCGTTCGAATATCGTTCGAATATAGCCCAAATATTCGCCAAACATATCCGAATTAGTATTGAATGATTTGTGGATAAATTCTGTCAGGAAATATTGCCATGTCAGACGATGCATACGGCATGATATTACCCCGTACCATTTACGGGCAACCCGGCTTCTTAGTTGAAAAATGAAGACAAAAGGTTTGCGGGGAGGCATCACCGGCAAAACAGACAACCTGAATCAGGTAAAAAAAATCAGAACATGCTTTGCAGCATCTTACGGTTCCGGATGGTAATTTCCCTGCGATCTACATCAATGATCCCCTCATCGGCCATCTCCATCATCACCTTCACCAGCGCGGGGCGGGAAACACTAAACAAGCGTGAAATGTCCTCCTTCGATATTTTCAACCGGAAGGAATCCTCCCCCTCTGACTCCTTTAGCAGATAATAGGCCAGCTTGGCACGGATGCTGCGCAGCGAGACAAGACGCAGCTTCTCGGAGAGAAAGGATACTTTGTTGGAGATGTAGGCCAGGAAAGCCATCATAAACTCTTCATATTTGCGCATCAGGAAGTAGACATTCTCCTTCGGGATCACCACCAGCGTACAGGGAACGCTGCAAATGGCGGAGACGGGTGAGCGGCTATCGGTGGAAAAGAGAAAACCTGTCGCCATAGGGTTGGGCGCCCTGAGCTGCTCTACCTGCATAAAATCACCTTTCTCATCGGCCATCTCAGTCACGATCTCTCCCCTGATCAGGATATAGAGCGATTCGTAGCGCGATCCCTGAGTCACAACCACATCTCCCTTTTCATATTTACGCAGGGAAAAACGCACGTCACGCAGAAACTCCTCCTGTCTGTTTTCCGGCACGGAGTTGCATAGGGGACATTGAAAGATGATCCTTGAGTGATCGGGTTCTGTATGCATATTGTTCATAGATGCTGATTTTTGGGCGTATCGTTTACTTTAACTGCTTAACTGTTTCGTGATGAGGAGAGACAGATCCGGTCAAGGCCTTTTCCAAAAACGAAAATTAGACATTTTTTATCAAACGTCATAATTATTACACTTTAATTGCATCTGAATTTGTTTCTTTGTTCATAGTAAATGATCAAAAAGTGTGCTGCCATGAACAAACTGCGAAATATATGGAATGAAATCAGACCTCGCGGTGGATGGAAATATCCGGCGATCATCATCAGTGGCGCTTTCGTGGGACTGTTTATCTATACGTTTTTTACCTCCCGCGCTTACAGCTATCTCTCCAACGACCCGGCAACCTGTGTCAACTGCCATATCATGGGACCCTATTACGCCACCTGGATGCACAGCTCACACGGCAGGAACACCACCTGCAACGACTGCCATGTACCGCAGGACAGCAAGGTGAGAGGATACTACTTCAAGGCGGTCGATGGATTACGCCACTCTGCCGTATTCACCATCCGAGGGGAGGATCAGGCATTACAGGCCATCCCCGCCAGCTCGGAGGTAATCATGGAGAACTGCGTGCGATGCCACACACAACTCAATACTGAATTTATCAGGAACGGCCGCATGGGCTTTAAAGAGATAAAAGAGATGGGGGGACATGCCTGCTGGGACTGTCACAGGGAGGTACCCCACACCCGCAGCCGTTCACTCTCCTCCACGCCCAACGCGCGCATACCGTTGCCGGAGAGCAACGTACCCGACTGGCTGAATAGGGTGGTCGAACAAACAAAAAACTAAAAGTGAATAACGAAAAGAGGATTCTGATCGACGTGAAACGGAGATTCCGCGAAGCTGAAGAACTGATCACGACAACTGATGACTGATTACTGACAACTGAAAAATAATATCACTATGAGCAGGAATAGAAACAACAACAGGATGAAGCCATGGGTTGGCTGGTTACTGTTTTTCGTTACGATAGGAGTCGTTTTTCTCCTGGGGATGCTGGCAGCTTCCATCACGCAGAGGAGAGCCGAAATAGCGAGCGTGATGAACAACAGAAAAATTGAGATCACCGGCATTGAGTCGCGCAACGAGATCTTCGCCGAGAACTACCCCCGGGAGTACGAGACCTGGACAAAGACAGCCGACACCACCTTCAGCAGTGAATTCAATGGCAGCAGCGTGGTCGATGTGCTGGAACAACGTCCTGAGATGGTGATCCTTTGGGCGGGATATGCATTCTCGAAAGATTACGGCACACCGAGGGGACATATGCATGCCGTAGAGGATATACGCCACACCCTGCGCACCGGCGCACCGATGACCCCTGAGGAAAATCCGCAACCGGCCACCTGCTGGACCTGTAAGAGCCCCGATGTACCCCGTCTGATGGACTCGGTAGGGATAGCCGAATTCTACAATAAACCCTGGTCTCACTGGGGTCACGAGATTGTGAATCCCATCGGCTGTGCCGATTGCCACGAGGCAGAGACGATGAACCTGAAGATCAGCCGCCCCGCCCTGATGGAAGGATTTCAGGCGATGGGAATGGATATCCGGGAGGCGTCACACCAGGAGATGCGTACCCTGGCATGTGCTCAGTGTCATGTGGAATATTACTTCACCCCCGAAGGCAAGTACCTCACCTTCCCCTGGCACAACGGCACCACCATGGAGGGAGCTGAGCAGTATTACGACAGCATTCAGTTCGCCGATTACACCCATGCGCTGAGCAAGACACCCATTATCAAAGCACAACATCCCGATTACGAAATATACAAAACAGGCATTCATGCACAGCGCGGCGTATCATGTGCCGATTGCCATATGCCCTACGTCTCGGAGGGAGGCGTGAAGTACAGCAGCCACCACAAAAGAAGCCCGCTGGCGAGCATCAACAACACCTGCCAGGTGTGTCACAGGGAGACAGAGGAGGACCTGCGCAACGCCGTCTTCGAAAGGCAACGCAGTGCTGATCAGATCCGCAACCTGGTGGAGGAAGAGCTGGCAAAAGCGCACCTGGAGGCACAGTTCGCCTGGGAGAAGGGTGCTACAGAAGCGCAGATGAATGACGCCCTGCAGCTGATCCGCCAGTCGCAATGGCGCTGGGATTACGCAGTGGCATCGCATGGAGGTTCTTTTCACTCACCCGTTGAGTTCCAGCGCATTCTGGCATTGAGTCTCGACAGGGCACACAAAGCACGTTTCGAGATATCGAAGGTGCTCGCCATGAATGGCTTCACCGGAAGTGTACCACTGCCCGACCTCACCACGAAGGAGAAAGCACAGGCTTATATCGGCCTGGATATTGAACAGGAGAGAGCCATTAAGAAAACATTCCAGGAGACAGTCGTTCCCCAGTGGCTCGACAAAGCCCGGTCGAACAACAGACTGGTAAGCCTGAAGTAAGCATATTAAACATCACATCTGAATGGAGCATTCTTCCCGCAAGATCTGGGAACAGCCATGGGGTTATGCAGAAGGTTTTCTGTTTGCCATTGCTATCTGTCTCGCGGGAATCATCCTGCAGCTGAGTACAGGTAAAATAGAACCGGCACTGTTTGCATTTCCGGTCAACAGTATCATCGGAGCCCTGTTTCTGACAGGGCTTCTTGCTGTGCACTTGCTGGCAGGAAAAAAAAGCATTGTCAGGTGGTTGTCTGGTGTCTATGCCACCGTCCCTGCGCTGGTGTTACTGCTGGCCCTCAGCATGATTCTGGGACTGCTCCCGCAGCACCCGCAGGGAACAGCAAAAGAATTGTTGCCACCCAACATATTCGCCTGGCTGGGATGGTACCGGATGACCACCTCCTGGCCATTCGTCCTGCTCTGTTTTTACACATTGGTGATACTGGGACTCACCACCCTCAGAAGAACAGCGCAGAAACAGAGATGGCGTGATATAGGCTTCTACCTGAATCATCTCGGCCTCTTTACCGCCCTTTTAGGCGGTCTGCTCGGCAGTGCCGATATGGTAAGAGTAACGATGAGCGTGAAGGAGGGAACGGTGGAGTGGCGCTCCAATAAGAGTTCAGGTGAGATAATGGAGTTGCCGCTGGCTATTCAGCTTGACAGTTTCCTGATCAGAGAGTATCCACCGAAGCTGGTGATCATAGAGCATGAAACAGGGAAAATGCTTCCCGCATCGCGCCCCGAGAGCTATATGTTCGAAGGAGTAGGCAAGACAACCCAACTGGCCGGCTGCGAAGTAGAGATCATCGATTATCTGGCGCATGCCGCTGTTTTCAGAGACTCAGCGTTCACCAATGTGGTCCCCATGATGATGGAGGGTGCCGCCGAAGCCATCAGGGTGAGGGTAAGCAAGCCGGGACTTTCACAACCGGCAGAGGGATGGGTCAGCAACGGCAGCTATCTCTTTCCCCACAGCGCGCTGCAGATTGATGATGCCATCAGCATAGCCATGCCGCAGCAGGAGGTAAAGAGATACAGCTCCTATGTGACTGTTTACACGGAAGAGGGAGCAACCATACAAGCTGTGATTGAAGTAAATAAGCCATTATCGGTGGAGGAGTGGATGATATACCAGTACAGCTATGATGATTCCAAAGGGAAATATTCAGACACATCGCTCTTCGAGCTGGTGCGCGACCCCTGGCTGAAGGTGGTATACACCGGTATCTTTATGCTGTTGGCAGGTGCACTGTTCCTGTTTATTGCCGGACCTAAAAAGAGAATATCATGACCTGGGATGCATTTATCTATTTTGCCATCGGTGCCATACTGCTGTGGAGTGCAGGAGCAACACTCGCACTGAGAAACAATGCGAAGAGACTACCTGCAATCCTTACGCTGGCAGGATTAGTGGTCTTTTTCTATTTTATCGCTGCCCTCTGGATCTCACTGGAGCGTCCACCCCTGCGCACAATGGGCGAAACCCGTCTCTGGTACTCCTTCTTTCTTCCGGTAGCAGGACTGCTCACCTATCTCCGGTGGAACTACCGGTGGATCCTTTCCTTCACCACCATCCTCTCCGCTGTTTTTATCTTCGTCAATATCCTGAAACCTGATATACACAACAAGGTGCTGATGCCGGCACTGCAGAGTCCCTGGTTTGCACCCCATGTGATCATTTACATGTTCTCCTACGCCATCCTCGGTGCCGCCACACTGATCGCCATCTATTACCTGGCCAGAGAAAAAAGGATCAGTGACAAATCGCGCATGATGCTGATGACAGACAACCTGGTCTATGCAGGTACTGCCTGCATCACCCTGGGAATGCTGATGGGAGCCATCTGGGCCAAGGAAGCATGGGGCCACTACTGGAGCTGGGACCCGAAAGAGACCTGGGCTGCAGCCACCTGGATCGGATACCTCCTCTATATTCACTACCGGCTGAAAAGATCATCCTCAAACAGAACATCCATGATTCTGTTGCTGATTGCTTTTGTTTTGCTCCAGATATGCTGGTACGGTGTCAACTACCTCCCCTCAGCACAACAAAGTATTCATACCTACACCTCATAAACCAGCCCCAGACAGGTCATCTGCCACATATCACCACTCTTTTTTATTTCTTAAGTGAAGTAGAATGATTCTTTTGTCAGGATAAAAATGAATCACCATTGGTTAAATTGTTTAATTTTGCAGATGATATCAACAGAATGAACACTGAAACTATCTTAAAGGCAGATATTTCACAAGATTATGTCACATTGAATCAAATCAACCTTGACAGGTTTGTTTAATGTAATTAAAAACCTATATTTTTAGTCGTTTTGTTAAATATTCAAGATAATAATGACATTTTTATCTATTTTATTTTGTATTTAAAACATATTGCTTATTTTTGCATCGAGATAATGAATCAATTTATATAAACCAGGTTATCAAACAACTTTCAAAACAATACGTCTGATATGTCAACATTACGATTTAAAGCGGTAGAGGAAGCATCGAAAAGAACGCCCGTTGAAGTGACGGTTCCGGGTCAATTACCATCGGAATATTATGGCAAGAATGTGTTTAACAGAACACAAATGTCCAAATTTCTCTCGAAAGAAACAATGAGAACCGTGCTTGAAGCGATCGATCAGGGTACCACGCTGCATCGCGAGATTGCCGCGCATGTGGCAGCAGGCATGAAGATGTGGGCGATGGAGATGGGTGCAACCCACTACACGCACTGGTTTCAACCACTGACCGAAGGGACGGCTGAAAAACATGACTCCTTTATCGATTATGTCAACGGACCCGGCGGAGGAATTATTGAACGATTCTCAGGCACCCTGCTGGCACAGCAGGAACCAGACGCATCCAGTTTTCCCAGCGGCGGTATACGCAACACCTTCGAAGCAAGAGGATATACCGCATGGGACCCCTCTTCACCGGCTTTCATTATGGACGACACATTATGTATTCCCACTGTCTTCATCTCCTACACAGGAGAAGCACTGGATTACAAGACGCCGCTTCTGAAGACCCTTTCAGCTGTGGACAAGGCAGCTGTAGAGGTATGCAGGCTTTTTTATCCTGATGTAAAAAAAGTTTACTCTTACCTGGGTTGGGAACAGGAATATTTCCTGGTTGATCAGGCACTCTATGCAGCACGACCCGACCTGAGTCTCACGGAACGGACATTGATGGGACATGAGAGTGCCAAGAACCAGCAACTGGAAGATCATTACTTCGGCGCTATCCCCCCCCGTGTGGCATCATTCATGAAAGAGGTGGAGTTTGAAGCCTACAAATATGGCATCCCACTCAAAACAAGACACAACGAGGTGGCACCCAATCAGTTTGAACTGGCTCCTATTTTTGGGGAGACCAACCTGGCAGTAGATCAGAACCTGCTGGTGATGTCGCTGATGCACAAGATTGCGGCGAAACACCATTTCAAGCTGCTGCTGCATGAAAAGCCTTTTGCCGGAATCAACGGATCGGGCAAGCACAACAACTGGTCGCTCTGCACTGACACAGGCATAGGCCTGTTCACTCCCGGCAAGACAGCCAACGAGAACCTGCTGTTCGTCACAATCCTTGTGAACACGCTTATGGCTGTCTACAAACACAACGCCCTGCTCAAAGCCTCCATCATGTCGGCCAACAATGCACACCGGCTGGGAGCCAATGAAGCCCCTCCGGCCATCATCTCCGTTTTCCTGGGAAAACAGATTGCATCCGTACTTGATAAGATCGAATTCAGCTCCGAGGATGATGACATCACCGTCGACGAACTGAAGAAGATGAAACTGGGAGTGGCTCATATTCCCGAAGTGCTGATCGACAACACCGACAGGAACCGCACCTCACCATTCGCCTTCACGGGTAACAGGTTCGAGTTCCGGGCTGTAGGATCCTCAGCCAACTGCTCATCGGCAATGACGGCACTGAATGCCGTAGTTGCTTCACAGCTGATTGAGTTCAGAAGTGAGATAGACACGAAGATGAAGAAAGGGATGAAGAAAGAGGAGGCCATCTTTGATACGCTCCGTCTCTGTATCAGGGAATCGAAACCGATCCGCTTTGAAGGCAACGGGTACAGTGATGAGTGGAGGCAAGAGGCCGGCAAGAGAGGGCTTGACTGCGAGACCAGTGTCCCGGTAATTTTTGATGCCTACACCTCAAACCAAACAGTAGAGATGTTTGAGAAGATTGGCGTCTTGAACGAAAAAGAACTGCATGCACGCAATGAGGTGAAATGGGAGACCTACACCAAGAAAATTCAGATCGAAGCACGTGTGCTGGGTGACCTCTGCATGAATCACATCATCCCTGTAGCGACCGAATACCAGTCGATGTTGCTCGACAACCTTTACAAGATGAGGGCTGTCTTCGACAAGGAGAAAGCGGATAAACTCTCGAAAGAGGATGCCGCACTCATCGAAGACATCGCTGACCATATCTCAGCCATCAAGAGTAACGTGGATGACATGGTGGATGCCCGCAAGGCAGCCAATAAACTCGAGGATGCCCGTGAAAAGGCGGTGGCTTACCACGATAAGGTGGAGGTCTATTTCAACACCATACGTTATCACGTGGATAAACTGGAGCTGATCGTGGATAATCAGATGTGGACATTACCCAAGTACAGAGAACTGTTATTTATCAGCTAAACCAAATTCTCTTAAATCAGATAACTGTTAACAAATAGTTTTGGAATAGCGGGTAAGTGATTATCTGCTATTTTTTGGCAAAAAATTGAAAAAAGGAAGACAACATGAACAGTAAAAATATCTTTCGCGCACTTCAGAAAACAGAACAGGAGTCGCTATATTCATTTAATAATGAGCATGATGCATGCGGCGTAGGCCTGGCAATGACACTGAAGGGAGAGAAATCACACACCATCGTGGAAAAAGGGCTTCAGGTGCTTGAGAATATGGTGCACCGCGGAGCAGAAAGCGCCGATAATATCACTGGTGATGGTGCCGGTATACTGGTACAGATTCCGCATGAGTTTATTCTCCTGCAGGGTATTGCCGTTCCAGCTGAAGGGAGATACGGTACCGGTCTCGTTTTTCTGCCCCGGGAGAGTGAAGAGAGAGCATATTGCCTGAGCGTGATCGAAGAGAAAACTGCCGGGGAGGACCTTACACTGCTCCATATCCGTGATCTGCCGGTAAATAGCGACTGCCTCGGAGAGATTGCTCTCTCCAACGAACCGGTCATCAAACAACTATTTATATCGGGAGAGGGTACTTCCGAAGAGCTCGAGCGTAAACTGTATGTGCTGAGAAAAAAAATTGAAAAAACCATCCGGTCATCTCACATAGGTGCAGACCGCAGCTTTTATATCGTGAGCCTCTCCACCAGGCAGATGATCTACAAAGGAA